>Ga0209369_1001735_pt1 | contig 9787 bp, 8 predicted proteins | sample EBPBio142010_DNA_FD_185865 | JGI IMG/M metagenome (GOLD analysis project Ga0209369, IMG submission 185865) | Wastewater treatment Type I Accumulibacter community from EBPR Bioreactor in Madison, WI, USA - Reactor 1_10/4/2010_ DNA (SPAdes)... | ecosystem: Engineered > Bioreactor > EBPR >... | reverse complement strand
CAAGCCGATGGGCAATGGCTATCCGGTGGCGGGGCTGGTGATCCAGCCGAAGATCGTTGCCGAATTCGGCGCGAAGGCGCGCTATTTCAACACGTTCGGCGGCAATGCCGTGGCTGCGGCAACCGCGCTGGCGGTGCTGACGGTGATCGAGGAGGAAGGTCTGCGCCAGAACGCGGCCAAGACCGGCGCCTTGTTCCGCGAGGGGCTGGAGGCGCTGGCGCGCGGCGATGACCGGCTGGGCGAGGTGCGCGGCGCGGGGCTGTTCCTTGCGGTGGACATCCTGCGCGACGGCGCACCATCGCCGCAGGAGGCGGCGCGCATCGTCAACGGGCTGCGCGATCGCGGCGCGCTGATCTCGGCCACCGGGCCCCTGGGCCATGTGCTGAAGATCCGCCCGCCGCTGCCCTTCCAGCCCGACCATGCCGGGATCTTCCTGCAGGCCCTGCGCGAGACGCTAGCGGCGTAAGGGGGCGCTGCCCCCTCGGGCCTGCGGCCCGCACCCCCGGGATATTTCAGAACAGAAGAAAGACCTGCGGCCCTGCCTTCGTCAGCCTGGGCCGCATTCAGCCCAGCGCGTAGCCCGCGCCGCGCACGGTGCGCACCGGGTCTTCGCCGCCGAATTGCATCAGGCTTTTGCGCAGCCGCCCGACATGGACATCGACGGTGCGGGTATCGACATAGATGTCGCGGCCCCAGACGCGGTCGAGAAGCTGTTCGCGGCTCCAGACCCGGCCCGGCTTCTCCATCAGCGTGGTCAGCAGGCGGAACTCGGTCGGGCCAAGGCGCAGCACCTTGTCCGAGCGGTAGACGCGATGGGTTTCGGGGTCGAGACGGATGTCGTCGAATTCCAGCACCACGCCGGCGGTCGAAGGCCGGACCCGGCGCAACTGGGCGCGGGTGCGGGCCATCAGTTCAAGCACCGAATAGGGTTTGATCACATAGTCATCGGCACCGGTTTCCAACCCGCGGATGCGGTCGACCTCTTCGGCGCGGGCCGACAGCATGATGATCGGGATCGCCCGGGTCTCGGGCCGCATCTTCAGCCGCCGGCAGACCTCGATCCCCGAAAGCTGCGGCATCATCCAGTCGAGGATGATGATGTCGGGCGCTTCCTCGTCCACCAGCATCAGCGCATCCTCCCCATTGTCGGCGGATACGACGCGGAACCCCTCGGCGTCGAGATTGTAGGACAGAACCTCGCGCTGGGCGGGTTCGTCCTCGACCAGTAGCACGGTCGGTCTGCTGTCCTGAGCCATTGGCTGACTTTCCCTTCCCTGCCGATCAGTCGGTCGCCGTGCCGACGCTGTCGAGCTTCGGCCGTTCGTCGGCAGGCATCTTGCCTTCGACCAGATAGATCACCTGTTCGGCGATGGCGGTGGCGTGGTCGCCGACGCGCTCGATGTTCTTGGCGATGAAATGCAGATGCATGCAGGCCGAGATCGTGCGCGGGTCTTCCAGCATATAGGTCAGGAACTGCCGGAAGAGGCCGTTATACAGCTGGTCGACTTCCTGGTCGCGGCGGCGGACCTCGGCGGCCTTCTGGGCATCGCGGGCGATATAGGCGTCCAGCGCATCGGAAAGCTGCACCACCACCGCCTTTGCCATGCGGCGCACCGCGCCCGGCGCGCCGTTCACCGGCGACATCTGCATCAGGACCAGGCTGCGCTTGGCCAGGTTCTTGGCGTAATCGCCCGAGCGTTCCAGCGCCGAAGCCATGCGCATCACCGTCAGGACGGTCCGCAGATCGGTGGCATTCGGCGCGCGCAGGGCGATGATCCGGGCGCAGTCGGTCTGGATCAGTTCCTCCATCTCATCGATGGCCTTGTCGGCGGCGCGGACCTTTTCGGCCAGCGCCTCGTCGCGGCGCTCCAGCGCCTCGGCGGCGTCGAGAAGCGCCTTCTCGACCAGGCCGCCCATCTTCATCACCTGGGCCTGGACCCCTTCGAGATCGCGGTCGAAGGCCGACACGATATGCTGTTCCATCACTGTCTCCCGTCAGCCGATCCGGCCGGAAATATAGGCTTCGGTGCGCGGATCGCGCGGGTTGGTGAAAATCTCGGTCGTGTCGCCGTATTCCACCAGATTGCCGAGGTGGAAGAAGGCGGTCTTCTGGCTGACGCGCCCGGCCTGCTGCATCGAATGGGTCACGATCACCACCGAGAAATTGGTGCGCAGCTCGTCGATCAGCTCTTCCACCTGGGCGGTGGCGATCGGGTCCAGCGCCGAGCAGGGTTCGTCCATCAGCAGGACTTCAGGCGAGGTCGCGACCGCGCGGGCGATGCAGAGGCGCTGCTGCTGGCCGCCCGACAGGCCGGTGCCGGGGGCATGGAGGCGGTCTTTCACCTCGTTCCACAGCGCGGCCTTCTTCAGCGAGCTTTCGACCACCTCGTCCAGTTCTGCCTTGCTGCGGGTCAGGCCATGGATGCGCGGCCCATAGGCGACATTGTCATAGATCGATTTCGGAAAAGGGTTCGGCTTCTGGAACACCATGCCGACCTTGGCGCGCAATTGCACCGGATCGACGCGGGGGTCGCGGATATCCTCGCCTTCCAGCAGGATCTTGCCCTCGACGCGGCAGATCGGGATCGTGTCGTTCATCCGGTTCAGCGTGCGCAGGAAGGTGGATTTCCCGCAGCCCGACGGGCCGATGAAGGCGGTCACGGCCTTGTCGAGGATCTCGACCGAGACATCCTTGATGGCGTGATTGTCGCCATAATAGACCTGCACGCCCTTGGCCGAGATTTTCGACTGGTTCATGTCCACGGAAGCGTCCGTCAATCGCATGTCGTTCATGTTCATATCCGTTTGTTCCTGTGTGACCTACCAGCGGCGTTCGAATTTGCGACGCAGAAGGATGGCGGCCACGTTCATGCTCAGGAGGAAGACGAGAAGCACGATGATCGCGCCGTTCGAGCGTTCGATGAAGGCGGGGTCCGAGCGCGAGGCCCAGGAATAGACCTGCACCGGCAGGGCGGTGGCCGGGTCGCCGAAGCCGCCGATGGGCGCGCCCGGGAAGTTGTCGACAAAGGCCACCATGCCGATCAGAAGAAGCGGCGCGGTTTCGCCCAGTGCCGTGGCCAGGCCAAGGATGGCGCCGGTCAGGATGCCGGGCATGGCCAGCGGCAGGACGTGGTGGAACACGGTCTGCATCCGCGAGGCGCCGATGCCCAAGGCCGCGTCGCGGATCGAGGGCGGCACCGCCCTGATCGCCGAGCGGGTGGCGATGATGATCGTGGGCAGGGTCATCAGGCTGATCACCAGCGCGCCGACCAGCGCCGAGGATTGCGGGAATTCCATGAAGTTGATGAAGACCGACAGGCCCAGGATGCCGAAGACGATCGAGGGCACGGCGGCGAGGTTCGAAATATTGACCTCGACCAGATCGGTCCAGCGGTTCTTCGGGGCGAATTCCTCAAGATAGATGCTGGCCGCGACGCCGACCGGCACGCACATCACGGCGACCAGCAGCATCATGTACAGCGATCCGACCAGCGCCACGCCCAGACCCGCCGCTTCGGGCCGCTGGTCCGAGGCATCGGGCAGTGTCAGGAATTGCGGGTTGAACTTCTTGGCCAGAATGTCGGCGGCGATCAGCCGGTCGGCAAGATCAAGCTGTTCGGGCGTGACATTGCCGTCGCGCTGGGCGGTGACCTTGGTGACGCGGCCCTTCATGTAGCCGTCGATGCGGCCTGCCGCGAGGACGGTGACGTCGATGGTCTGGCCCAGAAGCGAGGGATCGGCCAGGACGCGCTGGCGCAACTGGCCCGGCGCATCCTTCGAGATCATGGCGGCCACGTCCTTGGCCGACATGTCGGCCGTGTCGACGCCCTTGGCGGCCAGAGCAGAGGCAAAGGACGCGGCAAGAACCTTGCCATAGCCCACGGTCGTGACCTTGGCCATCTCGTCGCGGTTGCCATTGCCCTTGGGGTCAAGGACGGCGGCGTCCAGCGTCACCGGGAAGGTCAGCTTGGCCTGCACGAAGGCAGACGAGCCGTCGCGCACGATGATGAACAGCATCAGCGCCAGGATCGACAGGCTGAGCGCGATGGCGACAAGCCCGTACAGGCGGAAGCGTTTCTCCACCGCGTTGCGGCGCTTCATCTCGGGCGAGGCGGTCAGGATCGACCGCTTCGCGACGCTGCGCAGGGGGACTGCGCCTGCAGACGAAAGATCGGTCATTCGTATTGCTCCCGGTATTTGCGCACGATCCACAGCGCCAGAATGTTCAGCGCCAGCGTGATGACGAAAAGAGTGATGCCAAGGGCAAAGGCCACCAGCGTCTCGGGGCTGGCGAAATCGGTGTCGCCGGTCAGTTGGCCGACGATCTTCACGGTCATCGTGGTCATCGCCTCGAAGGGGTTGAGGCTGAGCTTGGCGGCGGCGCCCGCCCCCATGGTCACGATCATCGTCTCGCCGATGGCGCGCGAAGCGGCCATCAGGACGGCGCCCATGATGCCCGGCAGGGCGGCGGGCAGGATCACCTGCTTGATGGTTTCGGCCCGGGTCGCGCCGATGCCATAGCTGCCATCGCGCAAGGATTGCGGCACCGCGTTGATGATGTCATCCGACAGAGACGAGATGAAGGGGATGTTCAGGATCCCGATCACGATCCCCGCCGTCATCACCGAAGACCCCGAATTGCCCAGGCCCAGAGGCTGGGCGAAGTAGTCGCGCAGGAAGGGGCCGACGGTGACCAGGGCGAAGAGGCCGAAGACCACGGTCGGGATGCCGGCGATCACCTCGATCATCGGCTTGATCCAGGCCCGGACGGGTTTGGAGGCATATTCCGCCAGGTAGATCGCGGCGAATAGGCCCAGCGGCACCGCGACCACCATCGAAATGACGGTGATATAGAGCGTGCCCCACAGAAGCGGCAGGAAGCCCAGCTCGGACCCGCCGCGGAAGTTGGGGCTCCAGGTCAGACCGAAGAAGAACTCGCTGATCGGGTACTGGCGGAAGAAATTGACGCTTTCGCTGAACAGCGACCAGACGATGCCGACCGTGGTCAGGATGGCGATGGTCGAGGCCAGCATCAGAAGGCCCATCAGCGCGGCTTCCACCCGGTTGCGGGCCCAGAAGTCCGGCTTGGTCCAGGCCAGCGCCAGACCCAGGCCGATGACGCCCGCCCCGATCACGATCACGGCGCGCCAGAAGGAGAAGGTCTTGGTGATCTCGCGATATTCCTGCGCGGCGGCCAGGACGTCCTTGTTGACATCCGAGCCCAGCGCCACGCCGACCGAGGCCAGCTTGCCGCGGACATCGGTGAACTCGGTCCGCAGCATGGCGGCTTCCTGTTCGGTCATCTGCCCGCCCGCGACGGCGGCATCCAGCCCCCCCGCCAGGCGGCGCACATCGGCCATGGTCAGTTCCAGTGCCGTCCGGTCGGCTGTCATCGCCGCTGGCAGCGTGTCGGTCACTTCGCGCTGCACAAGGATGGGCTGCACGATGACCCAGAGGATCAGCACAAGCAGGGCCGGGATCAGCGTCATCAGCGCGGCATGCCAGCCGTAATAGCCCGGCAGCGAATGCAGAAGCCGTGGATTGCGCCCGGAAAGCTGCAGCGCGCGCTGCCGCCCCAGGACGAAGCCCGCAGCCGCAAGGGCCAGCAGGACAAGAATGACAAGGAGGACTGTCATGGAGCCATCCGCTTTCGGGGTTTCAGGGGCCCGATTCCCGGGCCCGTCCGTTCTGCGGTGGCTATGCGTCCCTTGTGTAACCCCTGTGTGACAGTTCTGCAAAAACCCGGGCGGCTCCGCCCCCCGGATCAGCTTCCTGCATCAGCCTCGGGCCAGCAGCGCGTCGATCTCGGCCCGAGCCGGCATCGAGGGCGCGGTGCCGGGCCTTGTGACGCTGATCCCCGCCGTGGCGCAGCCGAAACGGACGGCCTCCACCACATCGCGGCCTTCCGACAGGGCGACGGCGAAGCCGCCGTTGAAGGCATCGCCCGCGCCCGTGGTCTCCACCACCGGCCCGGCGCTGATCACCGGCACATGGACCGAGCGCGCCTTGTCGCGATAGAGCGCGCCATTGCCCCCAAGCGTGATGACCACCGCGCCGACGCCGCGCGCCAGAAGGGCATCCGCCGCCTTTTCAGCCTCGGCGATGGTGGTGACCGGCAGGCCGGTCAGCGCCTCGGCCTCGGATTCGTTCGGGGTCACGTAATCGCACAGCGCCAGAAGCGCATCGTCCAGCGACGCGGCCGGGGCGGGGTTGAGGATCGTGGTGGCGCCTGCCTCGCGCGCGATCCGCAGGCCCGTGCGCGCCGCCTCGATCGGCTGCTCCAGTTGTGTGACGAAAACCGAAGCACCGCGGATCAGATCGGCCCGCGCCTCAAGGTCCTGCGGCGTGATCCGCGCGGCGGCACCGGGCGAGACGATGATCGCGTTGTTGCCGGTGGCCTCTTCCAGAAAGATGAAGGCCGCGCCGGTATAGCTTTCGCCATCCTCGGTCACTTCGGGGCGGACCCCCGCCTTGTCCCAGGTCGATCGTGCGATGGCGGCGAAATCGTCTTTCCCGAGCCGGGTGATGAAATGGGTCCGCCCGCCCGCCATGGCGGCGGCGACCGACTGGTTCGAGCCCTTGCCCCCCGGCCCCAGCACGAAAGTGCGGCCCAGGATGGTCTCGCCCATCTTCGGCATCCGTTCGGCGCGATAGGCGGTGTCGGCAACGAAGATGCCGAGGATCACGATCGGTTTGGTCATGTGTCTTTCCTGTCAGGCTTCGGGCGGGATCACGCCCTTGCGGAACATGAAGCAGCCGTAGAAGCGGCGCTCGCCGGTCTGGATCACCGCATAGGCCTGCCGCGCCATGTCGTAAAAGGCAAATCGCTCGATCGACACCATCTTGCGCGGCCTGCCCTCGGCGTGGTCGATGGCGGCCTGCACTTCGGCCTGCACCGGCGGAACCTCATCGGGCGCGCCCACCACTTCCATTCGCCCCGCGAAATCCTCGACGAACGTGTCCAGCGGCAGGACCGACAGGATCGCCTCGACCGCCTCGGCGCAGGTCAGGTTCTCCATCCGCAGCAATTGCCCCGTCACCGTGGCCCGCGCCACCGAATCCGAGGGGAAATTGGTATCCGCAACGATCAGCACATCGCCATGGCCCATGGCGCGCAGGCAGGCCAGCACTTCGGCATTCAGCCGGTTGTCGATTCCCTTGAGCATACGAGAGGCCCTCCCCGCCCCTTCATCCTGGTCGAAACAGTCCGGGGTCCGGGGGAAGCGCCCCCCGGGTCAGCCCCCTAGAGCCGCACCCCCGACCCCTTGTCGAAGAGATGTACCTTGCCCGCATCGGGCGCCAGCGCAAGCGTATCGCCGGGGCGGAACGCCACGCGGTCGCGGAACAGCGCCACAACTTCCGCGCCACCGCCCTCGGGGCGCAGGATGACATGGGTTTCCGAGCCGGTCGGTTCCACCACCGCGACCTTGCCCGACAGGCCGGACCCCGCCGCCAGATGTTCGGGGCGGATGCCATAGATCACCTCGCGCCCGGCGGCGAGCTTCATCCCCGGCGGCACCGGCAGCAGCGCGCCGCCCGCGACGCGCACGCCGCCCGCCTCGGCCATGCCCGGCAGCATGTTCATCGCCGGGCTGCCGATGAAGCTGGCGACAAAGGTGTTGGCGGGCCGGTCATAGAGATCCAGGGGCGCGCCGACCTGCTCGATCCGGCCGCCCTGCATGACGACGATCTTGTCGGCCATGGTCATGGCCTCGATCTGGTCATGGGTGACATAGACGGTGGTGGTCTTGAGGCGCTGGTGCAATTCGCGGATCTCGGCCCGCATCTGCACGCGCAGCTTGGCGTCAAGGTTCGACAAGGGTTCATCAAACAGGAAGACCTGCGGATCGCGCACGATGGCGCGGCCCATGGCGACACGCTGGCGCTGGCCGCCCGACATGGCGCGGGGATAGCGGTCGAGATAGGGCGTCAGGCCCAGGATCTCGGCCGCACGGGCGACGCGGCTGTCGATCTCGTCCTTGGCCATGCCGCGCATCTTCAGGGGAAAGCCCATATTCGCCGCCACGGTCTTGTGCGGATAAAGCGCATAGCTCTGGAACACCATGGCGATGTCGCGCTCGGAGGGCGGCAGGTTGTTCACGCGGCGCGGGCCGATCATCACATCGCCGGCCGACACTTCCTCAAGCCCGGCGATCATGCGCAGCAGCGTGGATTTCCCGCAGCCCGAAGGCCCGACCAGCACGACAAACTCGCCATCGGCGATGTCGAGGTCGAGCCCATGAATAACCTGCAACCCGCCATACATCTTGCGCAGCGCGCGGATCGTCACTTCGGCCATAGGATCCCTGCCCTCCATCCCTTGCCCGGACTGTAAGCCAGCCGCGAAAGCGCTGTCCAGTCCGACTGAACAGACTAACATGTTAGATGCTTGACAGAGGAGGCCGCCCCCTGCGAAGCTGCGGTCAAGGACAGGGGACAGATGGGGAGGGGAGGCCCCGAATGCCGCTGGTTTCCGGGCTTTCGGCGCCAGAAACGCCGCCCCGGCCACCGCCCTGCCAGATCCTGAAGCGTCAACGACAACAGACCCGCCGGTCGCATCGGGCCAGGACGGGGGCCAATGGGAGGAAGTTGAAGTGAAAGTCGAACTCTATCGCTATGCCGCCAGCCTGAGCCGCCGCCGCTTCCTGAAAGGCGCGACCGCGCTGGGTGCTCTCGCCGCCCTGCCCATCAGCGCCAACCGCGCGCTGGCGCAAGACAACATCCGCGCCCAGATCCTGGCCATTCCGGGCGTGGGCGCGGGCAGCCCGACGGATGCCGACTGGCAGAAGGTCGGCGAATTGTGCCTGGCCGCGACCAAGGCGAATGTGGCCGAGGGCGAATTCGCGGGGGTCGAGCTGACCTTCATGGGGCTGAACAACCAGAACCTGCACAACCTGCTGTTCCGCGGCTTCCTGAAACCCTGGGAGACCTATACCGGCGCCAAAATCAACTGGATCGACCTCGCGCAGGCCGATTACAACGCCCGCCTCCAGCAGTCGATCGCGACCGGCACGGTCGATTTCGACATCCTCGAGATGGGCGCGCCCTTCGAGGGCGACACGGCGGGCCGCGGCCTCTTGGACGAGATGCCCGACTGGGTGGCGACCCAGATCGACGATACCGACCTCGTGGGCTATCTCCAGCCGCCGGTCGGCACCTGGGATGGCAAGAAATACCGCGTCACCATTGACGGCGACTGCCACACCTTCAGCTATCGCAAGGATTATTTCGGCGAGGGCGCGATCGGCGGGGCCGATGTGCCGAAGACCTGGCAGCAGGTGAACGAGGTTTCCAAGGCGCTGAAAGGCCAGACCGACCCGCTGACCGGCCTGCCCGCCTATGGCTATCTTGACCCGCTGAAGGGTTGGGGCGGCTTCGGCTTCTACTTCGTGGCCAACCGCGCGACGGCCTATGTGAAGATCCCCGATGACCGCGCCTGGCTGTTCGAACCGGACACGATGAAGCCCATGGTCAACAATCCGGGCTGGGTGCAGGCCTTCCAGGATGTGATGGACCTGATCGCGGCTGGCGTCTATCCGCCCGACCAGATCAATGCCGACCCCGGCACCACCGCCTTCAGCCAGTTCCTGGCCGGCACCGGCTCGATGCTGATGTGGTGGGGCGATGTGGGCTCGTCGGCCCGCACTTCGGACACTTCTGTCGTGGGCGATGTGGTGGGCTTCGGCATCAACCCCGGATCGGACCGCCGCTACAACCACAGCGCCGCCGCCTGGGAAGAGACCGCCAACGAAGCCCCGCTGATGTCCTATATCGGCTGGGGCGTCTA
>Ga0209369_1001733_pt1 | contig 9805 bp, 11 predicted proteins | sample EBPBio142010_DNA_FD_185865 | JGI IMG/M metagenome (GOLD analysis project Ga0209369, IMG submission 185865) | Wastewater treatment Type I Accumulibacter community from EBPR Bioreactor in Madison, WI, USA - Reactor 1_10/4/2010_ DNA (SPAdes)... | ecosystem: Engineered > Bioreactor > EBPR >... | reverse complement strand
GGCGTGGTGCTGATCGGCGGCGACCCGGGCATCGGCAAGAGCACGCTGCTGCTGCAGGCGGCCGACAGCCTGTCGCGCGCCTGTAAGGTGCTCTACATCACCGGCGAGGAAAGCGGCTCGCAGGTCGCGCTGCGCGCCCGCCGGCTGGGGCTGGACGGCCGCCAGGTGCGGGTGCTGGCCGAAATCTCGCTGGAGAAGATCCTGTACGCGCTGCAAACCGAGGCGCCGGACTTCTGCGTGATCGACTCGATCCAGACGCTGTACTCCGAGGCGCTGAGTTCGGCGCCCGGCTCGGTGACCCAGGTGCGCGAATGCGCGGCGCAGCTGACGCGGCATGCCAAGTCGGCCGGTACCAGCCTGGTGCTGGTGGGCCATGTCACCAAGGACGGCGCGCTGGCCGGCCCGCGTGTGCTGGAGCACATCGTCGACACGGTGCTGTACTTCGAGGGCGACACCCACAGCAGCTTCCGGCTGGTGCGGGCCATCAAGAACCGCTTCGGCGCGGTCAACGAGATCGGCGTGTTCGCGATGACCGAGAAGGGGCTGAAGGGCGTGTCCAACCCGAGTGCCATCTTCCTGTCCACGCAGGCTGGCGGGCCGGTGCCGGGCAGCTGCGTGCTGGTCACGCTGGAAGGCACGCGGCCGCTGCTGGTGGAGGTGCAGGCGCTGGTGGACAGCGGCGGGCCCAGCCCGCGCCGGCTGTCGGTGGGCCTGGAGCGCGACCGTCTGGCCATGCTGCTGGCCGTGCTGCACCGCCATGCCGGCGTGTCCTGCATGGACCAGGACGTGTTCGTCAACGCGGTGGGCGGCGTGCGCATCAGCGAACCCGCCGCCGACCTGGCGGTGCTGCTGGCCATCCAGGGCTCGCTGCGCGGCAAGGCGCTGCCGCGCGGCTTCATCGCCTTCGGCGAGGTGGGCCTGGCCGGCGAGGTGCGGCCCGCGCCGCGCGGGCAGGAAAGGCTGAAGGAAGCCGCCAAGCTGGGCTTCAGCGTCGCGGTGGTGCCGAAGGCCAATGCGCCGAAGAAGCCGATCGACGGCCTGGCGATCCACGCGGTGGAGCGCATCGAGCAGGCCATCGAGGTGGTGCGCGGCCTGGCCTGACTTGCAAAGCGCCGCCGGTGCCCCATCTGCAGCGCGTTGGATGCCGGAGGTCCTGCCATGTGGAAACGTCTGTCGCTGCTGTGGACCGTGCTGCGCGGGGATGCGCGGCTGCTGTGGTTTGCCTGGCGCCACCCGCTGGCGCCCCGCTGGCTGAAGCCGGCACTGGCGCTGGTGGGCCTGTACCTGCTGTCGCCGGTGGACCTGCTGCCCGACACGCTGCCGCTGCTGGGCGTGGTGGACGACCTGGTGCTGGTGCCGCTGGCGCTGTCGTGGATCGTGCAGCGGCTGCCGGCCGCGCTGCGCGCCGACTTCGCGCGCCAGCAGGGGTAGCGGCGGCGGCGGCCGCATGCCCTACCATCACGGCCCGCATTCCCGCGGACCAGGGCCACCCACGATGAAACTGCATCTAGGCTGCGGCAAGCGGCACATCCCGGGCTTCGTGCACATCGACGCGGTGGAGTACCCGCATGTCGACCACGTGACGACCATCGACAACCTGGGCTTCATCGGCAGCAATTCGGTGGACCTGATCTACAACTGCCACGTGCTGGAGCACTTCCGCCGCAAGGACGTGGGTCGTGTGTTGCAGGAGTGGTGCCGCGTGCTCAAGCCGGGCGGCGTGCTGCGCGTGTCGGTGCCCGATTTCGCCCGACTGTGCGATGTGTACCAGCGCAGCGGCGACCTGAACCTGGTCATCGGGCCGATCTTCGGTCGCCAGGACTATCTGTACAACATCCACTACAACGTCTTTGACGAGGCCACACTGCGCAAGATGCTGCTGGACAACGGCTTCGCCCGTGTCGACCGCTACGACTGGCGGGCCACCGAGCATGCCCACATCGACGATTTCTCGCAGGCCTACATCCCGCACATGGACCGCGAGAACGGCACGCTGATCAGCCTGAACATGGAGGCGGTGAAGGCTTGAACCCGATCGTCGGCTGGGGCCTGGCGGTCGTCGCCATCGCCGCCGGCTATGTGGGCTGGGGCTGGCGCGGCGTCATCCTGGGCGTGACGGTCATCGTCTTCTGGCTGCTGCTGCAGTTCAGCCGCTCGCTGCGGGTGCTGAAGCGGGCCGCCGGCAACCCCGTCGGCCATGTGGACAGCGCGGTCATGCTGCACAGCCAGCTGCAGGCCGGCATGACGCTGCTGCAGGTGCTGACGCTGACCAAGAGTCTGGGCAACCGGCTGTCCGAGACGCCCGAGCGCTGGGGCTGGGCCGACCCGGGTGGCGCCCAGGTGAGCCTGGAATTCGCCGCCGGCAAGCTGCAGCACTGGGCACTGGAGCGCGCCGAGCCCGAGGCCGCGGCGCCTTAGAATCAGCGCCCCTTTCCCCTCCTATCTCCGAGGACGAACCATGTCCATGTCCGACCGCGACGGCAAGATCTGGATGGACGGCCAGCTGGTCGAATGGCGCGACGCCAAGATCCACGTGCTGTCCCACACGCTGCACTACGGCTGCGGCGCCTTCGAGGGCGTGCGCGCCTACAACACCGTGGGCGGCACGGCGATCTTCAGGCTGCGCGAGCACACCGAGCGGCTGTTCAACAGCGCCAAGATCCTGCGCATGAAGATCCCCTTCACGCTGGAGCAGGTGATGGACGCGCAGAAGGAAGTCGTACGCGTCAACAAGCTGGAAAGCTGCTACCTGCGGCCGCTGACCTGGATCGGCTCCGAGAAGCTGGGCGTCAGCCCCAAGGGCAACACCATCCACCTGATGGTCGCCGCCTGGCCTTGGGGCGCCTACCTGGGCGAAGAGGGCATGAAGCGCGGCATCCGCGTCAAGACCAGCAGCTACACCCGCCACCACGTCAACATCACGATGACGCAGGCCAAGGCGGTGAGCAACTACACCAACTCGATCCTGGCCAACATGGAGGCGCTGGACGACGGCTACGACGAAGCGATGCTGCTCGACGCCAGCGGCTTCGTGTCGGAAGGCGCCGGCGAGAACCTGTTCATCATCAAGAAGGGCGTGGTCTACACGCCCGACCTGTCGGCCGGTGCGCTGAACGGCATCACCCGCGACACCATCTTCGCCATCTGCTCCGACCTGGGGCTGAAGCTGGTGGAAAAGCGCATCACCCGCGACGAGGTCTACATCAGCGACGAGGCCTTCTTCACCGGCACCGCGGCCGAAGTGACGCCGATCCGCGAGCTCGACCGCGTGCAGATCGGCGCCGGCTCGCGCGGCCCGGTCACCGAGAAGATCCAGTCGGCCTTCTTCGACATCGTCAACGGCCGCAACCCCAAGTACGCCGAATGGCTGAGCAAGGTGTGATGCCATGAACAAGCCCGTTGCCGTGGTCGAGGTGGCCGCCAAGGACCTGCAGGGCCCGGGCGTGGTCTTCTGCCCCAACCCGAAGATGGCGCTGTGGAGCAACCACCCGCGCGTCTACATCGACGTCGCCACCACCGGCGAAGGGCAGTGCCCCTACTGCGGCACGGTCTACCGCCTGAAGGCCGGCGAGAAGCTGCACGCCGCCCACTGACGCGCCGCGCGCCATGAGCCCGGACGCCGACGGCTGGCATGCCCTGGCCCACGCGGCGCTGCTCGACCATGTCAACCGCGGCGATGCGCGCCACGCGCTGCAGCTGCTGCTGGCGGCGCTGGCGCGCCGGCTGAACGGCACCTGCGTGCTGCGAGCCGAGCAGGCCGACGGCACGCTGCGCTGGCAGATCGAATCCACGCCGGGCCTCAGCGGCGGGGGTGGCAGCGCCGCCCCGCGGGCCGACATCGCGCTCGGCCACATGGGCCAGCATGTCGGCCGCCTGCAGCTGCCCGGCGACGCCGCCGCGGCCGAAGCCCTTGCCGCGCCGCTGCAGCCGGTGCGCGAATGCGCGGCCGCGCTGCTGCACAACGATGCCGGCGGGCCGGTGAGCACCCGCGCCAACTACGTGCAGATGATCCGCCGCGCGCTGGAAGGCGGCGGCACCTTCGTCTGGGAATGGGACATCGACAGCGACCAGCTGAGCGATATCGACGAGGGCCTGCAGCAGCTGGGCTACGGCGCCCGCGAGATCGGCCGCACGCAGGACGACTGGAACCGCCTGATCCACCCCGACGACGTGGGCCCCAACGACGAGGCCTACCTGCGCCATGCGCGCGGCGAGCTCGAACAGTACGAGCACAGCTACCGCATCCGCGCGCAGGACGGCAGCTGGCGCTGGTACCAGGAGCGCGGCCGCATCGTCGAGCGCCATGCCGATGGCCGGCCGCGGCGCATGGTGGGCACGCAGACCGACATCACCGAGGTGCGCGAGCAGCAGCACGCCGCGCTGCAGGCGGCGGCCCGGCTGGAGCGGCTCGCGCAGCACGTGCCGGGCGTGCTGTACCAGTTCGAGCTGGACGCGCAGCTGGTGCCGCGCTTCCCGTACATGAGCGGGCGGGCCGAACAGTTGCTGCCGGGCATCGACCGCACCCGCGCCGCGCAGGATGCCAACGAGCTGATGGACCGCATCCACCCCGAGGACCGCGAGGCGGTGGCGGCCAGCATCGTCGAATCGGCGCACCGCCTCAGCGAATGGGCCTGGGAGTTCCGCCTGCAGGACGGCACCGACGGGCTGCGCTGGCTGCGCGCCAGCTCGTCGCCGATGCGCCTGCCGGGCGGCGGCACGGTCTGGCATGGCTACATGCACGACGTGACCGAGCTGCGCCGCCTGGAGCAGGCGCAGCGCGACAAGGCCGCCGCCGAAGCGGCCAACCGGGCGAAGACCGAATTCCTGTCGCGCATGAGCCATGAGCTGCGCACGCCGCTGAATGCGGTGCTGGGCTTCGCTCAGCTGCTGGAGATCGACCGGGTGGATGCGCTCAGTGACGGCCAGCGGCGGCGCGTCAAGCTGATCCGCGAATCGGGCGAGCACCTGCTGCGCATGATCGGTGACCTGCTGGACCTGACGCGCATCGAAAGCGGCAGCCTGCAGGTGCACATCGATGCGGTGCCGATGCGCCCGCTGGCCGAAGAGGCGCTGGAGATGCTGCGCCCGCAGGCCGAGGCCGCGCAGGTGCGTCTGGCCCTGCAACTGCAGGGCCCGCTGCTCAGCGCACAGGCCGACCGCACCCGGCTGCGCCAGGTGCTGCTGAACCTGCTGTCCAACGCCATCAAGTACAACCGGCCGGGCGGCAGCGTCGATATGGCCATTGCCCCGGCCGTGCCGCTGGAGGGCCGGCCGATGCTGTCCATCGCCGTGCGCGACACCGGCATCGGCATCGCCGAGGGCGACCTGCCGCACCTGTTCGAGCCCTTCAACCGGCTGTCGCAGGCGCGCAGCGGCATCGAAGGCACCGGCATCGGCCTGAGCGTGACGCGCGCGCTGGTCACGCTGATGCAAGGCCAGGTGCAGGTGCACAGCCGCGTCGGCGAAGGCACCACCTTCACCGTGCGGCTGCCGCAGGCCTGAGCGGCTACACGCCTGCGCGCCGGGTGGCGGCTGCCTACAATCCGCCGCCATGTCGCGCGCCGGTGAATTCATCCTGACCCTGTCCTGCCGCGACCGCACCGGCATCGTCTATGCCGTTTCGGGCCTGCTGTACCAGGGCGGCTGCAACATCATCGATTCACAGCAGTTCGGTGACCTGCAGGGCGAGGACGCCACCGGGCTGTTCTTCATGCGCGTGCACTTCGCCGCGCCGCCGCACCTGGCCAGCACCGAGGCGCTGCAGACGCTGTTTGCGCACACCCGCGCGCAGTACGAGATGGACCTGCAGCTGTACCCGGTGGCGCAGCGCGCGCGGGTGCTGCTGCTGGTCAGCCAGCACGGCCACTGCCTCAACGACCTGCTGTTCCGCTGGCGCAGCGGCCAGCTGGAGGTGGACTTCGTCGGCATCGTCTCCAACCACCCGGATTTCGCGCCGCTGGCGCAGAGCTACGGCCTGCCCTTCCACCACCTGGCGCTGCCGCGCGGCAGCGATGCGGCGGCCAAGCGCGCCCAGGAGCAGCAGATCGAGGCGCTGATCGAGCGCGAACGCGTCGAGCTGGTGGTGCTGGCGCGCTACATGCAGATCCTGAGCGCCGAGTTCTGCGCCGCGCTGAAGGGCCGCGCGATCAACATCCACCACAGCTTCCTGCCCAGCTTCAAGGGTGCGCGGCCGTACTTCCAGGCCCATGCGCGCGGCGTCAAGCTGATCGGCGCCACCGCGCACTACGTGACGCCCGAGCTGGACGAGGGCCCGATCATCGAGCAGGACGTGCAGCGCGTGGACCACGCGATGTCGGCCGACGATTTCACCGCCGTGGGCCGCGACATCGAATGCGTGGTGCTGGCCCGCGCGGTGCGCTGGCATGTCGAGCGGCGTGTGCTGCTCAACGGCCACAAGAGCGTGGTCTTCCGCTGAACGCCATGCCGCGCACCAAGCCACCCACCGCCGCGCTGCTGGCCTCGCCGGACGATGTCGAGGCGCAGTTCTACGAAGCCCTGCAGCAGGCCGACCTGGAGCGGCTGATGGCCGTCTGGGCCGACGACGACGAGGTGGCCTGCGTGCACCCCGGCGGGCCGCGCGTCAGCGGCCATGCCGCCATCCGCGCCAGCTTCGAGGCCATCTTCGCCAACGGCGCGATCCCGCTGGTGCCGCAGGGCGTGCGCCGGCTGCAGTCGCTGGGCTGCGCGGTGCACCACCTGGTGGAGCGCATCACCGTGACCGACGCGCAGGGCGAGCGCAGCGCCTGGGTGCTGGCGACCAACGTCTACCTGAAGACGGCGCAGGGCTGGCGCATGGTGGCGCACCATGCCAGCCCCGGCAGCGAGAGCGACCTGCCCGCCCCCAGCGACGCGCCGAACACGCTGCACTGAGCGGCTTGCGATGCAGCAGTTCCAGAGCCCGCGCTGGCTGCCGGGCGGCAACCTGCAGACCATCTGGCCGGCGCTGTTCTCGCGGCCGGCGCCGGCGCCGCCGCCGGCCTATCGGCGCGAACGCTGGGACACGCCCGACGGCGATTTCGTCGACGTGGATTTCATCGATGCGCCCGACCCTGCCGCCCCTCGGCTGGTGCTGTTCCACGGGCTGGAAGGCTCGTCGGGCAGCCACTATGCGCTGGCCTTCGCGCACCGCGCGGCGCAGCTCGGCTGGCACTATGCGGTGCCGCATTTCCGCGGCTGCTCGGGCGAGCTGAACCGCGCGCCGCGCGCCTACCACTCCGGCGACCATGCCGAGATCGGCTGGATGCTCGGCCGACTGCGCGCGCGTTGCCCCGCGCCGCTGCGTGCGGTGGGCGTCTCGCTGGGCGGCAACGCACTGCTGCGCTGGGCGCAGGAGGCCGGCACCACGGCCGGCGCCACGGCCGCGGCGGTGGCGGCGGTGTGCTCGCCCATCGACCTGGCCGCCGGCGGCCATGCCATCGGCCGCGGCTTCAACCGGCAGGTCTACACACGCATGTTCCTGCGCACCATGAAGGCCAAGGCGCTGCTCAAGTGGCAGCAGCACCCGGGCCTGTTCGACCGGGCGCGGCTGCGCGCGGCACGCACGCTCTACGAGTTCGACAACATCTTCACCGCGCCGCTGCACGGCTTCCGTGACACCGACGACTACTGGGCGCGGGCGTCGGCCAAGCCGCAGCTGCCGCGCATCCGCATCCCGGCGCTGGTGCTGAACACGCTGAACGACCCCTTCGTGCCGGCCGATTGCCTGCCGGCGGCGCACGAGGTCGGCCGCTGGGTCACCCTGTGGCAGCCGGCGCACGGCGGCCATGTGGGCTTCGCGCAGGGCCGTTTCCCGGGCCATGTGCAGACGCTGCCCGAGGCGGTGTGCGCCTGGCTGCAGCAGCAGGCAGGGTAGGCTCGCGCGATGGACGAGATCGTCAGGGCGGCCATGGCCAAGTGGCCCACGGTGCCGCATTGCCATGGCTGGCTGGGGCTGGACGCGCGCGGCGACTGGTATCTGCGCGATGACGCGGTGCAGGCGGCCGGGCCCTTCCCGCAGGCCAAGGGCAGCCGCATCGAACATGCCGGGCTGCGCGCCTTCATCGCCCGCAATTACGAGGCCGATGCCCAGGGCCGCTGGTACTTCCAGAACGGGCCGCAGCGGGTCTTCGTCGACCTGGAGGCCGCGCCCTGGGTGTGGCGGCTGCAGCCCGGCGCCGGCGGGCTGCCGAACGTGACCACTGCCGACGGCCGGCCGGCGCAGCCGCTGTCGGCCTGGCTCGACGAGCAAGGCCGCCTGTTCCTGCATTGCGACCTGGGCTTCGGCCTGGTGCACAGCCTGGACATGGAGCTGGCGGCCGAGGCCGTCGACGCCGGCCGCTGGCAGCCGCAGGAGCTGCCTTTCGCGGCGATGCCGGCGCGCTTCGGCTACGTGCGGGCGCCGCGCGTCGGCTGAGGCGCCAAAAGAAAAGGCCGCCCACAGGCGGCCTTGGCGTGCGGCGCAGCCGGCTTACTTAGGCGCGCTGGCGGCCGAGGCCGCGGCGGCCGGCGCTTTGGGCTCGTCGAACTTGGCACCGCCCTTGTTGGCCATGAACACCACCGCGCGGCCGATCTCGAAATCGGAGAACTCGCCGCCGCCCTGCGCAGCCATCGCGCCCTTGCCCTTTAGTGCCGAGGTGACCAGCATGTCGTAGCCGGTCTTGATGCGCGGCGCCCAGGCGCCCTCGTCGCCGAGCTTCGGCGCGCCGGCCAGGCCAGCGCCGTGGCAGGCCGCGCACTGCGCGTTGTAGACCTCTTCGCCAGTGCGCACGGCCACCACCGCCGAGGCGTCCTTCAGCATCACCACGCCCACCGGCTGGATGCGATGGGCGATGGCTTCCTCGCTCAGCGCCGCGGTGCCGGCACCCGACTTGTCGCCGGCGGCCACGTAGTTGACCAGCAGCACGATCACCGCGATCGGCACCACGAAGGAGGCCACCACCGTCCAGATGAGCTGCGAGGGCGTCTTGATCGGGCCCTCGTGCGACGTGTCGTGTTCTTGGGATGCGCTCATGAAATCCTCGGATGGCGGCCACACCGGCCGACGGCGCGCGCCGCTCGGCCAAAACCCAAAATTATAGGGGCCCGCCGTCCAGGGCCTGCGGGCATGGGCCGGCCCGGCCACCCCCACTGGTAGAATGCCAGCTGTTTCCGCACCGCGGCTGTAGCTCAGTGGATAGAGTATTGGCCTCCGAAGCCAAGGGTCGTGGGTTCGATCCCCGCCAGCCGCGCCAGGCCTCTGCTAACCATGGCGTGCCTGCAGCGATGCGGCGCGCCGCCACCAGGCGCTGCCATGTTCCGATCTGATACCCCCCTTGCGCGCCGTGCCGCGCTGCTGCTCGGCGCCGCGCTGCTGGCCGGCTGTGCCGCGCCGACCGTGCTGAACACCCAGTGGGTCAACCCGCAGGCCGCGGGCAAGCCGCCGATGCGCTCGATCCTGGTGATGGGCATCCTGGCCGACCCCAACAACCGCCGCAACTTCGAAGACCAGATGGTGGCGGCGCTGGCCGCCCGCGGCGTCAAGGCCGTGCCGTCGTACCAGTTCGCGCCCAACGCCGGCACGGTGGAGCAGGTCAAGCTCGAGCAGGCCGTCAAGGAAGCCGGCGTGTCCGGCGTGCTGCTGACCCGCGTGGTCAACGTCAGCGAGCAGGTCAACGTGACGCCGGCGATGGTGGTGGGCCCGCCGATGGGCTACGGCTTCGGCGGCTTCTACGGCTTCTATGGCGGCATGTGGGCCACCAGCTACGTGGTGCCGCCCACCATCTACACCACCCAGCACATCGCGGCCGACACGCGGCCGTTCGAGACC
>Ga0209369_1001730_pt1 | contig 9820 bp, 9 predicted proteins | sample EBPBio142010_DNA_FD_185865 | JGI IMG/M metagenome (GOLD analysis project Ga0209369, IMG submission 185865) | Wastewater treatment Type I Accumulibacter community from EBPR Bioreactor in Madison, WI, USA - Reactor 1_10/4/2010_ DNA (SPAdes)... | ecosystem: Engineered > Bioreactor > EBPR >... | reverse complement strand
GGATCGCCAGGCCGGGGCCGGGGAAGGGGTGGCGGCCGATGAAGCTGTCGGGCAGGCCCAGTTCGCGGCCCAAGGCGCGGACCTCGTCCTTGAACAGCTCGCGCAGCGGTTCCACCAGCTTCAGGCCCATCTTTTCCGGCAGGCCGCCGACATTGTGGTGGCTCTTGATCGTCACCGAAGGCCCGCCCGAGAAGGAGACGCTTTCGATCACATCGGGGTAAAGCGTGCCCTGGGCCAGAAACTCGGCACCCTCGATCTGGTTGGCATATTTCTGGAACACGTCGATGAACAGCCGCCCGATGGTCTTGCGCTTGACCTCGGGGTCCGACACGCCTTCCAGCGCGCCCAGGAACAGGTCGCTTTCATCGGCATGGATCAGGTTCAGGTTGTAATTCTCGCGGAACATCCGCACGACCTGTTCGGCTTCGTTCAGGCGCAGCAGCCCGTGATCGACGAAGACGCAGGTCAGCTGGTCGCCGATCGCCTCATGCAGAAGGATGCCGGTGACAGACGAGTCGACGCCGCCCGACAGCGCGCAGATCACCTTCTTGTCGCCGACCTGGGCGCGGATCTTCTCGATCATCTCTTCGCGATAGGCGCCCATGGTCCAGTCGCCCTTGAACCCGGCCAGCTTCACGAAATTCTCGTACAGCTTCGCACCGTTCGGGGTGTGGTGGACCTCGGGATGGAATTGCACCGCATAGAAATTGCGCGCCGTGTCGCCGGTGATGGCGAAGGGCGCATTGGGCGAGGTGCCATAGACCTGGAAGCCCGGGGCGATCCGGCTGACATGGTCGCCATGCGACATCCAGACCTGTTCGGGGCCGTCCTGGAACCACCCGGTCAGCAGGGGCAGCGTCGCGTCGGTCTTCGTCACCTTCGCCCGACCGAATTCGGCAGTGCCGTGGCCGCCTTCGACATGGCCGCCAAGGCAATGCATCATCACCTGCTGGCCATAGCAGATTCCCAGGATCGGCACACCCAGATCGAAGACGCCCGCAGGCGGCATCGGCGCGTTTTCCCAATAGACCGAGGCCGGCCCGCCCGAGAGGATCACCGCCTTCGGCGCGAAGTCTTTCAGGAAGGCCTCGTCGACGCGGTTATAGGGATGGATCTCGCAATAGACCTTCAGCTCGCGCAGGCGCCGCGCGATGAGCTGGGTGACTTGCGAGCCGAAATCGATGATGAGAAGGCGGTCATGCTGGGTCATGCGCCCGCGTAGCCTGCGCGGGGGGGAATCGCAAGGGGCGGGCGGGGGCGGGCTAACCCATGTTCTTGACCTTGCCGGTCACCCTGCGGCTGTCGCTGCGGCGACTCCAGATCGCAAGGGCCGTGAAGGCCAGAATATAGAGGAGCCCGCCCGCGACCATCAGCTCGCCCGGCAGCGGCCCGACATCGGCCCGGCGGAAGGCCTCGTCCAGCGAGGTGACGCCCGTCGGATGCACGGCGATCTTTCCGGCATAGGCCAGCGACTGGATCAGCAGAATCCACAGGTAGCTGCGCCTCACCCGCCGTCCGATCGCCGTCATGAGGCTGATGTGATAGCGCGGCTCGGTATAGTCGCGCGCCAGCGCCTGTTGCCAGTTCTCGTCCAGATGCAGGTCGCCATCCGTCAGCATCGGCGCGAAGAAATGCGTCTCAAGCCAGCGCGCCCGCGCGCGCCAGACGTTGAAATAGCGGTAGCGCCGCGCCTCGACCACCAGAAGAAAGACGATCAGCACGCCGACAAGAACCAGCGGCAGCGGCGAGGCCTCGGGCGAGGAGAATGAGATGGAAAGCGCCACGCCCAGGGTGACGACCGACCAGTTGGTCGTGGTGTCCAGCCGGGTGCGCCAGATCGTGCTCCGGTAGACTTCGCCCCGGTACAGATGCGCGATGGCACCGATTTCGGCCGCATCCAGGCGGCGCAGCTCTGTGCGTGCCGCGTCCATCGCCGACTCCCGTCCGGGTCCGCAACGGGACCGCGCCCTCCCGGTGATCTTGCCGCAGTCGGGCCATCGCGTCAAATCCCTGGCAGCGTCGTTTTCGGCGCGGCGGGGTGTCGCTTTCGGCGGGCATGTGACGCAATCGATGGGCGGAACGCGGCGCTTTGGCGGCATAAGGGGCGGCAAAGGATGCTCTGCGGGAGGCAGCAATGAGCGATGTGGATATGGCGGTTCAGGGCGGGCGGCGGGCGCGCGGCGGCGGATCGGCGCGCCGGGCCGAGCGGACGGCGATCTCCTTCGAGACCGCGCGTTACATCGAGCGCAACATCCCGAATTTCGAAGTTCTGAACGAAGAGGCGCTGGCCGTCATCGAGCATAATGCCGAGACGGTTCTGGAAGAGATCGGCGTCAATTTCGTGGAAAACCCCGGCGCGCTGGCGCTGTGGCGGGCGGCGGGCGCCGATGTGCGCGGCGAGCGGGTGCATATCCCGCGCGGCCTGGCCCGCAAGCTCTGCGCCACCGCGCCGAAAAGCTTTACCCAGCACGCCCGCAATGCCGACCGTAATGTCGTGGTCGGTGGCAAGGGTCTTGTGCTGGCGCCGGTCTACGGCCCGCCCTTCGTGCGCGACGCGACCGGCGGCCGCCGCTATGCCACGATCGAGGATTTCCGCAATTTCGTGAAGCTCGGCTATATGTCCAAATGGCTGCACCATTCCGGCGGCACGGTCTGCGAGCCGACCGACGTGCCGGTGAACAAGCGCCATCTCGACATGCTGCACGCGCATATGACGCTGTCTGACAAGCCCTATATGGGCTCGGTCACGGAACCTTCGCGCGCGGCGGATTCGGTCGAGATGTCGGATATCCTGTTCGGCGGGCTGAACGACCGCACGGTGATGACCAGCCTGATCAACATCAACAGCCCGATGACCTTTGACGGCATCATGATGGGCGCGCTGGAGGTCTATGCGAAGGCCAATCAGGCCACTATCGTGTCGCCCTTCATCGTCGGCGGCGCCATGGCGCCGGTGACGGTGGCGGGCACGCTGACCCAGGTTCTGGCCGAATGCCTGGCGGGCGTGGCCTATTCCCAGCTGATCCGCCCCGGTGCGCCGGTGATCATGGGGGCCTTCGTCACCTCGATCGACATGAATTCCGGCGCGCCCACCTTTGGCACGCCGGAAGCGGCGCTGATCACCTATGGCGTCGGCCAGCTGGCCCGCCGCCTGGGCCTGCCCTACCGCTCGGGCGGGGCCTTCTGCGGCTCGAAACTGCCCGATGCCCAGGCGGCCTATGAAACCGCGAACAGCCTGAACATGGCGCTTCTTGCCGGTGTCAACTTCATGCTGCATGCCTGCGGCTGGCTGGAGGGCGGGCTGGTGTCGTCCTACGAGAAGTTCGTCATGGATGCCGACCAGCTTGGCGCGCTGCATGGTCTGGCCAAGGGTGTGTCGGTCGATGAAAACGCCCAGGCGATGGACGCGATCCGCGAGGTCGGGCCGGGCGGCCACTACCTTGGCTGCGCCCATACCCAGGCGAATTTCAAGACCGCCTTCTGGCGCAGCGACGTGCTGGATTACAAACCCTTCGAGACTTGGGAAGAAGAGGGCGCGCGCGACACCCAGGCGCTGGCCTCGATCCGAGTGAAGAAGATGCTGGCCGATTACCAGCAGCCCGCGCTGGACGAAGGCATCCGCGAAGCGCTGGACGCCTATGTCGCGAAGAAGAAAGAGTCGATGCCGGACGCCTTCCTGTAAGCCCGGCCGACAGCCAGGACGAAAACGAGGCCCGCGCCCGATCCCGGACGCGGGCCTTTTTCGCTCAGACGGGCCGGGCAGGGGCCTGCAGGCGCGCCTCGGCGATCAGCGCCACCAGAACCTCGATATGGGCCGAGATCGAGTAATTCGCATCGCCGCGCCGCCGGGTGTCCTCAAGCGCCGCTTCGGCGGCGAAAAGGCGGGGCAGCACCTGGTCGGGGCTGGTCGCGCCCGGCGTCAGGCGGCGCAGATCGCGCGAGCGGCGGTAATCCGACAGCCCGAAGCGCACGGCGCGCATCAGCAGGCAGGGGCGCCGCATCGCGGCCAGGGTCTGTGTCACATCGCGCATCTGAACCTCCGTCATTGCGGAAGCCATGATGGCGTGTCGCAACCCAGCGTTGCGACAAGGTCTGTTTCTGCGTTCGGCGGTTTCGCAGATGTTTAGGAATTGGTTACCATTTTGGCCCGGTGGTTTGACGGCGCCGGAAGGTTAACGATCCGATAACCAGCGCTCTTTCAGGTTGAAGATCGTCGGCCTGCGGCGGCCAGCCGCCGGCAGACGCCAATGCGGGACGACTGGTTTGACTGTACATGCCCCCTCTTCGCTTCCGGCCTGGCTGCCGCCGCGCGTGCGGCTCTATCTGAACCACACCGAAGCGGGCAGATCGCTGCGGGCGCTGGCACGGGAAGCGGGGGTGAATGCCTCGACCGTGCTGCGCCAGGTGCGGCGCTATGAAAGCCGCCGCGACGACCCTTTGATGGATGGCGCGCTTGCCGCGCTGTCGCAGGCCGGGGGCTGCGTCGCGCCAGAGGATAGTCAGCAGAAGGACCAGCCGATGACCGCCCCGATCCGTGATCTTTCCACCCTGCCTGACGAGGCCCAGCTTCTGCGCGAGGGACGCCGCGTGCTGCGCCGCCTGGTCGAACCGGGCGCGGTGCTGGTCTTCGCGCCCGAGATGGAGAAGGCCGTGGTGATGCGGGAATTCCCCGACGGGCGCTCGGCGCGCACCGCGATCCTTGAGCGCAGCATGGCCCAGGCCTTCAGCCTGAAGGACTGGATCGCCTGTCGCAAGGCGGGGCGGATCTCGACCTATGAAATCACCGCGGCGGGCCGGGCCGCGCTGAAGCGGATGCTGGACGAGGAAGACCGCCTGCGAAACGGAGCCGGGGCGGGCGGGCTGGCCGAGGCGGCGCAACCCTTTGCCGATCAGCACAGACTCTGGGGCGAGCGGCGGGTCGTCGAAGATGGCGCCGTGCGGCGGACCCGCTGCAACATCGCCGAAAGCCCGGTCGCCGTGCTGGGGCGGCGGCGCGACAAGGACGGCAAGGTCTTTCTCGAGACCGCCCTGGTCGAGGCGGCGGAACGGCTGCGCGAGGATTTCGAGCTGGCGCAGATGGGGCCGCGCGTGGCGCAGAACTGGGAGCGGTTTCTCACCGGCGGCGAGAGGGGCGGCTTTCGCCCGGAAAGCGGCGGCGCCGAAGGCCCGTCGCGCGCGCGAGAGAGGGTTGCGGCGGCGCTGCGCGACCTTGGCCCGGGTCTGGGCGATGTGGCGCTGCGGGTCTGCTGCTTTCTGGAAGGGATCGAAACGGCCGAACGCCGCATGGGCTGGGCGGCGCGCTCGGGCAAGATCGTGCTGCGCATCGCGCTGATGCGGCTGCGGCGGCATTATGACGAGACCTATGGCAGGTCGGGGCCGCTGATCGGCTAGGGCGGCGGCGGGGCCGGCCAGAATCGCCTCATGGGGCTTTGGATCAGGCCGGCATTGTGCTGGAATTTCGGGCGTTTCCCCAATGGCCCGGGGAAGAATGCGGTTTCGCGCCCCGAAACATTCCGTTTCCTGCGCTGATGTGCCGCCGCCCTGGGGCGGCGGCGGTCAGGGATCACTCGGCGCGGGTCAGCCCGATCCGGTTGACGATCCCGGCCAGAAGCCCGCCCGCAAGCGGCGCCAGGATGAAGACCCAAAGCTGCGACAGGGCACGCCCGCCTTCGAACAGGGCCGGGCCGAACGACCGGGCGGGGTTGACCGAGACGCCGGTCACCTTGATCCCGACCAAATGGATGCCGGTCAGGGTCAGGCCGATCGCCAGCCCGGCAAAACCGGCAGGGCCGCCGGGGCCGGTCACCCCCAGGATGACGGTCACGAAGATGAAGGTCATCACGAACTCAAAGACCAGAGCGGCGGTTAGGGAATATTCGCCCAGATAGCCGGGGCCATAGCCGTTCGTCGCCAGCCCACCGCTCCAGCCCGCGCTGCCCGAGGCGATCAGGGCCAGCACGGCTGCCGCAATGACAGCGCCGATGCATTGCGCGACGGCATAGGTGACGAAACCGGCAGGCGTCATCCGGCCCGCGGCCAGGACGCCCAGCGACACGGCGGGGTTCAGATGCGCGCCGGAAATCGCGCCCAGCCCATAGGCCGCGGCGACGATCGACAGGCCGAAAGCCAAGGCGATGCCAGTCAGGCCGATGCCGGTCGTCCCATCGGCGCCCGCGATCACCGCCGCGCCGCAGCCGAAAAGGACAAGGATGAATGTGCCGATCAGTTCGGCGGTGAATGTCTTGGTCATGGTCCCTCCTGTCGTCCGGGTTGCATCCCGAGAATGGTGCCACGGCATCCCCGCAGGGCTGGGCCGGTTGCCCCCGGCGATTGTCTTGTGGCAAGGATAAGCATATGTCCTGCCGTGGCCCGCAGCGACACGGGGAATTTTGGGGGAGATGCATCTATGCGCGATCTGAAGCTGCCGGAAGGCCGCCACCCCGAAAAGGCGCATCGTCCCGACCAGTCCCAGCCCAAGAAGCCCGCCTGGATCCGCGTCAAGGCGCCGACCTCGGAAGGCTATCGCAAGACCCGCGACATCCTGCGCGAGAAGAAGCTGGTCACCGTCTGCGAAGAGGCCGGCTGCCCCAATGTCGGCGAATGCTGGTCGCAGGGCCATGCCACCATGATGATCATGGGCGAGATCTGCACCCGCGGCTGCACCTTCTGCAACGTGGCGACCGGCAAGCCGCAAAGCCTTGACGCTTTCGAGCCGGGCCGTGTCGCCCATGCGGTCAGCGAGCTGGGCCTGTCGCATGTCGTGGTGACCAGCGTCGACCGCGACGATCTGGATGATGGCGGGGCCGAGCATTTCGCCCAGACCATCCGCGCCATCCGCCATCGCAGCCCGGCGACCACGATCGAAGTGCTGATCCCCGATTTCCTGAAATCCGCCCCCGGCGCGCTGGAAGCCGTGGTCGAGGCCCGGCCCGATGTGCTGAACCACAATCTTGAAACCGTTCCCGGGCTGTATCCGGGTGTCCGTCCCGGCGCGCGCTATTTCCATTCGCTGCGGCTTTTGCAGCGGGTCAAGGAACTGGACCCGGCGATGTTCACCAAATCCGGCATCATGGTCGGCCTAGGCGAGGATCGTCAGGCCGTCGGGCAGGTGATGGATGACATGCGCGCGGCGGATGTCGATTTCCTGACCATCGGGCAATATCTGCAACCGACGCCCAAGCATCACCGCGTCGACCGTTTCGTCACGCCCGAGGAATTCGCCGCCTATGAGAAGGCCGCCTATGGCAAGGGCTTCCTGATGGTTTCGGCCACGCCGCTGACCCGGTCCTCCTATCACGCGGGCGATGATTTCGCCCGGCTGCGCGACGCGCGGCTGGCGAAACTGGGACGCGCATAAGCCGACCCTTCGCCGAAGATCCGGGCGTCAGAACAGGATTTCCACCGGATCGCGGTTGCAGACCACGATGAACGGGTTGCGCGTCGCCAGAACGTGAAAGCCCCGGCGGCGCAGCTCGGCAACAAGCCTGTCGCGTCCTATCTCGTGATCCACTCAGGCAATCGCGCGCCGCACCACGCGGTCCATCGCGGTGCGCGCCGTGAGCATCTGGGCGATCCAGGCTTCCGCGCTCAGATGGCCAGGGGAGGCGGAAGGCGCGGAACGCTGTCGCATTCCCCGATCCTCGCCCGGCAGGGTCAACTGGCCGTAAACGCCACTCAGGCCGGGGCGACGAAGGGCTGGCTGATCTCGGCAAAGACCGGCAGCGCCTCGGCCCGGGCGGCATGGGCCTCAAGCGCCGGATAGCGCGCCGCGTCGAACAGGTCGGGCAGGCTCTCGCGCAAATGCCGCAGCGCACAGGCCAGGGCGATATCGGCATGGCTGATCTCTGCGCCATACAGCCAGTCGCCCGGCGCGGCGGCGCGGGCTTTCTCCAAAGCCTGCAAGGTCGCGGCGATCTGCGCCTCGCGGCGCTGCACCAGCACGGGCGAGGCATTGTCATGCAGCCGCCGCTCGTAGAACAGGCTCACGAAACGGTCGGCCAGCCCGGTGACCAGCGCGGTCAGCCGCCGCGCCTCGAAGGCGGTGTCGGGATCGGCAGGCCAAAGCCGCCGTCCGGTCCCGACCAGCCGGTCCAGATGGTCAAGGATCGCCTTGCTGTCGGTCAGCGCCACGCCCTCATCGGTGATCAGCACCGGCACGCCGCCCAGCGGGTTCACCTGCATCAGCATCTGCGCATCGCCGAAGACCGACCAGGGCCGGTGCTCGAAATCCAGGCCATAAAGCCGCAGCGCAATGCCCACCCGGCGCACGAAGGCGCTGTCATATTGCCCGATCAGGATCATTCCACCGGCTCCACCCGCTTGAGATAGGCCGCCACCGCCGCCGCATCCTCGACCGGCAGCTTGGCGTAATTCTCGACCACATGGGCCATATGTCCGCCGACCGAGTCAAACTCCGGCGTGAAGCCGGTGGTCAGATAGGCGACGATCTCTTCCTCGCTCCAGCCCAGCTTGGCGGGCGTGATGTTCGGCACCCGGCCCTTGCCGGTCGGGTCCGAAGGGTCGGCCGCCCCCGCCAGCCAGCGCCCGGTGTCCAGCCCGCCCAGCCTGTCGCGCGGCGTATGGCATTCGGCGCAATGCGACAGCGCCTCGGCCAGATAGCGGCCGCGATCCTCGGTCGGCGTCAGATTGCCCGGCAGCGCCCAGTCCTGCGACAGGTACAGGAACTTCCAGCCGCCCAGCGTCATGCGGATGTTGAAGGGAAAGCCCAGCTCATGCGCGGCGCTTGGCGTCGGGTCGGCGGGCAGCGTCTTCATATAGGCGAAAAGATCGGCGACATCCTGCATCTGCATCTTGGCATAGGCGGCATAGGGGAAGGCCGGGTACAGATGCTCGCCCTCGGGCGACACGCCGCGCTTCACCGCCGAGGCGAATTGCGCCAGCGTCCAGCCGCCGATTCCCTGTTCCGTGTCCTGGCTGATATTCGGCGCCACGAAAGTCCCGAAGGGCGAGGCGAAACGCTGCCCGCCCTTCAGCACAAGCTGGTCCTCGCCCTTGGCCCCGTCGGCCATATGGCACGAGGCGCAGCCCGCTGCGGTAAAGATGCGCTGGCCCTTTCCGGCATCGCCGGTCAGCCCGGCGACATCCTGGTCCGACAGCGGTTTCGGCAGGGTCAGCCAGAACAGCACCCCCCCTGCGGCAAGGGCCAAGAGCAGAAGGGTGCGGATCGGACGCATGGGCGGGCTCCGGGGCGGTATCGTTGCGGTTGTGCGCCAGACTAGCGGCCCTTGCCGCCAATGTCAGTTCCCGAGCCTGGGTCTCGGCGAAGAATTGACCGTCAGCCAGTCGGGCCAACCCCACAGCCATTCGATCCCCGCCAGAACCAGCCCCAGCGCCACGATCCCCAGCACCATCAGAACCATCCGCTCCGAAGGCGGGTTCGCCGCCCAGCGCTTGGCGCGGATCAGAAGGCGGGTGACGTTCATGCCCCGTCCGTGAAACGAACCTTGCCGATATAGGGCAGGTTGCGGTTCCTCTGCGCAAAGTCGATGCCGTAGCCGACGACGAATTCGTCGGGAATCTCGAAGCCGGTCCAGGTCGCCTTGATCGGCACTTCGCGGCGCGACGGCTTGTCCAGAAGCGCGCAGATCTCCAGCCGCTTCGGCTCGCGCGTCGTCAGAAGCTTCTTCACATGGGTCAGGGTGAAGCCGGTATCGACGATATCCTCGACCACCAGCACGTCGCGGCCCGCGATCTCGCCGCGCAGGTCTTTCAGGATGCGCACCTCGCGCGAGGATTCCGTGGAATTGCCATAGGAACTGGCTTCCAGGAAATCGACCTCGACCGGCAGGTCGATCTCGCG
>Ga0209369_1001727_pt1 | contig 9843 bp, 9 predicted proteins | sample EBPBio142010_DNA_FD_185865 | JGI IMG/M metagenome (GOLD analysis project Ga0209369, IMG submission 185865) | Wastewater treatment Type I Accumulibacter community from EBPR Bioreactor in Madison, WI, USA - Reactor 1_10/4/2010_ DNA (SPAdes)... | ecosystem: Engineered > Bioreactor > EBPR >... | reverse complement strand
TCGTCACCACTTCGCTGGCTTCGACGATGCGGCAGCGGGGCCAATCGCGCGCCGCGGCCAGGGCGGCGGCCTGGCCCACCAGCAGCACCTGGGCCTTGGGATGGCTGTCGAGAAAGGCCTTGCAGGCCTGCAGGGTGACGGCCGGGCCGTGGTCACCGCCCATGCAGTCCACCGCAACGCAGACGGCGTCCAGGGGTTCGGGGGCGTGCGGGTGGGTCACGGTTGAACCGGCAATGCGGCGCGCGCCGCCCGGCCAGGGGCTAGGCCGCCCAGCCGTTCGGTCACCTTAGGTGAAGATGCGCCGCCGCGCAAGTTGCTCGCCTGTGGTCGGCCCATGTGGGGCGCACGTGCCCGTGCTGCCCGGCCGGGGCGATGCCGCGCTTCAGGCGTCGGCCTTGGACTTCAGGACCTTGCGGCCGCGGTAGAAGCCCGTCGGGCTGATGTGATGGCGCAGGTGCACCTCGCCCGTGGTGGGCTCGATGGCCGTGCCCGGCTGGGCCAGGGCATTGTGCGAGCGGTGCATGCCCCGCTTGGACGGCGACTTCTTGTTCTGCTGGACTGCCATGATGAGACTCCTGCGGGCGGCGCCCGCGAGCGGCATGGACCAACCCGTGCCGGAAAAAGCCCAAAATTATAGCACTGGCGGCCGTCGGTGCCTTCAGCTGGCGCTGCCCTTGCCACCGGAGCCCCGCCACAGCGCCCCCAGCGCGCCGAGCCCCTGTGCCGGCGCAGCGGCCTCGTCCAGGCTGTTTTCGCCGGCCGAGGTGGGCAGCGGCTGCGGGCAGCGCTCGTGGCGCGGCACCAGGGGCAGCGCGAGGATCAGTTCGTCCTCGACCAGCTCGCGCAGGTCCAGCGCCGGCGGCAGCACCAGCACGTCTTCGTCGTCGTTGTCATCCAGCTTCTCGGCGGTGGCCTCGTCACGCACGAAGCGCAGGCGGGCGTCCACGGCCAGGGGCTGATCCATCGGCTGCAGGCAGCGCTGGCAGGTCAGCCGCAAGGTGGCGCTGGCCTGCAGGGCCAGGCGGATCTCGGGCTCGCCGCCCGTCACGGCGCGGCGTGAGCCCTGCGCACGCCAGCCGACGTCCGGGGCCAGTCCGTCCGGCCAGGGCAGCGTGTCGTGCTGCAGGCGCGGCAAGTCGGCCAGCGGCCATTGGCCCTCCAGCGTGGCGCCGGCTTCCGCCAGCGCGGCCACGTCCAGCCGGCGTGGATCGAAACGGCGGGCGGCGGTCATGGTGGCAGCACGGTGCGGCAAGGCATCGGGCCAGTGTAGCGGCGCGACCCGGTGGGACAATTCGCGGATGTCATCGCACCCTGCCCTGATCCTGGCCTCGACCTCGCGCTACCGGCGCGAACTGCTGGAACGCCTGCGCCTGCCCTTCGACGTGGTGCCGCCGCAGGTGGACGAAAGCGCGCTGCCCCAGGAGACACCGGCCGCGCTGGCCCTGCGCCTGGCGCAGGCCAAGGCCCGGGCGGTGGCCGAGCGCTTCCCGCAGGCGGTGGTGATCGGCTCCGACCAGGTGGCCGACCTGCAGGGCGAGGCGCTGGGCAAGCCGGGCACGCACGAGCGCGCGGTGCAACAGCTGCAGCGCATGCGCGGCCACCGGGTGCTGTTCCACACGGCAGTGTCGGTGCAACGGCAGGACACTGGCTTCGTGCAGACCCAGCTGTGCAGCGTGGCGGTGCACTTCCGGGCGCTGAGCGATGCCGAAATCGAGTACTACCTGCGCGCCGAGCAGCCCTACGACTGTGCCGGCAGCGCCAAGTGCGAGACGCTGGGCATCGCCCTGTTGAGCGCGATCGAGAACGACGACCCGACCGCGCTGGTCGGCCTGCCGCTGATCCGCACCTGCGAGATGCTGCGCCAGGCCGGCATCGACCCGCTGCGCGCCGCCGCGCCGTGAGCGCGCCGCGCACGCCGGCCGGCCGCCTGCTGCTGGTGCCGAACGCGCTGGACCTGGGCGCCACACCGGTGGACCTGCGCGAGGTGCTGCCGCAGCAGGTGCTGGAACGGGCCGCCGGGCTGGCGCACTGGGTGGCCGAGGACGCGCGCAGTACCCGCGCCTTCCTGAAGCGGGTGGATGCGTTGGTGCCGCTGGCCCGCCCGCTGCAGGCCATCGACATCCGCGAGCTGCCCCGCCCACCCAAGGGCGGTGCGGCCACCGCCGCAACCGCCGCCGACGCCGGGCCCTGGCGCGAGCTGCTGGCGCCGGCGCTGGCCGGGCAGGACCTGGGGCTGATCTCCGAAGCCGGCCTGCCAGCGGTGGCCGACCCCGGCGCGCTGCTGGTGGCCCAGGCCCATGCGCTGGGCGTGCCGGTGCTGCCACTGGCGGGCCCCAGCTCACTGGTGCTGGCGCTGGCCGCCAGCGGGCTGAACGGCCAGAGCTTCGCCTTCGTCGGCTACCTGCCGCAGGAGGCCGCGGCGCGCAGCGCGCGCATCCGCGAGCTGCAGGCTGCATCCAGGCGCGGCGGCCAGACGCAGGTGCTGATCGAGACGCCCTACCGCAATGCCGCGATGCTGCAGGCGTTGCTGGACACGCTGGCAGAGGACACGCGGCTGTCGGTGAGCTGTGGGCTGAGCCTGCCGCAGGGCTGGACGCGCAGCGAACGGGTGGCGGCCTGGCGCCAACGCCCGCAGACCATGCCGGACCGCGTGCCCGCGGTGTTCTGCTTCCTGGCCGGCTGAGCCGGCGTCAGCCGGAGGTGCCGCCCAGCAGCGCCGCCGTCTTCTTCTTGCTGCGGATGTTGGGCGAAGCCACCGGCCGCGGCGCCGCCGGGGCGGCGGCGGCCTTCGAAGCCTCCCATGCGGGCGTGCCGCTGCCCGAGGGCTCGTAGGGCTGGTCGAAGAAAGGATCCTTCGGCCGCGCCGGCTCGGGCGCGCGGCGGTAGCTCGGCTCGGCGCTGCGCTCGGTGGCTGCGCGCGGCTCTGCTTCGTCGGCCATGCGCCGCGGGGGGCGGCGCGGGCGCTCGTCGTCGAACTCGAAGGCTTCGAGCTCGATCTTCTTCTTGATCAGCTTTTCGATGTCGCCGACCAGACGCAGGTCGTCGCGTGCCACCAGCGTGACCGCCAGGCCCGAGGCGCCAGCCCGGCCAGTGCGGCCGATGCGGTGCACGTAGTCCTCGGCATTGAAGGGCACGTCGAAGTTGAACACCGCCGGCAGGTCGGCGATGTCGAGCCCGCGCGCGGCCACGTCGGTGGCCACCAGCACCTCGACCTCGCCGCGCTTGAAGGCATCCAGCGCCTTCAGGCGCTCATCCTGCGACTTGTCGCCGTGCAGCGCGGTGGTCTTCAGGCCGTCGCGCTCGAAGGAGCGGGCCAGCCGCGCCGCACCGAGCTTGGAGTTGACGAACACCAGCGCCTGCGACAGCTCGCGCTGGCGCAGCACCTGGCGCACGGCACGGCGCTTGTCGTCATCGCCCACGTTGTAGAAGTGCTGCTCCACCGTGGTGGCGGTGGCATTCGGCCGGGCCACCTCGACCACCAACGGATCCTGCAGATAGCTCTGCGACAGGCGCCGAATCTCGGGCGAGAAGGTGGCCGAGAACAGCAGCGTCTGCCGCTGCTTGGGCAGGTAGGACAGGATGCGCTGCAGGTCGGGCAGGAAGCCGATGTCGAGCATGCGGTCGGCTTCGTCCAGCACCACGTACTCCACCTGGTTGAGCACGCAGTTCTTGGCCTCGATGTGGTCGAGCAGCCGACCCGGGGTGGCCACCAGCACTTCGACGCCGCCCTTCAGCTGCAGGGTCTGCGGCTTCATGTCGATGCCGCCGAAGACCACCGCGGTGCGCAGCTTGGTGTGGCGGGCATAGCCCAGGATGTTGGCCGCCACCTGGTCGGCCAGTTCGCGGGTCGGCGCCAGCACCAGCGCGCGCACCGGATGCCGCGCCGGCGAGGCGCTGGCGTTCTCGTGGCGCAACATCTTCTGCAGCAGCGGGATCGAGAAGGCCGCCGTCTTGCCGGTGCCGGTCTGGGCGGCACCCATCACGTCGCGGCCGGACAGCACGATCGGGATGGCCTTGGCCTGGATCGGCGTCATCGACGCGTAGCCCTGGTCGGCCACGGCGCGCAGCAGTTTGGGATCGAGCGGCAGGCTGCTGAACAGCGGCGCCGGGGCGGCAGGGGCGACGGCTTCGGCGTCAGCGGTGGGTGTTTCGTTCATGCAACAGGGATTATCCCCCATGCCCCGGGCTCAGCGGCGGAACACCATCCAGCGCGGCGCGCGGAAGCGCACGATGCGCCAGTACAGCGCGACGTAGCTCATGCCGAACAGCACGATCAGCGCCGCCAGCACCGGCGTGTTGTCCCAGAACAGCACCGACGGGATGGCCGCCAGCATGCACAGCAGCCAGAGGTAGGGCGAGGTCATCGAATTGCGCCGCGTCATGGCTTTGGCGCTGCGGTTGCCGACGGCCCAGCGCATGACGCGCCGGTAGATCAGCGAATGCAAGTGGATGCCGTCGGGCATGCTGGGCGGCATCGAACGCAGGAAGCGCCGCCGGTAGATGGAGAACAGGGTCTCGAACACCGGGTAGATGCACAGCAACAACGGGAACATCGGCGACACGGTCGGGTTTCGATGCAGCAGCAGGATGGCCAGTTCGGCGATGTAGAAGCCCATGAAATAGGCGCCGCCATCGCCCAGGAAGATCAAGCCGGCCGGGAAGTTCCAGACGAAGAAGCCGAGCACCGCCCCCACACCGGCCAGGGCCAGCCAGGCGATCAGCAGGTCGTCGACCTGGAAGCCGACGTAGGCCAGGCTCAGCAGGATCAGCACACAGCACATTGAGGCCAGGCCGTTGAAGCCGTCGATGATGTTGATCGAGTTGGCCACGCCCGCCACGGCAAACACGGTCGCCGCCGCGGCACCGACCGGAAAGGACACCAGCCAGTCCAGCCCAGGGATGGCGGTGTAGCGAATGGCGGCGTCCAGAAACCACACCGCCAGGCCGGCCGACACGGCGGTGGCCAGCAGGCGGCGGGCCGGGCTGACGCTCTTGGTCAGGTCTTCGGCCAGGCCGGCCACCAGGGCCGGCAGGCCGCAGGCCAGCAGCAGGGCCGCCTGCGCACCGGCCGGTACGTCGCGCACCAGGAGCACCACCGCCCCAGCCACCAGGCCCCCGACGATGCCCAGACCGCCGATGCGCGGCACCGGCCGCACATGGAATTTTTGCGGACCCGACAAGTCATCGTCATGCGACAGGTGGCCGTGCGACTTGGACGAGCGCACCACGATCAACGTCATGACCAGCGATACCGCGAATGCCACGATGAGGATCAGCATGCTGGGAATTCTATCGACGCGGTCTGCCTTGTCCGGCTGGATAGAATGCCTGCCCACTGCGCAACGTATGACGCGGCGCCGGGCAGTTCTGCCCGCGGGGAAGTTGCCCGGAGCGGCAGTACCCGATTTGATGACTTGCCTCGGTTTCGATGTTCTCCAGTAGCCTCAATTGACTCAGTTCGCGACTTTCGCATGGCGCCTCCTCCTCGCAGCGACCGTGACGCTGGCGGGTGCAGGTGCGGTAGAGGCCCAGACCAGCTCGGGCAGTAGCACGGCTGGCTCCAACACTGCTGTGGGGGCAGGCTCGCCCTACACCGAGAACACGATCATCGTGGACACGGGTACGCGCGACATTTCTGGTCCTGTGCAATTGCGCTCGCCCAATCGTTCTCCTCAGCAGAACGACGCTGGCACACAACGCCTCGCGCGGGACGTCGAACAGGAGTTGGCGCGTGATATCGAGCGTAGTGCGCGAACACCCCAACCGCCCAGCGAGTTCGATCTGTATGTCAACCGCCTGGCATTTCCGAATCAGGAACTTGCCACCGACACGCCACTTCGTATTCGACGCCTGGGTGCGGACCTGATGGTCGGCGGCGGTCTTTCTCGCGATGTAGTGGATTTCAGCCCGCTGGTGCCCCCCGACTACCTGATCGCACCTGGCGACGAGATCGTGCTTTCGGTCTGGGGATCGGTGGACGCTGAATTGCGACTGTTCGTCGATCGATCGGGACGAATCTCGATTCCGCGCGTCGGAACGATCATGGTCTCAGGCGTACGCTACGCAGACTTGGCCGAAACGATCCGACAGCGGGTCGCGCAATCGTTCAGGAACTTCCAGCTCAGCGTATCGCTGGGACAGTTGCGTGGCGTTCGGGTCTATGTCACCGGTTTCGTGGCGCGACCCGGCGCGTACTCGGTGAATGCGCTGTCGGGCATGGCCAACGCGCTGGTTCGCGCGGGTGGACCCTCGGCCTCCGGCAGCTTCAGGGACATTCAGTTGCGCCGCCACGGCAAGCTGATTTCCAAGCTTGACTTCTACGATCTGCTGCTCTTCGGCAACCGTGATGCCGACCTGAAGGTGCAGGCGGACGACGTCATCCACGTTGGCCCGATAGGCCCCCAGGTTGGCGTGATTGGAAGCGTCAACCAGGCCGCCATCTTCGAATTGCGTCCGGGCGAGACTGCTAACGACGCGTTGCGCATGGCCGGTGGTTTCGCGGCCGTGGCCGACACCTCTCGCCTGGTGCTGGAACGCGTGGACGAGCGTGCCACGGTGCGATCCGTCGAGGTCCCGATGAATGTAGCTGGGCAGACCGAGCTGAGAAGCGGTGACGTCCTGCGCGCTTTCAATGCGGTGACCTTGGCCACCTCACAGAAGCGGCAGAACAAGCGGGTCCGTGTCGAGGGTGAGGTTCAACGGCCAGGCGACTACGTACTCCCCCCTGAGAGCACTGTCGCCGACGCGCTGCGCGCTGCGGGTGGGCTCACGCCCGGCGCTTTCGTATTCGGCACTGATTTCACTCGTGAAAGCGTGCGCCGCTCGCAGCAGGAAAACTACGAACGCGCCCTGCGCAACCTGGAAACCGAGATCGCACTGGCCACCTCCACGCAGCGCATCACCAGCGCCGACGAAGCGGCTGCTCAGTCGGGCCGCAGCGCCGCCACGGCCCGCCTGATCGAGAAACTGCGCGCCATCAAGCCCACCGGGCGAGTGGTGCTTCAGATGCCGCCGGACACCCGAGATCTGCCGAATCTGGTGCTCGAGGACGGCGACCGGTTGTACGTGCCGCCGGTGCCCACCAGCGTCGGCGTGTTCGGCAGTGTGTTCAATGCCGGCAACTACCTGCGCGAGGATGGCCTGAGCCTGGCCGATTACCTGCGACAGGCGGGCGGGCCCACCCGCGGCGCCGATGCCGGCAGCAGCTTCGTGCTGCGCGCCAACGGCACGGTGGTCAGCAACTTGCAGGAGCAAGGCTGGGGGCGCGGCCTGCGTGGCAGTTTCGAGCGCATTCCCGCACTGCCCGGCGACACCTTGTTCGTGCCCGAAGAGATGGACAAGACCACCTTCGTCCAGTACGCGAAGGACTGGACGCAAATCCTGGCGCAGTTCGCCCTGGGCGTCGCTGCGCTGGTCACGCTCACCAATTGACGATGAGCGAGCATCCGGCACGTGGCGCTGCGGGCAGCGCTTCCCCTGCGCAGGCAGAGTTCGAGGAAGAGGTCAGCCTGCTGGATCTGTTGCTACCGCTGATCGAAAGCTGGAAGCTGTGGATCTTCGGTTCGCTGCTCGTCGGCTTGGCTGCGTTGGGCATCGCCTTCCTCATGACACCGGTGTACACGGCGCGCACAACTTTCCTGCCTCCCCAGCAGCAGCAAAGCGGCATGGCCTCGGCATTGGCCTCGCTGGGCAGCCTGGCCAGTCTGGCCGGGCTGGCCGGGGCGGCCGGCGGCATGAAGAGCCCGGCTGATCAGTACGTGGCACTGATGCAAAGCGTGACCGCGGAAGACCGATTGATTGAGCAGTTCAACCTACAGCAGGTCTACGACGCCAAGTACCGTTTCGAAGCCCGCAATGAGCTCGAGAAGCACACCCGCATCCTGGTCGGCAAAAAGGACGGCCTGATCAGCGTCGAGGTGGACGATATCGACCCGGAGCGGGCCGCCGAGATGGCCAATGCCTACGTGGAGGAGCTTCGGCGCATGACCTCGGTCCTGGCCGTCAGTGAAGCCCAGCAGCGCCGTGTGTTCTTTGAGAAGGAGCTGCAGGACGCACGCGATCAGCTGACCAAAGCACAGCATGAATTGCAGGCCAGCGGCTTCAACTTTGGCGCGCTACGCGCGGAGCCTCGTGCCGCCGCCGAAAGCTACGCCCGGCTCAGGGCAGAGATCACGGCGGCCGAGGTACGCACCCAGGTGCTGCGCGGTTCGCTGGCCGACAGCGCGCCCGAGGTGCAGCGCCAGCTGGCTCAGCTGGCCGCGCTGCGCGGCCAGCTGGCGCGCCTGGAGCAGACGGCCGATGCGAGTGTCGGGCCCGACTATCTCACGAAGTACCGTGAGTTCAAGTACCGCGAGACGCTGTTCGAACTGTTCGCGCGGCAGTACGAGATCGCTCGCATCGACGAAAGCCGGGAGGGCGCCCTCATTCAGGTCGTGGATATAGCTGTTCCGCCCGAATACAAGAGCAAGCCAAAGCGTGGTCTGATTGCCTTGGCCGCTGCTTCTCTCAGCCTGATCCTGCTGGGCCTCTTCATCCTGGTGCGCCATGCCTGGCGCCGGTCCGCGATCGACCCGATTGGCGCGGCAAGAATGGCGCGCCTGCGAGCCGCTCTCGTTCGTCGCTAGATCGCAGGATCGTTATCGCGAACCAATGAAGATCCTGTTGCTGGGAAAGAACGGACAGGTCGGCTGGGAACTGCAGCGTTCCCTGGCGCCTCTCGGTGAGGTGGTGGCGCTCGATGCGGACAGTCGTGACTATTGCGCTGACTTCAGCAATCCTGGAGCAATAGCCGCTACTGTGCGTCGAGTGGGGCCTGCAGTGATTGTCAATGCCGCGGCGCACACTGCTGTCGACAAAGCCGAGAGCGAACCCGTATTGGCGCAGGCTATCAACGCCGAAGCTCCTGCGGTGTTGGCGCGTGAGGCTGCCATGCTCGGTGCGTGGATGGTCCACTACTCGACCGACTACGTCTTCGACGGCAGTGGCAGTCGCCCCTGGAAGGAAGATGATGAAACTGGACCGTTGAACGTCTACGGCCGCACCAAGCTCGCTGGCGAACAAGCCGTGCGGGCCAGCGGTTGCCTTCACCTGATCCTGCGTACCAGTTGGGTCTATGCAGCACGTGGAGGCAATTTTGCGCGCACCATGTTGCGTCTAGGTGCGCAGCGGGAAAGGCTGGAAGTGGTTGCCGATCAGATTGGCGCACCCACTGGTGCTGAGTTGCTCGCTGACGTCACTGCACTGGCGCTGCGGCGAGTTTTGGAGACGCCCGCCTTGGTCGGTACCTACCATGTAGCCAGCGCAGGGATGGCAAGCTGGCATGACTACGCGCGTCATGTCCTGGGCTTCGCCCGTGCAGCAGGCCAGCCAATCAAGGTGGAAGACGGGGCGATCGTGCCGGTTCCCAGTTCAGCCTTTCCCAGCCCTGCACCCCGGCCCCTGAATTCACGACTGGATACCCGCAAGTTGCAACAGCAGTTCGGCCTGCACCTGCCGGATTGGCGCATTGGCGTTGATCGCATGTTGCACGAGGTATTGGGTTGAGTTCGCAATCTGCACCACCTGTCTACGGAACCGAGCATTGAACATCATCCGAACTGATATCGAAGGGATGCTGATCCTGGAACCAAAGGTGTTTGGCGACGAACGCGGTTTCTTCATGGAGAGCTACAACGCGCGCGCGCTTGACCAGGTGCTTGGTTTCGAGGTTCGCTTTGTTCAGGACAACCACTCACGCTCGGCGCGTAACGTGCTTCGTGGCCTGCACTATCAGATGCCGCCGCATTCCCAAGGCAAGTTGGTGCGCGTGACGCAGGGCGAGGTCTTTGACGTGGCAGTGGACCT
>Ga0209369_1001726_pt1 | contig 9843 bp, 8 predicted proteins | sample EBPBio142010_DNA_FD_185865 | JGI IMG/M metagenome (GOLD analysis project Ga0209369, IMG submission 185865) | Wastewater treatment Type I Accumulibacter community from EBPR Bioreactor in Madison, WI, USA - Reactor 1_10/4/2010_ DNA (SPAdes)... | ecosystem: Engineered > Bioreactor > EBPR >... | reverse complement strand
GTGCAGCAGCGCGTCGCCGCCCATGAAACCCAGGCCCAGCAGCACGCAGGCCGCGCCGGCCAGCGTCTCGCGGCTGACCGGCACGCGCGCCAGCCAGGCCGACAGGCCGATGCCGCTGAGCATCTGGCAGGCCGGCGCGATGACCGCGCCGTGCGTCAGCGGCGCATGGGCGAAGCCGGTCATCATCAGCAGGCTGAACACCGGGCCGGAGAAGCCGGCCAGCACCAGCGCGCGCGGCCAGCCGATGCCGGCCATGCCGCGCAGGCCCCAGCGCAGCACGAAGGGCAGCATGACCAGCGCGCCGGGCGCAAAGCGCAGCAGCGTCATGTCCATCGGGCTCAGGCCGGACTTGATGCCCAGCCGCGCCAGCACCGTGTAGACCGTCCAGATGGCCGCGGCCAGCAGGCCCCAGGCCAGGCCGGCGGCGGCCGGGCTCAGGCCGCGCCCCCGGGCGCTTCCAGGTACATCTGCCGCAGCCGGGCGCGGGCGGCGGGGCCCAGCTTCAGGCGCTGCGTGAAGTAGCCCTCCAGCCCGCCGGGCGTGGCTTCGATGCCCTCGAAGGCGGCGTTCAGGAAGCGCGGCTGCACGGTCCACAGCACCTGCAGTGCCTCTTCGGGCAGCAGGCCGCTGCTGCCAGCGGCGTGCGGCCGGCGGTAGACCTGGTTGGTGAACAGGTAGTCGTGTTCGACCACCTCGCGCGACACGCCCAGCGCCAGCAGCACCAGCGCGGCGGCCACGCCGGTGCGGTCCTTGCCGGCGGTGCAGTGGAAGACCAGCGGCGAATCGTCCTCCAGCAGGTGGCCGAACCATTCGGCATAGCGGCCGGCTTCCACGTCCACCAGGCGCCGGTACAGCGACACCATCAGCTCGGTCACGCGCTCGGCGGTCAGCGGCTCGCCGGCTTCGATCAGCGCGGTCATGTTCTGCGCGACCGTCGGCTCGATGCTCAGCGCATGCTGGCGCAGGCCTTCCAGCGCGTAGGGCGTGGCGGCGCGTTCCTGCTCGCCGCGGAAATCGAAGGCGCGGGTGATGCCCAGCGCCCGCATCGCCGCGCGGTCGGCGTCGGTCAGGTCGCCCAGGTGGTCGGAGCGGAAGAGCCGCCGCCAGCGCAGCGGCCGGCCGTCTTGCCCGGGGTAGCCGCCCAGGTCGCGGAAGTTGGTGGCGCCCTGCAGGCCGGGCAGTCGTCGGGGGTCGTGCATGACGGCATTGTGCGGCGTGCGGACGATCACCGTCTTTTCACCACTCCCCGCGGCCGTCGGGCTACAGCCCGGCGGCAGGCGGCCGATAGACCTGGTTGCACCGCGCGCGCGCCACCGCTGCCGGGATTTCTTCTGCCGAGAGTCTGCATGCCGATCGCCACCACCACCGAGCAAGCCACCCAGCACCTGGACGACCCTGGCGTCGACCGCCTCGTGCGCGACCTGGGCATTCCGCCGCAGCCGCGCCTGCTGACCGACCTGGCCGCCGAGATGCGCCGCCCCGAACCGGACCCGCAGCGCATCGGCCGCATCGTCTCGGCCGACGTGGCGCTGACGGCGGCCGTGCTGCGTGTGGCCAATTCGCCGGCCTACGGCCTGTCGCGCCGCGCCGAGACGCTGGGCCAGGCCATCAGCCTGCTCGGCATGCGGCAGATCGGCGTCATGGTCACCGGGCTGGTGATGCGCAATGCGCTGCGCACCGACGGCCCGCAGCTGACGCGCTTCTGGGACGTGTCGGCCAAGCGCGCCTGGGCGCTGTCGCAGTTGGCGCGGCAGCTGCGCAGCGTGGACGTGGACGTGGCGCAGACCTTCGGCCTGTTCTGCGATGTCGGCATCCCGCTGCTGATGCAGCGCTTTCCGAACTACGGCACCACGCTGCAGGCGGCCAACGCCGACGCGCAGCGATCGTTCACGCAGGTGGAGCAGGACGCGCACCAGGCCGACCATGCGCTGATCGGCGCCCTGATGGCGCGCAGCTGGGGCGTTTCGCAGACCGTGACGCTGGCGATCCGCCTGCACCACGACTATGCGGTGTTCCAGGACCCGAAGGTGCCCGAGACGGTGGCCCGTCTGATCGCGATGGGCCTGGTGGCCGAACTGGCGATCCAGACCTTCGCCGGCCTGAACGCCAGCACCGAATGGACCAAGGGCGGCGAGAAATGCCTGGGCACGCTGATGCTCGACGAAGGCGATGTCGAGGAATGGGTGGAGCAGCTGGTGGCCGGCTTCTCCGACGGCCTGGCCTGAACGGGCGCGCTCAGTACGAGCGCGGCAGGTCCAGCACCTTCTCGGCGATGAAGGACAGGATCATCTGCTCCGTCACCGGCGCGATGCGGGTGATCATCACCTCGCGCAGCAGCCGCTCGACGTGGTACTCCTTGGCGTAGCCGAAGCCACCGTGCGTCATCAGCGCCTGCTGGCAGGCGTCGTGTCCGGCCCGGGCGCCCAGGAACTTGGCGGCATTGGCCTCGGCGCCGCAGGGCTGGCCCTGGTCGTACAGCCAGGCGCCCTTCAGCACCATCTGCCAGGCGGCCTCCAGCGCCATCCAGCGCTCGGCCAATGGGTGCTGGATGCCCTGGTTCTGGCCGATCGGCCGGTCGAAGACCACGCGCTCGCGCGCATAGCGGGTGGCGCGCTGCAGCGCGTCGCGGCCGATGCCGATGGCCTCGGCGCCGATCAGCAGCCGCTCCGGGTTCAGGCTGTGCAGGATGCAGCCGAAGCCGCGGCCTTCGTCACCGATGCGGTCGGACTCGGGCACGAACAGGTCGTCGATGAAAAGCGCATTGCTGTCCACCGCCTTGCGGCCCATCTTCGCGATGCGCCGCACGTCGATGTGGCGGCGGTCCAGGTCGGTGTAGAAGATGCTGATGCCGTCGGTGGGGCGGGCACAGTCTTCCAGCCGCGTGGTGCGCGTCAGCAGCATGATCTTGTTGGCCACCTGGGCGGTGCTGGTCCAGACCTTCTGCCCGCGCACCACGTAGCCGCCATCGACCTTCTGCGCGAAGGTCTTGATGGCGGTGGTGTTCAGCCCGGCGTCGGGCTCGGTGAAGCCGAAGGCCACCTGGTCCTGGCCCTGCACCAGCCGCGGCAGCCAGCGTGACTTCTGCTCTGGCGTGCCGAAGACGACGATCGGGTGCGGCCCGAACAGGTTGATGTGCACCGACGAGGCCGCCGCCATGCCGCCGCCGTGCTGCGCCACCTCGTGCATCATCAGCGCGGCCTCGGTCACGCCCAGGCCGGCGCCGCCATAGGCCGGCGGCATGGTGATGCCCAGCCAGCCGGCTTCGGCCATCGCGCGATGGAACTCGCGCGGGAACTCGCCGTCCTCGTCGCGCGCCAGCCAGTAGGCATCGTCGAAGCGCCGCACCACGGCGGCGACGCCGTCGCGCACCGCGCGCTGGTCGTCGGTCAGGGCGAAATCCATGCAGCCTCTTCTGTGCGGCACCGGGCCGGTGGCGGGCATTCTGGCACCGCGGCCCGGCTGGCTATGATCGGCCGCAGACCATGCACACCGACACGCAAGCCCCCTGGTACCAGCCGGTGGCCGACGAGACCGAGCTCTTCGAGGCTGCCTACCGCGCCCGCATGCCGGTGCTGCTGAAGGGCCCCACCGGCTGCGGCAAGACACGCTTCGTCGAGCACATGGCCTGGCGGCTGGGCGCGCAGCGCGGCGCCACGCTGCCGCTGGTCACCGTGGCCTGCCACGAGGACCTGAGCGCCACCGACCTGCTGGGCCGCTACCTGCTGCGCGACGAACGCACCGTGTGGATGGACGGCCCGCTGACGCGCGCGGTGCGCAGTGGTGCGATCTGCTACCTGGACGAGATCGTCGAGGCGCGCAAGGACACGACGGTGGTCATCCATGCGCTGGCCGACCACCGCCGGCTGCTGCCCATCGACAAGACCGGCGAGCTGCTGCAGGCGCACCCCGATTTCCTGCTGGTGATGTCCTACAACCCCGGCTACCAAAGCGTGCTGAAGGAGCTGAAGCCCTCGACCCGACAGCGCTTCGTCAGCCTGGAGTTCGACTACCCCGCGCCGGCGCTGGAAGCCACCATCATCGGCCACGAAAGCGGCGTCGACGACGCGACTGCCGAGCGCCTGGCGCAGACCGGCCTGGCCTTGCGCAAGTTGCAGGCGCAGGGTTTCGACGAAGGCGTCAGCACGCGGCTGCTGGTCTATGCCGGGCAGCTGATGGTGCGCGGCATCGCGCCGCGCCGGGCCTGCACGGTGGCCATCGCGCAGTCGCTGGGCGACGATGCCGACCTGCGCCGCGCGGTGGACGACCTGGTCGACGTGCTGTGGCCCTGAGCGGCGCGCCGCCTGGCGAGCGCGCGATGGTGCTTTTCGCCAGCGCGCTGGCCGGGCGGCCGTTGACGCTGGCCGACGCGCCGCCGCAGCGCGGCGCGGTGCCACCCGCCGACACGCTGTGGCGGCCACCGCCTGCCGACTGGCCCGCCATGCGCCTGGCGCTGCTGCGGCAGCTGGTCTGCGCCACGCCGGCTCATGCCGCTGCAGCGGAAGCTGCCGCCGCCCGGCCGCTGCTGGAGCGGATCTACCGGCTGCTGCAGGCCGCGCAGGCCGACGTGCGCGTGGCGCGGCGCTTTCCCGGCGCGCGGCCGGCATTGCAGCGGGCCCGCGAAGTTTCGTTGCAGGGCTTGCCGTCGCGCCGCTGCCGGCTGCGCATGCGGCTGGACCGGCTGCAGCAACTGCTGTCGGGCGCGCCGATGCAGGCCGACGACGCCTGGGCCGCGCCGGCTGCCGTGGCTGGCCAAGCCGAGGCCGAGCCCGCGCAGCTGCTGCAGGCCGCCCAGGCGCTGCTCGCCCGCCTGGACCCGCGCGACGCGCCACGCGCCCGCCGCGGCCTGTCGCCAGCGATGCTGGAGATTCGGGAAGTGCAAGGCCCGGGCACGGCCGGCGGCCCGGGTGGTGAGGGCCAGGCCGGCGATGGCGGGGACGACCTGTCTACCGAGCCGCTGGGTGCCGGCGCCGCGCCGCCGCAGCCGGCCCGGGCACAGTCGGCCGCCGGCGGCAGCCCGACGGCTGCAGCCGATGCGGAGCCGGCCGACGCCACGGACGGCGAGCCGGCTGCCACCGACGCCGCGCCGCCGCGCATGCGGCCGCGCGGCACGGGGCAGGGCGCGGTGGTGGCGCACGACGAGTGGGACTTCCGCGCGCGCCGCTACCGGCCCGGCTGGGTCTGGGTGCACGAGCTGCGCCCTGCCGCCCGCGACCTGCAGTTCCTGGCGCAGCTGCGGCAGCGCCACGGCCTGCTGACGCAGCGCATCCGCCGGCGCATCGCCCATGTGCGCGCGGCCCAGCGCGAGCGGCTGCACCGCAGCCCCGACGGCGAGGAGATCGACCTCGACGCCGCCATCGAGGCCCATGCCGAGCGCCGTGCCGGCCGCGCCGGCGAGGGCCGCGTCTACACCGCGCATCAGCCGGCGCGGCGCGATGTCTGTGCCGCCTTCCTGCTGGACATCAGCGGCTCCACGGGTTTTCAGGTGCCCGACCCGGCGGGCCCGTCGCCCGACGCCGACGAGGATGCCTTCTTCCACGCCGCGCCGTCGCGTGCCTGGCAGGTGCCGCCGCCGCGGCGCCGCGTCATCGACGTGGCGCACGACGCCATCGGCCTGATGTGCGATGCGCTGGCGCAGCTGGGCGATCGGCACGCGGTGTACGGCTTCTCCGGCGAGGGGCGGCAGCGGGTGGAGTTCCATCGCGCCAAGGACTTCGACGAAGCCTGGTCGGCACGCAGTGCGGCCGCGCTGGCGGCGATGCAGCCCTCGGGTTCCACCCGCACCGGCGCGGCACTGCGCCATGCGGCGCGCCAGCTGGCGCACCAGCCGGCGCGTACGCGCCTGCTGATCCTGGTGACCGACGGCTACCCGCAGGACAGCGACTACGGCGACCGGCCCGACGACCTGGACTACGGCCTGCGCGACACCGCGATGGCGCTGCGCGAGGCCGAGCGCCAGGGCATCGCGGCCTTTTGCGTGTGCATCGACCATGCCGCACACGACCACCTGCGCCGGGTCTGCCCGCCGGCACGCTACATGGTCATCGACGAAGTGGACGCGCTGCCCGAGCAGCTGGCCAAGGTGTACCGCCGTCTGGTAAGCGGACCTTAGTTGCAGCTCACAACGATGTCGACGAAGCTGGCCGCGAAGAAGCTGCCGCTGCCGTTGGCCACGCTGCAGCTGCCGATGGCCGGCTGCGTGAGCACGCTGACGCTGTAGGACGTGCCGTCGACCAGCGTGCGGCTGAAGGCGAAGGCACCGCTGGCGCTGACGGCCACCGTGTCGCCGCCGTTGGCCAGCGTCAGCGATGCGCCGGCGGCCAGGCCGGTGACGATGCCGCGCAGCGTGGCCTGGTAGGCACAGCTGACGCGCACGCTGTCCACCGAATCGCCGTTGGTGTTGATCGTGCCGCTGCCGTTGCTGACCGTGCAGCTCTGGCCGGTGGGCTGGGTCTGCACCGTCACCGCATAGGCATTGCCCGGATCCAGCAGCTTGGCGAACGCGAACTCGCCATTGCTGGCCAAGGTGAGCGAATCGGTGGCGTTGTTCAGCAGGGTGACGCTGAGCCCCGTGCCCAGGCCGGTGAGGCGGCCCGACACTTCACCGCCGCCGCAGCCGGCCAGCAGCAGCGCCACGGCGGTGGCGCACAGCAGTCGGATCCGTGGGCGGGGTCTCATGGCGGACGAATCTAGCACGCGGGCCAAGGGCCGAGCGCCTTATGACCGTGCGGCAACACACTCATTCGGCCCGCACGGCGGCCGCCGGCCGCGGCGCCGCGGCGCCGCGCAGGTTCAGCACATTGCCGGCCAGGATCAACACCGTGCCCAGCACCGTCAGCAGGTCCAGCCGCTCGGCATAGAGCAGCCAGCCGGCCAGCGCGGTAAGCGGCACCCGCAGGTAGTCCATCGGCATCACCACGGTGGCATCGGCATGGCGCATCGCACGGGCCATGCAGTAATGCGAGAAGGTGCCGCAGAAAGCCACCAGCACCACCCAGGCCCAGGTGGTGGCCGAGGGCCAGCGCCACACCGACAGCGCCGGCAGCAGGCCCAGCAGCGACTGCACCACCAGCATCCAGAAGCTGATGGCCACGGCACTGTCGGTGCGCGTGAGGCTCTTGACCATGGTGACCGACACCGCAAAACCCACTGCCGCGGCCAGCGCCACCAGCTGGCCAGGGCTGAGCCCGCTGCTGCTGGGCCGGACGATCAGGCCCACGCCCAGCAGGCCCAGCGCCACCGCCAGCACCTTCCAGCGGGTGATGCGCTCGCCCAGGAACAGCGCGGCCAGCAGGATGATCCAGATCGGCATCGTGAACTCGATGGCCACCACCTGCGCCAGCGGAATCAGCGTCAGCGCCGCGAACCAGGCGTACTGCGCGCCGTAGTGCACCACGTTGCGTGCCGCGTGCTCGCGCAGCCGCTGCGTCTTCAACGCTGCGAGGCCGCCCGACACCGCGATCAGCGGCCAAAGCAGGAACAGCCCCATCACCGAACGCATTTCCATCACCTGGAAGACGGTGAGCTCGCGTGTCGCTTCGCGGCCGGCCACCGCGATGACCAGCATCAGCGTCAGCCAGCCGGCCATCCATGCGGCGGCCTTGGCGGTGGATTGTTGGGCTTGCATCAAGGGGCCGCACTCTAGCCCACGGCGAAGGCCCGGCGGCGCGTACAGTGCCGTCAGCACACCGCCACGGAACAGTTGCCATGACCCGCAGAACGGCCTCCGACTTGCGCAGCGCACGCTGGTTCGCGCCCGACGACTTTCGCTCCTTCGGCCACCGCTCGCGGCTGCGACAGTTGGGCTATGCGCCGGAAGACTGGGCCGGCAAGCCGGTGATCGCCATCGTCAACACCTGGAGCGACATCAACCAGTGCCATGCGCACTTCAAGCAGCGCATCGACGACGTCAAGCGTGGTGTGCTCCAGGCCGGCGGCCTGCCTTTGGAGCTGCCGGCAATGAGCCTGTCCGAGCCGATCGTCAAGCCGACAACCATGCTCTACCGCAACCTGCTGGCCATGGAGTGCGAGGAGCTGCTGCGCAGCCACCCGATCGACGGGGCGGTGCTGATGGGCGGCTGCGACAAGACCACCCCTGGGCTGGTGATGGGCGCGATCAGCGCCGGCCTGCCCTTTGTCTTCCTGCCGGCCGGGCCAATGCTGCGCGGCCACTGGCGCGGCCAGGTGCTGGGCTCGGGTTCGGACGCGTTCAAGTACTGGGACGAGCGCCGTGCCGGCCGCTTGCCGGACCAGGCCTGGGCAGAGATGGAATCGGGCATCGCGCGCAGCCACGGCACCTGCATGACGATGGGTACCGCCGCCACGATGACCGGCATCGCCGAGGCGCTGGGCCTGACGCTGCCCGGCGCGTCCAGCATCCCAGCAGCCGATGCGGCGCACCCGCGCATGAGCGCGGCCTGCGGCCGGCGCGTCGTCGAGATGGTGTGGGAAGACCTGGTGCCCTCGCGCGTGCTCGGCCGCGACAGCTTTCACAACGCCGTGGTATGCGCCATGGCCATGGGCTGCAGCACCAACGCCATCATCCACCTGATCGCGATGTCGCGCCGCGCCGGCCACGCGCTGACGCTGGACGACTTCGACGCCGCCAGCCGCCACGTGCCGGTGATCGCCAACATCCGGCCCAGCGGCGAGGCGTACCTGATGGAGGACTTCTTCTACGCCGGCGGCCTGCCGGCGATGCTTCAGCGGCTGCGCGACAAGCTGCGGCTCGATGCGATGGCGGTGAACGGCCGCACGCTGGGCCTGAACATCGAAGGCGCCGAGGTCTTCGACGAGGACGTGATCCGGCCGCTCCATGACCCGATCTATGCCGAAGGTGCGCTGGCCGTGCTGCGCGGCAACCTGGCGCCCGACGGTGTGGTGATCAAGCCCAGCGCCTGTGCGCCGCATCTGCTGCAGCACACCGGCCGCGCGCTGGTCTTCGATGACTACCCGGCACTGAAGAATGCGGTGGAGGACCCGAATCTGGACGTGACCGCAGACGACATCCTGGTGCTGCGAAACGCCGGGCCGCTGGGTGCCGGCATGCCCGAGTGGGGCATGCTGCCGATCCCCACCAAGCTGCTGAAGGCCGGCGTCACCGACATGCTGCGCTTGAGCGATGCGCGCATGAGCGGCACCAGCTACGGCGGCTGCCTGCTGCACTGCGCGCCCGAGGCGGCGGTGGGCGGCCCGCTGGCCCAGCTGCGCAGTGGCGACCGCATCACGGTCGACGTGCCGGCGCGGCGCATTCATCTGCTGGTGAGTGACGACGAGCTGGCCGCCCGCCGCGCCGCCTGGCAACCGCCGCCGCGGCGCTACGAGCGCGGCTACGGTTGGCTCTTCGGCCAGCATGTGCTGCAGGCCGACCAGGGCTGCGACTTCGACTTCCTGGAAACCGGCTTCGGCGCGGCAGTGGCCGAGCCGGACATCTTCTGAGGGGTGCTGGCCGCGCACGCAACGCAACTGCAGCGCATCGGCGCGCCGCTGCAATGCGTGGACTTGCCCGAGCGGCAGCCCGGGCCAGGCGAGATCCGCGTGCGCGTCGCGGCCGGCGGCTCGGACCCGATGGCGCCCCTGCTCCGCGCGGGGACGATCTCAGCGCGCGGGCTTGCGCACGCGGGTCGGCACCTTCGGCGGTGTTGGCGGAGCCTCTGCCGCCAGCTGGGCGGCCAGGGCTGATTCGGGGGTGATGGCCTCGGCCTCGGCGGCAGGCGGCTCGGCGATGACGTGCGTGTGCGGCGCCAGCAGCTGCACCAGCTGGCCGTAGATCTTCGGGTTGCCGGCCACCACCTCGCGCTGGAACAGGTAGTCGGCCTCGCCGGTGAAGTTGCCGATCAGGCCACC
>Ga0209369_1001725_pt1 | contig 9857 bp, 6 predicted proteins | sample EBPBio142010_DNA_FD_185865 | JGI IMG/M metagenome (GOLD analysis project Ga0209369, IMG submission 185865) | Wastewater treatment Type I Accumulibacter community from EBPR Bioreactor in Madison, WI, USA - Reactor 1_10/4/2010_ DNA (SPAdes)... | ecosystem: Engineered > Bioreactor > EBPR >... | reverse complement strand
TCGCGGCGGTGGCGCCACCAGGCCGGCACCATGGCCAGCACGCCCAGCGCGCAGCCGGCGGCAAACACCACCAGCACCACGATGACCATCGGCGCATGCCATTCGACGCCGAAGAACCAGCGCACGGTGGCCGACTGCTGGTTGTTGAGCGCGAAGGCGAAGAGCGTGAAGAAGATCAGCGCCCTGAAGATCCAGATGAAGATGCGCATGCGGCGCCGGGCGGTGTCAGTCCGGGTCGACCGGGCTGGCCGGGCCATCCAGCGGCAGGTGTGCGTCCACCGATTCGCGCAGCGCCTTGCCGGGCTTGAAGTGCGGCACCAGCTTTTCGGGGATGACCACCTGCTCGCCGCTGCGCGGGTTGCGCCCGACACGCGGGGGCCGCCGGTTGATGCTGAAGCTGCCGAAGCCGCGGATCTCGATGCGGTGGCCGCGCGCCAGCGCGTCGGTCATCGCGTCGAGGATGGTCTTGACCGCGAACTCGGTGTCGCGCTGCGTCAGCTGCGGAAAGCGTTCGGCCAGCCGGGCCACGAGATCGGATCGGGTCATGGGCGTTGCAGGATGCGGTGGGTCCAGACGAGACAAGGCGCCCGTCGAAGGGCGCCATGGTAGCCGGCCTGCACCGCAGGCCGGCCGCGAGTGTGGGCCGCTGCCGGCCTTACTCGTTCTTGCTGTCGAGCTTGGCGCGCAGCAGGGCGCCCAGGCTGGTGGTGCCGGCGGTCTCGCGCTCGTTGCTCTGGCTCAGGCGCTGCATCGCTTCCTGCTGGTCGGCGTTGTCCTTGGCCTTGATCGACAACTGGATCGAACGCGTCTTGCGGTCGACGTTGATGATCATGGCCGAGACTTCGTCGCCTTCCTTCAGCACGTTGCGCGCGTCCTCGACGCGGTCACGGCTGATTTCCGACGCACGCAGGTAGCCGGTGACGTCTTCGTTCAGCTGGATCTCGGCGCCGCGCGGGTCGACGGTCTTGACCTTGCCCAGGACCACCGCGCCGCGGTCATTGACCGTGGTGAAGCTGGTGAAGGGGTCGGTGTCGAGCTGCTTGATGCCCAGCGAGATGCGCTCGCGCTCCACGTCGACGGCCAGCACGATGGCTTCGACTTCCTGACCCTTCTTGTAGTTGCGCACCGCGCTTTCGCCCGGCTCGTTCCAGCTCAGGTCGGACAGGTGCACCAGGCCGTCGATGCCGGCCGCCAGGCCGACGAAGACGCCGAAGTCGGTGATCGACTTGACGGGGCCCTTGACACGGTCGCCGCGGTTGACGGTGCCGGCGAACTCTTCCCACGGGTTCGGCTTGCACTGCTTCATGCCCAGGCTGATGCGACGCTTGTCCTCGTCGATCTCCAGCACCATGACCTCGACCTCGTCGCCCAGCGAGACGATCTTGCTCGGCGCGACGTTCTTGTTGGTCCAGTCCATCTCCGAGACGTGCACCAGGCCTTCGATGCCCGGCTCGATCTCAACGAAGGCGCCGTAGTCGGCGATGTTGGTGATCTTGCCGAACAGGCGCGTGCCGTTCGGGTAGCGGCGGCTGACGCCGTGCCAGGGGTCGTCGCCCAGCTGCTTGATGCCCAGGCTGACGCGGTTCTTCTCGGCGTCGAACTTCAGCACCTTGGCGGTGAGCTCCTGGCCGACCTGCACCACCTCGGTCGGGTGGCGCACGCGGCGCCAGGCCATGTCGGTGATGTGCAGCAGGCCGTCGATGCCGCCCAGGTCGACGAAGGCACCGTATTCGGTGATGTTCTTGACCACGCCGTGCACGATGGCGCCTTCGGTCAGCGTCTCCAGCAGCTTGGCGCGTTCCTCGCCCATCGAAGCCTCGACCACGGCGCGGCGCGACAACACGACGTTGTTGCGCTTGCGGTCAAGCTTGATGACCTTGAACTCCATGGTCTTGCCCTCGAAGGGGCTCATGTCCTTGACCGGGCGCGTGTCGAGCAGGCTGCCGGGCAGGAAGGCGCGGATGCCGTTGACCAGCACTGTCAGGCCGCCCTTGACCTTGCCGTTGACCGTGCCGGTGACGAACTCACCGCTTTCCAGCGAGTTCTCCAGCGACATCCACGAGGCCAGGCGCTTGGCCTTGTCGCGCGACAGGATGGTGTCGCCGTAGCCGTTCTCGACGGCGTCGATGGCCACCGAGACGAAGTCACCGACCTGGACTTCCACTTCGCCCTGGTCGTTCTTGAATTCCTCGATGGGGACGTAGGACTCGCTCTTCAGGCCGGCGTTGACGACCACATGGCTGTGTTCGATGCGCACGACCTCGGCCGAGATGACCTCACCGACGCGCATGTCGCTGTTCTTCAGCGACTCTTCGAACAGGGCGGCGAAGGATTCCATGCCGGCGGGAGCGGCAGTCTGGGTTTGCATGTTGAATTTCCTGGGGTCGGCCGGATCGCCGACGGGGTTGAGAGTTGCCACATGCACGCCCCCTGAGGGCCCTGACGGCCACGGCGGGGAAGGGGCGTGCGCTCTTGGGGCCGAGCGGACGAAGCGGGCGCTTCAGCCGAACGGCCGGCGCTGCTGCCACCAGCCCAGCACCACCTCGACCGATTCGTCGACGGACAGTGCCGAGTTGTCGAGCGACAACGCATCCTCGGCCGGCTTCAGGGGTGCGACGCTGCGGGTCTTGTCCCGTGCGTCGCGCGCCTCGAGGTCTGCGCGAAGGTCTTCGATGTTAGCCTGAATTCCCTTTGAAATCAACTGCTTATGCCGCCGCTCCGCGCGCCGGGCAGCGCTGGCCGTCAGGAACACCTTCAGCGCCGCGCCCGGGAACACCACCGTGCCCATGTCGCGGCCGTCGGCCACCAGGCCGGGCGGGCGGCGGAAGGCCAGCTGCAGGCCGTGCAGTGCCTCGCGCACGGCGGGCAGGGCGGCGATGCGCGAGGCCAGGTTGCCGACCTCCTCGCGCCGCAGTTCGTCGCTGACGGGGCGGCCGCGCAGCATCACCGCGGTGCCGTCGAAGCGCAGGTCCAGCACGCCGGCCAGCCGGGCCAGGGCGGCGGCGTCGTCGGGGTCGATGCCGTCCTGCAGCGCGGCCAGCGCGGTGGTGCGGTACAGCGAGCCGGAATCCAGTGTGTGGTAGCCCAGCCGCGCCGCCAGCGCCGCCGCCAGCGTGCCCTTGCCCGAGGCGGTGGGCCCGTCGATGGTGATCACCGGCACGTCGGCCGGCTCGGCGCCGACCACGCCGAACAGCGCCTCGAAATAGTCGGGGAAGGTCTTGCCGACACAGCGCGGGTCCAGGATGCGCTGCGGCAGCCCGGGCCCGCGGTCGTCGGCGCGGCCGGCCAGCGGGTTGAAGGCGGCCAGCGACAGGCACATCGCCATGCGGTGGTCGTCGTAGGTGTGGATCGCGGCCGGCTGCCAGCGCACCGGCGGGCGCACCTCGATGAAGTCGGCGCCTTCGATGACCTCGGCCCCCACCTTGCGCAGCTCGGCGGCCATGGCGGCGATGCGGTCGGTCTCCTTGACGCGCCAGCTGGCGATGTTGCTCAGGCGCGTGGGCCCGTCGGCATAGAGCGCCATCACCGCCAGCGTCATGGCGGCATCGGGGATGTGGTTGCAATCGAGCTGCAGCGCGCGCAGCGGCCAGGCGCCGCGCGTTACCTGCAGCCAGTTCGGCCCCGACTGCACGCGCGCGCCCATGGCCTGCGCGGCTTCGACGAAGCGGATGTCGCCCTGGATCGAATCGCTGCCCACGCCTTCGATGCGCAGCGGCGCGCCGCCATGCGCGGCTATGGCGCCCAACGCGATGAAGTACGAGGCCGAGGATGCATCCCCCTCGACATGGATCTCGCCCGGCGAGCGGTAGCGGCTGCCCTGCGGCACGACGAAGCGCTGCCAGCCTTCGTTGCGCACTTCGATGCCGAAGCGCGCCAGCAGCCGCACGGTGATGTCCACGTAAGGCTTCGAGATCAGCTCGCCCTGCACCTCGATGACGATGTCGCCGGCGGCGCTGACCAGTGGCAGCGCCAGCAGCAGCGCACTGAGGAACTGGCTGGAGACATCGCCACGCACGGGGATCGGCCGCTGCAGCCGCAATGCCCCGTCGGCCTGGCCGTGCACGCGCAGCGGCGGATAGCCGGGTTGGCCCAGCGCATCGACCTGGCAGCCCAGCGCGCGCAGCGCATCGACCAGGTCGCCGATCGGCCGCTCGTGCATGCGCGGCACGCCGGCCAGCTCGAACTGCCCGCCCTGCGTGGCCGCCAGCACGGCCAGCACGGCGGCCAGCGGCCGCATCGCGGTGCCGGCATTGCCGAGGAAGAGCTTCGCCTCGTGCGTCTGCAGCCGGCCGTCCAGGCCGGTGATGGCCAGCGTGCCCGAGCCTTCGGTCTCGATCGTGCAGCCCAGCGCACGCAGGGCGTCGAGCATGACGCGGGTGTCGTCGGAATCCAGCGGGTCGTGCACGCGCGTGCGGCCGGCGGCCAGCGCGGCCAGCAGCAGCACGCGGTTGGAGATGCTCTTCGAGCCGGGCAGCCGCACCGTGCCCGAGGCACGCCGCAACGGCGGCAAATCCAGGAAGGGGATGTCGTACATCGGTCAGCGGACCGGCGGCACGCGCGGCGTGCCCATCTGCCAGCCGCGCCGGCCTTCGCTGGCCACGCGCAGCAGTTCCTGCAGTGCCGGGCCGTTGCCGGCCAGCATCACCTGCTCCAGTGCATCCAGCGCCTGGCGGAAGCGCTGCGACTGCTTCAGCACCTCTTCGCGGTTGGCGAGCAGGATGTCGCGCCACATCGTCGGGTCGCTGGCTGCGATGCGGGTGAAGTCGCGGAAGCCGGGGCCGGCCAGCGACAGCAGGTCGCGCCCGGCCGGCTGGCCGACGACGCCGCTGAAATAGGCGAAGGCCAGCAGATGCGGCAGGTGGCTCACCGCCGCGAAGGCGTTGTCGTGGTTCTCGGCCGTCATCTTCAGCACCTGGGCGCCGATCGACGACCACAGGTCGGTGGCCTTCTGCACCAGCTCGGGCGGCGTCTGCGGCAACGGCGTCAGGATCACCTGCCGGCCGGCGTAGAGGCCGGCGTCGGCATGCTGGATGCCCGAGGCCTCCTTGCCGGCGATCGGGTGCGCCGGCACGAAGCCGGCCACGCGCTCGCGCAGCGCGCGGCGGGCCGCGTCGACCACGTCGCGCTTGGTGCTGCCCACGTCCATGACCAGCAGGCCGGGCTCCACCAGGTGGCGGATGGCCTTCAGCGTGGTTTCGGTGGCGGCCACCGGCACGGCCAGCAGCACCACGTCGGAGCCGGCCACGGCTTGCAGCGCCGAATCGGCGATGACGTCGATGACGCCCATCCGCAGCGCGCGCTCGGTGGTCGACGGCGACTTGCTGTAGCCGACCACGCGCTTGACCAGCCCGCCGCGCTTCAGCGCCAGCGCGAAGGAGCCGCCCATCAGGCCGCAGCCGATGATGCCCAGTTGCTGGATCATCGCGGCCGCCGCTCAGTGCACATCGACGGGGTAGGTGCCCAGCACCTTGAAGAACTCGCAGGCGCCGCGCAGCTCGCCCAGCGCGGCGGCCACCGGGGCTTCGTCGGGGTGGCCTTCGAGGTCCATGTAGAAGTAGTACTCCCACTGGCCCGAGCGCGCCGGCCGCGACTCGAAGCGCGTCATCGACACGCCATGCTTCTTCAGCGGCACCAGCATGTCATGGACTGCGCCGGGCCGGTTGGCCACCGACACCACCAGGCTGGTGCAGTCGTGCCCGCTGGGCTTGGGCGTAGGCTGCACCTGCGGCGTGGCGACGACGGCGAAGCGCGTGCGGTTGTGGGCATCGTCCTGGATGGCCGGCGACACGACATGCAGACCGTATTCGTTGGCCGCGCGCGTGCTGGCGATGGCGGCCAGCTTCGGGTCCTGCGCAGCCAGGCGGGCGCCTTCGGCGTTGCTGAGCGCGGGCCGACGCTCGGCCTGCGGCAGGTGGCTGGACAGCCAGGCATTGCACTGCGCCAGCGCCTGCGGGTGGCCCAGCACCACCTCGACACCGGCCAGCGTGGGTTCGCGGCGCAGCAGGTTGTGGCGCACGAACAGGCTGGTCTCGCCGATGATGACCAGCGGCGTGTGCAGGAACAGGTCCAGCGAGCGGGCCACCACGCCTTCGGTGGAGTTTTCCACCGGCACCACGCCGAAATCGGCGGCGCCGGCGCTGGCGCTGCGGAAGACCTCGTCGATGCTGCTGCAAGGCACGCGCTCGATGGTCGAGCCGAAGTAGCCCAGCGCTGCCTCTTCGCTGAAGGTGCCGGCCGGGCCCAGGAAGGCCACACGCGGCCGCTGCTCCAGCGCGCGGCAGGCGGACATGATTTCGCGCCAGATCGGCGCCACGCTGGCGGTGAGCAGCGGGCCGCCGTTCTGCGCCTTCAGCCCGTCGATGACCTGGGCTTCGCGCTCGGGGCGGAAGACCACGCCGCCGGTGTGCTTCTTCAGCTCGCCGACCTGCAGCGCCAGGCCGGCGCGGCGGTTCAGCAGCGCCAGCAGCTCGCGGTCGACGCCGTCGATCTGCCGGCGCAGCGCCAGCAGCGGATCGTCGCCGTCTCCGGCCGGTGCGCCGCCCATCGTCACTTGCTCGCGGCGCGCGCCGGCGGCTTGGCCGCGGCCGCCGGGGCCGGCGCGGGTGCCGGCGCAGCGCCGGCCGCCGGCGCACCCAGCGCGGTGCGCACCTTCTGCTCCAGCGTCTGCAGCTTGGGTTCGATCAGCGGCCGGGCCTCGGTGCCGAGCTTCTGCATGAAGTTGTTCAGCATCTCGCCGCTGGTCTGCTGGAATTTCTTGTTCACCGGCGATTCGAACCACGCGACCAGCTGCTTCAGCTCGTCTTCGCTGAACTTCTCCTCCAGCGTGGCGCCAATGGTCGTCGGCGCCAGCTTCAGCGCGCGGTCACGCACCGGCGGGTAGGCCTCGTCCACGTACTTCTTGGCATCGGCCTCGATGGTCTTGCCGATGCCTTCGCGCTTGTCGGCCGGGAACTGCGTCTGCAGCACGCGGCCGGCCTCCTGCATCATCATCGCCGCGGGCCGCTCGACCATGTTGCGTGCGGCCGCCTCGATGCCGGGCTGCTGCAGGGCCAGCAGCTTCTGCACCAGTTCTTTCTTGGCCGGCGAGGACGGCGGCGGGGTCTGTGCCAGCGCGGCGCCACTCAGCAGCAGCGCACCACACAGCAGGGGGATCATCTTCAAGAAGGGTTCTCCTCGCCGGCAGGGCCGGCCGGGGTTTCGGGGTCGCCATTGGCATCGGAGGCGTCGTTCGCATCGTTCTCGACGATGCGCTGCAGGCCGGACAGGCTGGCGCCGTCGTCCAGCCCAATCAGCGTGACGCCCTGGGTGGCGCGGCCCAGTTCGCGGATTTCGGCGACGCGGGTGCGCACCAGCACGCCCTTGTCGGTGATCAGCATGATCTCGTCGTGCGGCCGCACCAGCGTGGCGGCCACCACCTTGCCGTTGCGCTCGCTCTGCTGGATGGCGATCATGCCCTTGGTGCCGCGGCCGTGACGGGTGTATTCGGCAATGGGCGTGCGCTTGCCGTAGCCGTTTTCGGTGGCGGTCAGCACGCTCTGCGTCTCGTCCTCGGCCACCAGCATGGCGATCACGCTCTGGCCTTCCTCGAGCATCATGCCGCGTACGCCGCGGGCCTGGCGGCCCATCGGCCGTACGTCGTCCTCGTCGAAGCGCACCGCCTTGCCGCCGTCGCTGAACAGCATCACGTCATGCCGGCCATCGGTGAGCGCGGCGCCGATCAGATAGTCGCCCGGGTCCAGGTCGACGGCGATGATGCCGGCCTTGCGCGGATTGCTGAACTCGTCGAGCGTGGTCTTCTTCACCGTGCCCAGAGCGGTGGACATGAACACGTAGTGGTCGGCCGGGAAGCTGCGGAACTCGCCGGTCAGCGGCAGCACGACGGTGATCTTCTCGCCCGGCTGCAGCGGGAACATGTTGACGATGGGCTTGCCGCGGCTGGCACGGCCGCCCTGCGGTACTTCCCACACCTTGAGCCAGTAGACACGGCCGCGATCGCTGAAGCACAGGATCCAGTCATGCGTGTTGGCAATGAAGAGCTGGTCGATCCAGTCGTCTTCCTTGGTGGTGGTGGCCTGTTTGCCGCGGCCGCCGCGGCGCTGCGCGCGGTATTCGGTGAGCGGCTGGCTCTTGATGTAGCCGGTGTGGCTGAGCGTGACCACCATGTCGGTGGGCGTGATCAGGTCCTCGGTGCCGAGCTCCTGCACGTTGTGCTCGATGACGCTGCGCCGCGCGCCCAGCTTGGTCTGGCCGAATTCCTGGCGCAGTGCGGTCAATTCCTCGGTGATGATCGCCGTCACCCGCGCCGGCTTGGCCAGGATGTCCAGCAGATCGGCGATCTGCGCCATCACGTCCTTGTACTCGCCGATGATCTTGTCCTGCTCCAGGCCGGTCAGGCGCTGCAGGCGCATCTGCAGGATCTCGCTGGCCTGGTCGTCGGACAGGCGGTACAGGCCGTCGGGCTGCAGGCCGTAGTGGTCGGGCAGGCCCTCGGGCCGGTAGGCAGCACGGCCGCCGGGCGTGTCCGACTCGGCACGCGCCAGCATCTCGCGCACCATCGAAGAGTCCCAGCTCTTGGCCATCAGGGCCGCCTTGGCCACTGGCGGTGTCGGGCTGTTCTTGATGGTCTCGATGAACTCGTCGATGTTGGCCAGCGCCACCGCCAGGCCTTCGAGCACATGGCCGCGCTCGCGCGCCTTGCGCAGCTCGAACACCGTGCGCCGGGTGACGACTTCTCGGCGGTGCTCGAGGAAGATCTCGAGCAGCTGCTTCAGGTTGCAAAGCCGTGGCTGGCCGTCGATCAGCGCCACCATGTTGATGCCGAAGGTGTCCTGCAGCTGCGTCTGCTTGTACAGGTTGTTCAGCACCACTTCGGGCACTTCGCCGCGCTTCAGCTCGATGACCACGCGCATGCCGGACTTGTCGCTCTCGTCCTGGATGTGGCTGATGCCTTCGATCTTCTTCTCGTGGACGAGCTCGGCAATGCGCTCGAGCAGCGTCTTCTTGTTCACCTGGTAGGGAATTTCGTCGACGATGATCGACTGCCGCGCGCCCTTGTCGATGTCCTCGAAATGGCACTTGGCGCGCATCACCACCTTGCCACGGCCGGTGCGGTAGCCCTCGCGCACGCCGTTCAGGCCGTAGATGATCCCGGCGGTGGGGAAGTCCGGCGCCGGGATGATCTCCATCAGCTCTTCCAGCGTGGCCTGTTCGTTCTTCAGCAAGTGCAGGCAGGCGTCGACCACCTCGTTCAGGTTGTGCGGCGGGATGTTGGTGGCCATGCCCACCGCGATGCCGGCGGCGCCGTTGACCAGCAGGTTCGGCAGCCGCGTCGGCAGCACCAGCGGTTCCTTCTCGCTGCCGTCGTAGTTGGGCCCGAAGTCGACCGTCTCCTTGTCGATGTCGGCCAGCATCTCGTGCGCGATCTTGGCCAGCCGGATCTCGGTGTAGCGCATCGCCGCGGCGTTGTCGCCGTCGACGCTGCCGAAGTTGCCTTGGCCGTCCACCAGCATGTGGCGCAGGCTGAAGTCCTGGGCCATGCGCACGATGGTGTCGTAGACCGCGGTATCGCCGTGCGGGTGGTACTTACCGATCACGTCACCGACGATGCGGGCACTCTTCTTGTAAGCGCGGTTCCAGTCGTTACCCAGTTCGTGCATCGCGTACAACACGCGCCGGTGCACGGGTTTCAGGCCGTCGCGGGCGTCGGGCAGGGCACGGCCGACGATCACGCTCATCGCGTAATCGAGGTACGACCGCCGCATCTCCTCTTCGAGGCTGATGGGCAGGGTTTCTTTGGCGAACTGGGTCATGCGAGGCCGGTCAGGGGGACGGCCGACCCGGTGGAGACGGCCGCGCGC
>Ga0209369_1001724_pt1 | contig 9863 bp, 9 predicted proteins | sample EBPBio142010_DNA_FD_185865 | JGI IMG/M metagenome (GOLD analysis project Ga0209369, IMG submission 185865) | Wastewater treatment Type I Accumulibacter community from EBPR Bioreactor in Madison, WI, USA - Reactor 1_10/4/2010_ DNA (SPAdes)... | ecosystem: Engineered > Bioreactor > EBPR >... | reverse complement strand
CGGCTGCTTCCCTCAGCGCCCGGCCTCACGGTCGGGCGCTTTTTTATGTCGGCGGATCAGAGGAAGAGGACGGCCGGGACGGGTCGAGTCCGGGCGGTCGAGAGAGAGCGCCGCCGGGCTTGTCCCTTCCGCTCTCCCGAGGTTGCTCCCATGAACATTTTGTCTCCCGTGGCCCTTCCGGCCGCGCCCGTCACCCGTGCGCCCCCGATCCTCGCCGTGGCGCTACAGCTTCTCGATCATCTCGAACGCGGCCAGCGCATCGATGCAGCGATCCTCCGTGCAGCCATGGAAGCGGCTTTCAGCGCATCCGACACCAGCGGCGCCTGGGACTGGAAGGCGGCCTATGAGGCATGCGAGGTCGCGACAGTCCTCTTCCTGCGCAAATACGGAAAGGCGCTTTTCCGTAAGGCCACATCTCCGGCTGCACGTTTCTCCGTTCTTACAAAGATCGCCGGGCTCCTGCCGACGCATACGCGGCGCTCGGAAGAATCGCAGGCGCTCCAGCAGTTCTCGACGCCGGCACCGCTCGGCCTCGCCGCTATCGCGGCCGCCTCCATTGCTGCTGGCGACATCGTGCTGGAGCCGTCGGCTGGCACCGGCCTGCTCGCCATCCTGGCCGAGATATCAGGCGGAACGCTCCTCCTCAACGAGCTGGCCGAAACCCGCGCCGATCTGCTCGCTGCGCTGTTTCCGGCCGTGGCCGTCACGCGCTTCGACGCCGCCCAGATCGATGATCATCTCGCGCCGGGCGCCATCCCCTCCGTCGTGCTGATGAACCCGCCGTTCTCGGCCATGGCAAACGTCACCGGCCGCGTGGCCGATGCAGCCTATCGCCACGTTGCCTCAGCACTGGCCCGGCTCGCCGATGGCGGGCGGCTGGTGGCGATCACCGGCGCCAACTTCAGTCCCGACCACCCGGCCTGGGCAGCGGCCTTCGTCCGGCTTCAGGAGCGCGGGCGCGTCGTCTTCAGCGCCGCTATCGACGGCTCGGTCTATGCCAAGCACGGCACGACCATCGACACGCGGCTGACGGTCATCGACAAGCGGCCGGCCGACGATCGGGCGGCGTTCCCCGCTTCGCCCGGCACCGCGCCCGACGTCGGCACGCTGCTCGGCTGGATCGAGACGCAGGTTCCGCAGCGCCTGCCTGCGACCCTCCCGCCAACAGCGACCTTGGCACCCGCCACGATGCCCCGCACCGTTCGCGGATACCTTGCGCGCACCACCGCTGCACGTCGCGCGACGCCTTCGTCCATCGAGCCCGAAGGCGTCGAACTCGCCTATGAGACCTTGGACTGGACGCCCGCCGAAGACGGCCGGATCACCGACGCGATCTATGAAGAATACGGATTGCAGGCGATCCGTATTCCCGGTGCGCTGGCCCATCCCACCAAACTGGTCCAATCTGTGGCGATGGCCTCGGTCGCGCCGCCCAGGCCGAGCTACCGGCCCCGGCTGCCCACCAACATCGTCCCAGATGGTCTTCTCTCCGACGCCCAACTCGAAACCGTCATCTACGCCGGCGAGGCGCATGCCGACTTCCTTGCCGGGTCGTGGACGCTCGATGAAACCTTCGACGTCGTCTCGGCCGCCCCCGACGATGCGCCGAACGCCGTGCGCTTCCGCCGCGGCTTCATGCTTGGCGACGGCACCGGCGCGGGCAAGGGTCGTCAGTCGGCCGGCATCATCCTCGACAACTGGATGCAGGGCCGTCGCAAGGCGGTGTGGATCTCGAAATCCGACAAGCTGCTGGAGGACGCGCAACGCGACTGGTCGGCCCTCGGCATGGAGCGCCTGCTGGTCACGCCGCTGTCGCGCTTCCCGCAGGGCAAGGACATCACGCTCTCGGAAGCCGTCCTATTCACCACCTATGCCACGCTACGGTCCGACGACCGGGGCGAGAAGCTTTCCCGCGTCAAGCAGATCGTCGAATGGTTGGGCTCCGATTTCGATGGAGTGATCATTTTCGACGAGAGCCACGCCATGCAGAATGCCGCAGGCGGCAAGGGCGAACGCGGCGACGTCGCCGCCTCGCAGCAGGGCCGTGCGGGCCTCCGGCTCCAGCACGCCCTGCCGAATGCGCGCGTCGTCTATGTCTCGGCGACCGGCGCGACCACCGTCCACAATCTCGCCTACGCCCAGCGCCTCGGCCTCTGGGGCGGCGAGGACTTCCCGTTTTCGACCCGCGCCGAATTCGTCGAGGCGATCGAGGACGGCGGCGTCGCGGCGATGGAGGTGCTGGCCCGCGACCTGCGCTCGCTCGGCCTCTACACGGCCCGCTCACTCTCCTACGACGGCGTCGAATACGAACTGGTCGAGCACCACCTCACTCCCGAGCAGACCGGCATCTACGACGCCTATGCCGGCGCCTTCGCCATCATCCATAACAATCTCGACGCCGCCATGCAGGCCGCCAACATCACCGGCGACAGCGGCACGTTGAACCGCCAGGCCAAGTCCGCGGCTCGCTCAGCCTTCGAATCCGCCAAGCAGCGCTTTTTCGGCCATCTGCTGACCTCGATGAAGACACCGACCCTGATCCGCTCGATCGAGCAGGACCTGGTCGACGGCCATGCCGCCGTGATCCAGATCGTGTCGACCGGCGAAGCCCTGATGGAGCGCCGTCTCGCGGAGATCCCGACAGAGGAATGGAACGACGTCCGGGTGGACATCACCCCGCGCGAGTACGTTCTGGATTACCTCGCCCATTCCTTCCCGGTGCAGCTCTATGAACCCTTCACTGACAGCGAGGGCAACTTGTCGTCGCGGCCGGTGTTTCGCGACGGCCAGCCCGTCGAGAGCCGCGACGCCGTTGCCCGTCGTGACCGCCTGATCGAGAGGCTCGCTTCGCTGCCGCCGGTCCCCGGCGCGCTCGATCAGATCGTCCAGCGCTTCGGCACCGATATCGTGGCGGAGGTGACGGGACGTTCTCGCCGCATCGTCCGCAAGTCGGGTGCCGACTCCATGACCAACCCCGGCGGCATCAACCGCCTCGCCGTGGAGAACCGCGCCGCCTCGGCCAATCTGGCCGAGACGCAAGCCTTCATGGACGACCAGAAGCGCATCCTGATCTTCTCCGATGCCGGGGGCACCGGACGCAGCTATCACGCCGACCTGTCGTCGCGGAACCAGCGGCTGCGCGTCCACTATCTGCTTGAGCCGGGCTGGAAGGCCGATGCCGCCATTCAGGGCCTGGGCCGCACCAACCGGACCAACCAGGCGCAGCCACCGCTGTTCCGGCCGATCTCGACCGACGTGAAGGCGGAGAAGCGCTTTCTTTCGACCATCGCCCGCCGCCTCGACACGCTGGGCGCGATCACGCGCGGCCAGCGCCAAACGGGCGGCCAAGGCCTTTTCCGTCCCGAGGACAATCTGGAGAGCCACTACGCCCGCGACGCCCTGCGGCAACTCTACCTGCTGTTGGTGCGCGGCAAGGTAGAGGGGTGCTCGCTTCAGATGTTCGAGGACGCCACGGGCCTCTCGCTGATGGATTCCACCGGCATCAAGGACGAACTGCCGCCGATCACCACCTTCCTGAACAGGTTGCTGGCGCTGACCATCGAGCTTCAGGGCGTCCTGTTCACGGCGTTCGAGCAACTGCTGAACGCCAAGATCGAAGGCGCTATCGCTTCCGGCAGCTACGACGTCGGGCTGGAGACGCTGCAGGCCGAGAGCTTCATCGTCACTGATCGCCGGACCATCCACGTTCATTCCGGCACCGGCGCCGAGGCCCGGCTCCTGACCATCACCCAGCGCCACCGCAACCGGCCGGTGACGCTGGCCGAGGCACTCGATCATCTTGGCGACGCGGGCGCGAGGCTACTGATCAACGAGCGCTCGGGCCGCGCCGCCGTGCAGATACCAACCACCAGCATCATGCTGGACGATGGCGAGATCGAACGGCGCGTGCGGCTGATCCGGCCGATGGAGGCGCACAACATTCCCATCAAGATGATGGACGAGACCCATTGGGTGCAGGCGGAGCGGATCGCCTTCACCGCGGCATGGGATGCCGAGGCTGCCGAGGTGCCGGAGTATGCCGATAGCACCATCCATGTTGTCAGCGGGCTATTGCTGCCGATCTGGAAGCGGCTGCCGAACGAATCGACGCGGGTTTATCGACTCCAGACCGATGACGGCGAGCGCATCGTCGGCCGCCGCGTCTCCCCCGCATGGGTGGCGGGCGCGCTCGCGACCGGCACGTCAACCCTGACGCCCGACGACGCGTTCATAGCGCTGATGGACGGCAAAACCATCCTCGATCTCACCGAGGGCCTTCAGCTTCGTCGCGTCCGGGTCATGGGCGCCAACCGCATCGAGCTGTCAGGCTTCACCGACGCCATGCGAGATCGCCTGCGCACCTATGGCCTGTTCCACGAAATCATCTCGTGGAAGCTACGGATGTTCGTCCCGACCGATACGACCGGGGCTGCGATCCTGGCCAAGGTCTTGGAGCGCTATCCCGTCGAGCGCATCGGCGAGCGGGAGGCGGCGTGATGGCTAGGCAGGACGCCTCCGAACTGGCATTCCGTCTCGGTCGGCAGGCCGAGGCGGTGTGCCGCCACTACCTCTCTGCCGGTCATCGGGAGGGCCGCTATTGGCTGGTCGGCGATGTGCGCAACACGCCCGGCCGCTCGATGTTCGTGCGGCTAAAGGGCGGCGAAATCGGCAGGGGCGCGGCTGGCAAATGGACCGACGCCGCCACCGGCGAGCATGGCGATCTACTTGACGTCATCCGTGAGAGCTGCGGCCTTGTGGACTTCAAGGACATCGCCGATGAGGCGCGTACCTTCCTGTCGATGCCCCATCCTGAACAGGACCGTCCGCATGGTGGCGAGCGCAAATCACCGGCGCCATCCGGATCACCGGAAGCGGCACGCCGGCTCTTTGCCATGGCGCAGCCGATCTCGGGCACGCTCGCAAAGACGTATCTCCGTACACGCGGCATTACGGATTTGCACGGAACCGGAAGCCTGCGCTTCCATCCCCGCTGCTACTACCGGCCTGACGAGCACTCCCCGACCGAGACCTGGCCGGCGATGATCGCATCGGTCACCGATCTCGCCGGGCATCAGACCGGCGCGCATCGCACCTGGCTCGCACCTGACGGCTCGGACAAGGCCCCGATCGACACGCCGAGACGGGCGATGGGCGACCTCCTCGGGCATGCCGTTCGCTTCGGTGTGGCGGGTGAAGTGATGGCGGCGGGCGAAGGCATCGAAACGATGCTGTCGCTCAGGATGGCGCTGCCCACCATGCCGATGACGGCGGCCCTCTCGGCGGCACATCTCTCGGCAATCCTGTTCCCCGACACGCTGCGACGGCTTTACATCGCCCGCGACAATGATCCGGCCGGCGACAGTGCGATGACGACGTTGATCGAACGGGCGAACGCGGCCGGGATCGAGGCGGTCGTGGTGTCTCCGCGCCTGGGCGATTTCAACGAGGATCTCCGCCTGGCGGGGCTGGACAGCCTCCGGGCAGCGACCCGGGTGCAGATCGCGCCACAGGACGTCGCACGCTTCATGTCGCTGGCGGCATAGGCCGCAAGGAGAATGCAGGCGGCGGCAGCGCCGTCGCAGGCATCGCTCGGATAATCTTGAGGTCGGAGAGAACCGCGCCCCGGCCTTCGAGAGGGCGATCGGCCAGCAAACGGCCCGGACCCGCAACGCCTGCGGCGGACTATTTTCCGGCGCGGCCAGAGGCCGCTTTCCATCGCGAAACAAAATAGCCCGCCTTCGTCATCCTCCGCTGTGCTCCGGCCCTCCGCTTCGCTGCGGGTGCAAGTCCGAACCGCCCGCCGGCTTTCGTCGCCATGAAGGCCGCGAGGGTCGCGGTCGAACCGACGGAGCATCCCGATGAGCGAGCACGACGACTTTGAGCCGCATCACGCCTCTTCACCCACCGACCATGTCCTGAGCGAACTCCAGCTTTACGGCTACCGTCCCTTCACGGATGAGCCCGATCCACGACCGCTTCCGGAGGGGGACCATATCGCTGGCGCCATCGCCGATATCTTCGACGCCCTGATCGTCACTCTGGAGGACACCCGCCTCGAGCCCGACCTCGACGATCTCCTCTGGTCGACGGTCAACGTCTTCCACCGCGCCAACGAACGGATCGAGCGCGAGTTGGACGACAACGAGCAGGCGCAGCGTCGCGGTCAGCGCGAACAGGATGGCAGCGAAGTAAAGGCCGTCGAGCTGGAACGCCTGACGGCGGAGGGCCAAACCATGATTGAACGCCGCAACACCTTCGAGTTAATGCGCGACCAGGCCGCCGAACACTATGAGCGCCACACCGGGTCGAACTGGCGTCCCCGCAGCGGGTCGATGGTCAACCACCGCAATCTCACCTCGGCGATGATCGACAGCCGGGACTTCCTTGCCGCCAAGAAGCGCACCGACAATCAGGTGCTGCTACCCGCCGGCCCGAAAATCGCCTTCACCGGCGGGCTCGACTTCAACGATCACCACCTGATCTGGACCAAGCTCGATCAGGTTCACGCCAAACATCCCGACATGGTGCTGCTGCACGGCAAGTCGCCGAAGGGCGCCGAAAAGATCGCGGCCAAATGGGCCGACACCCGCAAAGTGCCGCAGGTCGGCTTCGCGCCCGACTGGACGAAACACGCCAAGGCCGCACCGTTCAAGCGCAACGATCAGATGCTCGACGTCCTGCCGATCGGGGTCATCGTCTTCCCCGGCACCGGCATCCAGGACAACCTGGCCGACAAGGCGAAGAAGCTCGGCATCCCACTGTTCGATTTCCGCCCGAAGGGAGGTGGCGCGTAAGCGCCGCCTCTCACAGCATTTCGGGTCGAAACAGCGATCTGCGGCTGATGACCTTGCCGGACACCACGAACACGCCGTCGCCGGTATAGTGCAACGTCTCGGGATGTTTTGGCGACGTGGCGACATGCGCCTTCACCACCTCGAAGATGAAGAAGTTGTACTTGTCGACCAGTGCATCGTCATGAAGGCGGCATTCGAAGCTGGCATGGCATTCGCCGATGAGCGGCGCATTGATCTCGCTCGCGTCTTCCGCCGTGAGGTCGAACTTGGCGAACTTGTCGATTTCGGCTCCCGACGTATTGCCGATCCCGACCACGGTATCGGTCAGCGCCGTCGTCGGCAGATTGATCACACACTCCCGGCTCTCGCGGATCATGCGGTGACTGTGATTGCCGCCGGAGATCATCAGGCCGACCAGAGACGGCGAGAATTCCAGGATCGTGTGCCAGCCGAGCGTCATGATGTTCGTCGCGCCCTGCCACTTCGACGACACCAGCACGATCGGGCCGGGTTCCAGATAGCGCCGCACCTGGCTGACGGGGAAGTCGATGTTCTTAGGCAACTTCGGCACGGGCGTCCTCTTCGGCTGTTGGGCTTTGCACGACCATACCCGCCCATGTCGGCAGCATCACGACCGGCAGCATGGCGACGATGCTTCGGCGCGAAAGCATTGAACGGGCGATCCCATCGTGGCCCCGGTCATGGCGGAAAACCATCTCTCGCTTCCATTGCGCTGATCCTTGGTCCAGCCGCTGGCCTGACGCCATCAACCCGTAAAGGGTCGGACTACGCAAAGCGTGCCGCCGCTCCGGCTTTGCCTGCGCGGTGATTGCGGCCATCGGTCGGACACATCGGGCGCCTGTCGCGCGGGAGATGGTCTCCCGCCTCCAAGACAGGAGCCGGTCACATGTCCCTCAATCAAGCTCACGCATACGCCTTCAGCCTCGCCACCACCCTCATGGTCTCCATCGTCATCTTCCAGGCCGGCGACGGCACCATGGGCGTCATGCCCGCCGGCGAATATGACGGCGATTTCGCCGCCATCATTCACGAGGTCGATCCCTTCGCCCGCTGACCACGGGCAAGGCGTCACGGCGGCAAGCGGAAGTCCTACGGGATTTCCGCTCCCGTCCTGCCTTCTCTTCGGCTACACTATCAATGCGCCGTGGTGGTGGAGGCGCAACCGTCAGACCTTTATCTCACGGAGAACACCACCATGATCTTCATCGGCATCATCTCCAGCATCGCGGCGATCGGCGTTCTCTGCTGGCTGCTGTTCACACTGGCCGTCGTCGCGCTGCCGTTCTTCGCCGGCGTCAGCGCCGGGACATGGGCCTATCAGACCGGCGCCGGCTGGCTCGGCGCGATCATCGTCGGCCTTGTCGCTGCCGCACTCACACTCGGCCTCGGGCAGTTCCTGCTCGCCTTTATCCGTCCGCTCTGGATACGCCTCGCGATCGCTGTCGCGTTCGTCGCGCCTGCGGCGCTCGCCGGCTACCACGCGACGCATGGCATCGTGAAACACACCGTGCCCTCCGACACCTGGCAGATCATCTTCTCCGTCATCGGCGCGATTGCCGTTGGCGTAACGTCGCTGATCCGGGTGACAGGAATGGCCGCACCCGGGCCAACCGTGCAGAACGTCGCGCGCGCTTGAACATCCTTACCGGGGGCGGACGGACGACCGGTTAATGTATGACCTTTCGCGCTCCCCGTCGTCAGTGTCGTTGTCAATGGCGTTGATCGGATCGACGGCTGACCCAGCCGGCGCGCCATTCCCCGGTGATGGTGCTGGGGGCAATGCCGTGACGGCGTGCCCGATGACGGTAGAAGTGTCGGGAGAAGGCGATCTCGCGGGCAACGGGCAGGAGTCGGCGGGACGTACCGTCTGGCGGAGCTGGTCTGAACCGCGGTGTCAGGCTTCGTCCCGGTCCATCGGTGCGGGATGGTCGCCACGTTCTCCTGTGATGCGTCTCTGTCAGGTCGACCGCTCCAAAACGGCCTCTTCAATGGGCTGATCTGGCCGAAGGTCGGCTGCGCCTCGATCGCCTATGCCGCAACAGCGGCGTCGAAACTTTCTTCCCCTGCCGGCTGCGCCGTCATTCCTCGCGCGCCAAGAAAGCCCCTCCTTTGCTGTCAGGCCCCATCCCCACCCCAGCGCGCAAGCGCGCTGGGGACCCCGAGGTCGGGGTGCGCCGTCAATCGCCTCCGGCCTGTCGATCGCCATCGAGGCCGCAATGGTGCGGGCTCGGAACAGAGTTCAAGGAGAACTACCATGGCGACCATCGGCACCTTCAAGAAGACCGGCAACAACGAGTTCAACGGCGAAATCGTCACTCTCAGCGTCCAGACGAAGAACGTCCGCATCGTCCCCGAGGCCCGCGCCACCGGCGAGAACGCCCCCAGCCACCGCGTCTTCGTCGGCCGCGCCGAGATCGGCGCCGCCTGGTCCAAAACCTCCAACGAGGGCCGCGCCTACCTGGGCCTGAAGCTCGACGATCCCAGCTTCAACGCCCCGATCTACGCCAACCTCTTCGACGACGAGGAAGGCGAAGGCTTCAGCCTCATCTGGTCCCGCCCTAACGGCCGCCGCAACGGCGAGTAAGGGTAGCGCGACGCCCCGCCCGGACAAACCGGGCGGGGCCAAACGCCTGCGCGAACCGAATCAGTTCGCGGCAATGCGATTAAAACGAGGCGCCAAAAAGCCAGAACCGCTGGCCCCAGTCCGCAAGAACGACTATTATAGCCGTAGTTCTAGCGTGCGAGTAGGTCCAAGTGGGAGGTGATCATGCATGATCACCGCCCGACAATCGCGGGCCGCACGCGCGTTGCTGGGTTGGACACAGGAGACGCTCGCTGACAAGGCCCGGGTATCACTGACCGCGTTGAAGCGCCTCGAATCCGACAGCGGACTTGGGGTGTATGAATCGACTCGCGATCAGGTCCGGCGCGCCTTTGAGGCCAGCGGCGTCGTCCTGCTCAACTCCGGCCAAAGCGTGGGAGTGATGCTGGTTGGTGACAAGGACAACCCTTGACGACTTTTTCGGGCGAACCCGCCCGACCATCCTG
>Ga0209369_1001723_pt1 | contig 9867 bp, 10 predicted proteins | sample EBPBio142010_DNA_FD_185865 | JGI IMG/M metagenome (GOLD analysis project Ga0209369, IMG submission 185865) | Wastewater treatment Type I Accumulibacter community from EBPR Bioreactor in Madison, WI, USA - Reactor 1_10/4/2010_ DNA (SPAdes)... | ecosystem: Engineered > Bioreactor > EBPR >... | reverse complement strand
CACCGCCGCCGCCTCGAGCCCGATATAGCCGCCGCCGACGATGATGACGCTGCGGCCGGGGGTGAACTCGGCCCGCATCGCATCGACATCTTCCAGGCTGCGCACGGTATAGACCCCGGCCAGGTCGCCGCCGATGGCGGCAGGCAGGCGGCGCGGCACCGAGCCTGTGGTCAGGGCAAGCGCGTCATAGGGAATCGTCTCGTCGCCGACCGTGACGGTCCTGGCCGCGGGGTCGATGGCAGAGACCGGCTGGCCCAGTTTCAGGGCGATGTCCTGTTCGGTCCAGAAATCGGGCGCGCGCAGCCAGAGGCGTTCCTCTTCCATCTCGCCCAGAAGATAGGCTTTCGACAGGGGCGGGCGCTGATAGGGCGGGGCCTTTTCGGCGCCGATCATGGTGATCGCGCCCTGATGGCCCAATGCGCGCAGTTTTGCCGCCAGCGCCGCCCCCGCCTGTCCGGCCCCCACGATCACCACCCGCATCGCATACCCCCCTCTGGCATTGTCCGGCGGCGACCCTATAACCGGAAGGGGAACAGGTTCAACGCGTGAGGACGCCAGAATGACGAAATTGACGAAAGGGGCCACGCTGCCCGAGGCCACGCTTCTGCGCATGGGGGCCGAGGGGGCCGAGGAGGTCAGCCTCGCGTCGCTGCTCAAGGGCCGCAAGGTGGTGATCTTCGGCCTGCCCGGCGCCTATACCGGCACCTGCTCGACCGCGCATGTGCCGAGCTTCATCCGCACGGCGGCAAAGTTCCGCGCCAAGGGCGTGGACGAGATCATCTGCGTCTCGGTCAACGATCCTTTCGTGATGAAGGCCTGGGGCGAGGCGACCGGGGCGACAGAGGCCGGGATCACCATGCTGGGCGATCCGGCTTCGGGCTTTACCAAGGCGGTCGGGATGGAATTCGATGTGCCGAATCTGGGCTTCTTCGCCCGGTCCAAGCGCTATTCGCTTCTGGCCGAAGATGGCGTGGTGACGCAGTTCAACCCGGAAACCGGCAAGGGCTGCGAGATTTCCGGCGGCGAGACGCTGCTGGCGCAGATCTGAGCCAGGAGGAAACCCCGGGGGCGCTGCCCCCGGACCCCCGGGATATTTGGGAACAGATGAAGGAAATCAGTCCTTTGCGGCGGGTTTGCCGCAGAGGCATTCGATGGGGGCGCCGTGATCGGTCTGGGTCGCGGCATCGCTCGCCATCTTGTCGAAGGCCAGCGCCAGATCGACATCAAGCTGGGTCAGCCCGCCGGCGGAATGGGTGGACAGGGTGACGTCGACCACATTGTAGATATTGCGCCAGTCGGGATGGTGGTTCATCGCCTCGGATTTCAGCGCGGCGCGGGACATGAAGCCCCAGGCCTGCGAGAAGCTGCGGAATTTCCAGATCTTGCGGATGGCGTCCTCGCCTTCCACCGCCTGCCAGCCCGCGCGTCCCAAGGCGGGCAGATGGGCTTTGCGATCCTGTTCCGTCAGCAGCGTTGCGGGCATGGCGGGCTCCTTCTCAGGTCTTTGGCGGCAGGGCCGCGTCATCCTTGGCATTGGCGGCGGCCAGGGCGGGGCGGGCGGCGATCCGCTCCCAATAGGCTTTCAACGTGTCGTTTGCCGGGATGGTTCCGAAGCGCAGGCCCCAGCCGACCTGGCTGCCGACATAGACATCGGCGGCGGTGAAGCGGTTGTCGGCAAGGTAATAATGCCGGTCGAGATGCTCGGTCAGGGTGCGGCTGACGCGGTCGAGGCTGCCATAGCCGGTGCGGCCCGAATCCTGCGGCGTCTTCGGCACCCATCCGAAGGAATTGTTCACCACCGCCTGTTCCAGGGGTCCGGCGCCAAAGAACATCCAGCGGAAGAAGGCGGCCTTGTCCTCGGCCATCAGGCCCTTTTCGGGAAAGGTCATCGCCAGATAGGTGCAGATCGCCGCCACCTCGGTGACCACATGGCTGTCATGGACCAGCGCCGGGACCTTGGCCATCGGGTTGATGGCGCGATAGTCGGGGCCGCGCATCTGTTCGCCGAAGTCGAGAAAGACCGTCTCGTAAGTCTGTCCGATCTCTTCCAGCATGAACCGCGCGATCCGGCCGCGCGACATCGGGTTGGTGTAGAAGGTCAGCATGGCGACTCGATCCTGTTGATGTCTTCTGTTCCTAAATATCCCACGGGGGTCCGGGGGTGTGAAACCCCCGGGGGGCGGTCACGGGCGCTCTGCCTGCCGGAAAGGCGCATAGGCGGTCAGGATCTCGATCTCCTCATCCACTGCCGCGCGTTCGCGGGCCAGGAAATCCGCCACCGCACCGCGAAAGGCCGGATCGGCGATCCAGTGCAGCGAGTGGGTCTCGGCCGGCAGATAGCCGCGGGCGAGCTTGTGTTCGCCCTGCGCCCCCGCCTCGACCCGGTGCAGGCCCTGGGTGATGGCCCAGTCGATGGCCTGATAATAGCACAGTTCGAAATGCAGGCAGGGGTGATCCTCGATGCAGCCCCAGTAGCGACCGAACAGCGTTTCACGGCCGATGAAGTTCAAGGCCCCCGCGACGGGCCGGTCGCCATCGAAGGCCAGGACCAGCAGGATGTCATCGCGCATCGTGTTATGAAAGGCGGTGAAGGCGGCGCGGGTCAGATAGGGGCGGCCCCATTTGCGGCTGCCGGTGTCCTGATAGAAGCGCCAGAAGGCCTGCCAGTGCTGCGGCTCGATCGCGTCGCCGGTCAGGGCGCGGATGGTCAACCCCGCCGCACGCGCCGTCTCGCGCTCCTTGCGGATCATCTTGCGCTTGCGGCTGGAGAGGTCGGACAGGAAGTCGTCGAAACGCGCGTAGTCCCGGTTCTGCCAGTGGAACTGCTGGCTGACCCGGTGCAGAAGCCCCTGATGCCCGGCCAGCGCCGTGGCCTCATCCGCCGTGCAGAAGGTGACATGCAGCGACGACAGGCCATTGCCGCGCGCAAGCCCGATGGCCGCATCGGCGAGAGCCATCCTGTGGTCCGGCGCGCCCAGAAACCGCTTGCCGGTCGCCGGGGTGAAGGGCACCGCGACCTGAAGCTTGGGGTAATAGCGCCCGCCCGCGCGCTCAAACGCCTCGGCCCAGCCGAAATCGAAGATATATTCGCCCTGGCTGTGGGTCTTGGCGTATAGCGGCAGCGCCGCCACGGCGCGGCCCCCCTCGTGCAGGACCAAGGGCTTCGCGATCCAGCCGCTGCCCTGCCCGGTCGAGCCGGAGCGGTCGAGCGCCGCGAGGAAGCGATGCGTGGTGAAGGGGTCCAGCGGCCTGCCCGTCGCCTGTTCGGGCGCGGCCAGCGCGTCCCAGGCGGCGGCGTCGATCTCGGTGATGCTGTCGTGAAGCGTGATTTCGGGCATGACCGCCTGTCGTGGCGAAGAAACCCGGGGGCCTCCGCCCCCCGGACCCCCCGCAGGATATTTGAGCCAAGATGAAGCTGGGCGCGGCGGGGGGGGGCGCGTCAAGCCGGAAGGGGCGAGAGATAGCCTTCGAAGGTCACGTTTGCGCCAAGGGCGCGGGCGGCGGCCTCTTCCGCCGGCGAACGGATGGTCCAGCACAGCAGCGCCGCCCCTTGCGCCGCAAGCGCCTGCACGCGGGGGCGGGCCAGATCGCCCGCCTCATGGCTGATGAAGCTGGACCCGGTGGCGTCGTAATCGGGGATGGCGCGGAAATGGGCGCACATGTCTTCGGGCATGGGCGCCCAGCCTTCGGCATCATAGGCGGCGGTGGTCAGGCCACGGGGCAGGCCGGGGGCCAGCCGCGCCATGTGATGGATGGCGGCGGGGTTGAAGGACATCACGGCGACATCGCCAGCATAGCCATCCAGCGCCCGGGCCGTCGCCGCCTCGAGCCGCCCGTCGGTCGGCCCCATCACCAGCGACTGGTCCTTGATCTCGACAAGAAGCGGCACCCGGCCCGCGACCTGGGCCAGAACCTGCGCGAAGGTCGGGATCGTGTCGGTTCCGCCGGTCAGGGCGATCCTGCCCAGTTCCGCCGCCGTCCGCGCCCGGACGGGGCCTTTTTCTGCGGTCAACCGGTCAAGATCGTCGTCATGAAAGACCATGGCAACGCCATCCGAAGACAGTTGCAGGTCGATCTCGATCGCATAGCCCGCGTCGATCGCGGCCCGGATGGCAGCAGGGCTGTTCTCGACCCGGCCCGCCGCCCGGTCATGCAGGGCGCGATGGGCGATGGGCAGGCGCAGGAAGGCCGCGGGCAGCGGCACAGGCTGGGCAGGCATGGATCAGACCCGGATCTCGAAGATCGCGTCGATTTCCACGGCGACGCCCAGCGGCAGCGACCCGGCCGAAACCGCCGCGCGGGCATGGCGTCCGGCATCGCCCAGGGCGGCGACCAGGAAATCGGAGGCGCCGTTGATCACCTTGGGCTGGTCGGTGAAATCGGGGGCCGAGTTCACGAAGCCGGTCAGCTTGACCGCCCGGACCACCCGCGTGAGGTCGCCGCCGCAGGCCGCCTTGAGCTGCGCCAGAAGCGCGATGGCGCAGCATTTCGCCGCCTCGGCGCCCTGTTCCACGGTCACATCCACGCCCAGCTTGCCCTTGATCAACCCGGCCGCGTTCTGGCTGATCTGGCCCGAGATATGCACCAGATTGCCCGAGACGACGAAGGGCACGTAATTCGCCGCAGGGGCGGGGGCGGCGGGCAGGGTGACGCCCAGTTCGGCAAGGCGGGCTTCAATGGACATGGGGGTTCTCCGCTGTTCCTGATCGGGGGCGACCCTAGCCACAGGCTGCAACGGGGGCAAGACGGGCCGCCCTCAGCTTTCGCGGAAGGCCAGCGCGAAGTAATCGGTGAAGGGTTTCAGCAGATAGGCGGCGGGCGAGCGCGCCTCGGTCTGGATGAAGGCCTCGACCGGCATGCCCGGCACCAGCGGCTGGCCGCCCAGCTTGTCCACCTCGCCCGGGTCCAGCACGATCTCGATCCGGTAATAGGCGGCGCGGGTCTGCGGGTCGCTCAGCGCATCGGCGGAAACCAGGGTCACCTTGCCCTGAAGATGCGGCACCATGCGCGAGGAGAAGGCCGAGAAGACCAGTTCCGCCGCCTGGCCGACATGGACCTCGTCAATATGGATCGGCGGCACCTGGGCCGAAATCACCAGCGGGCGGTCCTGCGGCACGATATAGAGGATCGGGTCGGCCGGGCGCAGCACCGCCTGCGGCGTCGTCACCGCCAGCCCCAGCACCAGGCCCGAGACCGGGGCGCGGATGTCGAGCCGGTCGATCTGTTCGGCCAGCGCCCGGCGCTTTTCGGCCAGTTCCAGTTCCTGCGGCCCGATCTCGCGCAGTTCGGTCGTCGCCTCTTCGCGCCGGACCACCGCGATGCGGGTGATCTGCACCTCGTTTTCGGTGATGCCCTCGCCCGCCTGGGCGCGTTGCGAGGTCAGCTCGCCCGCCAGCCCCATCAGCCGCGCCTCCTCGCGTTGCAGGGCCAGCACGGCCGAGGCCTGGGCCAGCCCCTTGTCGAGAAGCGATTGCTGGCTGGCCAGTTCCTTGCGGATCAGGCCGAGCTGGGTTTCCAGCGCGGCGGATTGCGCGTCGATGCCGGTGATCTGCGAGCGGATCTGCTCGCTGCGCTGGCCAAGCTGTTCGGCCTCGCGCGCGGCGGTTTCGACCCGCGCTTCGAACAGCTTGCGCTGGCCGTCGACCTGCTCGGCCACTTCGGGCCGCGTCTTTGCCTGATCCAGCAGGTCGGCGGGGAAGGTCACGCTGGCTGCGCCGTCGCGTTCGGCCTCAAGCCGGGCCTTGCGGGCGCGGATTTCGGTCAATGTGCCGTCGACGATGGTGAATTCCGACCGGATCTGCACCCCGTCCAGCCGCATCAGCACATCGCCCGCCTGCACGCTCTGGCCCTCGGTCACGTCAATTTCCGCCACCACCCCGCCATCGGGATGCTGCACGACCTGGCGGTTCTGTTCCACCTCGACCCGGCCCGATGCGACGATGGCGCCTGAAATCGAGGCGAAGGCGGCCCAGAGGCCGAAGCCGAAGACCAGAACGGCCAGGGCGGCAAAGCCCTGCCACAAGGGGCGCTTCATCGACCAGGGCGGCGGGCCGTCGTCGCCCGCAGCTTCGGTTGCAAGGCTGGCGGACGGGCGCGGGGCGGGAAGGGGCGGCACCGGCACGGGCAGATCGCGCGGTGCTTCGGGCCTTTCCGGCGCGGTTTCGGGCGGCGGGGCGTCAGGCGGCGGGGGCGCCATGCCCTGCGCCACGGCCCCGATGCCGCCGCCAAAGCCGTAACTGACCTTGATCGGGGTCAGGGGCGGCATGTCCGGTCCGGTTCCGTCGCGGGCCTGATCCTTGTCTTCGGCGCTCATGACACGCCCCCCGGCGCGGAGGACCGCGCGATCTCGCCCGCGTTCTTCACCGTGTCGCGCAGCACCTTTTCGCGCGGGCCATAGGCCTGCACCATGCCGTCCTTCAGGACCAGAAGCAGGTCGCATTCCTGGATCGCCGCCGGGCGGTGCGCCATGATCAGGACGGCGCAGCCCATCGCCTTGGCCGACCGGATCGCCTGGTTCAGCGCGTTCGATCCGTCATTGTCGAGATTCGAGTTCGGCTCGTCGAGAATCAGGATCACCGGATCGCCGTAAAAGGCCCGCGCCAGCCCGATGCGCTGGATCTGCCCGCCCGACAGCCGCCCGCCCATGGTCGAGACCGGCGTATCATAGCCCTGCGGCAATTGCAGGATCATCTCATGCACCGCCGCCTTCTGCGCCGCCTCGACGATGCGGGCCGGGTCGGCCCCGGCATCGAGCCGCGCGATATTCTCGGCGATGGTGCCGTCGAACAGCGCCACGCTTTGCGGCAGATAGCCGATATAGCTGCCCAGCACATCGGGATCATACTGGTCCAGCGTCGCGCCATCCAGCCGCACCCGGCCACCGCCGGGTCGCCACAGCCCGATCAGCGCGCGGGCCAGCGTGGATTTTCCCGATCCCGACGGGCCGATCACCCCCATCGCCTGACCGGGGGCCAGGGTGAAACTGACGCCGCGCAGCGTGACCTGCGCCTCTCCCGGCGGCACCACGACCAGACCCTGCGCCTCAAGCCGCGCGGCGGGCCGGGGCAGGGCGGTGCGCGGCACCTCGGGCGGGACATCGGTCAACAGCCGCGCCAGCCGCGCCCGCGAGGCGCGCGCCTTGGTGAGCACCGGCCATTGCCCGACCGCGATCTCGATCGGCTGCAGGGCGCGGCCCATCAGCACCGACCCCGCGATCATGGCGCCCGGCGACAGCTCACCGCGCAGCACCAGCCAGGCGCCCAGACCCAGCATGGCCGATTGCAGGAAAATGCGGAAAATCCGCGAGATAGTGCCATAGGCCCCCGCCGTGTCGCTGGTTGCGGCGCCCAAGGCCTGCGCTTTGCGCCGCAGCCTGCGCCAGCGGGCGAAGGCATGGCCGGTCATGCCCAGGGCGCGGATCAGTTCGGATTCGGATTTCAGGTTCTCGGCCTGGCGCTCGGCGGCGAGGTTCGCCAGCGTCGCCTCGTTCAGCCGCGCCTCGGTCGCCCATTGGTTCGCGGCCGTGATCAGCGCCAACACCGCCGCCCCGGCCAGCGCCAGAACCCCCATCCAGGGATGGAAAACGAAAAGCGCCGCCGCGAAGACCGGCGACCAGGGCAGGTCCATCAGCGCGGCCAGCACGGGCGAATGCCACAGCCGCGCCACCGCCTCGAGATCGCGCTGGGCTGCCAGGGCATTGGTATCGCGGGGCGAAATCGCCAGCCGACGGAAGGCGGCCGCCAGGACACGCGCATCCAACGCCTCCTGGAAACGCAGCCCGATCCGGGCCAGAACCCGGCCCCGCGCATGGTCGAGGAGCCCCATGATCAGGAACAGGAAGGTCATCAGCAGGGTCAGCGCCAGCAGTGTCGGCTCGGACCGCGACACCAGCACCCGGTCATAGACCTGCAACATGTAAAGCGGCGAGGTCAGCATCAGCAGGTTGATGAAGACCGAGAACAGGAAAGCCGCCGCGATCGCGTTGCGCGACAGCCGCCGCGCCGCGATGATCTCGGACCCGCCCTTGAGGCTGTCCGTCCCTGGTGACACCGACATGCTCTGGCCGATCCTCGCCACCGCCCTGACCAGATTACGAATGGCGGTTGTCATGGCCGAAAGCAACCCGTAAGGCTGACAGGTCTGCGCCCGCCGGGCATGGTGATGCGACCGTGTCCGCCTGCGCGGCGCCAACAGGGTTGCGCAGGGTGGTTTGGCATGGGGCAGGCGAAAGGGACGGGATCGCAACGGGCCGGAACGGCGCTTTTGGCGCTGGCGCTGCCCCTCTGCCTTGCCGCCTGCGCCTCGGGCACCGGCTCTGCGCCCGGCATCAATGATCCGCTGGAGCCGATGAACCGTGCTGTGCACGGGCTGAACAAGGGGCTGGACACGGTTCTGGTCTCTCCCGGCGCCGATGCCTATGGCGTGGTCCCGAACCCGCTGCGCCAGGGCCTGTCGAACGTGGCCGACACGCTGGCCCTGCCGGGCAGCTTTGCGAACCATCTGCTGCAGGGCAATGTCGAAGGCGCCGGGCGCAATGCCGCCCAATTCGCGGTGAACGTGGTCTTCGGCCTGGGCGGGCTGGTCGATGTGGCGACCGAGGCGGGCATTCCGCGCGACAAGACCGATTTCGGCGAGACGCTGCATGTCTGGGGCGTCGGTGAAGGCCCCTATCTGGAACTGCCGCTGCTCGGCCCCTCGACCGCGCGCGATGCGGTGGGCGAGGCGGTGGACATCGCCTTCGACCCGCTGAACGCGGTGTTCGAGGGGGACGATGCCGTCGCCGTCCGGGTCATAAAGCTTCTGTCACGGCTTAATGATCGCAAGCGTTATTCAAATACCGTCGATTCCATCCTATATGACAGCGCCGACAGCTATGCGCAGGCGCGGCTGCTCTATCTGCAGAACCGCCGGTTCGAGCTGGGCCAGACCGACGGCTCGTCCGATGGCGCGGCAGGCGAAGGCGGCTTCATCGACCCCTACGAGGACCCCTATGGCCAGTAACATCGTGCTTTCCCGCCGTGCCTTTGTCGGCGCCGGTTTCGCCGCTGCCGCGGCTTTCGGGGCCCTGCCTGCCCAGGCGCTGAATGTCGACCAGGCCCGCGCCCTGATCGACAAGGTCGTGGCCGAAGTGAACGGCGTGATCAATTCGGGCAAGTCCGAAGCGCAGATGTACCCCGCCTTCGAACAGCTTTTCGTGCGCTATGCCGATGTGCCGACCATCGCGCGCTCGGCGCTGGGCGTGGCCGCGCGTTCGGCCAGCCCGGCGCAGATGAAGGCGTTCACCAAGGCTTTCCAGGGCTATATCAGCCGCAAATACGGCCGCCGCTTCCGCGAATTCATCGGTGGCAAGATCGAGGTCAAGGATGCCCATCCGCTGAAATCCTATTACGAGGTGATCTCGACCGCCTATCTCAAGGGCGAAAGCCCCTTCGAGGTGCGCTGGCATGTCTCGGACAAGGCGGGGAAGAACCTGTTCTTCAACATCATCATCGAAGGCGTGAACATGCTCGCCTCGGAACGCACCGAGATCGGCGCCATGCTCGACAAGCGCAAGGGCGATGTCGACGCGCTGATCGCGGATCTGCAGAAGATCTGACCCGCCGGAACGCCGGATGTCTTGAAAACTCCGGGCGACTTTCTTCGAGGCAGATTGCAGGATCCCCAGAAGGATTTTCGGGCGCGCCCTTCGCGGGGCGCGCCTTTTCCTTGCGGATCAGTTGCCGTTCTGGCCCAGCACGTCGTTCAGGATCTGCTCGGCGAGGTCATCCTCGGTCATGCCCGGCTTGTTCGGGTTGGTGCCGTCGAAATAGGGCACGTCCTCGGGGGCGATGTAATCTTCCGGCTTCGGCGCGGTCCAGCCCGGCGCGA
>Ga0209369_1001719_pt1 | contig 9887 bp, 8 predicted proteins | sample EBPBio142010_DNA_FD_185865 | JGI IMG/M metagenome (GOLD analysis project Ga0209369, IMG submission 185865) | Wastewater treatment Type I Accumulibacter community from EBPR Bioreactor in Madison, WI, USA - Reactor 1_10/4/2010_ DNA (SPAdes)... | ecosystem: Engineered > Bioreactor > EBPR >... | reverse complement strand
GGCCGGGCATGTCGAGGCGCTGTTCCAGCGCGCGGCCGCGGAGTTCGGCGAGATGGTCAAGGTCAGCGACGAAGGGTTCCTGATCCCGGACCGCGCCCGACCCCTGACCCGGATGATCGCGCGGGCCTTCGATGCCTATGACAGCACCAAGGCCAAGCATTCCTCGGCGATCTGAGCGACGGGCGCCGGAGTGTTCGAAAACCCCGGCTCGGAGCCTTTGAAGGCTCCGGCCGGATTTCTTCGAAGACATCGCCTCAGCTGCGTTCCAGCCGAAGCAGAAGGTCGACCTGTTTCGGCAGGCAGACCGAACGCAGGTCGTAGCGGTCGCGCACCATGCGCCGGGCCGCGTCGCGCATCGCGTCATAGGATTCGGGCCGGGCGAGGGCGTCGGTCAGCGCGGCCGACCAGCCTTTCACGTCGAAGAAATCGACCAGCCGACCGTTGACCCCGTCCTGGATCACCTCGGCCACCGGCGCGGTGTTCGAGCCGACGACCAGCGTCCCGGCGGCCATCGTCTCGACCATCGACCAGCTGAGGACGAAGGGATAGGTCAGATAGGCATGCGCCCGGCTGACGTGGATCAGGTCGACCAGCCGACCATAGGGCAGCTTGCCGGTGAAATGCACGCGGGAAAGGTCCAGCCGGTCTTTCACCTCGGCCAGGATCACCTCTTTCCAGGAGGCGCCGTCTTTCGGCTTCGCGCCGTAGCTGACCTCGTCGCCGCCGACGATCACCACCTGCGCCCCGGGTCGCGCCGCCAGCACCTCCGGCAGGGCGCGCATGAAGATGTGGTAGCCGCGATAGGGTTCGAGGTTGCGGTTGACGAAGGTCAGCACCTCATCGCCCCGTTTCAGGATGCGGCCGTCGGGCAGGGTGAAGGTGGCTGCGGGGTTCGGGGCCAGCCGGTCGCAATCGACCCCGTCGAAGATCACCTCCAGATGCTGGCGCAAGAGCGGCGGATGGGTGCTGGCCTGCCATTCGGTCGGGCTGACCCCCCGGTCGGCATGGGCCAGCGCCTGCGCCATATAGGCGGCGCGGGCCTGGGAAATCATCACCTGGTCGAAGCCTGCGACCTGGTACTCCGGGTCGAAGCCGGTATCTGCGCCGCGGCCCCGGTAGTAGAATTCGGCGAAGACCAGAAGCCTTGCTTCGGGCCAGACCTCTTTCAGGAACAGCGTCTCGCCCCAGCCGGAATGCCCGTAGATCACGTCGGGCACATAGCCCTCGGCCCGCAGGCGCTGGCAGAAGCGGGCGACACTGACGCCCCGGTCGCTCATCGTGGTGAAGTTGCGGCCAAGGCGGGTGGCCTTGGCGTCGACCTCGGGTGCGGTGTGGGCGTAGTGCAGAAGCGGCACGTCGGAACGGGTCTTGTTTGCGGCCGAGGTAAGCGCCCGCACGTCATGACCGCGGCGCTGCATCTCGGGCGCGAGGTGCAGGAACTGGCCGGGAAAGTTCTGGTGGACGAAGAGAAGCTTCAAGCGTCAGGCTCCGAAGGCGGCGGCCATCAGAGCTTTGGTATAGGGGGATTGCGGGTTGGTAAACACGGCCTCGCAATCGCCGGATTCGACGACATCGCCTGCCTGCATCACCATGACCTTGTGCGACATGGCGCGGATCACCCGCAGGTCGTGGCTGATGAAGATGAAGGCCAGTCCCCATTTCCGCTGCAACTCACGCAGCAGGTCGGCGATCTGGACCTGCACGGTCATGTCGAGAGCAGAGGTCGGTTCGTCCAGGACCACCAGCTTGGGCCGCAGGATCATCGCGCGGGCGATGGCGATGCGCTGGCGCTGGCCGCCGGAAAATTCGTGCGGATAGCGCTGCATGGTGGCGGGGTCGAGGCCGACCTCGCGCATGATGCCCGCGACCATGTCGGTCCGGTTCTGGCCGGGATCGACGCCGTGGACACCAAGGCCTTCGGCGATGATCTCCTCTACCGTCATGCGGGGAGAAAGGCTGCCGTAGGGGTCCTGGAACACCACCTGCATCTCGCGCCGAAGGCCGCGCAGGGCCGACCGGCTGCGGTCGCGCAGATCCTCGCCGAGGAAGGCGACCTTGCCGGTCGACCCGATCAGCCGCAGGATGGCCAGCGCCAGCGTGGTCTTGCCCGAGCCGCTTTCGCCGACGATGCCCAGGGTTTCCCCGGCGCAGACGGACAGGGTGGCGTCGTTGACCGCCTTCACATGGCCGACGGTCTTGCGTAGGAACCCTTTCTGGATCGGGAACCAAACGCGCAGGTTCTCGGTGCGGACAACCTCGGTCGCGCCCTGGGGGACCGGGGGCGGGCCGCCCTTCTGTTCGGCGGCGAGGAGCTTGCGAGTATACGGGTGCTGCGGATCGGCGAAGATCTCGGTCGTCGGCCCCTGTTCGACGATCTCGCCGCCCTGCATGACGCAGACGCGGTCGGCGATGCGGCGGACGATGCCGAGGTCGTGGGTGATGAACAGAAGGCTCAACCCCTCGGCGCGCTTGAGATCGGCGAGAAGGTCGAGAATCTGGGCCTGGATCGTCACATCCAGCGCGGTGGTGGGCTCGTCGGCCACCAGAAGCTCCGGCCCGTTGGCCAGCGCCATCGCGATCATCACCCGCTGGCGCTGCCCGCCCGACAGCTGGTGCGGATAGGCGCCAAGACGGCTTTCGGCGTCGCGGATGCCGACCTTGCCGAGAAGTTCGATGATCCTTGCGCGGGCCTTGTCGCCGGTCAGCCCCTGATGCAGCGCCAGGCTTTCGGCCATCTGCTTTTCGATGGTGTGCAGCGGGTTCAGGCTGGTCATCGGCTCCTGGAAGATGAAGCTGATGTCGTTGCCGCGGACCTTGCGCAGGTCGCGCTCCGACGCCCCTACCATCTGCGAGCCGCGATAGGTGATCGAACCCGACACCTGCGCGTTGTCGGAGAGGAGGCCGACGGTGGACAGCGCCGTGACCGACTTGCCCGAGCCGCTTTCGCCGACCAGCGCGACGGTCTCGCCCTTGTCGACGGCGAAGCTGACATCCCTCACCGCGGGGATGACCCGGCCGTCCTGGCGGAAGGTGACGGACAGGTCCCTGACCTCCAGCACGCTCATCGGAAGGTTTTCCTTGGGTCGAAGGCATCGCGGACGCCCTCGAAGATGAAGACCAGCAGCGACAGCATGATCGCGAAGGTGAAGAAGGCGACGAAGGCCAGGTGTGGCGCCTGCAGGTTCTGCTGCGCCTGCCGGGTAAGCTGGCCAAGCGAGGGCAGGTCGGCGGGCAGGCCGAAGCCGAGGTAATCCAGCGAGGCGAGGGTGCCGATCACCCCGGTGACGGCGAAGGGGAGGAGCGTCAGCGTCGCGACCATCGCATTCGGCAGGACGTGGCGGAACATGATCTGCCAGTCGGGGACCCCCAACGCCTTGGCGGCGCGGACATATTCAAAGTTGCGGGCGCGAAGGAACTCGGCGCGGACGACACCGACAAGGCCGGTCCAGCCGAAGGCGACAAGCAAGGCCACCAGCAACCAGAAGCTTTTCGCCCAGACGGCGGTCAGGATGATGATGACATACAGCGTGGGAACCGAGGACCAAAGCTCGATGAAGCGCTGGAACAGAAGGTCGGTCAGCCCGCCGAAATAGCCCTGCACCGCCCCGGCGGCTATGCCGATGATCGAGGTCAGGACGGTGACGATCAGCGCGAAGGTGACAGAGAGTCGGAAGCCGTAGATCACCCGGGCCAGCACATCGCGCGAGGTGTCGTCGGTTCCAAGCCAGTTCTGCTTGGACGGCGGCCCGGGGGCGACGCCGCCGGTATCGACGATGGTGTTGTAGCGGTAGGGGATCGGCGGCCACAGCATCCAGCCCTTGCTTACCGGCTGCCCGGCGGCGGTGCCCTTTTGCTCCACCTCGGCGCGGATGCCGTCGGGGTCGTCCCAGCAGTCCTGTGACCCGGCCGCGACGATCAGGCATTTCACCTCGGGCGTGGTGTAGTCGGCCTCGGTCCTGAGGTCGCCGCCGAAGGCCGTTTCGGGGTAGAACTTGAAGACCGGCATGTAGTAGCCGCCGTCGTATTGCACCAGCACCGGGCGGTCGTTCGCGATCAGCTCGGCGAACAGCGACAGCCCATACAGGACCAGCAGGATCCACAGCGACCAGAAGGCGCGGCGATTGGCCTTGAAGTTGCGCCAGCGCCGCTGGTTGAGAGCCGAAAGCGCCATCACGCGCGCCTTTCGAAGTCGATCCGCGGATCGACGAAGACATACATCAGGTCGGACAGGATGCCGACCACCAGCCCGATCAGCCCGAAGGCGAAGAGCGTGCCGAAGATCACCGGATAGTCCCGCTCTACCGCCGAACGGAAGCCGAGCTGGCCCAACCCGTCCAGCGAGAAGATCACCTCGATCAACAGGCTGGAGCCAAAGAACACCGACAGGAACAGGCCCGGAAAGCCCGCGATGACGATCAGCATGGCGTTGCGGAAGACGTGTCCGTAAAGCACGCGGCCTTCCGACAGCCCCTTGGCGCGGGCGGTCATGACATACTGCTTCTTGATCTCTTCAAGGAAGCTGTTCTTGGTCAGCAGCGTCAGCACCGCGAAGGACGAGATCAGCTGCGCCGTCACCGGCAGGGTGATGTGCCAGAGATAGTCGGTGATCTTGCCCCAGGCCGAAAGCTGGGACCAGTTGTCGCTGGTCAGCCCGCGCAGGGGGAACCACTGGTAATAGGATCCGCCCGCGAAGACGACCATCAGCATGATGGCGAACAGGAAGCCGGGAATGGCATAGGCCGCGATGATGATTCCGCTGGTCCAGGTGTCGAAATGCGACCCGTCGCGCACCGCCTTGCGGATGCCCAGGGGGATCGAGACCAGATAGGCAATCAGTGTCGACCACAGGCCGAGGGTGATCGAGACGGGCATCTTCTCCAGCACCAGGTCGATGACCGAGATCGAGCGGAAGTAGCTCTCGCCGAAGTCCAGCGTCAGATACTTGCCCATCATGATCAGGAAGCGTTCCACCGCCGGGATCGCCTCCTTGTGGCATTCCGGGGCCTTCAGGTTGGGTTCGCCGGTGAAGCCTTCGTCGCAGACCACGCGGGAGAAGCCGAACTGGACCTCAAGCTTGGCAAGGAATTCCGGCGGCAGGCCGCGCGCGCCGACATAGCCGGAATCCTTGTCCTGAACCCCGGCGCCCTCGGTGCCCGAGAGGTTCTGGATCGAATCGCCCTCGCCCTCGAACCGGGCCTTGATCTGGTCGATCGGCCCGCCGGGGACGAACTGGGTCAGAGCGAAGTTGATGATCATCACGCCGAACAGCGTCGGGATCACCAACAGCAAGCGGCGAAGGATATAGGCGCCCAAGGTTCCTGCCCGTTTCTGGTTACTTCAACGCGCCCTTGGCCTTCAGCGCGTCGGCTTTTTCGGCGTTGTACCACCAGATCGACAATTCGCCCAGCCCATAGGGGGGCAGGTTCGCCGGGTGTTCATACATGTTGTAGTAGGCGACCCAATTGTCCTTCTTGTAGTAGCGCGGGACGATCACGAATTCTGACCGCAGCACCCGGTCCAGCGCCTTGATCACCGTCGTCAACTCCTCACGGCTTTTCGCCGCCTCGACCATGTCCAAAAGCTTGTCCACCGCCGGGTTGGCATAGCCCATGCGGTTGCGGCTGGAATTGTCCTTGGCGACCGAAGCCCAGGCCTGTTTCAGCACACCGCCCGGTTCAGGCCCGCCATTGACCACGGTCGTCGGCAGCGCGTCGAAGTCGAAGACCGGCGGGCTGGCGCGTTGCTGCAACTGCGGGTCGTCGATGATGTCGAAGCTGGCATCGACCCCCAGCGCGCGCAGGTTTTCCACATAGGCATTCATCACCGGCAAAAGGTCGGTGCGGACATGGACCATCTCCATCCGCAGCTTCTCGCCCTTGGCGTTGCGGCGGACGCCGTCGTCGCCGACCGTCCACCCGGCCTCGTCCAGAAGCGCCGAGGCCTTGCGCAGGTTCTTGCGGTCGAGGTTGTTGGCGTCGGAAGAAACCGAACCCATCGGCACCTCGTCGGTCAGGATGCTGGCCGGAAGCAGGCCCTCATCGACCAAGGGCTTCAGGATCGCCGCTTCCTCCGGCGTCGGCACACCCGTCGCTGCCATGTCCGAGTTTTCCCAGATCGAGTTGATCCGGGAGAGAAGCCCGTAGAACAGCGCCTTGTTCGACCATTCAAAGTTGAAGACCAGCCCCAGCGCCTCGCGCACCCTGGGATCCTGGAACTGCGCGCGGCGCAGGTTGAAGATGATCGACTGCCCGCCCGCGATGTCGCCCGAGGGGATGACCTCTTTCACGATGTCCCCCGCCTTGATCGCCGGGAAATCGTAGTTCGTGGCCCAGCGCTTGGAATCGCCTTCGGTGCGGAAGGTGTAGACGCCCGCCTTGAACGCCTCCATCGCGGCGTTGTCGTCGCCGAAATATTCGATGCGGATGCGGTCGAAATTGTTCTGCCCCACGTTCAGCGGGTGCTTCTCGCCCCAATAGTCCGGGTTCCGCTTGTAGATCACCTGCTGGCCGGGCTTGAAGCTGTCCAGCACATAGGCCCCGGTGCCGAGGAAGGGCTGCAGGCTGGATTTCTCAAGGTCGCGCTTGTTCTCTTCGTAATCCTTGCGCGAGAAGATCGGCGAGCTGCCGGCCTGGGCGGGCATGTCGCGGAACGAGGTGCCGGGAGTGAAGGTGAACTTGATGCGATAGGGGGCCAGCACCTCGACGGACTGGTACTTGCCGTTCGCCACGCTGCGGAATTCGGGAATGCCCTTGTCGCGGAACAGCTCGTAGCTGAACAGCACGTCATCGGCGGTGAAGGGGCTGCCGTCCGAGAATTTCACATCCTTGCGCAGATTGAAGATCACCCAGGATCGGTCCGGCGGATATTCCATCGTCTCGCACAACAGGCAGTAAGCCGCGCTGACATCGTCCAGCGTGCCCGCCAGGATGGATTCGTAGAAGATCGAGGACAGGGCGGCGGCATTGCCCGCAATGGCGTAGGGGTTGAAGCTGTCGAAGCTGCCGGGCGACCATTCGCTGATCTCGCCGCCCTTGGGGGCATCGGGGTTCACATAGGGCAGATGCGCGAAATCGGCCGGAAGCGCGAGGTCGCCGAAGGTCGAGATGCCATAGGACTTGATCACGGCCTCTGCCCGGGCGGGCAGGGCCAGCGCGGCCAGGCCCAGGATCAAGGCGCCGGTTGCAAAGACGGGGCCGGATTTCACCCGCGCCGCATCAACCCTTGCCGCCACCCGCTTCCCTGTCCGCATCCGCCAGCCTCCCCCTCAGGTCACGATTTTGAGCATTCATGCTATTCCAGCCATTGTCGAGCCAACAAGCCGCGATTGCGGCGCGCTTTTGCGTGAACATGAAAAAGCCGCCCGGGAAGGGGCGGCTTTGCCGTCGCGCCATGCGGCCCGGGTCAGGGCTTCGAGGCGAGGAAGGCGACCACGTTCGCGCGGTCCTCCGGTTTCGGCAGGCCGGCGAAGGCCATCTTGGTGCCGGGGATCGCCTGCTTGGGGTTCTCCAGGAAGGCGAAGATCGCTTCCGGCGTCCAGGCCTCGCCCGACTTGGCGGCCATAGCGTCGGAATAGGCGAAACCTTCGACCGCAGCATGGTTGCGGCCGACGACACCGTTCAGGTGCGGGCCGACGCCGTTCGACCCGTCCAGCTTGTGGCAGGACCCGCATTTCTTGAAGACCGCCTCACCGGCCGCAGCATCGCCCGCCGCCAGCAGGGCCGCGACATCGACCGTCTCGCCGCCGCCTTCGGCCGGGGCAGCCGCATCGCCGGTGTCGATGGTGTAGGCCTGCTTCAGCTCGCCCTCTGCATGTTCGCCATGTTCGCCGCCACCCACCGTGTAAAGCGAGTTCCCGGCCCAGCCCACCAGCATCAGCACCAGCAGCGAACCGCAGACCGCGCCCACCGTCTTGGTCATCGTCATCGTGTCGAACATGGTTCACCTATCTGGGGTCTCGTGTCGCGCGGTATCTATCCGCTTCCACCGTCAGGTTTCAAGGTGTAGACGCGCGGCGAAACGCCCTTGAGGCAGGTTTTCGACACGGGAGACGGGCGGAATGGCGGGACGCATCGCTTTTCAGGGGGAACTCGGGGCCTATTCGCACCAGGCCTGCCAGCAGTCACGCCCGGATTTCGAGGTGATCCCCAGCACCACATTCGAGGAAGTCGTCGATCGCGTCGCGCGCGGCGAGGCCGATCTGGGCATGCTGGCGGTGGAAAACTCCACCTATGGCCGGGTGGCAGACGTGCATTCGCTGCTGCCGCGCGCGGGGCTGCATATCGTCGACGAGGCCTTCGTCCGGGTGCATGTGAACCTTCTGGGCGTGAAGGGCGCGCGGGTCGAGGACGTGCGCGAGGCTCACGGCCATGTGGTGATCCTGCCGCAATGCGCGCTGTTCCTGAAGAAGCACGGGATCGCGGGCAAGGTCAGCAGCGACAACGCCCGCGCGGCGCGCGAGGTGGCCGAGGCCGGGGACAAGGCGAAGGCCGCTCTGGCCAGCGAGCTGGCGGCAGGAATCTACGGGCTGGAGGTGCTGGCCCGCCATATCGAGGACCAGGCCAACAACACCACGCGCTTCCTGGTGATGGCGCGCGAGCCCGACCATTCCCGTCGCGGTGCGGGCAAGATGATCACCACCTTCACCTTCCGCGTCCGCAACATCCCGGCGGCGCTGTACAAGGCGCTGGGGGGGTTCGCGACCAACGGCATCAACATGACCAAGCTGGAAAGCTACATGGTCGGCGGCACCTTCACCGCGACAGAATTCTACGCCGATATCGAGGGCCACCCCGACGACGCCAATGTCGCGCTGGCGCTGGAGGAATTGAGCTACTTCACCACGCAAGTGCGCATCCTTGGCGTCTACCCCGCCGACCGCGAGCGCGGCCCGGCTCAGGCCTGACGGTCGTTGCGGTCCTTGATCCGGGCGCCAAGCTGGGTCAGCCCCTTCTCGAACCGCGCCTGCACCCGGCCCTTGGCCAGCCGCATGGTGTTCACGAACAGCCGCGCCGCCAGCGTCTTCGGCTTGATCTCCAGATCCGCGCGCAGCCTGCTGCGGCGGGGCGACAGGACCATGACCTCGATCTGGACCGTCCCGTCGATCGAGGGGCTGTCCACCCCCATCGCCAGGCGCTGGTCCGGCGTCATCTCGGCGATGCGGACCGTCACCTTGCGCGCCTTGCCGCGGAAATGGCCGCGGATGCGCCATTCGGCCCCGACGCCGCTGTCCGGCGTTCCGGGCGGACGTTCCACCTCGACCCCGTTGCGGATCGCCTCGCGCTCCCAGGTCGGGGTGTCGGTCAGCGCGGCAAAGACGGCGGCGGCTGGTACTTCAAGATCGGTCTTCGCCGTCAGCTTCATCGCTGCCCCACGGATTGCACTTCGGGATACCCGGATAGCAGGAAGATCGGGTCAATCAAGCCGATCCGCAAGCCAGGCGCGCAGAATGAAATGTGCAATCGCCCCATTCCGGCTGGGCCGGATCACCGGGTGCCGGCCGGCGAAGACGGTGACCAGTTCTTCCCGGCTCAGCCACAGCGCCTGTTCCAGCTCCTGCGGGTCCAGCGTGATGGCGGTGGCGGTCGCCTCGGTTCGCGCGCCGATCATCAGCGAGGCCGGGAAGGGCCAGGGCTGGCTGGCAAGGTAGGAGACCGCGCCGCAGGTCACGCCGGTTTCCTCCTGCACCTCGCGGCGCACGGCGGCCTCGATCGTCTCGCCGGGCTCGACGAAGCCCGCCAGCAGCGAGAACATCCCCTCGGGCCAGCCGGGGCTGCGGCCGAGCAGCACCGAATTGCCGTGTGTCACCAGCATGATGACCACCGGATCGGTGCGTGGGAAATGCTGCGCGCCGCAGGCCGGGCAGTTTCGTTGCCAGCCGCCTTGCGCGA
>Ga0209369_1001717_pt1 | contig 9897 bp, 9 predicted proteins | sample EBPBio142010_DNA_FD_185865 | JGI IMG/M metagenome (GOLD analysis project Ga0209369, IMG submission 185865) | Wastewater treatment Type I Accumulibacter community from EBPR Bioreactor in Madison, WI, USA - Reactor 1_10/4/2010_ DNA (SPAdes)... | ecosystem: Engineered > Bioreactor > EBPR >... | reverse complement strand
GAAAGGCCTGGGGGTGTGGCCATGAAGCGCCGCGGCGTCGAGCAGCCGCCCGAACAGGGCCGTTATGCACGCGTGCTGGAGGCTGCCTCGCGCGCCGGTCTGCTGGTGCTGGTGCTCAGTTTCGCGGCCTATGTCGGCGGCTGGGTCGACGCCCACGTGCCGCCCGAGCAGCTGCCGGCGCTGTGGGGCCAGCCGGCCGAGCGTTTCATCGCGCTGACCGATTCGCCGCGCGGCTGGGCCTGGCTGCGCCACCTGGACCAGGCCGACATGGTGGGCCTGGCCGGCATCGCGCTGCTGGCCGGTGGCTCGGTGCTGGGCCTGCTGTCGCTGCTGCCGCTGTACGCGGCGCGGCGCGAACGGGCCTACGTGCTGATCAGCCTGGCCGCCGCGGCGGTGATCGTGCTGGCCGCCTCGGGCTGGCTGAACCGGAGTCCCTGAACGTGAACCCGCCCCCGAAGCACCCCTTCGTGCGCCCGCTGCTGGCCACCGAGCACACCGAATTCGACCAGGGCGCCGAGACCATCGCCTTCGCGATCGCCGCACGCTGCGGCCTGGCGCTGGCCGGCGTGATGCCGATGGTCAGCAATGCCGAGTACGAGGCCGCCGCGCCGCAGTTGGCCGCGCGCGCCGATGCCGAGGCCGGTGCCCGCGCCGATGCGGTGGAGGCCGCGGCAGCCCAGCGCGGCGTGCCGCTCGCGCTGCGCGTGCGCCGCGGCAGCGAGCCCTACCAGGAGATCGTCGCCGAGGCCCGCGAGGTCGGCGCCGACCTGATCGTGGCGCGGCGCCGCGGCCGGCGCGGCTTCCTGGCCAACCTGATGTTCGGCGAGATGGTCGGCAAGGTGGTCGCGCACGCGCCCTGCAGCGTGCTGCTGTGCCCGCGTGCGGCAGTGATGTGGCAGCGCCGCGTGCTGGTGGGCGTGGACCCGCAGCAGCCTGCCGGCGCCACGGTGGCGCTGGCCGCGCGCATCGCCGCCGAATGCGGCATCGGCCTGCAGATCGTGGCCGTGGCGGCCGATGCGGCCAGCGCCGCGCCGGTGCTGGCCGAGGCCGAGGCCGGCGCGCGGCCATGGCTGGCCGACGTGCGCACCGAAGTGCGCGGCGGCCGGCCGCACGAGGGCCTGATTGCCGCCGCCGCCGACTGCGGCGCCGACCTGATCGTCGTCGGCCGCCACGGGCCGGGCCTGGCCGGCCGCGCCTGGATCGGCGGCACCGCGCAGAAGGTGGTGGGCCTGGCGCGTTGCCCGGTATTGATTCAGGTCTGAGCGGTACCGGCCGGCGGCGCCTGCAGCTTCTTCCAGGCCTGGAAACCGCCGGCCACCGACAGCGCCTTCGGGTAGCCCAGCTCGCGCAGCATGTGCGCGGCATGCAGGCTGCGCCGGCCGCTGTTGCACAGGCACAGCAGGATGTGGTCGTGCCCGTGGTGCAGCTTGTTGATCATCTTGAAGAAGCCGCGCACGTCGATCTCGGTCGGTGCGCCGGCATCCAGCGTGTCCTGCTCGTTCTCGTTCAGCGCATGGCCGAGCAGCTGCTTCACTTCCATTAGCGGAATGTGCACGGTGTTCGGCACGGCGCCCTTCAGCTCGATCTCGAAGGCCTGGCGGATGTCGATCATCGTGCCCAGGCCCAGCTGGCACAGCTCCAGCGCCGCTGGCAGGCTGATCTCCAGGCCCTCGCGCTCGGGCAGGGGCTCATCGGGGGTGGGGTCGGCCATCGTCGGTCCTCGGCTGCAGGACCTGTATTCTGCGGTGTGGCCGGACAAGGCCCCGGCGCCGCTGCCGAGGCAGGGCTCGGCTAGACTGCCGGCCCCGTCGTGAAGCGCCCCCGGCGACCACCCCCATGCCCCTGACCGAAGACGCGCTGCTGGCCGCGCTGAAGACCGTCGTCGACCCCAACACCGGGCAGGACCTGGTCAGCACCAAGGCGCTGAAGAACCTGCGCATCACCGGCGCCGACGTCGCCTTCGACGTCGAGCTGGGCTACCCGGCGCGCAGCCAGCTGCCGCTGCTGCGCCAGGCGCTGATCGAGGCCGCGCAACGGGTGCCCGGCGTGGGCCAGGTCAGCCCGAACCTGGGCGTGAAGATCGTCGCCCATTCGGTGCAGCGCGGCGTGCAGCTGCTGCCCGGCGTGAAGAACATCGTCGCCGTGGCCTCCGGCAAGGGCGGGGTGGGCAAGAGCACCACTGCGGCCAACCTGGCGCTGGCGCTGGCCACCGAGGGCGCACAGGTCGGGCTGCTGGATGCCGACATCTACGGCCCCAGCCAGCCGACGATGATGGGCATTGCCGGCAAGCCCGAAAGCCGCGACGGCAAGACCATGGACCCGATGCGCAACCACGGCGTGCAGGTCATGTCCATCGGCTTCCTGGTCGACGCCGACAACCCGATGATCTGGCGCGGCCCGATGGCCACGCAGGCGCTGGAGCAGCTGCTGCGGCAAACGAACTGGCAGGACCTGGACTACCTGCTGGTCGACATGCCGCCGGGCACCGGCGATATCGCGCTGACGCTGAGCCAGCGCGTGCCGCTGACCGGCGCGGTGATCGTCACCACGCCGCAGGACATCGCGCTGCTCGATGCGAAGAAGGGCCTGCGCATGTTCGAGAAGGTGGGCGTGCCGATCCTCGGCGTCGTCGAGAACATGGCGGTGCACATCTGCTCGCAGTGCGGCCATGCCGAGCACATCTTCGGCGAAGGCGGCGGCCAGCGCATGGCCACGCAGTACGGCGTCGACTATCTCGGCGCGCTGCCGCTGTCGCTGGCCATCCGCGAGCAAGCCGACAGCGGCCGGCCCAGCGTGGTGGCCGATCCCGAAGGCGAGGCCGCCGGCATCTACCGTGCGCTGGCCCGCCAGGTGGCGGTGCGCATCGCCGCCCAGGCCAAGGATTTCTCGGCCAAGTTTCCGACCATCACCGTCTCCAAGGACACCTGATCCCGCCGCGCGCCCGCGTGCCAGAATGGGCCGCGGGCCGCCGACCCCTAACGATGCGGCCCTGGGCCTGCCGTCCAGGCGGTGCCAGGAGGAGACAGCATGAAGTGGGAAGGCAACCGGCAGAGCGAGCATGTCGAGGACCGGCGCGGCGCCGGTGGCTTCGGCGGCGGCGGGGGCATGGGGCCGCGCATCGGCGGCCGCGGCATCGGCCTGGGCACCATCGTCATTGCGCTGGTCGCCGGCTGGATCTTCGGCATCAACCCGCTGACCTTGCTGGGGGCGCTCAGCGGCGGCGGCATGGCGCCCAGTGCGCAGCAGGCGCCGGCGCAGCGGCCACCGGCCAACGACGAGGTGGCGGCCTTCGTCTCCACCGTGCTGGCCAGCACCGAGGACGTGTGGGCCACGCAGTTCCGCGCCGCGGGTGGCGCCTACCAACCGCCGGGGCTGGTGCTGTTCCGCGGGGCTACGCGCACCGCCTGCGGTCAGGGTCAGTCGGCCATGGGCCCCTTCTACTGCCCGGCCGACCAGAAGGTCTACATCGACCTGGGCTTCTTCGAGACGCTGGACAAGCGCCTGGGCGCGCCCGGCGACTTCGCGCAGGCCTACGTGGTGGCGCACGAGGTCGGCCACCACGTGCAGCGGCAGCTGGGCATCACCGCCAAGGTGGACGGCATGCGCGGCCGCGTGCCCGAGGCGCAGATGAACGCGCTGTCGGTGCGGCTGGAACTGCAGGCCGACTGCCTGGCCGGCGTGTGGGCGCACCATTCGCAGAAGGCCAAGGGCTGGCTGGAGCCTGGCGACATCGAGGAAGGGCTGAACGCTGCCTCGCGCATCGGTGACGACACGCTGCAGCGGCAGTCGCAAGGCGTGGTGGTGCCCGAATCCTTCACGCATGGCACGAGTGCGCAGCGCATGAACTGGTTCAAGCGCGGTCTGGACAGTGGCAGCATGTCCCAGTGCAACACCTTCGAATCCCGCCAGGTCTGAGAGCTTGTGGAGATATGAATCACGCCCGCGTAGGCCGCCAGAAAGGGCCCAATCGAGGCGCGAAGCACAGCCGGGGTGGGGCCCCGGCGAAGCTTCGCAACACGGAGTGGGCCCATTCTGGGGGCCTACCCGAAGGGCCGGGGTACCCAAGAGCCCTGGCGGGTGTTGCGCCGCTTGCGCGGGCGGCAAGCCCGCGCTGCGCGACGCGCCTACGCCAGGGCTCTTGGCCACCCCGGCGCGGGCGCGATTCATATCTCCACAAGCTCTGACCCTTCCATGAGACAACTCAGCGCCCACGATGCCGGCTTCCTGTATTCGGACACCAGCCATTCCAACGCCAACGTCACGCTGATCCAGATCTACGACCAGAGCACCGCGCCGGGCGGCAAGGTGCGCTTTAAGAGCATCCTGGCGCACATCGAAAGCCGCCTGAGCGGCCTGCCAATCTTCCGCAGCAAGCTGCAGCGCGTGCCGCTGGACCTGGACCATCCGTACTGGGTGGACGACCCGAACTTCGATCTCGAATACCACGTCCGCCACATCGCGCTGCCCAAGCCCGGCGACTGGCGGCAGTTCTGCATCCAGGCCTCGCGCATCCATGCGCGGCCGCTGGACCTGAACCGCCCGCTGTGGGAGATCTACGTGGTCGAGGGCCTGGACAGCCTGCTCGAGCTGCCCGCCGGCAGCTTTGCGCTGCTGACCAAGATCCACCATGCCGCGGTCGATGCCGAAGGCGGCAGCCGCATCGCCATGCTGCTGCACGACCTGACGCCGCAGGTGCGGCCGGCGGTGCCGCCGAAGCCCTGGTTCCCGCAGCGGCCGCCGGGCACGCTGTCGCTGCTGCTGCGCGGCTGCGTCAACTCGGTGCTGTCGCCGCTGGAGCTGCGCACGCCCTGGGCGCGCAAGCTGGCCGACAGCGCCGAGGCGGCCTTCGTCTTCGGCAGCGACCTGCTGGCGCGGCCCGAGCAGATCCTGGCCACGCGCTTCAACTCGGTGGTGTCGGCGCACCGGGTGTTCGACACCCGCCGCTTCCTGGTCGAGGAGTTCGACGCCATCCGCAGCCTGGTGCCGGGCGCCAGCCTCAACGATGCCGTGCTGGCGGTGTGCGGTGGCGCGCTGCGCGGCCACCTGCAGGCGCTGGGCGAGCTGCCCGGATCGAGCCTCAGCGCCGTGATGCCGATGCACGGCCAGGGCGCCGGCAGCCGCTGGCTGCGCGTGCAACTGGGCACCGAGATCGCCGACCCGGTGCAGCGCCTGGCGCGGGTGCACGAGCAGACCGTGGCGCTGGGCGCCGATGCCGACGAGGGCCCCACCGACGGAAGCCACCAGGCCGCCGCCACGCTGGCGCTGAGCAGCAAGATGCAGAGCCTGCTCAGCCTGGGCAGCGCACGACGCGCGCCCTCGGCGGCCTGCACGGTGACCAACGTTGCCGGCCCGTCGGTGCCGCTGTACCTGAACGGCGCGCGCATGACCTACTTCTCGGCCATCATGCCCATCAGCGACGGCATGGGGCTGGTGTTCGCGGTGACCAGCTACGACGGGCGCATCATCATCTCGCCCACCTCGTGCCGCGAACTGCTGCCCGACCCCGAGGCCTTCACGCAGCAGCTGCGCGACAGCTTCCAGGCCTATCTGGCGCTGGCCCGCGCCAAGGCCGTGCGCAAGCCTAGATCGGCACGGCCTCGTGCGTCAGCGCCCGGTGCACCATCCCCAGCACGCCCGAAGGCTCGAAGGGCTTCCACTGCCCCTCGGGCTGCGCGAGCCGGTCGGCCACGATCTGCAGCACCAGCGGGTTGAAGCCCAGGCCCACGTGGCTGCCCCAGACGCGGATGTTCTCGTGCCGCGCGGGGTCGCCTTCGATGGTGGCTTCCTGCGGCGGCACGACGCCGTCGCTCAGCGAATAAAGGCAGCTCACCGGCACCGGCAGCGGCTTGCCCTCGCGCATGGTCTTGGCGCGCGGCTGCATCGCATGCGCGGCCGAGCCCATCGGGTGGGCGACCAGCCGGTACAGCGCGCGCAGCAGCGGCGGCACCGCGGTGCCCGAGGCATCGACGCTGACCGGGCTGCCCAGCGTGATGACGTTGCGCACGCATTCGCTGGCCTGGTGCGCGCCGTACAGTGCGAACACGCCGCCCAGGCTCCAGCCCACCAGGCTGACCTTGCGGCCGGTCTCGTGGTGCAGGTAGCGGATCTTCTGCTCGATGGCCGAGGCATGCCCCGGCCGGAAGCCGACGTTGCGGCCCAGGCCCCATGTCTGCACGTTGTAGCCGCGGCCGCGCAGGAAGCGCTCCAGCGCGATCAGCGAGCCTTCGCTGCCCATGAAGCCGGGCAGCAGCAGCACCGGGTGGCCGTCGCCCATCGGCGCCTGCATCAGCATCGGCCAGGCATAGGCCAGCGAGGCCATCTCGAACACCGCGCGGGTCTCCAGCAGCGAGCTGAAAGCGCTCGGCTGCCCCTGGTGGGGATGTCGTTGGGCCATGGCAATGAGCGAAATTAACAAAGCAAGCGCTTTGCGATATTCGAACCATAGCACGCCGCCCTGGCGCGGCTGCCCGCCCGAATGCACGGAAATACCCGCGATCGGCGGCGCATTTGCGCGGCGTCAGACGGGGTAGGTGCCGGGCCGCAGGATCGAGCGGTCGACGTCGACCAGCCGGGTGTGGCCGCAGAAGGCCATGGTCACGTCGAGTTCCTTGTGCAGGATCTGCAGCGCCTTCAGCACGCCGGCCTCGCCCATGGCGCCCAGGCCGTAGACCATGGCGCGGCCGATCATCGTGCCGCGCGCGCCCAGCGCCCAGGCCTTCAGCACGTCCTGGCCGCTGCGGATGCCGCCGTCCATCCACACCTCGGTGCGCGTGCCCACGGCCTCGACGATGGCCGGCAGCGCCTCGATGCTGGACGGCGCGCCGTCCAGCTGGCGCCCGCCGTGGTTGCTGACGACGATGGCATCCGCGCCGTGGTCGGCAGCCAGCCGCGCGTCTTCCACTTCCATGATGCCCTTCAGGATCAGCTTGCCGCCCCACTGCTTCTTCACCCATTCGACATCGGGCCACGACAGCCGCGGGTCGAACTGCTCGTTGGTCCACGCGGCCAGCGAGCTCATGTCGCTGACGCCCTTGACATGCCCCACCAGGTTGCCGAAAGAGCGCCGCTTCGTCCCGGCCATGCCCAGGCACCAGCGCGGCTTGGTCATCAGGTTCAGGATGTTCCTCAGCGTGGGTCTGGGCGGCGCGGTCAGGCCGTTCTTCAGGTCCTTGTGGCGCTGGCCGATCACCTGCAGGTCCAGCGTCAGCACCAGCGCGCTGCAGTGCGCGGCCTTGCAGCGGTCGATCATGCGCGCCATCGCGTCGCGGTCGCGCATCATGTACAGCTGGAACCAGAAGGGCGCCTGCGTGGCCGCGGCAATGTCCTCGATCGAGCAGATGCTCATCGTCGACAACGTGAAGGGGATGCCGAAGGCCTTGGCCGCCTTGGCGGCCAGCATCTCGCCGTCGGCATGCTGCATGCCGGTCAGCCCCACCGGGGCAATGGCCACCGGCATCTTGGCGTCGCAGCCGACCATCTGCACCGCGGTGCTGCGGTTTTCCATGTTCACCGCCACGCGCTGGCGCAGCTTGATCTTCTGGAAGTCGGATTCGTTGGCGCGGTAGGTGCCCTCGGTCCACGAGCCCGAATCGGCGTAGTCGTAGAACATGCGCGGCACGCGCTTCTCGGCCAGCACGCGCAGGTCTTCGATGTTGGTGATCACGGGCATGGCGGTCTCCGTCGTCTTGTGGGGGGCAGGGCGCGATGCTAGCGAGGCCGCTGCGGCGGGGCGCCGAAGAATGTTCGCAGCTGGCGCGAAAGTTCGTCCTGCGCCCGGGCCTGCAGCTGCGCGCAGCAGGCCTGCAGCCAGGCCACGAAGGCCGCCGCGCCGGCGCTGTCGGCATGGCGCTGCCACTGGTAGTGGTGGCTCGGCCAGGCCTGCAGCGGCCAGGCCGGGCGCAGGCTGCCGGCGGCCAGCCAGGCCTGGGCCAGCGACGGCCGCGCCAGCGCCACGCCCTGGCCGGCCACGGCGGCTTCCAGCGTCAGCCCCAGGTCCAGCAGCTTCGGGCCCTGCGTCGGCTCGGGCGCGTCCAGCCCGGCCGCCCGGAACCACGGCTGCCAGGGCTGCAGCGGCGTGCGCAGCAGCGGAAGCTGCAGCAGGTCGGCGGCCTGATGCAGCGGCGGCTGCTGCGCCAGCCAGCCCGGTGCGGCCAGCGGCCACACCGGCTCGGCCAGCAGGGCCGACGCGGCATCGGCCGGCAGTTCGGCATAGCGCACCTCCACGTCCACCGGGCTGCCGGCCGCGCTGTCGTGGGGCAAGGACAGCTGCAGCTCCAGTTCCACCTCGGCATGCGCCTCGGCAAAGTCCGGCAGCTGCGGCACCAGCACCTGGCGCGCAAAGGTGGGCGGCGCGCGCAGCCGCAGCCGTTCGCGCCGCTGCGCCTGCCGGCGGTGCAGCGGCATGGCCGACAGCAGCTGCAGCGCGCCGCGGACCTGGTGCAGGTAGTCCTCGCCGGTGGGGTTCAGCCGCAGGCCGCGCGCACCGCGGGTAAACAGCACGGTGCCCAGCAGCGCCTCGACCGTGGCCACGCGCTTGGCCACCGCGCTGGCGGTGATGGCCAGTTCCTCGGCGGCGCGCTCGAAGCTGCCCAGCCGGGCGGTGCTCTCGAAGGCGCGCAGGCCGTCGATCGAAGGGAAGCGCAGTTCCTGCGACATGCTGGCGCCCGAGTCTAGGGCCTGCGTGTCGGCCCATGGCAGGATGCGCGCCATGCCCGATGCCGACACCCCCGCCCCGCCCCGCCCGCGCTGGCAGCGCGTGCTGTGGCTGCTGGCCGGCGTCTTCAGCCTGCTGACCGGCGTGGTGGGCATCTTCCTGCCGCTGCTGCCGACCACGCCTTTCGTGCTGCTGGCGGCCTTCTGCTTTTCGCGCGGCAGCCAGCGCTGGGAGGCCTGGCTGCTGCAGCACCCGCGCTTCGGGCCGATGGTGCGCGAATGGCGCGCGCACCGCGCGATCCCGCTGCGCGCCAAGCAATTGGCCACCGTGATGATGACCTTCGGCTCGGCCTGGGCCTGGTGGGCCATGCCCTCGCGCATCGCCTGGCTGCCGGCGCTGCTGTGCGCCGGTGTGGCGCTGTGGATGTGGCGGCTGCCGACCGCGGCGCCGCGGCCGTAGCCTCGATCAGGTCCCGAAGGGCAGTTCGTCGGCCACCTGCGGCGCGGCGGCAGCCACCGGCCGGCGGCCGTGGCGCCGCCCGGTCAGCGCCGCGCCGGGGCGCTGCAGCGAGCCCACGCGCACGCCCAGCAGCCGCAGCCGCTGCGTCAGGTCCACCCGCTTCAGGCATTCACCGGCGGCGCGGCGGATGGCCGCCGCCTCGGCCGTGGCTTCAGGCAACGTGTGGTCGCGGGTGACGGTGCGGAAATCCTCGAAGCGCAGCTTGATGCCCACCGTGCGCCCGGCGTAGCCCTTGCGCTGCAGGTCGGCCGCCACCTGCTCGCACAGCCGGGTGAAGATGGCCGACAGCTCGGCCTTGTCGCGGCGCGCATGCAGGTCGCGCTCGAAGGTGGTCTCGCGGCTCATCGACACCGGTTCGCTATGGGTGACCACCGGCCTGTCGTCGCGGCCGTGCGCAGCGTCGTGCAGCCAGGCGCCGTAGCTGCGGCCGAAGCGCTCGATCAGCTCGCTGCGCGGCTGCGCCGCCAGCTCGCCGATCGTGCCGATGCCCATGGCCGCCAGCTTGGCGCCGGCCTTCGGGCCGATGCCGTTGATGCGCCGCACCGGCATCGGCCAGATGCGGGTGGGCAGGTCCTCCATCGTCAGCAGGGTCAGGCCGTCGGGCTTGTCCAACTCGGAGGCGATCTTCGACAGCAGCTTGTTCGGCGTGACGCCGATCGAGCAGCTCAAGCCCGTGGCGCGGCGCACGCTGTTGCGGATTTCCTGCGCCACCGCGCGCACGCCGC
>Ga0209369_1001712_pt1 | contig 9933 bp, 8 predicted proteins | sample EBPBio142010_DNA_FD_185865 | JGI IMG/M metagenome (GOLD analysis project Ga0209369, IMG submission 185865) | Wastewater treatment Type I Accumulibacter community from EBPR Bioreactor in Madison, WI, USA - Reactor 1_10/4/2010_ DNA (SPAdes)... | ecosystem: Engineered > Bioreactor > EBPR >... | reverse complement strand
TCGACCTGTCGGACCCCGCCTTCTGGGACAAGGGCCTGTCGATGATCGCGGGCTTCATCGACGAGCTGGAGGCGATGGAGGGCTGACACCGCGGCTTGCGGCGGATTGGCGCGGACGGTCCCGCAGGGGCTTGGCAAGCGCCGATTCGCCGCCTACCTTTTGCGGTGCAGCATGGAGGTCCCCGATGCCCGCGCTTGTCCGTCTTTACATCCAGTCCGTGGCCCTTGGCTTCGCCATTTCGGCGGGCTTCACGGCCGGGCTTCTCTGGCTGGACGTGGCGGGGCTTGGGCATCTGATCCTTGCGTCGGACATCGGCTGGATCGCCGTGGTGATGCTGGTGGTGTTCAACGGCATCGTCTTTTCGGCCGTCCAGTTCGCCTTCCGCGTCATGGGCATGGCCGAGGCCGAGGATGGCCCGAGCGGGGGCCGCCGCCTGCGCGAACCTGTCGCCATCCCCGTTCCGGTCCCGGTTCCCGCCCGCCGCCAACGGCGCTGATCCACGCACCGGATCACGATTTGCTGCCGCGGGTTTCGCCCTGACGGGCCGCGCGTGATCCCGTGGCGCTGATCTGCGCGGGGAAACGGGCCCGTCTGACGGCCGATCTTGGCTTTCCAGGCAAATGATGCAGGTGTCCCGACGTGCTTTAGCCGGGAGTGTGATGTTTGGACCTGCAACTTATCAAGACCTTCCTCGAAGTTTCCACCACCGGGTCTTTTGGGGCGGCGGCCGGTCGGCTGTATGTCACCCAGTCGGCCGTGTCGCTGCGCATCCACCGGCTTGAGGACCAGCTGGGCCGCCCGCTGTTCGACCGGACCAAGTCCGGCGTCGTGCTGACGGCGGCGGGGCGCGAGTTCCGCGGCTTTGCGACCATGATCCTGCGCAACTGGGAACAGGCGCGGCAAAGGGTCAGCGCGCTGGACGAAAAGGCGCGGACCCTGGCCATCGGAGCGGAAAGCACGCTCTGGCCCCGCTTCGGGTTCCGCTGGATCGACCACCTGCGCATGTCGCACCCCGAGCTTGAGATCCGGGCCGTCCTGGCCGAGGCCGATGGTCTGGTGCAGATGGCGCTGTCGGGCGAAGTGCAGGTGATGCTGACCCACGGGCCGCTGGACCGGCCCGGCCTGCATTCCGAGCGCCTGATCGAGGAACAGCTTGTCATGGTCTGCCCCTGGGCGGACGCGACCGTCGAAAGCGTGGCCTCGGCCTATACGCTGGTCGACTGGGGGCCAGAGTTCCTGCGCTTTCACGAAGCCGCGCTGCCGGGCCTTGCCCATGCGCGCCTGACGCTCAGCGACGGCGCGATGGCGGCGTGGTTCCTGCGCTCGCGTCCCTGTGCGGCCTATATCCCGACGCGGCTGGCCCATGCCTCGCTGGAGACCGGCCAGCTGTTCGCGGTGCAGGATGCGCCGGGTTTTTCTCTGGTGTCCTGGGCGGTCTGGCGCGACGATACCGACGAAGAACTGCGCGGTGTTGCCGAGAGGGCACTGGCCGAGACGCTGGCCAGCGTGCGCGAGGACGCCAGCGAGGTGAGAGAGCAGCTTTGATCCCGCGGGCGCAGGTCCGCCATCGCCCTGATTTGCAAGCGGTTTCGGGCGTTGCGCCCGCGCATGGAACCGCCCTGCGCCGGATCAAGGTGCGACGGTCACGAGAAATTCTTGAGACCCCCTCAAGTATTCCGAATTTTTATTAGATTTATCAGTGTCTTATCTCTTCCTCATCGAAGCGCGGCCATCCCGGCCCCGCTTGCAGAGAATGAGGTTTGACGATGAAGAAGCACCTGTTCCTGACCGTCCCCGCCCTGGCCGTCCTTGCCGCGATGCCGGCCCTTGCGCAGGACATCACCGGCATCCAGGACCTGGACGACCGCATCACCGACATCGAAGAGGACGTGGCCGACGACATGGACCGCTCGAACGACGCGGCGCGGTTCAGCTTCCCCGAATACAAGCCCGGCTTCAGCGGCAGTGCATCGCTTGGCTATGTCGCCCGCACCGGCAACGTCGAAAGCCAGGAGTTCAACCTGGGCGCCCGGCTGCGCTATGCCGAGGGCAACTGGGTGCAGACCTTCGGCGTCGCGGCGGACTTTGCCGAGGATGACGGCGTGAAAAGCAAGGAAGACCTGTTCATGGTCTATGACGCCAACTACTATCTGACCGACCGCTTCTACCTGTTCGGTCTGGCCCGGGTGGAACGCGACGGGCTTGCCTCGACCGCCGATGACATCGCCCGCGACGGCTTTGTCGGCTTCGGTCCGGGCTATCGGGTGATCAACACCCCGGATGTTGCCTGGCGCCTGCAAGCGGGTATCGGCGTGAGCTATCTGAAGGATGGCCTTGGCCAGTCCGAGACCGAGACCGGCTACCTCGCCTCGTCGCGGTTCTTCTACAAGGTTTCGGACGCCGTGTTCCTGACCAACGATACCGACGTCCTGTCGTCGGACACGGCGCTGCGGGCCAACAACGACTTTGGCGTGAACTTCAAGCTGTCGGACAGCCTGTCGACGCGCGTCAGCTATCTGACCGACTACAACGATGCCCGCGGGATCAAGACGGACAATCGCGTGGGCGTGTCGCTGGTGGTGGGGTTCTAATTCCCTCAACCCCCCGCCAGCGGGAACGGGGCAGGGCGACCTGCCCCGTTTTCCGTCGCGGGTGGCGGGCCCGCAGCAACCGTGAGGACCGGGGTTTTCCCGAGAGCCAGAGGTCTCAGGTGGGCGCCAGATACCCGGACCAGGATCCGGGCAGAGCCAGCCCCCGTTCGCTTGCTTATCGGCCACTGGAAAATTGGCCCCGCACGCGAGGAGCAGATCCCGCCACCAAGGAAGATAGGGTGCCGTGGGTGTGGGTGCAAGCGTCGGCCAGCGGCGGGCGGCGGGGCGCGGTGTCCAGAAAGTTTCGCGAAGGTTCATGGACCTGTTCCCGTCTCTGGACAGATGTTCACCTTTGGTTCATGATCCGCCGATGGACATGCCTGTCGATATCGCTGAGAGTCTTCCCACCCTGCCGGGCCAGCGCCTGCAACGCGGGGTTTGCCGGGGTCTGAGGACGCTGGATTTCGTCTGTGTCGAGGAGCTGATCCCCTGCGCAGGCCTGCGCGTCGACGTGATGGCCCTGGGGCCGAAGGGCGAGGTCTGGGTGGTGGAATGCAAGTCCGGCCGGGCGGATTATCGCGCCGACCGCAAGTGGCAGGGCTATCTCGACTGGTGCGACCGCTTCTTCTGGGCGGTGGATGCGGATTTCCCGGTCGACCTGCTGCCCCCGGATACCGGCCTGATTCTGGCCGACCCCTACGATGCCGAGGTGGTGCGCATGGCGCCGGAAATGCCGCTGTCCGGCGCGCGGCGCAAGGTCGTGCTGCGGACCTTCGCGCGGGCGGCGGCGGGGCGGTTGCAGCTCATGCGCGATCCGGGCGCAGGCGTTTAAGCTCAAGTTTCTTAAGTAAGAAACTTGTCAAAATCCTTCCTGAAGGATTTTGGGCCTTCTACCGCGCCGCGGCCGCCCCGCCGGGCTCATCATCTTTCACCTGGATCAGCCGGGGCGCGTCCTTCGCCGCCGTCCCGCGGCCCGAAAGCGAGGGGGTCTCCATGAAGAACTGGTGGCAGTTGAACAGCTTCACCCCTTCTGGCCCCAGGTCGCGGGCATAGCTGCCGTCGGGGGCAAGGACCCAGCTCTGTGCCTCGTCGGCAAGGTTCGCGGCCATGATCTGGCTGAGGATCTGGTTCTTCACCGTAGGGTTCAGCGCCTCGACCAGGGTTTCCACCCGGCGGGTCAGGTTGCGGCCCATCCAGTCGGCCGAGGAGAAGAACACCCGCGCCTTCTTGGTCGGCAGCCCGTGGCCGTTGCCGAAGCAGACGATGCGGGAATGTTCCAGGAAGCGCCCGACGATGGATTTCACGCGGATGTTCTCGCTGAGCCCCTTCACCCCCGGGCGCAAGCCGCAGATGCCGCGCACGACAAGGCTGATCTTCACCCCTGCCTGGCTGGCGGCATAAAGCGCGTCGATCACGTCCGGTTCGATCACCGAGTTCATCTTGGCCCAGATTTCTGCCGGTCGCCCGGCCCGCGCATGATCGGCCTCGGCCGCGATCAGTTCCAGGAGGCGCGGTTTCAGGCTGATCGGGCTGATGGCCAGATTCTCCAGCCCCTCGGGCTGCGCATAGCCCGACAGGTAGTTGAACACCTTGGTCGCATCGCGCCCCAGCGCGGCATCACAGGTGAAGAACGATAGGTCGGTGTAGATCCGCGCGGTGATCGGGTGGTAGTTGCCGGTGCCGTAATGGGTATAGGTCACCAGATGGTCGCCTTCGCGGCGGACGACCGTGCTGATCTTGGCATGGGTCTTGTAGTTGACGAAGCCATAGACGACATGCGCGCCCGCGCGTTCCAGGCGGCGGCTTTGCCGGATGTTGGCCGCCTCGTCGAAACGGGCCTTCAACTCCACCAGCGCCGTCACCGACTTGCCGTTTTCCGCCGCCTCGCACAGCGCGCTGACGATGGGGCTGTCCCAGCTGGTCCGGTACAGCGTCTGCTTGATCGCCAGCACGTTCGGGTCGGTCGCCGCCTGTTGCAGGAAGCGGATCACCATGTCGAAGGTTTCATAGGGGTGATGCAGCAGCATGTCCTTCTGCCGGATCGCCGCGAACATGTCGCCCTCGTGGTCCTGCACCCGTTCCGGCACCCGGGGGGTGAAGGGCGGCCACATCAGGTCGGCGCGCGAGGGCAGGATCAGTTCCTTCAGGTCGGCCACGCCGATCAGGCCCTTGACCTCGACCACCTCGTCCTCGCTGACGGCAAGCTCCTCCATGATCAACGCGCGCAGCTTTTCGGGCGCGCCGGCGGACATCTTCAGCCGGATCACCTCGCCCCGGCGGCGACGCTTCAGGGCGGTCTCGAATTCGCGCACCAGGTCTTCGGCCTCGTCCTCGACCTCCAGGTCGCTGTCGCGCAGGACGCGGAAGGTGCAATGGCCGTGGTCGGTATAGCCCGGGAACAGCATGTTGAGGTGGAGGAGCAGCAGTTCCTCAAGCGGCAGGAAGCGCTGCTCGCCGTCTTTCCCCGGCAGGGGCACGAAGCGGGCGATCTGCTGCGGGACCGGCAGCAGCGCCTTCAGCTGGCGGCGGTCCGAAGTGCGTTCCAGCTCCAGCGCCAGCGAAAAGCCGGTGTTCGGGATGAAGGGGAACGGGTGCGCCGGGTCGATGGCAAGGGGCGACAGCACCGGGAAGACGTTCGACAGGAAATGGCTTTCCAGGTGCTTCAGGTCGCGCGCCGTCAGCTTGGGCCGGGCGACGATGGTGATCCCCTCGGTCTCCATTTCCTTGCGCAGCCGGTTGAAGGTGGTCTGCTGGGTCTGCATCAGCCGCCGCGCCTCGGCGTTGATCAGCTGCAACTGTTCCGCAGGGCTGCGGCCATCCTCGGACAGGGTGGCGTTGCCGTTCCGGACCAGCGCCCGCAGGCCCGCGACGCGGACGGTGTAGAACTCATCAAGGTTGGCGGCGCTGATCGACAGAAAGCGCAGCCGCTCCAGCAGCGGCACGGCGGGGTTCGCCGCCTCGTCCAGCACCCGCCAGTTGAAGGCAAGCCAGCTGAGTTCGCGGTTGAAGAAGCGCCCCGGTCCGGCGGTCTCCGCGAAGGGAAGCTCGACAGGGGCGGGGAAGGAGGAGCGGAGGAAATCGGCCTGGGTCATGGACGGGCATATGCCGCGGATACTGTGAAAGGATTGTGACAGTCTTTCATTCGGGGTCCAGACTGTCCAGCACCTCGCCCGCCAGCGTGCGGGTGATCGGGCGGCCTGCCGCCAGCGCCTTGGCGTCCAGCGCCGCGACCAGCGCCCGGGCGGCGCCGATGGAGCGGGGCATCCGGCTGACCAGATACGGGATCAGGTTCGCGGGCACCGCGACCTGGCGGTCGGCGAAAAGCTTGACCAAGACGGCCGAGAGCAGCGCATCGTCCGGGGCGTCGAGATGGGCGATGGGGGTGGCCTGCATCCGGCTGACCAGGTCGGGAAGGCGCAGCCCCCAGTCGCGCGGCGGGGTCCGGGCGGTCAGCAGGAGCGCGCCGGTCGCGGTCACAAGGTTGTGCAGGTGGAACAACTGCGCCTCGGCCGGGCCGATCCGGTCGGCATCCTCGACCACCACGGCGCGGCCTGCAAGGCTGGCGACATCCGTCTGCGGCAGGCCTTCGGCGGGCAGGATCGCCGCATCCGCCATCGCCGCCCAGACATGCGCCAGATGGGTCTTGCCCGCCCCCTCCGGCCCGACAAGCAGCAGCTTGCGGCCGGGCCAGTCGTGCCAGCCCTCCACCGTCTGCAAGGCCAGGGCGTTCGAGGGCGCGACGAAGAAATGTTCCCGCGTCAGCACCTGAAGGCCGGGCAGGTCGAAGGCCAGCTGGCGGATCACGCGCTGCCGCCCGCCTTGCGGCTGCGCCGGGGCTTCGGGGCCTCGGCTGCGGTCGGGACGGGCACGGCGGCCTTGCCCTGATAAAGCAGGCTCGCCCGGTATTGCTCGATCGCGAAGCGGGTCAGCACGCCGATCGAGGCGGCGACGGGAACCGCGATCAGCATGCCGACAAAGCCGAAGACCGTGCCGAAGGCCGACAGCGCGAACAGCAGCCAGACCGGGTGCAGCCCGACCGACTTGCCGACGAGGCGCGGGGTCAGGATGTTGCCCTCCATGAACTGCCCGACGGCGAAGATCGCGGCGACGATGCCGATCTGCACCCAGTCGCCCCAGAACTGGAACAGCGCCAGCCCGATGGCCAGGGCCCCGCCGACCAGCGCGCCGACATAGGGGATGAAGGTGATCGCCCCTGCAATCGCCCCGACGATCAGCCCGAATTGCAGGCCTGCCAGCATCAGCGCCACGGCATAATAGGTGCCCAGCACCAGGCAGACCGACACCTGCCCGCGCACGAACCCCGCCAGCACCGCGTCGATCTCCCGCGCCAGGCGGCGGACGGTGGGGGCATGGTCAAGGGGCAGCATCCCGTCGACCTTGGCCACCATGTCGTCCCAGTCGAGCAGCAGATAGAAGGCCACCACCGGCACGACGACGATGAACAGCACGATGGAGATCACGCCAAGCGCCGAGCTGAGCACCCCCTGCGCCAGCTCCGCCCCTTGCGCCTGGATCGCCAGCCCGATCTCGGCCAGCGTCTGCCGGATGGTCGAGGTGGAATCGGCAAGGTCGGGGAACCGCTCCAGCAGGAAGCCTTGCAGGCGCTTCGTGATGTCGGGGGCGGCATTGACCAGCGCGGTCAGCTGGTGGACCAGCGTCGGGATCACCGCCAGCACCAGCAGCACGACCAGCAGCAGCGCGACCAGCGATATCAGCGTGGTAGCGGCGGCGCGGGACAGGCCCAGCCGCTCCAGCCGGTCGGCCACGGGGTCCAGGAAATAGGCGATGGCACCGCCCACGATGAACGGCAGCAGAACGTCGCCCAGGGCCCAGATCGCCACGAAGAAGACCAGGGCGGCGACGCCCCAGTAGCGGACCTGGTATGAAGTCGGCAGCGCCATGCGCGGGTTCCTTCCCTTTGCCCACATATCGCCGCAGGAGGCTGACCGCGCAAGGGGTGCCGCCCGGCGCAGCAGGCGGTTGCATCCGGCGGCGGGTCTGCTTTGATCGGCAGAACCGCCGCGAATCCCCGGCGGCGCAAAGGTGATCCCGGTGACCGACACACCGCTTCCGGCCCGGCCCGCCCGGTGCCCATGACCCCCGGCCCCGACATCCGCGCCGCCGGGCGGCGGCAAATGGCGGCGCTGTCGATCTTCCTGCTGATCCAGACGCTCGCCGCCGTCTTCTTCGTGGCCGACGTGATCGGCGACCTGCGCGAGGACCCTTTCTCGGTCCTCTACCTGCTGGAGGCCTTCGTCACCGGAACGCTGGTGCTGGGGGCCGTCTTCGGGGCCGTTGCGCTGCATCGCACGGTCCAGCTGTTGCGCGCGCAGGATCAGGCGCTGGCCGTGGCGCAGGGCGCGCTGTCGGATGTCATCCAGCGCCAGTTCCAGTCCTGGGCGCTGACCCCGGCAGAGCGTGACGTGGGGCTTCTGGCGCTGAAGGGCCTGGACGTGGCCGAGATCGCCGAACTTCGCGGTGCGGCGCAGGGGACGGTCAGGGCGCAGCTCACGCGGATCTACCAGAAGGCCGGCGTCTCGGGCCGGGCCCAGTTCGCCGCCTTCTTCGTCGAGGACCTGCTGGGCGCGGGTGTCCCCCAGACCGCCGGGCCTTCCGCCCGCTGACCGCCCTCAGATCACCATCTGCTGGCCCAGTTCGATCACGCGGTTGGCGGGCAGGCGGTAAAAGCTGGTCGCATCCGCCGCGCTGCGGGTCAGGGCCAGGAAGACGCGCTCCTGCCACAGCGGCAGGCCCTGTTTCCGCCCTGCTTTGAACGACCGCCGGTTCAGGAAGAACGAGGTCGCCATGATGTCGTATTTCACCCCGGCCCTCCGCGCCAGCGCCAGCGCCTTCGGCACGTTGGTCTCCTCCATATAGCCGAAGATCAGGTTGATCCGGGTGAAGCGGTCGTTGATCGGCGTGATCTCCAGCCGGTCCTCTTCCTCGACGTAGGGCGTGTTCGCCATCGTCACCCCGACGATCAGGTTCTGCGCATGGACCACCTGATTGTGCTTGATGTTGTGCAAAAGCGCCGCGGGGGCAACCTCGGGGTCGGCGGTCAGGAAGACGGCGGTGCCTGCCACCTCCTTGATGCGCCTGGATTTCTGGATGGTCGCCATCAGCGTGTCGATGCTGACCGCATCGCGCCGCGCCTGTGCCAGCACATGGGCCGAGCCGCGAATCCAGGTCCACATCATCACGCAGAGGAAGCTTGCGATCAGGATCGGCACATAGCCGCCATCGACGATCTTGGTGGCGTTGGCGATCAGGAACATCACCTCGATCGCCAGCAGCGGGCCGATGACCACATTGGTCAGCACGGGCGACCAGCCCCAGACCCGGCGGAACAGCACCGCCGCCAGGACCGAGGTGATCACCATGTCGCCCGTCACCGCGATCCCGTAGGCCGAGGCGAGGTTGGACGAGGACTGGAATTGAAGCACCAGCAGCACCACGCCTGCCGCGAGGATCGTGTTGACCTTGGGCAGATAGATCTGCCCGACCTGGCTTTCCGAGGTGTGCAGGATCTCCATCCGCGGCAGAAGGCCCATGCGGACCGCCTGCTTGACCATCGAGAAGGCGCCCGAGATCACCGCCTGGCTGGCGATCACCGTGGCGCAGGTGGCCAGCAGCACAAGGGGCAGCAGCGCCCAGTCGGGGGCCATCAGGAAGAACGGGTTGCCTGCGGCATCGGGATGCGCCAGCACCAGCGCGCCCTGGCCCAGATAGCTCAGCACCAGCGCGGGGAAGACCAGCGCGGTCCAGGCGATGCGGATCGGGCGGCGGCCGAAATGGCCCATGTCGGCGTAAAGCGCCTCGCCCCCGGTGACGGCCAGAAAGACCGAGCCCATCACGATCAGCGAGGCATGGCCGTTCTCGATCAGGAACAGCACGCCGTGCCAGGGGTTCACGGCGGTCAGGATCGCCCAGTCGTCGCCGATGTGGCGCAGGCCCAGAAGGGCCAGCACCAGAAACCAGACCAGCATGATCGGACCGAAGAACACCGAAACCACCGCCGTCCCGAAGCGCTGCACGAAGAACAGGACAAGGATGATGCCCAGCGTCACCGGCACGACGAAGGGCGCGAAGTCCGGCGCGACCAGTTCCATCCCCTCGACCGCCGACAGCACCGACATCGCGGGCGTGATCATCGCGTCGCCGAAGAACAGCGAGATGCCCACCATCCCGATCCCGATCAGCCAGGCGGGCCGGGTCTGGAACGATTGCTGGATCAGCGCGACCAGCGACAGGGTGCCGCCCTCGCCGTGGTTGTCGGCCCGCATGACCAGGATCACATATTTCACGGTGACGATCAGGATCA
>Ga0209369_1001708_pt1 | contig 9957 bp, 5 predicted proteins | sample EBPBio142010_DNA_FD_185865 | JGI IMG/M metagenome (GOLD analysis project Ga0209369, IMG submission 185865) | Wastewater treatment Type I Accumulibacter community from EBPR Bioreactor in Madison, WI, USA - Reactor 1_10/4/2010_ DNA (SPAdes)... | ecosystem: Engineered > Bioreactor > EBPR >... | reverse complement strand
GACCGTGCAGTCCACGGTGATCGCGAACTCGGTATCGGCGTGCAAGTGCGCGCCGTTGCCGTTGACCGTCTTGCTGACGGTGAACTCGGCCATCTTGAACGTGTTCGTCACCGTGATCGTGATCGGATCGGCCGGCTCGAATACGAGCGTCACCCCGTTCGCGGGATCGATCGCGGTCTCGGTCGCACCGCCGTCATCGGTCTCCGTCGCCGCGCAGTTCGCACCCATCGGCGCGGACAACTCTGCAGACTCGCCGCCCGTCAGCGTGACCGTCTTCGGGTACCCTGCGACATTCACCCCGTTCAGCGTGCACGTCACCTCGATATCGAATTCGGTATCGGCGTGGTACTGCGCACCGTCACCGTCGATCGCCTTCGCGACCGTGAACGTCGTACTCGGGCGGAGCGCCAGGTCGAGGGTCAGGTTCGTGAAGTCGTCCGTGGTCAGCGGCGCGAGCGCCAGCCCCGCGACGTTGTCGCCGGTCGGCTCGTCGCCCGCGATCGGGTCGGCCGACTCGTCAGCGCCGAGCGAGATCACACCCGACGAGCGAACGCCGGCGCCGTCAGCGATGGCGTGATGATCCGTGTCCTCGTTCGCATCCGTGTTCGGATCCGCGACGGGGTTCGGCGCCGGGAGGGCACCCGCGAGTTTGCCCCCAGCCGCGAACTCACTCGCCGGGATCGTGACGTAGTAGTCACCCTTGGCGAGGTTGTTCACCACCCAGCGGCCCTGCTGGTCGCCTCCGAGTGTCGCGGTCGTCGCAACGATACCGCCAGTGGTGGTGCGCACCTGCACGGTCACACCCTCAGGCGCCGGTCGGTCGGTGCCGGCGTCGAACTTGCCGTTCGCGTTCACGTCGAACCAGATGAAGTCGCCCAGCGAGAACCCGATCACTCGCACCGACACCGTGTTCGACGTCAACAACTGGTTGCCGCCGTTCAGCGTCGGGCTGATCGCCGTGAACCGGTTCGTGTACAGATCCCCCGGATCATTCGCCGCCTGATCGGTCTGGAAAGTGATCTTGATGCCCGACTTCGACGCATTCGCCGTGGTCGTCAACGGGGACGATGCGACGAACTTGAACCCCGTCGCGTTCGCCGTGAACGTCGTCGACCAGATCGCCGGATTCGTGTCGTCCTGTTGACGCTGCGGCACCTCGGCACCCGGCACCGTCGTGTAGTAGAACGTTCCCGCGCGCGGCGTCGTGCCATCGAAATCGAAGGCCTGCGGGGCCGCGTGCAGACGGTTCGTACCCGCGTAGTCCGATGCCGGGGTGCGGTTCACGTTCGCCGCATTCGTCGCATCACCGTTGTAGGGCAACGCGTCATAGACCGTCGGCGCCTGGATTGCCAGCGTCTCGCTGAAGTTCTTCACCTCGAGCTGATACTGCTGGTTGTCGTCCTGCAGGTCGAGCGTGCGATCAACCGACTTCTTTAGCTGCACCTGACCCGACTGCTCAATGCGGATCGTGTGGTCGTCCCTGTGCGCTGCCACGGGCACGATGCCGGTGGCCGTGATCTCGGCGTTGTTGATCGCCGTCGTGTTCGGCGGCGCCATCGAGTCGGTGTACGTCGCGATCTTCAATACCGGCAGATCCTGGTTCGGCGTGCGCGTGCCCAGGTTCCACACCAGCGTCGTCGTGCCGTCGCCGTTCAGCGTCACCGAAGTCGGCATCGGGAAGCCGTGCTCGGCGGCCAAGGCCACCGTGCCCGCCTCGTCGTAGACCACGTAGTTTGGCAGCACGTCGGTGATCACGACGTTCTCGACCGGAGCCGGCTCATCCGACGTTGCCGTCAGCGTGGAGACGATTTCCCAGATCACGGGTTTGCCGGCGACCGCGGCGCCGGTCACGCCGAAGGTGGAGACGCCGGAGGCCGCTTCGCCGGCGATCTCACCGGCCACTGTGTGCTTCTGAAGACGCATGACAGCACGCGACACCGTCCACCGGTCGCCCTGGGAGGAGCCGGTCTCACCGGGCTGACGATCCACGCCCGCCGGCAGAGGCAGGGTGCCGCCGGAACCTGGGACATACGCTGCCGCTATCCAGTTCTGCGCGAAGGTCGAGGTGCGCACGTTGCCGTAGTTCGCCGCGACCGTGCCCGCAGGGATCGACTGGCCGGCATTCGGGCCGCCGTTGTAGGTGTCGCGCTGCTCGAAAGCGAGGAACCAGCGATCATTGTCGCCGGACTGCACGACATAGCCCGGGGCCGTGTGCACCCAGACCACGTTCACCGCGTCCACCCCGCCAGGCGCGTCGTTCGGATCGTCGTACCAGGTCATGTCCGGGTCGGCGCAGGCGACCGAACCGGGAGTGGTCGCGAGGCGCTGATTGGTCCAGTCGCCCTCATAGCGGTTCTGCGAAAGGTCGAAGACGCCCGTGTTCGCGTTGTCGGAGCCGAGGTCGATCACCCCGTACTTGGTGACCCAGTTCGCCTGGTGCGCCTGCTGGTTCGCGACCGTGTTGTCTAGGCCCGCGCGAAAAAGCGCCATGGCCGAGTAGAGACCGTCAGGGTAGGGGCTGCCCGCCGAGACGTCCTGGTTCAGCGGGGCGAGCTTGAGCGTCCGGTTGTCGAAGACGTCGCACATCTCGGCGAAGCTCATGTCCATGCCACTGTTAGTGAAGTTCTGGAAGGAGCTGAACGTCTGGCCCGGCTGCACCTGCCCGGTGCCCGTGTGGGTTGTCGTCGTCACTTCGGGGATGCCGGTGGAGCCACCCGTCCAGCCACTCGTCTTGTCGACAAGATACTTGGCCCAAGAGCCGGGGCTTATGCGCACCGTGAGGGGACCCGCGACGTTGTTGCTGCGTGTGGTGTCTTCCATCTCGTCGCAGTTATCGGACTGGTCGCTCGTCGGGCCGGCATCGCAGTAACCCGGCTCGACGCCGCTGCCGAAGTTGCTCGTGCCCGAGACGCCCTCCGGATCGAAGTTGCCGATGCGGTTGAAGACCGCGAGCTCACCAATGCCATCGTCGGCCGCACCCTGCATTCGGTCGATCTCGGTCGCGGGAATGAACACCCGCACTCGGTACGAGGCGACGTAGTAGGGCCCCGCCGCGAGCGACTGCCCACCCGCGGTCTGGGTCGGGTAGCTGAGGCCCGAGGTGTCGATGTTGTCGAAAGTCAGCGTGTAATTGCCCGTGTCTGGCGCGCCCGTGCGCGCGATGGCGCAGGTGCCGGAGTCGCGCACGCTGTTGCTCGCGTTCGCATCCGGAACGCGACCGGGACGGCCATAGACGGTCCGCGCCGGGAGCTGTCCACCCGAGCCTGCAACACTCTGATCACAGAGGTCGATATACCACTTCAGATCGCCGATATTGCTGCCCACGATCTCGCCGTCCGGCCCGGTCACCGTGCGGTTGCCCCAGAACGACTCCTCGATGGTGATCGGCTGCTTCGGAGCCTCAACACCCACCTTGCGGTCGGTCGAGATCTGCACGGTGTAGTAGACCATGTAGCCGAAAGTCGGGCCGACCCCCGGAATGTTGTACGTACCCGTGTAAGTGCTGTTGTTCGAGAACTTCTCCACGTCGTAGCGGGGCGCGGCCGTGATGTCGATCGGGGGCACCTCGGGCCCCGGCACTGGCTGCGCCGTTGCTGCACCGTTGGCGTCGACGCCGTAGAAACGCGCATCGGTGTCAAAGCTCGACCCGTTCGGCGATGCCGCCGAGGGCTGCACCTGAGTGCTCAAAATGATCGCCGAGGGCGACGGGGCAACGCCCATGCCACCCAGCACACAGGTCAGCGTCACGCTCGTGGTGCCCACCGGCGGGTCGATCTTTGCGGCGATGACCGCGCCTGAAGGGAGCGCGGTGATCTTGCTGCCCGTCTCACAGACGGCAGGGATTGCCGCGAAGTTCGCCACCGCGCCGTCGACCAGGGTGATCGTCTGCTCGAAGACGGCGTTCTCGAAGGAGTCGCCGAGCGAACCGTCCTCGCTCTCAGCCGTGAGCGTCCAGTTGAACGCGACGATGTCGGAGGAGCGCACTCGGGTGTTCGTCGTTCCGCTGTCGTTCCCGGGTTCGCTGTCGTTCGCGTCGAAGTTTGGTGTGCCGGTGATGATCGATTTACCGTCAACACCATCCGGGTCGTCGGCGAGCTGCGCGTCGAGCTTCCACACCGGGTAGACGAGGGCATTGAGTTCACTGTCCGGGGTGGGAATCGCGGCTGTCGCCCGGTTCGGTGCGCCGGAACGCGCGAAGTCGTTGTCGGCTGAGGTCGCGGGGTGGGCCGTGTATACGTTGCCGTTCACAGAGTCGGTAACGATCTCGATCAACACGGCCCCTGGTGCATCGGTCTCGAGAATTGACCACGAGCCGTCCGGCCCGGTCGTGGTCGTGGCGACGGTGTTGCCCTCCGCGTCGAGCGCGTTGACTGTCACTCCTGCAAGGCCGCGATCATCTTCGCCGACCGCAGCGGTGGACTGCGCGTTGTCTTTGTTCGCATCTGCGTACACGACGCCATGTGCGAGATCTCCCGGCGCGGCGTTCGCCGCTGATACCGGAACGAATGTCATCACGATCAGCGCGAGGACGATGGAAAGCGCCGGAACCCCAGCTCGCTTGTTCTCTGCATGCAGCAGACGTCGCCGTAGTCTCATTTCATCCTCACCCCTGCGTGCACTCCATTACCGGAAAGCGCAGCTTCATTGACTTCTGTTCGTTGGTGACGCCACTCGACTTCCGCTGCATACCTGCCCCAGCACCGAGGAAAAGGCACCTCGGAGGGAACTGCATGGCACAGCGAAGAGCATCTTGAGCGATCCCCTTTCATCAGGAAGCTAGATGCCCAGGGGAACGAGAAGGGTCCTATGCGTTGAAACGGGCGCAGTTCGGCTCAAGATCATGTCTCAAAAGTCTTTATCGGTTCGCATTGTGCAGTGGGTGAGGCGGACCGGGAGATGCTGGAGCGCCTTCCGATCAGGTATGAGAACAACGCAGATCGCCGCGGGAGGAACTACCTGGGTGTCGCGGGGAGCGCCTTCCGATACTGGCCAGGAGTCGTGCCGAACTTCTTGAGAAACGCTCGCCGAAGATTCTCGGTCGATCCGAAGCCAGATCGGCTCGCAATCAGGTCTAAGGTGGCAGCGGGCTCGTCGTTCATCAATTCCCTAGCCGTTTCCAGACGCCGTTCCGCGATAATCTCGCTGACACCGCGCTGCGAGCTTTCAAATTGACGGTAGAGATGGCGTCGGCTGATGTTCAAGCTAGAGGTGATCGACTGCACGTTGAAAGACGGATCAGTATGCGATATCTCGACCATCTGCCTGACCCGTTCGCGGACAACGCTCGCGATGCTGTGCTCGGAATGCAGACGATCGTCGCGAAGCACATGTGTAAGAAGTTCGCATAGCAACTGCCGGTCGTGTGGCGCGCGATGCGGCTGCACCAGGTGCTCGACCAGGACCGTGCGCGCTATCTCGATCGCCGCATGCAGCCGGCACGGCTCATAGCCCAGAATTTGCGCATTGTTGTGCACTCGATGCAGACGGATCGTCACCGCCGAGAATATGCCTTCGGTGCGAATGGAGAACAGCTCTCCAGGTAGGAGCTGGAAAAGTGATCCTGGGTCATAACGGAGCCTAGAACGCGGTGTCACTACTTCAGCTGCACCCGAAAGCACGAGCACGATGAGGAGCGAGGTATCCGTGGGGTCCAAGGACATCTTCTTGTACTCGATAGGTGTGGTGAGTACCGAGAGCACTCTCACTTCCTCACTCTCGACGCGCCAGATCAGGGACTCATGATCGCGTGGTAGGCGGGCCTTCACCAGATATTCGCCATGCGACAGCGAAGCGAGCCCATCAGCTCCCTGGAACTGCGCAATCACAACTGAGGTCTTCTCGTCAGGAGAGAGGTCACGCCTGCCAACGTCTCTCAGCCAATCCGTCACCGTTGCGGGCGCAAAGGCTCTGAAACCAGTAGCAATGGAGACCTCGGTCGAAGTCATCAGGCTTGGGGGAAGTCGATGCACTAGCAATTGAGCACACCGCCTCTCCGCCTGCTTTGGCCTGTGAAGCAGATGCCTCACATTAGGAAGATTTCCAGGGCGATTGCGGGGCGCCGGACCAGAGCAGGCGAAGTCCCTGAATCCGGCACATAATCAGGGCACGATGCGAGGTGATAGACAGTTGCAGTCACGGCCGAGGGACACAGTGATACCTATCTGGCAACCTCTCCGTGTCCATGGTGCTGAGGTGCTGCGCTTCCAGGAGGGAGAGGCCATAATCGTTCTGGCAGATCCATCGATCATGTGTTCCCAGTAGTCTCAGCGCTCGCACCGCCTGCAAGGGGAGCACGCCGTTTCCGAGCGAGGTCAACTGCTGATTCGGTGTGATCTGAGACACGCTTTCAGTGACCCAGCCAGCTTCCAGACCCATCAGCCATTCGACAAACGAAGGTGCTGGACGAAACCCCAATGCGCCGCTGAGCAGTGCTGGGGCGGGCGCCTCCCGGTCTACTATGTGTTCCCATCTGGCGATAGCGGACGCGTATCTTCCCCATCGGATGTCATGTCGTCGATCAGGCTCCACAATGTCTCCGACTCGTCCCTCCATCCGCTCAAGCGCTCTGGTCCGTTCAAGGCGAGGTCGATCACCTGATGCGAGAGCGCGATCGTTCCCCGACGTGCCCGTACCTGATCTAGGCTCTCCCCGCCGCGTGCGGCGTCGGAGGCCAAAGGGGTCCGGAACAGTGACACGGGCGATGATGAAGACCCGGAACCGGGGATGCGGAGCGCCGATGAGGGAAGCGGGTAGGCCGAGCCATCGTGCGTCATACCCGAGGTCGGCCAGGTCGCCGAGTACGGCGCCAAGCGCCCGGAGAGGTCGATCTGGCTCGTCTCCCAGACCCCAGAGCCCGGGTTCCAGGTGGCGAAGGGTTGCAGGAGCAGAGGTTGCACGGTTGCCTCCTTGAAGGGTTGCACTGTCGGGGGTTGCGCGGATCGCAGTTGCGGAGAGCAGGCCGCGTACGTTCTCGATGACCACCCACTCGGGGTGCAGCTGGTCGATGGCGTCGGCCATGTTCGCCCAGAGCCCGGAACGCGTGCCCGGTGCGAGGCCGGCCATCTTGCCCACGGTCGAGACATCCTGGCAGGGGAACCCGCCGCAAAGAATGTCTACCGGCTCGACCATGCGCCAGTTGATCTGGGTGATGTCGCCGAGGTTGGGAACATCCGGCCAGTGATGAGAGAACACGCGGGAGACGGGTGCATTGATCTCGGAGAACCAGACCGTGTGCGCTCCGAAGACGTGCTCGACGGCCAGGTCGAGGCCGCCATAGCCGGAGAACAGCGACCCGACCTTGAGCAGCGCTGGGGAGCAGGATTCGAGAGGTGCGTGCATCGGGGTTCCTGCCGGTCGGCGATCCCGGCGACGCCCCTTCCATTGCGGTTCCGGCGCGCCGAGCTGGTCACCTCACAGGTGCACCCCACCCGCACCCGGCTCACTCCTGGCATCCCAACCGCAGAGCCTCCTCTCATGTTCCTCGCCTCCGCACCCGTCTCCACCGCCCTACCCTCAGCCGCCCCCTCCGGACCTCCACGCGTCTTGCAGATGCGGTTTCAGAGCCCGCGAGTAACCAGCAGAGCCGCCTGCGCGCACCTCCTTCCCGAACACGACCGAGCGTTCAGGAAGGACAACCCCCGATGAGAACGAGAACGACATATCAGCCGGCCCAGTTCGAGGCGTCGGGTTGGGATCTCGGCACCCCGGAACGCAAGGCAAGGTTCGTGAATACCCTGCTCCGGTTCATCGCCGCGGACTGCCCGCGCGAACGCTTCACCCGATCGCTCTACCAGGGGCTCTCGACCCACAGCTATTTCGGGTTCGTCGCGCACTATGACCTCGACGGCTTTTACGACGCGCAACTGTCCACCCCGGAACGACGAGCGAGCTTCCTGAACGAGCTGCGCCGCGACTGCGCACGTGACGCGCACCTCGACCGGCCAGACCTGTGGAGTGACGTAAAGCGAGTGCTCGCCGAGCGACTGCAACCCTAGGAGTTGCACCCGCCAGCCCGACGATTGCCGACACCCAGACGGCGGCCTGCAGCGGGCAAGCGTGACGGGTTGACGCTCTTCTGACCCACCGCCGGGGTTGCGCGATGTTGCGTGGTGCAATCCCTGACGCAACCCCCGGTTGCACGGCTGCGTCGAGGGACGAAAACGGGAATTGGGTTGCCGGCAGTGTCTGACTTGCCTGGGCTCGTACTAGTGCTACGCGACTGCGACGCCGAAGAGCAGCCCGATGAGGTAGGTTGCGATCATTGTGGCCGAGCCCATGACCACGTTACGCAGGATCGCCCTGCCGCGCGGCGCACCACCGAGAGCAGCACTGATCCATCCCGTGAGGAACAGGCCGATCACGACGGCGGCGGCCGCGACCCAGATCCGGTGTTCCCCGAGGGGCAGCAGGATCATCACAAGGGGGATCAGTGCGCCGGCCGCGAACGCAACGAACGACGATAGCGCGGCTGCCCAGGGGCTGGTGAACTCTTCGTGGTCGATACCGAGCTCGACCTCCGCGTGAGCGGCAAGCGCATCATTCGCGGTGAGTTCGACGGCGACCTGATGCGCGAGCTCATCGGAGAGGCCGCGCTGCCGGTAGAGGCCAGCGAGTTCTTCGAGTTCTTCGTCGGGCAGTGTCTCGAGTTCCCACTTTTCCTTGGCGATGAGCGCCTGCTCGGTGTCGCGCTGCGTACTGACCGAGACGTACTCTCCGCCAGCCATCGAGAACGCCCCCGCGACGACCGCGGCGATACCGGCAGTGGCGATCGCGAGCACGTTGTTTGGGGTGGCTGCGGCGACACCGATCACGACGCCCGCCGTCGACACGATGCCGTCGTTCGCGCCAAGCACTCCGGCGCGGAGCCAGTTCAAGCGCTGGCCGATGTCCTGGAGGTGAGCCTCACCGGGATGGTGCATGTCAGATGAGCGAGGAGTCATGGATCAGTTCCTTTGTGGAGTGCCTGCTAGCTGAACGGGAGTAGTTGTCTTGCGCGGCCCGGCGTTTGCGAGGCGTTCGGATCGTGGCCCGACCGCGCGGAGCGCGCCGAGGATCGCAATGAGATCGACCAGCTCTTGCAGCCACGCGCCCAGGAGCGCCGGTAAGAATCCGAACGCGGCGATGAGCATAAGGGCGACGCTAATGATGATGCCCAGCCAGATGCTCTGCAGTGCGATCCGCACGGTATCTTGGCCGATCCGCACCGCGCGCGGCAGCGAGGCGAGTGTGTCGTAGCGGTTGACGACGGCTGCTGATTCGCTCGCAGCGGTCGCGCCGCGAGCACCCATCGCGAATCCGATGTCTGCGGCCGCGAGCACCGGTGCGTCATTCAGGCCATCGCCGACCATGATGAGGGCGCGGGGCCGCACCTCGCTCACGATGCGGACCTTGTCTGCGGGGCGGCATTCTGCATGCACCTCGCTGATTCCGAGTTTTTCCGCGATCGGCTGAGCGGTGGCGGTGACGTCTCCGGTGACCATCAGGGTGCGCTCGATGCCGAGGGCGGTGAGTTCACGGAGGACGGTCTCTGCTTCCTCGCGGACCTGGTCGCGCATGATGATCGCACCCGCGAAGCGGTCATCCGCCGCAACGTAGATCGCAAGCTCGCCTGGCGCAAGGTCAGCCACGGTAAGCATTGGTGCGTACTCGCGTACCCAGGAGGGCTTGCCGACCCGCGCGAGCACTGTGTGCGGTGTCGCAGGCATGCGGAGGGTTGCGGCGACGCCATTGGTGGCGAACTCCTCGGCCTCGGATGCTTCGAGGAGCGGAATCTGACGCCGCTTCGCCGCTCCGACGACGGAGCTGGCGAGCACGTGTGAGGAGTAGACCTCGGTTGAGGCTGCAAGGCGTAGCACGTCGTCTGCGTTGAACCCCGGCGCAGCCACGATGCGTTCGAGGGTGGGTTTCCCGGTGGTGATGGTGCCGGTCTTGTCGAATGCGGCCGAGCGGGCACGGGAG
>Ga0209369_1001706_pt1 | contig 9959 bp, 16 predicted proteins | sample EBPBio142010_DNA_FD_185865 | JGI IMG/M metagenome (GOLD analysis project Ga0209369, IMG submission 185865) | Wastewater treatment Type I Accumulibacter community from EBPR Bioreactor in Madison, WI, USA - Reactor 1_10/4/2010_ DNA (SPAdes)... | ecosystem: Engineered > Bioreactor > EBPR >... | reverse complement strand
ATATCAGGTTACCGGACGCAATCCCGGAAGCAATACGATGCCTGTGAATGAAGACCGGCGGCCTCTGTCATCTCGTCGCGCCGGCTTTTTCGGCCTTGGGATTGCGCATGAGCGTTGCTGCGATCCTGATGATCGTTTGGGTACTGCTTGGCCTTGATGAGCGAGCGATGCGGCCTTGTCCTCAGCGTTGTCGCTGACGGCCTTGATGAGCCCTGTCTTGATGGTCGAAAGGGGTTGGCCGGGTCCATACCAGGCGAAGCCGGTGGCCGTTACTATGTCGAGACCGAGATGAGCAATCAAACACGCTCCGGATGATGGAATTCACCGTGACGACAAGCTTTGGTATGCTTCGGAGCAACGTGGGGGAACTTCCATGACGTTCGAACGCCGCTTGCAGGCCGGCAGCAATTTCGTTTCGGTACTGATTGGGATCGCTCTCGGTGCCGCGATTGCATCGGCCGATGGAACTGCAGCATTTCTTAGCACCTGGCAGACGCTTATCGCTGGCATCATGGCGGTTGCGGCAGCGGCAATCACGATCATGCAAATGCAGAAGACCGACGGAGAGCAGCACCGCCGCCATGCCGAGGTGATTGCGCTGAACCAGCAAACTGATCAGAACCAGCAGCTCCGCCACGATGACATTGTTCGCCTCGGGCTCAGAGCAGACCGCCTCCGGGCCGAGCGGCTGAGAGATATCTGGTCCAAGACCCTGACCGATTTTGCTGACAACGTGCGGCCGGCCACCAGCGAAGGCCGTAAGTTCTTCCAGAAGCAGACCGGTGAGAAGCCATTCAAAATACCGGTCGAGCTCCACCTCATTTTCAAGGAAATGTGGGACGGGTTCCTCGAGTTGAACCAGAACCAGACGAACGACCTTTTCGGCGGCGCGATGACCGTGACCTACAACCGCTTCCTGGCCAAATACGAACAGATGAAGAAAGACGGCTCGGATATGTTCTTCTTCGCTGGGAACACCGTAACCAGTCCCAGCGAAAGGACGCGAGAAGGCCTGAGGCAGGCTATGGATGCCTTCGACAGCCTTGCTGACGACGCCCGACAACTCGCCAAAGACATGGACGAACTGGCCGCGAAATACCGCTGACTGGGTTTCAACCTTCGCCAACGAACTGCTGCGCCGCTTCGGCGAACGGATCGCCATCTTCGTCGCCGGCCTGGATCAGTTCGTCGCCTGACGCCGCTTCTTCGTTCTTCTTGATGCCGGCGAAGAGCGCGCCCTGCCCGTCGTGTCAGGCACGGGCGTAGTCCTGCCCTTCGGCCGAGGCTTCGTTGTAGGGATTGCACAGGCTGTCGCCGCGGAGACCGGCTTCCTCGCCATCGCGATAGGTGCGCTCGGTCAGCGGCGCACGATCGGACTTGGGTATTTCACTCGCTGCGCATCCAATACCGCTCTTGAGCCTTCACCCTGTCCTTTTCAGGATAGCAGCCTTTTATCCATGAATAGCTGACGGCGGATCCGGAAAACCCCGCCCCTTCCGAAGTCGAGGGCGTTTCAGATACGTTCCATTGCAGGAGCACACTTCGCCAGAAGAGCCGCCCTTTGCCACAACCAAATCTAACGCATTGAAGTGGTTCGGCGCGATTCTTCTGAATGCAGGTGAAACCCATCAACTCGAGTCTTGACGCCATAACTGCGTCACTTCCACCCGCTTCCGCCGCCATTTGTTGAACGAACGCCTCGAATTCGTCCATGGCGAGCGGCAAAGCGGGCGCCGCATCATTTCGGGTACCCGCGGCAAGAGCCACGCTTCCGTTAGACATGCAGGCAAACAACATGACTGTGACAGCAGCCCACTTTCTGGGCGCACTCGCCTGCCGTCTCAGCCCGGCAAAGAGCCTGAAAAGATGCCGGTCCATTGTGCCTGTGCTGTCGTAACTCACTCGGAACCGCCCCGATCTGGTTGCAGGGGGGCGCCCGCAGGCGATGTTTCGTCCAGACACCGGTCAATATGGTCGTTCACTCGGCCTGGATCCAACCACATCCAGCAAACGCCGGTAAAGGCGGGTGCTGGCAGCACCCACCTGCTCCATCGCCACCAAGTCTGTCCGCCGGCCTGACTAGGCATCCTCTTCAATTGCCATCTGCGCGATCTTGGTTGCGCCGCCGTTCAACTGGGCCCCGATGAGGTGACCAAGAGCGACGGCGCCCACACACACCACGACCGACGCCACCACGTTGACTGACGCTCGAACAATGGCGCCGTCGCGCATCAGATCCAGCGTCTGCAGGCTGAACGATGAGAACGTCGTAAAACCTCCGCAGAGCCCGATCATCACAAAAAGCCGCCAGCCTTCAGAAGCCGGGTACCTGCCGTCGGCAAGGGTGAGCGTGCCGAACAGCCCGATGACAAAGGAACCCGCCACGTTGATGACGAAGGTTCCCCAGGGAAACTGGCCGGAGATCGGCAGTGCCCACCAAGACAAGGCGTAGCGGGCGAGCGTCCCGAGCGCACCGCCAACCATGACCAGGATGCAGCTTGTGAATGACATGATCGATCCTTCCTTGGCGGCAGGATCGTGGACACACTCCTACCGCGTTGTTGCGCAGCAGGAGTCATCAGCCTCTATCGGCGGTTTCGGGAGAACTCCATTCCCATCAAGGGCAATGTGACCCCAGCGCGCCTGGCTTGCAAGCGTCGATTTGTTCGACGGACGAGACGGCCCACGCCGCCCGTTCCGGGTGCGATGAGGCAGCCGCCAGCATGGCAAAGCCACTGAAGAAGAGACCTCGGAGCGTTCGAACCATCTGAATGCTTTTGGGAGATCGCCGGGCGCCCGGCCGGGCAAGACGTCTCGACAGGTGCCCAAAGTGATGGGAGTATCCGGCCGTCCAGGGGGATCGAGAATGGACTACAGCCTCGCACTCAATCTGCTGCTGTCGGTGCCAATTCTGCTCGCGGGCCTCATCTGGATCGGCTCATTCTTCGTCGCGTTCGTGTCGATGGCGAGAATTATCTTTCTGTCCGGAATGCTGCGCACGCCCGATGCCGAAAAGAACCTCAGTTGGGGCGAGAACAAGGCACGGGAGAATGCACGCCTGGGCCAGATACTGATCGCACCGGAGTTTGCCAGGGACCGAAAGCGCATTGCATGGTCTTTCGCCATCAGCTTCGGCGGACTGGTCGTCGGGTTGCTGTTCATACTCATTCAAAAGGCGGCGACTTGAACCTCCGGCTTGCGGGGCTGGCGAGCTTTGCCCTGATTTGAAACCGGAAGCCGGCTATCCTGCCGGGTCGCTGCCGGCCACGGCCCGAAGCCATGACGGAGAGATCAATGCCAAGAGGCCTTTACCGCGACGTCGCCGATCGAGTGATGGTGCTCTACGACCACAACTCCATGCTCATGGCCAATGAGGACTACGTGGCCCGGGGTTACCTGCCTGATATCGACGAGCTGCCGACGCACGCGCAATGGGTCGCGTGGCATCAGGCCAACGGGAGCGAAAGCCAGACACACGCCGAATGGCTCGAGTGGCGGAGCAAGAACGGCCCCCTTTAACCCCTGCCCTGTTCGACACTCGGCCTACCAGGCCTTCGTCAGCCTTGAGCCGCACCCTCTCCTGCCTGATCTGGCGCATCGTCGTCGCCAAATCCGGCAAGTGGACCGAAAATGCGTTCGAGCCGATCGAGTTCATCACCACTCAGTTTCGTCAGGTCGACTGTCTGGATTGGCCCTACCACCAGGGCCGGTGTGCTGATGAGCAGCGAGCTTGGGGGCACATATGGCGCCGCGGCCTTGGCCATGTCATCGCGCCTAGGGCATCTGCCTTGCTGTCGCGCATGACCTTCAGCGTGTATTCGAGCGGCGCATCGCCGGTGGCTGCCACCTTCTTCTGGCGCTCTACTGACGCTTTATTCGGTGTACCACTCTTGCGCCCTGCCCCAGGCCTATTGCCGCCGCGAGACATGTTTGATTTCCTGCATCGGGGTTTGATTTTTTTCAAAGGGGCGAAGTAAAATGGCGCGAAGGCCAACACCACAAGAAGCGCGGAGTGCGCAACTCTCCCCCGAGCAGATGCGCCTGGGCATTAAACGATTAGAGAAGCGTCTCGCGAAACTGGATCAATTTGATCCGAAGTCTCTAGACCCAGCCGATCCATCAGCCACTACTAGACCGCTGGAGACCGACATCCAGACCGCTTTAGCAGAGACTTTCGGCCACGACTCGATCGAATACCAGCGGTTCAGCCCAGCAATCCACTTCAACTGGCCAATTAATCTCTACCAGGAGACGCCCCACTGGGAGAAAGTGGACGCGGTGACCAAGCAGAAGCAGCGATCCATCCAGCTTCTGTCGGGAGCAATAGAACTGCTCAAAGAAAGGCTTGAATATTTCGGCGAACTAGCCACGGCCGATGAGCAAACGTTCGAGGCGGCCTACTCCAACCGGATATTCGTAGTTCATGGTCATGATAACGAGACCAAGGAAGCCGTTGCGCGCCTTCTGAGTAAGCTTGGCTTCGATCCGGTCATTTTGCACGAACAAGCCAACCGGGGCCGGACCATCATTCAGAAATTTCAGGACGAGTCCGCTGACGTGGGATTTGCGGTCGTATTGATGTCTCCTGACGACGAATTAGCCTCTGGGTCGAAGCACGCCCGGCAGAACGTTGTACTGGAATTGGGCTTCTTTCTTGGGCGACTCGGCCCCGCACGCGTCGCTGCGCTCAAGCGCGGTGACGTTGAAACACCAAGTGACTTTGACGGTGTGCTCTACACTCCTGTCGACGAAACCGGCATGTGGAGGTTCCAACTTGCCAAGGAACTGAAGGCTGCCGGTTATATGGTCGATATGAATAAGATCGCCTAAGTCGACAGTTTTCGTCCATCCCCCGTCCTAATTACTTGATCCGTTCCCGCTCTTCGACGGGCGGATCAAACTTGATGAAGCCGATGAAGAAGCAGCCGCCGAGGCTCAATTCGAGACTTCGGAACGTTCGAACCATCTAGATTTCCTTTCGGGGTTGATTGCCGGGATTACCCGCCCAACCGGGGACACGTCTCGACAGGTGCCAAGAGTGATGGGAGGATGCGCGCTTCAACGGGAGACGCGGACCCAAATGGGGCTGTTTTCAACGATGTTTCGATCTCTGAAAATGGCGACCACCGGGGCGGTTGTCCGCCAGATTGACACGCCAATTTCAGACGGGGTCTGCACGTTGTCGTTGCGCTTGAAGCGCGATGGACAGGACAGACACTATGTCGTCCTCGCTGGCATCGCGCCGGGAAACTACCAATACTTCCCGCTGGAACTGTCGGAGTTCTCCGATTTCGCCAGCGCGACTATGAGGGCCTCGATTGCAGCCGACGTCCGCTCGCTGTCTTGATCTGGTTGCAGGCCCTCCGACTGGCAACTAGGGGCATTCGGCGGCCCGCTCGACATCGTTCCTGATGTAGGCAGGCGAAGAGTCGTCCGAGCACCGGTCAACATGGTCGTTTACTCGACCTGCTTCCAACCAAATCCACCAAATGCCGATAATGGCGACTGTTGGTAGCACCCACCTGCTCCACCGCCACCAGGATGAGCTTGAAGAACGAAACATGGCTCGTTGTACCCAAATGCTGGCTGGCGAGCTACCGGGCTGCTCCACCCTGACTTGATGCTGTCGACAGCTCGTGCCACATCGCCGCCAGACAGGAGACGAAGACACCATGGTGCTGGTTGCAACAACCTCCGAGGAGTTGGAGGACGAAGCGTCCCGAATGAACGAACTTCTTCAGGGCAAGACAGTCGCCTACATCGACCGCCCCAAACCAGGCGTACTTGTCGTGGGCTTCGAGGATGGGGCACGGCTGTTTGCCGACCACCGCGTCGATGGCTTCGAATTCTCAATCACCGGCGGTGCTGCCTGAACCAGAAGTCCAGGGAGACGCCGGGGCCTGGCTGCCCCTGGAACTGCCATGCTCCCCATGGCCATTCCCACAAGCACCTGGATCGAGCTAAAGATGCTCTTCCGAGGGGAAGGATTCATGGCTACCGAGACCACAAGTTTGGCGGAAGATCAGGCCAGGCTCGATAAAATGCTCACGCGCGGCGTCGTGTATTCGATTATCTGGCTCGCCGGTCTCGGGTCCTGTTATGCGCTTTACCAGGGCATTGCGGCGCGGCGGATGATCAAGGAGAACCCGACGCTCGAGGGAAGTGGCCGCGCCCTGTGGTGCATCATTGCCGGCGGGATCGGAGCCGCCGTTTTGGTGTTGGTGGCAGGCATCGGCATTTTCAACGCCCTGACCCGACCCTAGGGATTGAGGCGGGCGCTGTCCGTCCGCCTGTCGGCGTCTCGCCGGCGCCTCGTCGCACAAGCCAGGAATTCGTTGTCGCGCCAAAGCTTCATCATGCCCGAGCCCTAGGCGTGCGCAGCTTCGCCCTCGACGTCTCGCGCCGTCCCCGGCATGATGCCCAAGGGGCAGCGTTGCGGGGGAGACTGGGGCATGGGGCTGGAGTTCTATGTGGGAATGGCCTGTGCCGCCGTCGTCGGGTTGGCGCTGTTCTGGGCCATACCGGAAGGCGCAATCGCCTGGCTGACCAGGCGCTTCATCCACAGCGAGCATGCCAAGCTGCTCGCCGGCATCGCCGGGTTCATTGCCTTTGCCGGCGTTGTCTTCACTGTCTACCAAATCCTGATCGACCTCAGGGATCGTGCCGACGAGCGCGTCATTCGCCGCGACGAGGCGATTGCGCGCGCGTGGGACCGCCTGCTCGCGCCCGGCGTGGGCAACACCGGCAAGGGAGAAGCCCTGTCCATGCTGGTGCGCGAACGTGTTGGGCTCGACGGTGTCGACCTGTCCTGTGAGGCCCTTGGCAACTGGGATCATCAGACAGCGACATGTCGGAAGCCCATCATCTTCGCCGGTGTCCAACTTGTCGGCTCGCCCTACGAGTTGGCTTTCACGGGTGGCTCCATCGCCAAGGTCGACATGCGCCATGCCGAACTCAGCTCGCCTGTCCTCACCGACTTCAGCCTCCACGGCGACTTCCGCAATGCCAGGGCGGCCGGCATGGCAATCTACGGCACCGTCATTGCCGGCGCATTCGATGGCGCCACCCTCGCCCAGGGCCACGTGATCGCGTCCAATCTCGAACTCGATGAAGGCGCAACGCCGCCGACCTTGGAGGCGGTCAATGTCAGCGGCACCAGGATTGGGTGGATCGAGAAGCTAAAGCCCGCTGAGCTCAATCGTCTGTTCGCCTGGGCCGACATGCCGCCGCGGCGCGCGATCCGGCTGCCTATCCACGTGCCCCTCGACAATTACGGCCTGTTTGAGGACACCAATGTCGGCCTCGACATCCTCAGGCACATCCGCCTGTGCAAGCCGCCCCTGGACAAGAAGGGCAACGCGCTGCCTGTTGCCCTCCGCATCGAGGACATGGGCGGCGCCATCATCACCCTGCCCTGCGAAGACATGTCGGCCGAGGCGGCAATGCGCCGCTATCCCGAGGCCTTCGCCATCAAGTCTCCCTGGCGCAGTGCCGGCGGTTTCGGTGGATAGTGCCACCGGCGTCATTCCGCAGCCTTTGCCATCCGATCGCTATGGACCTCCGGCGGTAGGTTCGGTGGCAACGAGCCTTGCCACCAGGCGTCCCGACGAACCGCCCTTTCCATGCCTTGACGTCGTCCCGCAGCAGCCGCCAGGCTTGCGCGGTACGCGCGCAGTTTCATGGCGTCGGGAGAAAGCGTCATGCAACCACCCCTTGCCGAATGCGTTGGTGGGCATGGAAATCGTTCCGTCGATACTGATCAAACGCCCGGGCGTCTCCTTTCAGGAGATTCGCACTGTGCCGGAAGCTGTTGAATTCCTTGAGGAATGGCCGCAGAACGCGCGCAGCCCGTTCTGGTATCTGGCCGACAACGCCATGCAGGCGGCCATCAACGGCTCCATATCGGTGGACGAGGCGCGCGACACGTTCCAGACCTTTTGCGACGAGGCTGGAATTCTGCGGGAGCAACCCTTTCGCGCTTGATGACGAGGCATGAGCGCGCCATGTGTTCAGGTGTCCGCCACGCATGGAGGCGGACTTCGCTTGCTCAGTCGCGCGACAGCGGCTTCGGCGTGAAGCTGAATTGAACCTTGTCGTTCAGGCCTATGACGACATGGACGTCAGCGGTGTCGGACAGGCCACCAAAAATCATCAACCTGTGCCAAGTGGTTCGGCGCGGGCCGGAACCGGCTGGCTCTGTCGAGCTGTATCCGGCCGGATGGTCGACATCAGGCGGCCCGAAAGCCGCCACGACATCCTCCGACGTCTTCAGATCCCTTGCCGCCTGCCTGAGCCGTTCGAACTCTTCACGGCTCACATGTTTGAAAAGCTCAGGCCTGCGCGAGGCAGGCGTGCGGCCGCCGCAGAAGATGCAATGATAGATCTGCACTTTCTCTCCGGCCGCTCCAACGATGTGATACTCGTTGAGCTCGGCATCGAAGACGATCGGGATCGACGGCTCCCGCGAAAGCGCCTCGAGCGAACCGCACTTACATTCGGGGGCCGCGAAATCGGGTTCAAACGCCAACCGAACCTCCATGTGATCGAACATATGGCAGGACGCCCACCTGCCTTTAGCACAACCGGCGCTTGCGACGCCTGCTCTATGGCAATAGGCCGAGGCAACATAAGTATTTGCAGACAAGCCTGTCGAGGGCATTGAAATCCGGTGAAATCGCTATTCTAGTCGATGGATCGCAATGCGAGGGCGAGGTGGGGGATGACTTGGTTTCGTGCGCGCTGGCGCGAGCTGGCAACCATTGCTGTTGCCGTTGGACTAGTCGCGACACTGTCAACGCCATTTGCCTATGCGGCGGAAGCAGCCAAGGCCAAGATGAGCTTCCAGGTCGTTCGCAACTCCGATGTCTCCTGCGAGCCGCTCTGCACCGAATGGATCGCTGCCGCCGGGGTCATAGATTCTTCATCTCCCGCGAGATTGAAGAAGTTGCTGGCGCGACTTGGGAAACAGCGCCTTCCGATCATTGTGACCTCCAATGGCGGCAACCCGGTCGCAGCCCTGGAGATGGGCAGACTCATTCGACACTATGGACTGGATATTGGCGTGGGCGACACTGTGGTGGTGCCCTGTCTTCCAGAGGTGCGGAAATGCCCGAAAGTGCCGTATGTAAAGGGATATACGACGTCTTCCATGGCCAATTGCGATTCTGCGTGCGCCTACATGCTGGCTGGTGGCGTTAACCGTCAGATCAGCTCTTCCAATTTTATTGGCGTTCATCTGGGGACGCCGCGCAAGGCGATGCGACAATTTCGGCCCAATCTCGAGCGGTACGTCGAAGAAATGGGGGTGAGCAAAGACTTGGTTGAAAAGGCTTTTGCCACAACCGAACTGGTCAACCTGTCGATTGGAGAGATGACAGGCTACAGGCTTCTGACCGATACCGGGGGCTCGGAGTATCTCACCAGCCCAAAGATTTGCGGAAGCTATCCGGTACCAGCCAATTGCGCGAAGCGGTCGAGCGACGGCATTCTCATACCAGATGCCGATTAGTGGAAATGCGTGACCCGAGGCATTTGCCCCGACCTCATCAGGTGTGCTGCGGAGGCAACGAAGATGCAGTATGGCGGCACGCCGTTCAGCACCAGTCGGTCATCGACGGCGGCGCGCCTCGCGGCCTGTCGGGCAAGAGCGGCTCGATGCCGTTCGAAGCCGGCCAGGTCATATCGGCTCAAGCGGAGCCAAAATCAGAATTCGCCGCGATATCACAGCGGCCATGCAAGGACGGGATCAGCCTCTTTGCCTGAGGCCGTCGACAACGACGGCGAAGGCCGGGGAGATCTGCCGCCGGCTTGGGTAATAGAGGTGATATCCGGAGAAGGGTTCACACCAGTCGTTGAGCAGCAATACAAGCCGTCCCGCCCGAACATGCTCGGCGGCGAGATCCTCCGGTACGAAGGCGATGCCATAACCGCCCAGGGCGGCGTCGACGATATCGATGGAT
>Ga0209369_1001705_pt1 | contig 9969 bp, 7 predicted proteins | sample EBPBio142010_DNA_FD_185865 | JGI IMG/M metagenome (GOLD analysis project Ga0209369, IMG submission 185865) | Wastewater treatment Type I Accumulibacter community from EBPR Bioreactor in Madison, WI, USA - Reactor 1_10/4/2010_ DNA (SPAdes)... | ecosystem: Engineered > Bioreactor > EBPR >... | reverse complement strand
TCGAGTTCGCATTCCTCGATATTTCGCGGTATCACGAGTTCGCCGTATTCGACCCGGCGCAACAGGGTACGACCTATTATTCAGATCGCAAACAGCTTCTCAAGGGCATCGGAGTTCCGCCTCGCGGGCTCTGCCTGCAGCTCGACGATCGTAATGTACTCCTTCAGATGATCGGCACGAAAGAGGTCAAGACCGATGAGCAGGGCTTGCCGCGTCCGCTGAAACTCACGCTCCATCACGAGTCCGATTTCCGCGACATGACCTATCTCGCAAGGCAAGTTTACAGCTTCTCCTATATGTCCTGGCGAAGCTATTTCCCAGCGATCGAACCTGTGTCGATAAGCTATTCTCGGCTCATCGCCGGCGCACTAGGCAATCTTCGGTCACTGCCAAGCTGGAACAGCAGCGTTCTGACCGCAGGGTCTTTGAGGAACAGGATGTGGTTCCTGTAACGGCGGCGACAATCCTCGAGGATAGACTATCCGCGCTGACCGCGACGGTGACGGATTCGTGGGCCCTGGCCTCCGATACATCGATCGGTTTCGCTCTTGCCGTCCTTGCCGGTTTTGCAGGACTCGCTCCGGTCCCCGAAATGCTCCGTGGCGACCTCGCCTACGGTGGAATCCCGGCCGTCGCGCGGACAGGCTTTCAAGCGTCGAGTCCGGGAAGTTTTGATCCGCTCCTTTTTCTACAGGCCGTCGACCGCATCCGTGGTCGCCCGAAAAATGGCCGCGATCAGCTGGGCGCTGATGACATAGCGCTTCTGGGCATCGCCAACGGCCTTTCGAAGTGCGAGGGCGTCGATGGCGCCCATGACGAGCGGAAGCGTTGGTTGCTCGCTATCATCGCCGGGACCGGCCATGCTCCTGCCTGGACACAGCGAGCTCGCCAGCTCGCAGGCGACCTTCTGGACGGTGCCGGGCGGCTTCGGGCCGATCCAGCAACGGAGGCCAACGCGCGCGCACTAGACCTGGTATTGCGAAACTCTTGGCCACAAGCTTACAGCCAGACCTCTTTCATTGGCCCGGACGAACGGCGCGAAATCTTGGCCGCCCTGCTTTCGTCGGAACTACCGCCTGATGGAGAACTTGAAAGAAGTGCTGTCTGGCTTGTTGCTTTCCGTCTCCTTGTCCAGAAGATGGCGACAGAGCTCGTGCCGGATTACAATACCCTCGTCGAGGCGCTCAAGGCAACACAATCGGCGCTTCGGCGATGGGTATGGGACGAGAAACCCAACCGCCAGGACATCAGTCCGGCCCGATGGCTGATCGACGACGAGTCGCATGTGCAGTCGTTCCTCTGGGCCATCCTTGAGCCGCGGTTCGGCGATCAATTGTACGATGAACAATATCTTCCAGGCTTTGGCCAGAAGCAGCCACGATTTGACTTTGGCCTCGCAAACCTCAAGACGATCGTGGAGGTGAAAATCGCACGGACGCACAGGGACTTTCCTAAAATAGAGGAGGAGGTTGCCGGTGACCTCGGACTATATTTTTCTGAACCCCAGCGCTATGACCGCATGGTCGTATACGTCTACGACGACAGCGATCGCCCACATCCGGAGCAATATGACACCTTGCGATCCGCGCTTACGCAGCGCGATCGGCGCATCGTCGATGTCATTATTGTCCAGCGACCTGGAAAAATGCCGAACCGTAATGCGCGCCAGCCGTGGATCAAATCCATAGCCGCCAAGGGTAAGGGCAAGTAGGCTTCGTCATGCTACGCCCTCTACCGTCTGGTCAACGGTTTTAGGTCCGGCTAAGCTTGGCAGAAAGAATTTCTTCTGCAGATTGAACCGATCCCACAGTCGACTTCAATGGCACACTGCGATAACGGCGCTGCTCCTCCCAATAAAGCTTCCGCTTCAAGCGATTTCTTTTTCAACCGAAGTCATGATCTTTGGGAGCATTTCAAGCAGCCCTGGCTTTCGCTGTTGATGTCCACTGAAAGCTAACACGGCTCAGAGAGATATTTCCACTGACAAGCAGCTCTCAGTGGAAATCAACACTTTCGCCTTTCGACGATATGTCGAGCCATTTCTGTACACGGCTGATCTATCTGCAGATAACGGTCGATCTTCAAAATAAGGCACGCAAGCGAAAGCCGTGAGCCTCTTCCGGTTTGCAGCTCTTTTTTCTCGACATGCATCAAAACGAGCAAAACTTAAGATTGTGCGATCCACTCGCTGGAAGAGCGATCGAATTCTAGCGTAATCACAAATCCTCCCCCTTCCGGAGTTACTTCTATCGACACGGCAGAGTTTCTGCCCAGATGAGCTGCTGCTTTGTTTTTAGCTTCGTCGAGATCAGCACACCGAAAGGTCTCACCATCACTCAAATTCACAACTATCAAATCCGGCATAGTGCCTCCGAGGTATCAGGATATTTTTGAGGCGATAGGTGTCGTCCATGATTTGTTATATGCCCGAGAGCATCCTTGAAATTTTAAGGGCGTAGCGATCAGTCATACCAGAGGTGAAATCAGCGAGTACGTGGAGAGCCTGTTCCGCATTAGAAACATCGCGGAGATCAAGCTCCAATGCTCGCTCAAGATGCTTGGAATGCGCCGACAGGGCTTCAGATTTCCATTCCACGGCAGCCAAGTTTTCGAAAACGGGCAAAATCCCTGACATCACATTGGCGATGATCCGGCGCCCAGAAATCTCAAGTTCGGTCTTTCTGCGAGCAGTGAAAACTTGTTCGGTGGAGAGCGCCTTCATCCGTTTGAAAAGCGGTCCTAGCTTGCCAGCGTCGGCTAGAGATTCGTTGAATTCACCCGACATGATGGATGCGTAGTTATCTTTAAAAGCCTCCACACAACTATCAATAGTATTTCCAATACTAAGCGCACGCAGAAGGGCGATGTGCTCAGCTTGACTTAATCCAGTCGTATCTCGGTTTGGATGACCGCTAGCCTCGTGAAGGATATCCCTAACTATCTCAAATGACAGTTCGCCGGTCGTGAAAGCATCCTCAAGGTCGACTATATTATAGCAAATATCGTCGGCAGCCTCGACAATGAAGACCAATGGATGCCGCCGCCAGAATTTGCCATCATTGGCTACAGTCTGCGGCAATCCCAAGCTGCTTGCAGCCAGTTCGAACAACTCGAGTTCGCTATCGAAAATGCCGAACTTTTTCAAGCCAACGTACGTAGTGGTGTCTGGCAACTTAGCTTTGTGTCGGTTGGCCGCGCTCACCGGATATTTGGTAAACGCGCCCAATGTTGCCTTTGAAAGACGCATTCCCCCCTTGTTCCGATACATCTCTAGCCGCGTAAGGACCCGAAACCCCTGCGCGTTACCTTCGAAATCCGAGAACTCCAAACGCTGTTCCTCGCTAAGGTCTTTCATAAAACCCTGCGATTTTGAGAACTGCTCGGTGAACCATGCCCCCATCGCCTCTTCGCCGGAATGGCCGAAAGGAGGATTTCCAATATCGTGGGCGACGCAAGCAGCTTGAACGATGTTTGCTAATTTATCTTCGGTACCGGCTTCGACATGTCTCTGCTCAACAAGCCAATGGCCAATTTCCATTGCCAAAGAACGACCGACACTACTCACCTCAATCGAATGGATTAAGCGGTGATGGACATGGTCATGTTCATAAAGCGGTTGGACCTGGGTCTTATTAGCCAATCTGCGAAATGGCGCAGAGAAAACTATGCGATCATGATCCTGTACGAAAATTGAACGATGGGCTTTAGGTTGATAATCATTATCGCAAAGCCGTTCTTCGTTAAGTAAAGCGTCCCATTCCATAAATTCTCCGCCCCAAGATTTTACCGGTATCGTTGCCCCATGCTCTCACACCGTCGCATATGATGGTATTCATCAATCGCGCACAACGCAAAGTTTATTTGTCGAACATTAATGACCAGGCCGGACGTCAATTCTCGCACGTGGTGGCCACGTGGCTGCGAGTTGCCAATGAATCCGAGGTTGTTTGAGGGACTGGCTGAGCGTCAGCATATGGAGATGTTGGTTGCGTCCGGTGCCAGTACCCAATGATTCCAGATCCCCTAAGGCAACTCACAGCTCGCTATGATTCTCTTAGTAAGGCACCACACATTTTTATTCAGCAACAAGCCGATCCAAGTCGAGGCTTGTTCCGATTTTGGTTTGCGGGCAAGCGGCAGCAATCCTCAAGGGCTCTGCGCTTGGTTGGAATGCTAGATGATGCCCATCACTGATCGATAAGGTTCTGCCTCCAGATTCAGTGCCGCGAGCTTTCCTTTGAGAAGCCGACGTAAGTCAATCCTCTGTTCGAGAACACATCGTAGATCGAAGCCCTCCATCAAAAATAGGGCTTTCTCGGAATTCTGCTTCAGAAGCGGCACGACATTTGTCGACCACCCGTTTATTGACAAAAACAGCCCCATAGTCTGTCGTCCAGATCGCGCGACCTGCCCTGCGAGACCATCTAGCTGGCGTATGTCCGCGAGCTGCTCACGCCACCGACATTCTACGATGTAGTGCCACCCGTCAAACTCAAACGCAGCATCGATCTGCTCGGCGCCGCCATTGCGACGAAAAGATTTATGGACCGGGATTGAGTGAAGGTCGAACGTCCGATTCAAGAGATCTTCGAGCAAATAGCCACGCTGGTGCGGGTTTTCGCTCATTGCCAAGTCATCGAACTGCGCAAGAAGAAGCTTACTTTGCTTTGCTAGCGCCTCGCGCTGCTGTCTCTTACTATCAAGCTCTACGGCTTCAAGCTCGGCCTTCGCCTCCGATCGCGCTCTCGCATCATTCGTCTCCATAAGTCCGCGGTAGTCAAGTGCCTTTTGCACTACACCTCTGGCGACGTACTCGTTTTGAGATAGATGAAAAGCCGTAAACTCTGAGGCGACAATAACAATGTTGCGGACAAACCGATCCTCTTCGTCGGTTTTATACAATTCTTCTAGCAGAATGGCTGCCGCATCCCGCTTTGACCTTTTACTACCGGTGGCAGGATCACGCTCGATCAAGAAACGTTTGATGAGCGGCTCGGGAGCACCTGCTTTGCGTAGCAACTGGTCGGCTGCCGCTTTTTTCAGGTTAACGAGTGTCGAAATCACTTCAATCGCCAAACGCCTGGCGTCGGAATCAATGCCCATTTGTTCTTTCGGACCTATCATGCAAGCGGTAGAAAGCCGCCATCATTACCTAGAGTTGGCGCGCCGACTTAAAATATCGACTTCTGCTTCCAATTGAAAGCCGCGCTGTGGCCAGCGCCTAGCAGTCAGCTCCCGGACATCGAGGGGGAAGCTCGGACCGGTGATGGGACGAGTTCGAACGGCAGTCTTCCACTTGCCGAGGCGGTCACGTCGCGGTCGAAATCCGCCCGATCATAGTCTCGCGGATAGTAGGAGAAGCTCTTAAGCGTGAAATACGCATCCATGCTCATGAAACGCCTCGACACCTTGAGACTTGCAAGTTCGGCCTGGTCCGCGTCGAAATCTTTGCTGAGATGCATACGCGTGATACCGGTTTCGCCCGCGCTCGCAGCATCGACCGGACGGGCGCCCACGAGCGACCACTCATCCAAAAGTATGTTAGCAGTGGCCGGCGGGCCGTAGGCGACTACGGGACCAACGGAGACCCCGGCGATACAGGACGCATGGGAATCCAGCCATTGGGTAGTCTCCGCCAGGGTTTTTCGTGTCTCACCCGCGTATAGCAGCACATTGACCTTGGCCAGTACGCCCGCGTCGCGGCAAGCCTGAAGCAGCGCGGACGCCTTGGTCAGATATCGTTCGGGATTATTCGCCTTCTTCATCGCTAATATTTGCGTTGGCGATGCGGTTTCCAAGCCCAGATCAAGTATCTTAAGACCCGCACTTGCAAGATGGGGAATGGCCTCCGGCAGCAGTGCATCGACCCGGCTCTCCGTCCGCCACTTTACATCGAGGTTCAGCTCTTGAACTGCTGCCGCAAGCCGCGCACTCCAGCGCGGATTAGGCACGAACATCGAGGCCTGCATGTAGGGATGTATTTCCGATCCTGAGTATTGATCCTGCACCAAGGCCATTGAGCGTGCGATCTCTTCCGGCTCGCGCAGCTTTTCCAAAGGGATGTCGCGCTCCTCGCAGAACTTACATCCCATGCCGCAGCCCCTAGATGCCTCGATGCTTGGCTGAAAGCGTAGCTGGTCGACCACTCGCAGATGGTTGAGGGTAAACGCAGGTGTCGGGGCTGCAAGACGGCGCAGGTCTGGGCTATCTGTGAGGAGGCTCTCGATGACGGGCTCACCTAAGCCGGGGACGAACACATCGGCCTCGGGAAGCTTGGACCGCAGCCAGGCCACGTCCGGCCCCACCACCCATCTCCCGCCGACAACGATGCGTGCTTCCTGGTCCATTGCCTTCACGAGACGACAGAAGGCCTGCGCCCAAGGCAACGCGTAGAAGCTTGGGATTGAAAGCATCACCGGATGTCGTGTCGGAAAGATTCCCATAGATGCCAAGCGATGAAGTGTGGCTTCGGGCGTTTCGTGGTCGCCGTGGATCAAAAGGGTGTTCCGGCCGCCCAGCTCCAGCATGGTGGCGAGGGACAAAGCGCCATAGTTGAGGTAGAGTTGGCGACGGGCCAACGGGTGGTCACGCTTCTTAGGGGAAAGCAAACCCGCTGAAATAAATGGAATTACGTTCGATCTTTCCATAGAATATAGCTTCCCCCTCAGCGTCGGGAAGTCATATAGGAGCGAATATTGCCATTTATAAGTATTGAGGGGATCGATGGTAGCGGAAAAAGCGAACAGACCCGAATCCTGACAGACCGGCTGATTGCGGTAGGCAAGGAGGTGATCCGCACCAAGGAGCCAGATGGCGGGCACTTAGGTAGCGAGGTCAGGGCGATGATGGTAGTACCCAATCGCACCCTTTCTCCGGTTGAGCAAATGCTTCTGGTGAATGCATCGCGGTACGGGCACGTCCGAACGGTCATCCGCCCGGCTCTGGCTGCCGGGGCCTGGGTTATCTCCGACCGATTTATCGATTCCACTTTCGCGTTCCAGGTCCACGGTCAAGAAGATGGCCTAGGAAAGATGTTCGAGGCTATCAGGGACGTTGTGGTAGGGGGCACAATGCCAGATCTCACCATTGTCCTCGATTTGCCATCCGATGCCGCGCTGGAGCGCCGCTCCAAGAGGCAGGGGGACATTGACGACCCCGCCGAAGTCTCCAGGAACTTCGGCGAGATCAGACGAGGTCTCCTGGTAGCCGCCGCTCGCGCTCCCAGCCGTTGCAAGGTTGTTGACGCCGACGCACCTTTGGCTGATGTCGCCGATCGGGTGTGGCAAGCCGTTGCAACCGCGTTCCGGCTCGAATGAACCGAAGGTCTAGCTGACTCAAGCTTTGATAAGACCCGGCCACAGAGAGAAAGGTCCTTGCTACATTGAATCCGCAGACCCGGAACCTTCTGGTGAAACGAATTGCTGAGTCGGTGGAGGCGATGGGGCCTGCGCCGGTGTTTGAACGCTTCGCGGTCGTTCTGGTGGAACACCTCCTTGACATCAACCTATTCCAGAGTGGGTCGTCCATATTGGGGAACCCCGTCGCTGGCACGCTCGACGCGACGTCTTCGGACCAACGCGTGGTTGTTGAGGCCTCAGCGCTTCAGACCTATTTCGGACAGCAGATGGCAAAGGCCCACAACGATCTGCGGCATGCCCTTAAGCTTGCTCCGGATGCCGAGCGGATCGTCCTGGTATCATCGCAGCGGGCGCCTGTCGGAACCATTGAGGATTTTGTGCAGGGTGCGGCGCGGGATCCTCTCACGGTTGATAGGGAAATCATCGTCCTCGACAACCGTCGAATTGCAGAAGCGATAGTCGACGAGCTAGTAGTCAAAGACAATGCAATGGACGCTTTGTCGGAGCTCCTACCGGCGTTGGACGAAGTCCGAGACTTGCATCCCTACAATCTCGCCGCACCCGTGCAAGACAGCCGGTTCGTTTCTCGGGAGGATATCGACCGTGAATTAAGCCGTAGGCTGGCCGAGACAACCTGTGTGGAAGTCGCCGGCCTTGGTGGGCTGGGGAAGTCGATGGCAGCAGCGGCATTCCTTCGTAAACATGGTGGCGAATTCGAATACCCCTTTTGGGTCGATGCACGCAGCATCGAAGGTGTCGAGCAGCTTTCGGCCGTACCGTTGCGGCGAGGTGGGGCGGACCGCAACGTGCTCGGTTTGCTCAAGAGGCACCGATGCCTGGTCGTGCTCGACGATGCCAGCGAGGAATTGACGTCTGAAGCTTTGTTAAAAGTGTGCGGCCCGGAATCAAGGATTGTCGTCACACGTCGGCGCAGAACGCCTGGATGTTACAATCTTCCACTCATGGACGGCCAGGAAGCACGCAAAATTCTGGATGCGGGTCTCGACTCGCCAATCACTCCCCACGCCTTCGAAGCCATCATCGCTGCCCTCGGCGGCCATCCGTTGAGCCTGCGGTTGGTGAACGGTGCAGTAAGATTCGGAGCCTCATGGGAAGACATGATCGATGATTGTCCTAGGCTGGGCAGCATGGTCGACGGTGAAGTGCTGCTTGCAGAAAGGGTACTTGGGCGCTTGAGGCCAATCCTATCCGAAGAGTTGTCCGTATTCGTCTGGGCAAGCCAGCCCAACTGCGATCGCGGTTTCCTCAAATCGGTCATCGGTGCAGTGGGGCTACGAAAGCTGCAGGATTTCGGGCTCACCGCACCCGACAGCCCCTCCTCGCTTCGCTTGCATGACATTGTCTATTCCTCATTGCGTACCGGCGATTGGCTCTCTGCGAAGCGGTCAAGAGATCTCGACGACGCGCTCGAGCGGTATCTGGCAACTCAGATGCGAGGCGATGGGCATGGTTTGCAGACCACGGCGGCGCAACTCCGCAACCGGGTCCGGGAACTGGCGGAGGGTGGCGACCGGAGGCCAGCCTTCCTGCATGCGCTGCTTGCCGCTTGGTCTCCTCACGAGATCGACCCGAGGCTGCTGCCTTCACCTGCAACCAAGGCAGCCGATATAGCCGGCCGGAACGCAACCGATTCTGACGCTGAAATTCTCCTTGTTCTCGAGACCATCGAAGCCTTGAATCGATACGAGAAGCACTTCAATGGATATGCAAGCGCGCAAGCGATGCTCCGGGACGTACTGCCCGTCTACGCGGTACTAGGCGGCACTCCCGGCCTGAGCCCGCGTCAGGCAGCGGAGATCAAGCATCACCAAGCAAAGGCACTCAAGCTTCTTAGACGGGAGGATGATGCGCTGGCATTGTTTGAGGAAGTGGTGAAAAGTTTCCCATTGAACGAAGCCAAGCTGCAGCTTGTCCGTCTGCATGCCAAGCCCGGCGGGTATGAGCGAGCAATCACGCTGGCAATGGAGATCATCGAGGCGCATCGTGCGGGCATGGGGGTTACTGCCTCCGTGCTCATGGGTCTGTCGGACACCCTAAATGGAGGTCGTGCGCGATGGTCCGGTGAGATACTCGCCAAGCATGACGAACTCCTCATGTCGCAAGCTTTGTTCAGCGCTGCCTCCGGGGTCGCCCAAGGATACGATGCGCTTTCCGCGTTCGCGCGTTCCTGGGCGTGGAATGCTCCGGAGCGCCTTCAGCGGTTGCTTTCACAGTTGCCGGAACCTACGCCGTTCATGCTGAGCGACGAAAGGAGCCGTGCAGGCTACGCTGAGATTCTCTATCACGCTGCGCTGATGGAGACCGACGGCAGCGCGTCCCGCGCTCTTGAAGCCTACGAGAGTCTACGGTCGCCCGACGCATTCCAGCAACGCAGGTGGGGGGAGATACTCAACATGCTGGGCCGTTTTGACACCGCGGAAACCATTTTGCAGGGCATTGACGATCCTGATAGCCGCATATGGGTCACGATATAGCGCGACAATCAGGATGAGACGCTTGCGACAATCTGGATGAGATTCTTAGGTCGCGGTCGGGATCAAATTATCATGCTGATTGCCGTTGACAAGTTCTTCTTCGTTTTCTGATTGCC
>Ga0209369_1001700_pt1 | contig 9992 bp, 9 predicted proteins | sample EBPBio142010_DNA_FD_185865 | JGI IMG/M metagenome (GOLD analysis project Ga0209369, IMG submission 185865) | Wastewater treatment Type I Accumulibacter community from EBPR Bioreactor in Madison, WI, USA - Reactor 1_10/4/2010_ DNA (SPAdes)... | ecosystem: Engineered > Bioreactor > EBPR >... | reverse complement strand
CTCGGCCTGCTTCTGCGCGCTGATGTCCACCACGGAGCTCATCCAGCCGATCTGCTTGCCGCTGGCGTCCAGCAGCGGCGCGGTGTAGACCATCGTGTAGACGTCGTGGCCGTCGCGGTGCCGCACCCGCGACTCGAAGCCGTTCAGCGCCGCCCGGCCGGTGACCACTGCCTCGTTGTCGCGCCAGTGCTTGTCCAGGTCTTCGGGGTGCCAGTAGGGGTAGGGCGGCATGCGGCCCACCAGTTCCTCGGCGGTGTAGCCCAGCATCTCGCACAGCGCCGGGTTGACGTAGACGATGCGGCCGTTCAGGTCGCGGGCGCGCATGCCCACCAGCAGCGAATCCTCCATCGCCTGCCAGTAGCCGCGCGCGTCCATCAGCTCGCGGGTGCGTTCCTGCACGCGCTGCTCCAGCACGCGCCGCGCCTGGCGCTGCTCGGCGAAGCGGCGCTCGCGCTGCCGCCAGTACAACGCGCCCATCAGCAGCGCCAGCAGCGTCAGCGTGGCGATGGCCCAGGCGGTACGCCGGGCGACGACGATCGGCTGGTAGTCGGCGGTGACGGTCAACGTCCAGCCGAAATCCGACACCGGCTCGTCGATGCCCAGCAGGCGGCGCGGCCGGCCGTCGAGCGTGGCATCGATCAGCCGGCCGGTTTCGGCGGAGCCGGTCTCGCGCTGCCAGGGCACCGGCTCGAAGGTCAGCGTCTCGCCATAGGCCTTGTAGTAGCGCAGCCACTCCAGTTCCATCACCGTCTGCGGCCGCACGCTGTGGTACAGCCAGCCGGGCACGTTGCTCAGCAGCACGATGCCGCGCGCATCGCTCAGCACCACCGGCTCGCGCGACAGCGACCAGGCGGTGGCAATCGCGTCGAGGCTGAGCTTCAGCGCCACCACGCCGATGACCTGGCTGCTGCCCGGCGCGCGCACTGGCGCGGCGATGAAGTAGCCGGGCACGCCGGTGGTCAGGCCCACGCCGTAGAAGGTGCCGGTGCGGCCGTTGCGGGCCTCGGTGTAGTAGGGCCGGTCGCGGTACGAATGGCCGATGAAGGAGGTCAGCGTGGCCCAGTTGCTGGCCGCCAGCGTGCTGCCGCGATCGTTCATCACGTATAGCGCCGACAGGCCGGCGCGTTCGGCCACGCCCTCCAGGAAGCGGTTGGCGGCGTCGCGGGCGGCCTCGTCGGCCGGCGCCGCCAGCACGCCCAGCACGGCCTGGTGCTGGGCTACCGCATAGGGCAGATGCTCGAAGCGGTTGGCCGCGGCGCGCAGGCCCAGCACCTGCATCTCGGCGCTGCGGCGCAGCGTGTCCAGCTGGTCCTGCTTCTCGCGCCCGGCGGCCCATTCGCCCGCCGCGCCCACCACCGCCAGGCCCAGCAGCAGCACCGCCAACCACGCCGCAACCCGCCCCCGGCGTGCGCCCGCCGGGCCCGGAACGACAGCTGCAGTCATTGTTGTTGTGCTCATGCGGCTGAACGGCATTGTGAGGGCAAGTGCACGCATGGCTACCGGTTCCGGGACGGGTTCTCGGGGGCGGCGGCGGTCTGTGCGGTAGCGCCGGGGAAGAGCGTCAGGCCGTAGCTCTGGCGCGGGTCGAGCACCTCTTTCCAGCCGGGGTGGAAGCTGCCCTCCTGCAAGCTGTCCAGGTTCTTCGCCAGGCAACGCTGCAGCGTGGCCACGCGCTTGAAGTAGCTGCCGGTGGTCTTGAAGGGCGGGGTCAGCAGCAGGTTCGGCGCCGCCAGGAACGGGTGGTTCAGCGCGCCCAGGTTCTGGTAGTTGCGCTTGACCAGTTGGTACGACGGCGGTGGCTTGCCCTCGAAGCGCACCAGCGTGTAGCTGTCGTCGCGCAGCCGGCCCACGAAGGGGCTGGGCCAGCCAACGGTGGTGAACACCGCCTGCACCTTGCCGCTGTTCAGCATTTCCAGCGCCTGGTCGTCGCTATCGGCGTTGTGCACCTCGATCTTCAAGCCCAACTGCCGGGCCACGGTCTGGCTCATCAGCTGGGCCGAGCCCACCGCGGCCACCTGCAGGTCGCGCAGGTCGTCGTACTTGCGCACCTGCACCAGCCGGCCGGTGCCGGGCACCGGCTTGCCCATGATCGTCGTGACGCCGACCCGCGAGCCGCCGCGCAGGCTGATCACGTGCAGCAAGTTGCTGTGCAGCGGCATCACCAGTTGCAGCTTGCGCACGTTGTCGTCGCCTTCCTTCAGCGTCTCCCAGGTGTCCAGCTGGGCCAGGCCGATGTCGGCCTGGCTGGAGGACAGCAGCGTCAGGTTCTGCAGGCCGCCCTCGCTGGGCACGGCGCACAGCGTCACCTCGGTGCCGCAGACCTGGCGCATGTCGGCGAACAGCTTCTCGTAGACCTTGCCGCGTGGGCCGGTGGCCACGCGCAGGTCGCAGCGGGCTTCTTCCACCGGGGCGGTGGCGAGCGCCGGGGGTGCGGCCAGCGCCGGCAGCGTGGCCAGCAGGGCCAGTGCGGCGACTGTGGTGCGGAACTTGGACATGGCGTTCTCCTTGGCTAGAAGCGCAGGGTGCGCGGGGCGTCGGTGGGTGTGGCGGGATCGGCGGCCCACCAGCTCCACAGCAGCAGGGCGAGGAAGGCGGCGCTGCCGATCCAGCGCAGGCGTGTCCAGAACTTCATGGCAGGCTCCGGGTGGTTTCGGGGACGGGCATGCGCAGCTGCTCCATGCTGTCGAGCTGGCTACGGTCCAGGTAGCGGCGGCTGGGCGCGTCGAGCGAGCGCATCTCGATGTCGAGCTCGGCGAACACCGCGTTGAAGTGCGACTGCACCGAACGCAGCGCCTCGTCGCTGAGCAGGTCCTGCATCAGGTCGGCCACCTCGGTGGGGCGCATCGCGTCCATCACCACCTGGCCGGCCTGCGCGAACTGCCATTCGAAGAGCTTCTGCTGCACCTGCTGGCGGAAGGCCAGCAGCGCGGCATGCGCCTGCTCCAGCCGGGCCACGTTGATGTCGTGGAACTGCGTCATCTTCAGCAGCGCTCGTTCCTGCCGGTCCAGCACCTGCGCAGGGTCGAGATGGCGGCGCTCGTCGAGCATCTGCCGCATGTTCTCGATCTGCGTGCCGATCTCCACCAGCGCGCGGCGGAAGGAGGCCAGCCGCGCCTCACGGCGCAGGCAGTCGTTCTGCAGTTGTTCGATGGGGTTGGCGCGCGCCTCGGCCTTGCGCGCGGCCAGCAGGCGGTTTTCCAGCCGTTGCATCAGCAAGGGCAGCGCCTGGAACACCACGAAGCCGAAGGCCAGGAAGCCGGCGAGCGCCAGCATGCCCAGGCCGGCCGACACGGCGCCCCAGATCAGCGGCGCCGACAGCGCCAGGCCGGCCGTCACGGCCACGAGGGCCGCAGCGCGCGGCAGCCAGGGCAGCAGGCCGCGCAGGGTCTCGCGCGGTGGCAGCGTGGACAGGGTCTTCATCGGCAGGCTCCTTCGTCGTCAACGATGGAGCCAGTGTCCCGATGCGGGGACGTCCGCGCATCTGCAGGCGCGCGCCTGCAGCGGCTGTAGAACTACACAGCGGGTTTGCCCGGGGTGGGCCGGGCGGCCGGGCTCAGTCCAGCGTGATGCCGTTGGCCTTGATGATCGGCCCCCAGCGCTTCGCTTCATTGCGCGCGAAGGCGCGGAACTGCTCTGGCGTGCCCGGCATCGGCTGCATGCCGAAGTCGAGGAAGCGCTTCAGCACCGTGGTGTTGGCCAGCGCCTTGTTCAGCTCGGCATTCAGCCGCTGCACGGTGGCCGCAGGCATGCCCGCCGGGCCCAGCAGGCCCTGGAAGGCGAAGACCTCGACCTCGCGCACGTTTTCCTCGATCAGCGTGGGCACGCCGGGTAGCAGGTTGGTGCGCTCCTTGCCACCGTAGGCGATGGCCCGCACCTTGCCGCTCTGGATGGTGGTCAGCCCCGAGGCCAGGTCCAGGAACATCACCGGCACCTGGCCGGCCATCACGTCCTGCATGGCCGGCGCCGCGCCGCGGTAGGGGATGTGCACCAGGAAGGTCCCGGTGCGGTTCTTGAACATCTCCATCGCCAGGTGGTGCGGCGAGCCGTTGCCCGGCGACGCGTAGTTCACCTTGCCGGGGTTGGCGCGCACGTAGGCCATGAACTCCTTGAAGTTCTTCGCCGGGAAGTCCGGGTGCACCACCAGCGCCAGCGGGAACTTGCCGATGCCGCCGATGTAGCTGAAGTCCTTGTCCGGGTCGACCGGCATCTTCTGGAACAGGTGCTCGTTGAAGGCCATCAGCGCGTTGTCGGCCTGCAGCACGGTGCGGCCGTCGGGCGCGGCGCGGGCCACGTCCTGCGCGGCAATGTTGGTCGACGCACCGGGCTTGTTCTCGATGACGATGGTCATGCCTAGCGGGCCGCGCATGGCCTCGGCCAGCGTGCGGCCCAGCACGTCGGTGCCGCCGCCGGGCGGGTAGGGCACCACCCAGCGCAAGGTGTTGGCCTGGGCGTGGGCGCCCAGGTGCGGCAGCATGGCGGAGCCGGCGGCGGCAGCCAGCAAGGTGCGGCGTGTAGTCAAGTCTTGTCTCCTTTTGCTTGTGGGTCAGTAGGTGGCGTTCGCCGCGGACAGCGAAGGCTCGGGCAGATTCTGCATTGCCCGCTCGATGGTCTGGCCGGCTGCAGCCTCGTCGCCCAGGCGCTCGATCAGCAGCAGCGCCAGCCGTGACAGGAACAGCGTCTCGCGCGTGGCGCCGGCCTCGCTGAGCGCCTGGGCCAGCCGGGTGTAGAGCCGGTCGCGGGCCGCGCCGGTGCCGGGCGGCGGTGGGGCGTCGAGCGAAGCGCCGTCGAAGCCTTGCGCACGGCGCAGCGCGGCCTGCAGCGAGGCGGCGCTGCAGTGCTTCCAGCGTGCGGCCACATGGCCGTCGGGGCGCAGCAGGTAGGCGCTGCCTTCGGCGGCATCGAACTCGCGCGCCAGACGGCCGCCGACATCGAGCAGCGCCTGCGGCCAGGCGTCATCGGGTTGCGCCAGCACCGGCACCAAGCGCAGACCTTCCGCCCACGCCGGCGGCGGACCGAAGTGCAGCAGCACGAAGCCCGGGCCGACGACCTCGGTGACATGGCCGGCCGCGCCGGCCACCGGCACCTCGGGCAGCACCTCGCCCGGCGCGGGGCCGCCTTGCCAGACCTCGGCATCCGGCGTGCTCAGGGCCGAGCCGGTGTAGGCCACGGCGGCGGTCTGCCGCGGGTTGATCAGCTCGGCGATGCCGCGCTCGTCGGCGGCCAGCGACAGCGCCGCCTCGCGCAGCACGTCGAAGCCGCGCGACGGTGGCGACATGAACTCGGTGCTGCGCCGCGCGCTCTCGGCATTGACGTGGAAGGCCTGCACGCGCTCGGCGCTGTAGTTGTCCAGCAGCGCCTCGGGCCCGCCCTGCACCACGGCGGCCAGCTTCCAGGCCAGGTTGTCGGCATCGTCCAGGCCGGAGTTCAGGCCGCGCACCCCAAAGATCGGCATCGCATGCGCGGCATTGCCGGCGAAGAGCACGCGGCCGTGGCGGTAGCGCTGCAGCGTCATCGCGCCGGCGCGGTAGATCGAGCTCCAGGCCGGCTGCCAGGGCAGGTGGCCTTCGCCGATGGCGTCGAGGTGGCGCTGGATGAAGGCGCGCACGTTCTCGGGCTGCATCGCCTCTTCGGTGCTGTCGCCGTGGCGCAGCTGCCAGTCAATGCGCCACAGGTCGTCGGGCTGGCGGTGCATCAGCACCGTGCCGCCGCGGTACCACGGCGGGTCGAACCAGGCGCGGCGTTCGGTGGGGTGCTTGCTGGGCAGTTCGATGTCGACGATGACGTAGCGGCCGGTGTAGGCCGTGCCTTCCAGTGCCAGGCCGAGGGCATTGCGCACGAAGCTCTGGCCGCCGTCGCAGGCCACCACCCAGTCGGCCTGCAGCGTGCCGCGCCCGTGCGCGTTGCTCAGGCTCAGCGACACGCCCTGCGCATGCGGCTCGATCGCATCGACCGTGGTCGCCCAGCGGAAGTCGATGCAGCCGGGCTGCAACGCGTTGGCGCGCGCTGCGGCGGCATGCAGCGCGTCCTCGATGTAGTACTGCTGCAGGTTGATCATTGGCGGCAGGCGCTGGCCGTCGTACTGCGGCATCGCGAAGCGGAAGACCTCGGTGTCCTGCCAGAAGCTGCGCCCGCCGGTCCACGGCAGGCCGCGTTCCATCATCTCGGGCAGCGCGCCCAGGCGGCCGCAGATCTCCAGGCTGCGGCGCGAGATGCAGGCCGCGCGGCTGCCCATGCATACCGAGTCGTCGGCCTCGATGATCACGCTGGCCACGCCCTGGCGGGCCAGACCCAGCGCGGTGGCCAGGCCCACCGGCCCGCCGCCGACGATGGCCACGCGGGTCTGCAGTTGCGTGAGCAACGGCACCGGCGCATGGTGGCGGTAGACATAGGGGCCGATGCGTTCGAGCTGGGCGTCGCCGGACATGGTGCTACAGGCTTTCTGCAAATTGCGCGATCCGGTCGGCCACCTGTTCCACCAGCGCGGGTTGCCCGGCCAGGTAGTGGTTGCCGCCGCGGATGTCGACGGAAGTGATGCGCCCCGGCGCGGCGGCGATCCAGGCGTCGCGCGTGCTGGGGAAGGTGCTCTGGTCGGCGGTGTAGTTCAGCAACAGCACCGGGTGCGTGCCGCGCGCCAGGTTGGCCGGGCCGTCGGCCTGCGAGCGTGACGACCACTGCGACAGGAAGCCGGTGAGCGAACTGACACGGCCCATCGCATAGGCGCTGGCGTTCACCGTCTTCGGATCACCCCAGACGCTGCCCACCGCGCGGTCGTTGGCGTCCAGTCGCAGGTCCAGGCAGCGCGGGTCCGCGTGGGTGCGGTGCACCGTGAACACCTGGTCGGCCGCGGCCGAGCCGGCGCCGTAGGCGGCGCGCAGCGTCTGCAGCCGTGCGTCCACCCAGGCCTCGATGCGCGCCAGCCGCGCGGCCTGCGCGGCACGGAAGCGCTGCAGGAACTCGTCGCCGTAGGGCGGCTGCACCGCGCCGGCATACAGGTCCAGCGTGGGGTCGGTGGCCAGCGGGTCGGTCTCGTCAACAACGGCCGGGTCGATCCAGCGCGACAGCAGCCGCGAGCGGCCTTCGTGCGCGGCGCACAGTGCCAGGCCGTCCACCGGCGGCAGGTCGGCCGGCACCAGGTGCGTGGGGTCGCCATGCGCGAAGTGCGTGGCCGTCAGTTGCTGGCTCTGCGCGGCGTAGAAGGCGCTCAGTGCCGCGCCGCCGGAATTGCCGACCAGCAGTACCTTGTCATAGCCCTGCTCACGCAGGAAGGCCACGCCGGCGCCCAGGTCCTGGATCACGCGCTCCATCAGCAGCAGCGTGTCGTTGCCGGCATAGCGGCTGTTCAGCCCCATGCAGGCCACGCCGCGCGCGGCCAGCGGCGTGATCAGGTAGTGGCCCATGAAGTTGCTGGCCGGGTGCATGACGATGGCGGCGACACGGCCACGCGCTGCCGGCTCGCGCCAGGCGCCCCAGATGCGCGGGCGCAGCATCTGCAGGCCCGACTGGCTTTCCAGCGCGGCGCCGGGCTTGACGTCGATGGCGGCAAGCTTCAGTGCGCTCATCGTGCGGTCCAGGCCGCCAGGTCGGCGTGGGCGTGCGTGGCCAGGCGCTGCATCTCGGTGTCCGGCACGGTGGGCACCGTCAGTTCCAGCCGCAGGCCGTTGGGGTCGAAGAAATAGATCGACTGGATGATGTGGTGGTCGGTGGGCCCGATCACCTCCACGCCGGCGGCCAGCAGCCGCTGCCGCGCCGCCTGCAGCTCGGCTAGCGAGCCAACGCGCAGCGCCAGGTGGTTGACCCAGGCCGGCGTGTTGGGCGAGGGCGCGGCCGCGGTGCCGTCGCCCAGGTCGAAGAAGGCGATGTGCGAGCCGTCGCCCAGGCGGAAGAAGATGTGCACGTAGGGGCAGTACTCGCCGGTGGAAGGCACGTGGTCGGCGCGGATCACGTGCACCAGCGGCAGGCCCAGCAGGTCTTCGTAGAAGCGCCGCGTCTCTTCGGCATTGCGGCAGCGCCAGGCAAAGTGATGCAGGCCATGCACCGGCGGCGGCGGAGGGGCTTCGGTTCGCATGACGCGCATTTGACGTGAATCAAACTCATGATTCAATCGAATACTTTTCATGCTTTGATGAAGAAGCGACATGAGTCGAAACCTCTCGCTGCGCCAGCTGCGCGCCTTCGCGGCAGTCGCCGAGCAGGGCAGCTTCACCGCCGCGGCCGCGCGGCTGCATCTGACGCAAAGCGCGCTGTCGGTGCTGGTGCGCGAGCTGGAACGCGAATTGGGCGCGCGCCTCTTCGACCGCCACACGCGCCGCGTGCTGCTGACCGAAGCCGGCCGCGAGCTGCTGCCCTATGCCACGCGCATGCTGGCCGATCTGGACCAGGCCGCCGCCGCGGTGGCCGGGCTGCGCGACAAGAGCCGCGGCCGGCTGCGCCTGGCCATGCCGCAGCTGATGGCCTCGACGTTGGGCGCGCGCGCCGTCGCCGCCTTCCACCGCCTGCATCCGGGCGTGGCCATCGAGCTGCACGACACGCCTACCGACCAGCTGGTGGCGCAGGTGCTGGCCGGCGAGGTCGAGCTGGCCATCGGCGTGGACGTGCCGTCCAGCGCCGAGATCCAGCGCCGCGTGCTGCTGCGCGACCGCCACTGGCTGGTGTGCCCGGCCGAGCACCCGCTGGCCGCGCGCGCCCGGGTGCGCTGGCAGGACCTGCGCGGCGTGCCCTTCATCTCGCCAACACGCGATTTCGTGCGCTGGCTGGAGCCGCTGCTGGCGCCGCGTGGCCTGCTGCCGGTGCCGGCGCACACCGTGGCCTACGTCAGCACCGCGCTGGGCCTGGCCGCCGCTGGCCTGGGCGTGACCCTGGTGCCCACCTACGGCGGCCCGCTGGCCCGTGCCTGGGGGCTGGTGCTGCGGCCGCTGGGTTCGCCGGTGTTCGAGCGCGACGTGCAGATCTACTCGGCGCCCGGCCGCAGCCTGACGCCGGCGGCGCAGGCCTTCGTGGCGGTGCTGATGGCGCAGGCGGGTGAGGCGGGCTCGGTGTAGGCTTGGGCGCATCACCCGGCCCAACCGACCCCGCCCATGCCCTTGCCCCCGCCCGACTGCCCGCGCGAGCCTTCGCACCAGCGCTCGATCACCATCACCGCCTATGCCCGCAGCGACGGGCTTTGGGACATCGAAGGCCACTTGACCGACGCCTGGACCAAGCCGGTGCCTTGCGCCGGCGGCATGCTGCCGCCGGGCCAGCCGATGCACTCGATGCGCCTGCGGCTGACGCTGGACGCCAGCGCCACCATCGTCGCCGCCCAGGCCGCCACCGATGCCGGCCCCTACGGCGAGGCCTGCGGCGCCATCGCGCCCGACTATGGCCAGCTGGTGGGCGTGAAGGTGGCCAAGGGCTACCGCGACGCCATCCGCCGGCTGTTCGGCCGCACGGCGGGCTGCACCCACATGAACGAGCTGGCCGGCGTGATGGGCAGCGCGGCGTTGCAGGCGATGTGGGAAGTGATGACGCAGAACCCCGACGAGAAGCCCTTCAGCATCGACGGCTGCCATGCGCTGAAGTCGTCCAGCCCGCAGGTGGCGCAGTTCTTCCCGCGCTGGTACCGGCCCGAGGCCGGCTGACGCCGCCACCTTGAGGCGGCGCAAGCCGCCGGCCCAGCTCCGCGCCGGACAATGCCGCCATGGCGGCGGGCAGGGCATGGGCAGCAGTGCTGGCGGTCGTGCTGGTGGTGCTGTTAGCAGTGCTGGCCACCGACTACCGCCCCGACTTGCGCGCCCAGCAAGCCCGTGTGCAGGCCGGCAGCCGCCTGCAACCCACCGCCTGCGGCCCGGTGGAGCTGGCCGAGGCCGGCCCGCCGCAGGGCCCGGTGCTGCTGGTGCTGCATGGCAGCGGCGGCGGCTTCGACCAGGGGCTGGCGCTGGCCCAGGACTTTGCGCCGTCGGGCTGGCGCATCCTGGCACCGTCGCGCTTCGGCTACCTGCGCACGCCGTGGCCGG
>Ga0209369_1001699_pt1 | contig 9997 bp, 5 predicted proteins | sample EBPBio142010_DNA_FD_185865 | JGI IMG/M metagenome (GOLD analysis project Ga0209369, IMG submission 185865) | Wastewater treatment Type I Accumulibacter community from EBPR Bioreactor in Madison, WI, USA - Reactor 1_10/4/2010_ DNA (SPAdes)... | ecosystem: Engineered > Bioreactor > EBPR >... | reverse complement strand
CAGTCGTTCTGGCCGGCCTTGGCAATGCCGTAGCACTTCTCCTTCTCCTGCGCGGCAGCGTGGCCGGCCAGGCCGAGGGCCATCACCGAAGCAAGGGCGGAACTGACGATCAGACGGTGGTTCATGGAACGCTTCTCCTGGGTTGCGGGGGTCGGCCGACATGGCTGCGACGCGTGTCCGTCGCGGCGCATTCTCACTTCCTTACAGCCGGCCTTCGGAACGCACGGGATTGACGGCGCCGGCCGCCGCCGGCATGGTGCGGCGGCCCCTTCCACGGAGACTGCATGGACATCACCGTCTTCTACGCGACCAACCGCGCCCACGAGGGCGACGACCGCTTCCAGCCCGCGCGCTACGGCTCGCGCTTTTCCAGCGACGGCATGGAGAACCTGCGCTTCGGCCGGGTGCGCTTCCGCGCCGACGCGGCCCGCGTGCAGGCCCTGCTGGACCAGGTGCGCGAGCACACCGGCCCCGGCGACGGCGAGGCGCTGCAGGACTACTTTGCGCAATGCGTGGCGCAGACGCAGCACATCGAGGCCTATGCCGAATCGATCCCCGACACCGCGCTGAACGAGGCGGCACAGAAGAAGGTGCAGCTGGGCTCGAAGGCGATGTTCGCCGACCTGCAGGCCGACATGCGCTGCGGCCGCGACCTGCTGCTGCTGATCCACGGCTACAACGTCAGCTGGGAAGAGGCGGTGGGCACTGCCGCGGCGCTGGAGGCCACGATGAACCGCCCCGACCCGGCACCGCGCGGCGCCGGCGACGACACGGTGGCCAGCACGCAAGCGGTGCGGGTGGTGCTGTTCACCTGGCCATCCAACGGCCAGGCGCTGCCCTTCGCCAGCTACAAGAGCGACCGCGGCGATGCCGCCGGCTCGTCGGGCGCCGTGGGCCGCGGCCTGCTGAAGGTGCGCGACTACCTGCACGAGCTGGGCCGCGAGGTGCGTGCCGGCAACCGCCAGGTGCTGCGGCTGCGGGCCACGCTGGAAGCCCAGGGCGTGCGCCCCAGCGAGATCGACCGCGCGGTGGCCCAGCTGGAAGCCACCGAAGTCTGCGGCCAGAAGATCCACCTGCTGGCGCATTCGATGGGCAACTTCGTGCTGCAGCATGCGCTGAACCGGCTGTGGGAGTTCAGCCCCGGCACCACGCTGCCGCGGCTGTTCGACCGGGTGTTCCTGTGCGCGGCCGATGTCGACGACGACGTGCTCGAGCCCGGCAAGCCGATGGAGCAGGTGCACCAGGTGGCCAACCTGGTGGCGATCTATCACAACCCCAACGACAACGCGCTGCGCGTGTCCGACTACACCAAGGCCAACCCCGACCGCCTGGGCCAGCGCGGCGCCGCGCGGCCGCAGGCGCTGCACCACAAGATGATGCAGGTGGACTGCGCCGCGCTGGTGGGCGGGCTGACGCAGCACAGCTACTACACCAACGGCCGCGTGGCCCGCGACATCCGGCTGGCGTTGCAGGGCCTGGAGCCGGACCACCCGGCGCGCGGCCTGCAGCGCCTGGCCGGCGCGCCGAACCAATGGCGCATGTAGGGCCGGCCGCTACCATCGCCGCCAGGAGAAATCTCGCATGGACTTCGACCGCTACCGCACGCTGGCCTTCGAACGGCGCGGCCGCATCCTGACCATCCGCATCCACCGCCCCGAGGCGATGAACGCGGTGAATGCCGATCTGCACCACGACCTGGCGCATGTGTTCCACGACGCCCAGGCCGATGCCGACAGCGACGTGCTGGTGCTCACCGGCAGCGGCCGCGCCTTCTGCGCCGGCGGCGATGCGGCCTGGCTGACGGCGATGGCCGAATCACCCGAGCGTTTCGACGCCATCGCCCCCGAGGCCAAGCGCATCGTCTTCGGCCTGCTGGAGCTGGAAAAGCCGATCATTTGCCGCCTGAACGGCCCGGCCGCCGGGCTGGGCGCGACGATTGCGCTGATGTGCGACATCGTCATCGCCGCGCAGTCGGCGCGCATCGGCGACCCGCACGTCAAGATGGGGCTGGTGGCCGGCGACGGCGGCGCCGTCATCTGGCCCGAGTTGGTGGGCTTCACCCGCGCCAAGGAATACCTGCTCACCGGCCGCATGCTGCCGGCCGCCGAGGCCGAGCGCATCGGCCTGATCAACCACGTGGTGCCCGACGAGCAGCTGGACGCCAAGGTCGACGCGCTGGCCGACGAGCTGGCAGCCGGCGCCACGCAGGCCATCCGCTGGACCAAGGTGGTGACGAACCTGCCGCTGGTGAAGCGCGCGCACGAGCTGATGGACCCTTCGGTGGCCTATGAGATGGCCTCCAACCGCACGGCCGACCACCACGAGGCGGTGCGCGCCTTCGTCGAGAAGCGGGCGCCGCGTTTCGTGGGTCGCTGAGGAGCTGGGCATGTACTTCACCGACGAGCCCGAGCACCTGACGCTGCTGCGCGACACGCTGCGCCGCTTCCTGGCGGCCGAGCTGCCGCCCGCCAAGGCACGGCAGTGCGACCGTGACAAGACTTTCGACCGCCAGTCCTTCCGCCGGCTGGCCGAGCTGGGCGTGTGCGGCCTCACCATCGCGCCGGAATACGGTGGCCAGGGCCGCGACCTGGTGGCCGCGGTGGCGGTGATCGAGGAGCTGTCGCGCCACGGCCCGGCGCTGGCCGCGCCCTTCATCCACTGCGCGTTCTATGGCGGCGTCAACATCAGCGAAAGCGGCTCCGAGGCGCAGAAGCGCGAGCTGCTGCCGAAGCTGGCGCGCGGCGAGATCATGTTCGCCTACGGCCTGTCGGAGCCCGACGTCGGCGGCGACCTGGCCAGCGTCAGCACCCGCGCGCGCATCGAGGGCGACCGCGTGATCATCGATGGCAGCAAGCGCTGGATGACCGGTGCGCGCTTTGCCGACTGGTACTACTGCCTGGTGCGTTCGGATGCCGACGCGCCGCGCTACCGCAACCTGTCGATCGTGCTGGTGCCGGCCGACGCGCCGGGCCTGAGCGTGCACGACATCGAACACAGCGGCCTGCGCTATGCCGAGACCTGCGACGTCCACTTCGACGGCGTGTCGGTGCCGCTGCACCACATCGTCGGTGGCCCCGAAGGCTGGAACCAGGGCTGGAAGAAGCTGGCCGGCCCGTCGCTGGACGTGGAGAAGCTGGAGATCACCGCCTGCGCCCTGGGCTTCGCCACCGGCGCGGTGGAACTGGCCTGGCGCTATGCGCAGGAGCGCACGCAGTTCGGCAAGCCGATCTGCGCGCACCAGTCGGTGCGCCACGACCTGGTGGACGCACGCACCCAGCTGCAGGCCTGCCGCCACATGCTGTACCACGCCGCCTGGCTGGCGCAGCAGGGCCGGCCGTGCTCGGTGGAGACCTCGATGGCCAAGCTCTTCGTCGGCGACACCGCGGTGCAGGTCGTGCTGAAGTGCCAGCAGGTGATGGGCGCCTACGGCACCGCGCCCGACTACGACATGGAGCGCTACGTGCGCGACCTGCTGGTCATGCCGATCGTCGGCGGCTCGTCGAAGATGCAGAAGAACAACATCGCGGCACGGTTGAAGCTGCCGGAATGAGGCCGAACCGCCTTCAGGGCACGCGCCGCGGCGCCGGCGGCAGCCAGGCGCCCTGCCCCGGCGGCAGCGCCGAAGGCGCCTGCGCGCGCGGGCCGTAGAGCCGCAGCACCAGCTCGACGGGGCCCTTGGGCACCGGCAGCCAGCGTGCCGCGTCGTCCAGCCCCGGCGACAGGTACTGCACGAACAGCGCCACGCTGCCATCGGCTTCGGCCGGCAGGCGATCGCGGCTGCCCAGCGCCACGCGGCCGGCATCGTTGGGCACGAACAGGGCGCGGCCATCGGCCGGCTGCAGCGCACCCACCGACCACGGGCCGTCCACCGGCGGCAGGCCGTCGCGGCCGAAGCGCAGCTGGTAGTCGTGCAGGCCGTCCAGCGGCCGGCCTTCGTCGTCGACGCGGGTGTGCAGTTCCAGCAGCTGCTGCGGCTGCGGCCCGGGCCATTGCAACGCCGCCACCGCGGCGCGCTGCCACGGGTCGGCCGCCAGGTCGCCCGGCTGCAGCACCTGCCAGCGGCCCACCGGCACCCGCATGGCCGCCTGCAGGGCCTGCAGGCGCTGCTGCACCCGCGGCCCGGTCTGTGCCAGCGCGGCTTGCACGGCCGGCTCCAGCGTGTCGGTGCGGAAGGGTTGGCCCGGGGCCAGGCCGATCTCGGCCAGCCGCGGCAGCAGCACCTCGTCGGCCGCCAGCGGCGGCGCGGCGCTGCCGCTGAGGTGCGCGATCCACTGGAAGGCGGTAGCAGTGTCCATATCGGCCACCAGCTGCTGCGCGCTGCGCTCGTTCAGCTCGGCCGGCAGCGGCGGTGCCGTCGCCGACTCGGCCGGCGCCTGGCGCAGGCGCTGTGTCTGCGGCACCAGCCGCCAGCGCTGCTGCAGCGCCTGCACCGCGCGCAGGTCGGCGGCGCTGCCGCTGGTCTGGATGCCCAGCGACACCAGCACATGCCGTGTCGGCGAGCGCAGCAGCGTGGCGCCCGGCGGCAGCGGGCCCTGCCATTCGGGGCCGGCCACCAGCCAGCGCTGGCCGCGCCCGCCGCCCACGCTGCTGCCGCCTACATGCAGCGGCAGCATCCACTGGCTGTGCAGCGACAGCAGGTAGAAGCGCCGGCCCATCGGCGGCTCGGTCAGCAGCACCGCCTGGCGGCCCAGGTCCAGCCAGGCGTACGAGGCCAGCAGGTCGGCTTCGTCCACCAGCGGGTGCCGCGGCTCTCCGGGCCGCGGCAGCTGGCGCGCATGCCAGAAGCTGTTGGCCGGCGCGCGAAAGCCACCCGACCTGTCGGCGCCGCTCATCTGCAGGCGCAGCATCTCGCCCACCAGCAGCGGGTAGCCCCAGGCATAGCCGGCGTCGGCGCGCTGCACCGCATCGGCCACGCGCGCTTCCAGCGCGGCCTGCTGCAGCGCCGCGGCCTCGGCCTCGGCGCGGGCCTGGCGTTCGGCCGGCGTGGGCTCGGGCTTCGGCGGCACCGGCGGCGCCTGCACGCAGCCGGCCAGCGCCAGCAACGCCACCCAGAGCAGCCGCCTCACGGTGGAGGCACCCCCCAGCCACCGCCGCCGGGGGTTTCGATGACGAACACGTCACCCGGCTGCATCTCGGCCGAGCCGATGTGGCCCAGCGGCTCGACGCGGCCGTCGGCGCGCTCGACGCGGTTGCGGCCCAGCGCCCCGGGCTGGCCGCCGTCCATGCCGAAGCTCGGCACGATGCGGCCGTTGCTCAGCACCGACGCGGTCATCGGCTCCAGGAAGCACACCCGGCGCACGCCACCGTCACCGCCATGCCAGCGCCCGACGCCGCCTGAACCCGCACGGATCGCGTAGCTGTCCAGCCGCACCGGGAAGCGCCATTCCAGCACCTCGGGGTCGGTCAGGCGCGAGTTGGTCATGTGCGTCTGCACGACGCTGGTGCCGTCGAAACCCGGGCCGGCGCCGCTGCCGCCGGAGATGGTCTCGTAGTACTGGTGGCGCTGGTTGCCGAAGGTGAAGTTGCTCATCGTGCAGGGGCTGGAGGCCATGACCCGCAGCGCGCCGAGCAGCGCGTTGGTCACCGACTGCGAGGTCTCGACATTGCCCGCCACCACCGCCGCCGGCGGCCGCGGGTTGAGCATGCAGCCTTCGGGCACCACCACGCGCAGCGGCTTCAGGCAGCCGGCGTTCAGCGGGATGTCGTCGTCGACCAGCGTGCGGAAGACATACAGCACCGCGGCCATCGTCACCGCCTTCGGCGCGTTGAAGTTGTTGGGCAGCTGCGCGCTGGTGCCGCTGAAGTCGATGGTGGCCTCGCGCGCCTGTGCATCCACCGTCACCTTCACGCGAATCAGCGCGCCGTTGTCCAGCGGCATCTCGAACTGCCCGTCCTTCAATGCCGTGATGACGCGCCGCACCGATTCCTCGGCGTTGTCCTGCACGTGCTGCATGTAGGCGGCCACCGTCTCGCGGCCGAACTGCGCGACCATGGCCTGCAGCTCGTCCACGCCCTTCTGGTTGGCAGCGATCTGCGCGCGCAGGTCGGCGATGGTCTGCGCCGAGTTGCGCGCCGGGTACGGGCCGGACTGCAGCTGCGCCATCAGCTCGGCTTCGCGCAGCGCGCCGTCGCGCACCAGCAGGAAGTTGTCGAACAGCACGCCTTCCTCGGCGATGGTCTGGCTGAAGGGCGGCATGCTGCCCGGCGTGCTGCCGCCGATGTCGGCATGGTGGCCGCGGCTGGCCACGAAGAAACTGGGCCGAAGCGGGGCGCCGGCCGCGCCCGGCCGCTCCGAAGCGGCCGGCGAACCCCCGCGGGGGGTGGCGGGCGGTACCCCGCCCGCCGGGGGCTCCATGTAAACGGGGGTGACCACCGTCACGTCGGGCAGGTGCGTGCCGCCGTGGTACGGATCGTTCAGCACGTAGACGTCGCCGGGCTGCATCTGCGGGTTGCCGGCGATCACCGTCTTGATGCTCTCGCTCATGCTGCCCAGGTGCACCGGCATGTGCGGCGCGTTGGCGATCAGCTCGCCGGCGGCGCTGAACAGCGCGCAAGAGAAGTCCAGCCGCTCCTTGATGTTCACCGAGTACGCCGTGTTCTGCAGCCGCAGGCCCATCTGTTCGGCGATGTTCATGAACAGGTTGTTGAACACCTCCAGCATCACGGGGTCCACCTGCGTGCCGATGGCATGCGCGGCCACGCGCGGGCGCACGCGCTGCAGCGTCAGCGCGCCGTCGGCCGTGCGCCGCGCCTGCCAGCCGGGCTCGACCACGGTGGTGGCATTGCGCTCGGCGATGATCGCCGGCCCGTCCACCGTGGCGCCGGCGGGCAGCGCGTCGTGCCGGTACAGGCCGGCCTCGCGCCAGCCGGCGGCGGCCTCGTCGGCCTCGCAGTACATGCGCACGCGCTCGTCGGGCGTGGCCTCCTGGCTTGGGGACGCCTCGCTGGCCGTGGCCTCGGGCGCGCGCTCGCCGGGGCCGATGGCTTCCACCGACACCGCCTCGATCACCAGCGGCCGGTCGGGCATCAGGAAGGCGAAGCGCTGGCGGTAGGCGGCCTCGAAGGCGCTGCGCGCGGCAGGCACCTCGGCCATTGGCACGCCCAGCGCGGTGTCGGTGCCCTGGTAGCGCAGGTGCAGCGTCTCGCGGCGCTCGATCACGGCCGGCGGCACGCCCTGCGCCAACAGTTCCTCGGCCGCGGCATCGGCCAGTTCGTCGGCCAGCTGCCGCGCCGCGGCCAGGCCCTCGGCATCGAGCGGCCGCTCGACCGAGGCCTCGCGCATCGCGATCTGGTCGGCCAGGCCCATGCCGTAGGCCGACAGCACGCCCGCCAGCGGGTGCACGTAGACGCGCGTCATGCCCAGCGCGTCGGCCACGCCGCAAGCATGCTGGCCGCCGGCGCCGCCGAAGCACTGCAGCGTGTAGCCGGTGACGTCGTAGCCGCGCGCCACCGAGATGCGCTTGATGGCATTGGCCATGGCCTGCACGGCAATGCGCAGGAAGCCCGCGGCCAGCGCCTCGGGCGAAGTGTCGCGTCCGGTGGCCTGCTGCACCTGCGCGGCCAGCTGCGTGAACCGGGCGCGCACGCCCTCGCCGTCCAGCGGCTGGTCACCGGCCGGGCCGAAGACCCGCGGGAAGTGCTGCGGCTGGATGCGGCCGAGCATCACGTTGGCATCGGTGACGGCCAGCGGGCCGCCGCGGCGGTAGCTGGCCGGGCCGGGGTTGGCGCCGGCGCTCTGCGGCCCGACGCGCAGCCGCGCGCCGTCGAAGGCCAGGATCGAGCCGCCGCCGGCCGCCACGGTGTGGATGCTCATCATCGGCGCGCGCATGCGCACGCCGGCCACCTGCGTCTCGAAGGCACGCTCGAACTCGCCGGCATAGTGCGACACGTCAGTGCTGGTGCCGCCCATGTCGAAGCCGATCAGCCGTTCGTGCCCCGCCGCGAGCGCGGTGCGCACCATGCCGACGATGCCGCCGGCCGGGCCGGAGAGGATGGCGTCCTTGCCCTGGAAGCGGTGCGCCTCGGTCAGGCCGCCGCTGCTCTGCATGAAGAACAGCCGCACGCCCGGCATCTGCGCGGCCACCTGCTCGACATAGCGGCGCAGGATCGGCGACAGGTAGGCATCGACCACCGTGGTGTCGCCGCGCGAGACGAACTTCATCAGCGGGCTGACTTCATGCGACACGCTGATCTGCGTGAAGCCGATGGCCCGCGCCAGCGCGGCGGCGGCGGTCTCGTGCGCGGCATGGCGCCAGCCGTGCATGAAGACGATGGCGCAGGCGCGCAGGCCGCGGTCGTGCGCCGCCTGCAGATCGCGGCGCAGCGCCGCCTCGTCCAGCGGCTGCAGCACGGCGCCGTCGGCGCCGACGCGCTCGTCGGCCTCGACCACGCGCTCGTACAGCAGCTCGGGCAGCACGATGTGCCGGTCGAAGAGCCGCGGCCGCGCCTGGTAGGCGATGCGCAGCGCGTCGCGGAAGCCGCGCGTGGTGACCAGCAGCGTGCGCTCGCCCTTGCGTTCCAGCAGCGCGTTGGTGGCGACGGTGGTGCCCATCTTCACGCAGTCCACCTGCTGCGGCGTGATGGCCGCGCCGGGCGGCAGCTGCAGCAGCCGGCGGATGCCCTCGACCGCGGCGTCGCGGTAGGCCTCGGGGTTCTCGCTCAGCAGCTTCAGCGTGTGCAGCGCACCGTCGGGCGCCCGGCCGACGATGTCGGTGAAGGTGCCGCCGCGGTCGATCCAGAACTGCCAGCGCGTCGTCGGTTCGGTGTGCATGCGCCGATTCTTGCAGCTTGCGACATGCGCCAGAATCAGGTCACTCCCATAGCGCCCCGCCACCATGAACGCACCGTTGCCGCTGCCCGCCCTGGACGAGATCCGTGCCCACGAGGCCGAGATGGTGGAGATCCGCCACCGCATCCATCAAAACCCGGAGCTGGCCTACGAGGAACATGCCACCGCCGACCTGGTGGCCGAACGGCTGGCGCGCTGGGGCTACGAGGTGCACCGCGGCCTGGGCGGCACCGGCGTGGTGGGCACGATCCGCGCCGGCACCTCGCCCCGGCGCATCGGCCTGCGCGCCGACATGGACGCGCTGCCCATTGCCGAGACCAGCGGCAAGCCCTGGGCCAGCAAGGTCTTCGGCAAGATGCACGCCTGCGGCCACGACGGCCACACCGCGATGCTGCTGTCGGCGGCACGCCACCTGGCGGCCACCAAGAACTTCGACGGCATCCTGCACGTGGTCTTCCAGCCGGCCGAGGAAGGCCTGGCCGGCGCCCGCAAGATGCTGGAAGACGGCTTCCTGGAGCTGTTCCCCTGCGACGCGATGTTCGGCATGCACAACGCGCCGGGCGTGCCCGAGGGCCAGTTCGTCGTCGTGCCCGGTTATGCGATGGCCAGCGGCGACACCTGCATCATCAAGGTCAAGGGCGTGGGCGGCCACGGCGCCATGCCACAGAGCGCGGTGGACCCGGTGGTGGCCGGCGCCAGCATCGTGATGGCGCTGCAGACCATCGTCTCGCGCAACGTGCCGCCGCTGCACGCCGGCATCATCAGCGTCGGCGCCTTCCTGGCCGGCGACGCGCCCAACGTCATCCCCGGCGAAGCCGAGCTGCGCCTGACGGTGCGCGCCTTCCGCCCCGAGGTGCGCGACCTGCTGGAGCGGCGCATCGGCGAGATCGCGCGCACGCAGGCCGAGGTCTACGGCGCCACGGCCGAGGTCAACTACATCCGCCGCTACCCGGTGCTGAACAACCATGCGGACGAGACCGCGTTCTGCATGCAGGTGATCCGCGACTGGCTGGGCGAAGCCGGGCTGCAGCCGCAGGCCGAGCCGGTGACGGCCAGCGAGGATTTCGCCTTCTTCCTGGAGAAGGTACCGGGCTGCTACGTCAACATCGGCAACGGCGTCGGCAGCCAGGGGGGCTGCATGGTCCACAACCCCGGCTACGACTTCAACGACCGGGTGCTGAGCATGGGCGCCACCTACTGGGTGAAGCT
>Ga0209369_1001695_pt1 | contig 10033 bp, 9 predicted proteins | sample EBPBio142010_DNA_FD_185865 | JGI IMG/M metagenome (GOLD analysis project Ga0209369, IMG submission 185865) | Wastewater treatment Type I Accumulibacter community from EBPR Bioreactor in Madison, WI, USA - Reactor 1_10/4/2010_ DNA (SPAdes)... | ecosystem: Engineered > Bioreactor > EBPR >... | reverse complement strand
AGCATCATATGATATTGAAGGCAATTCTATTGAGAATATAACAGGACTTACATATGATGAGTGGCGAAAAAAAGTAATGAAGGAGTTCGAAATCAATTATTGAACATCACATAACACCTCACCCCCGCAACTAAGGCTGAGAGGGGTGAGAGAAACGTTAGATGAAATTCAAAAAGAGAGGATGAAAGTTATGGACACAAATCGGATACTAGCAATTTTTGCTCATCCAGACGATGAGTATACATTCTCAGGATTAATAACAAAATTGATTAATTCTAATAATGAAGTTGCCTTTATATGTGCGACTAAAGGTGAAGCTGGAAGAATACGAAATAAGCAGTTTGGATTAAAAATTGAAGAAGAAATTTCAAAAATAAGAGAACGGGAATTTATACGTTCTTGTGAACATTTGAAGATACATAAATACTATTTTTTAGATTTGATTGATGGTGAGTCATTAAAATGGAACAAAGAAGAATCTGTCGAAAAAATTATTGATATATCAAAATCATTTAACCCAACTCATCTAATCAGTTTTGATAAATATGGCGGAAACGGTCATCCTGATCATAAAGAAATCTCAAATATAACTCACGAAGTGCAAAAGAGAATAAAAAGCACCGAACTTATTCAAGTAACAAAATATCCATCAAGTTTTGCTAAAACTAAACTTTGGTGGTTGCCCAAAAAAGCTAAAACAAAAGTTACATCTAAAATTTGTCGAAACGATTTAGATAGCTATAAATTAATAAAATTAAACAAACAAGAATTAAAAGCAAAGATGAAATTAATTGAAATATATAAAAGTCAGTTTCCCGATGAAAAGAACAAGTATTTTGGACAACCAATGGCATTGTTAAAATTGTTCGGAAAATATGAATGCTATGAAATTGGTAGTGAAAGTATATTAAAAAATATTTAAAGTTGAACTTCATCTAACACCGCACCCCCGCAACTAAGGCTGCGAGGGGTGAGAGAAACGTTAGACGACATGCGAAAAAGAAAAAGACAAAATAAAAAATAAAAATAAAAACGAGGGCATAAGATGGTATCAATATATGATTGGTTTGGCTATGATGTTTCGATATCTGAGAGATATAATTTAATAAGCAAAGCAGGATTCGATGGTGTTTTGTTATGGTGGAGTAATGGCTTTGGACGAGATGTTGACGGATTAAATGATTATCTTAAAGCTCCAGAGCTTGCTAGAAAGGCTGGCTTACATATTGAAAATATACATGCACCTGTCGAGAATCAAAATAAACTTTGGGAAAATAGTTTAGAGGGGATCGCTTTACAAGAGTGTTATTTAAAATGTATTGATGATTGTTCAAATTTTGAGATTCCTTCAATGGTTATACACTTACCAAATAATGACCATATGTGTAACTCACTTGGCCTTAACAGGATTAATGAAATAATAGAAAAAGCTGAAACAAAGAATATTAATATAGCATTTGAAAATATGAGAAATCTTGATAACTTAGATTTTATACTTGATAAGGTGCAATCTAGTCGAATTGGATTTTGTTATGATGCCGGTCATCACTATCGCCATTACCCTGAATTAAATATGTTATCCAAGTATGGAGCAAAGTTGAAAGCTATTCATCTGCATGATAATAATGGGAAACTAGCAGAACATGGTTTGCCTTTTGATGGTAGTTTAAATTGGAATATTATTATGAGAAATTTAGCAAGTCAAAATTATCAAGGTCACGTTGCTATCGAGGCAATGAACTGGGAGTACCAGCATTTAACTATCGATGAATTTTTAGCCGAAGCATATAAAAGAGCTAGAAAGTTAGAGCAGATGATGATTAAAGATGAAATATGAAATATGAAATATAAATTATTATAACGCACGATCGTCTAACACACAGTCCTCGCAACTTACGCTGCGAGGGCTGCAAGAACGTTGAGAGCGGACATGCCGGTTAAAAACCGACAGTCCGCCCTCAACGGCTCAGGCTTCGCCGTCGTCGGTCGGTGCCATGCGGCACGTCGCCCAACAACGTCTTTACGAAATCAGATGACTTTGCCACAAGTGTCAAAGATCATCATGACTTCGTAAAGCCTGAGCCGTTAACTGAAAGTGTGGAAAACTAGAGTAGTGAATATATACAAATAGGAGAAGTTTATGGTAACGAGAATAATCGATATTATTAGAAACAATAAGAGAATTATGATATTTATCCCAATTTTTATCATATACATAATTCTTGTTGAGTTAGTTTTAGGCGTCGGGATGAAGGATAATAAAGTCTGGGATAAGGGTGAAAAGTGGTCAAAGATTAAATAAATCAAAAGACAATTAAGGTCAAAAGATAATAAAGGTCAAAAGATAATTAAGATCAATAGAAATTAAGATCAAAAAATTATTAAAGACAAAAAAAATTTTTGGTCAAAAAAAATTCTAATTAATAACACCTTCAGTTAACACCTCGCCCCCGCAACTAAGGCTGCGAGGGGCGAGAGAAACGTTAGATGAAATCTCTTATCGATCTCAAAAGTATTACTATATTAATATTGTTTAAAAACTCAATAATACAAAAAGGAGAACGTTGATTGATTACAATATATGATTGGTTCGGTTATGATTTAACTATTTCAGAACGTTATAGGCTAATAAAGGAAGTTGGATTTGATGGAATTCTAATGTGGTGGGGAAATGGGTTAGGACGAGATATCTTTGGGAAAGATGATTATCGAAACGGACCTAGTATAGCACGAGAGTCAGGTTTGATTATAGAAAATATACACGCACCATTAGAAAATTACAACAACTTATGGCTTGATGATTTGTCCGGGGAATCATTAACTGAGTGTTATTTGCAATGTGTTAAAGATTGTGCTGAATATGAGATACCTACAATGGTAGTGCATTTACCGAAGGATGATTATACTCATAATAGCTTAGGTTTAGATAGAATTAAGAGAATAGCTGAAAGTGCTGAAAGGAATGAAATAAATGTTGCCTTTGAAAATCTTAGGAATCTTACAAATCTAAGTTATGTACTGGATAGCGTTGATTCAAAGCGTATCGGTTTCTGTTACGATAGCGCTCACCATTATAAACACTATCCGGATATAGATTTAGTTACAAAATATAAATCACGCCTAATGGCGTTACATTTACATGATGATAACGGTATTCAAACACAACACAAATTACCTTTTGATGGCGTAATTGACTGGATGAAAGTTATGAGTGGAATAGGAGCTATTGATTATAAAGGTGCCTTAGCAATTGAAGGAATGAATTGGGCATATAAAGATTTAACTGCAAGAGAGTATTTGCAAGAAGCATTTAATAGAGCAAAAAAATTAGAGAAACTAATTTAGGAGTCATTAATAAGGAATTTCATATAATGATCACTTTTTAGTTGATCTTTAACGAGGAGGACTTCATCTAACACCTCACCCCCTGCAACTAAGGCTGCGAGGGGTGAGAGAAACGTTAGCTGAAATTCTATAAAAGCTAAAAGATATTATTATAAAAAAAAAGCATTTCATACTGTTAAAACTAGTACTGATAAAAGGAGAGTTCATGAGATTTACGAAAAGAGCAAAAGAAATGATTGAATTAGCGAATCAAATATCAATAGAGAGTAAATTTAACTACATTCATCCTTTACATTTACTGGCGGCTGCCTTCTCAATGAATTATGAAAAAAATGTAGAATTAGTAGAAATTACAAACATTAAAGCTAATACTATTTTAAATTGGATAAAAATTCAAAACATAGAAAAAAACATTGTTGAGTCCATTTTAATTAAAATAGATGAGAATGAATATAATCTTTCAATATTGACCAACCAAGTATTGATAAATGCTAAGAAAAAAACTCAACAATTTGAAGAGCATGGGCAGCTATATCTAGATGATGGTGTGATCATTTGGGCTGTGATAAATAATGAAAGCGAAGAAATCACTAAGTTCTTAACAAACATAGATAAAGACCTAGTGATTTCAATTGTTGCAAGTCCAAGGGACATGATTGTAGATTTAAATCAAGATTTTAGTGTAAAGAAAATTGATGGAATTATAGTTCGTAAAGTTAGCATAGAAGATAAAGATAAAGTAATAGAATTTGTGTTGAAAAATTTCTATGAGAGGTGGACGAAAACAATTCTAAATGGTTTTGAAACGATAGGATTACCTATTTACATAGCTTTGAAAGATGATGATATTATAGGATTTGCAGGATATAATATCTCAAAAAATAGAGAGAAATATTTTGGACCACTTGGTGTTCTAAAAAAATATAGAAATCAAGATGTTGGTAGATTATTGGTAGTGTCTTGTATGCAAGATATGAAATCTTTAGGTTATAAAACCTGTACTATTGGGAATGGAAGCACCATAGAATTTTATAAAAATGTATGTAATGCAGAATATTTACCATATAAAATAAATCTGTAAAATAAAAAGAACGTTAGCTGAAATTGGAAAATAATAAAACATGGAGATGAACTATGTCAGCGTTATTATCAAATATAAATTGGAATGCAGTATCAGCAATAGGTACAATATTTGCTGCAATTGCAACATTTTTTGCAGTTTTAGTTGCTTTAAGAGTTAATAAACCGCGTGTGAAAATTAGCAATATGAATAATGTAGTAAACATGAATGGAAAGTTTGTAACACCGACAAGAACTGTAAATTCTGCATGGTTGATAATTGCCACTAATATTGGAATGATACCAGTTACTATCAAATTAGTTGGATATAGAGCTGGTAAAACTAATTTTATTATAAACCCAGATCCAACATTTATGGGAAACCTTCCGTGTAAATTAGAACCATCTGATGAGTTTACTGTTTGGACTGAAATGGTAAAGGAAAGAATATTTCTTTTTAATCCATCAGATTTAGCTTTTGCTATAGACACATATGGTAATTATTATTATGTTAAAGTAAGTATGTTTAAGTTAGTAATTAGAAAGCTGTGGTGGAAATTTGGTGGGACATACAAGATGAAAGGGACCTCAATAATTAAAAATTAGTATTAGTAAAAACTTCAGCTAACACACAGTCCTCGCAGCTAAGGCTGCGAGGACTAGTATAATATTGGTATTGGCTATACAATAGCTAAAAAAAGCTATTAACAATTGTGTAGATAATGGGGGAACTTAACATGCCAAAGGTTTTTATTAGTTACAGTCATGATTCACAAGAACTTGAAGAGAAGGTTAAAAATCTAGCAGATACATTGATACAATATGGAGTGCAGACTGAAATAGATCAATATACACTAAATCCTATACAAGGATGGCCCCAATATATGCTGGAAAATATTTTATCTTCAGATTATATTTTATGTGTGTGTACTGAAACTTATAAAAAGAGATTTGAAAATAACGAAAAAATTGGGGTAGGACTAGGTGCAAAATTCGAAGGTAAATATATAACTCAGATTTTATATTCTGAGGAATATAATAAGAAGGTGCTACCAATACTTTTTACTAATGATTGTGCAATTCCGTTGGTTCTGCAACCGTATACACATTATAAATTATATGAAAAAGGAGAGTTTGAAAAATTATATAGGTATATTACTGGTCAACTACTCATAGAAAGACCATCATTAGGAGGTATAATCTCTTTAAACAAAGATAATGAGAAATTATTAACTAATATTACATTTGGCAATGATAAGGAGCTAAAAAAAAAACTAATAACTATGTCGGATGAAGTGTATGCAAGATCTATTTCAAGGTTTAAAACTAATGGAGTGGATAGAAACGCAGCAGTAAAAATAATTGAAAAAGATTTAAATAGTAATAAATTTGATTATATTTTATGCAATCAAAATTTAAGATTGTTTTTTTTATGTGGAGAGTTCGGAGTTGGAAAATCGTATGCAATTGATATATTATTTCTGAAACAAGTTAAATTATTTTTAAGTAATATAGAGAATAGAATCCCTATACATTTAAAGGCAAATTCAATAGAGAGTATAAAAGAGATAATCGAAAAAGAGTATTTATATGACAAAGACTTAAAATACTTCATATTTATTGATGGACTAGATGAGGTAGATTATAGTTCAGCAGGCTTAATTATTGATGAATTGATGCTATTAGAAGAATTGTGGAGTAACAGTTACTTCGTAATAACTACAAGACCAATATCGTTAATTAATAATATTAAGGTAGAATATTTACCCGTGTTATGTCGTGAAGAGATTGTTGAGATTATTGAGTGTATAACTGGGAGAAAAAGTGATTCAATAATAGGATTTCGATTGGATAAGGAAATATTAAGGGCGATAGAAAGACCATTTTTTTGTATTCTATTTGCTTTGTATATGAAGGAAAATGGTACGAGTTTTATTTTTGACAGAAATAGAATGATTGACTATTTAGTTAACAAATCAATTTCCAATCTATCGAAACAGAAAGAAAAATTATATGAGCAATTAATAAGACTTTCAGTTATTTGCATAGACAATAAACTTGGAAAAGTACACATAAGTGATTTAGGAAGTGATTTCGATATAGTTGAATTATCAAAGTCAGGCCTTGTTTATAAAGATAATAATGAATATATAAATTTCCCTCTTCCAATAATCCCTCAATGGCTTTCCGCAGAAGGTCTGAAACTTAAATATAAAGATATTAATGATATTATAGAATCAGAAGAGCAAATTATTAAATGGAGATATCCGTTATCTATATCATTTGGAAAGATAACATACAATGAGTCAAAAAATATTTTTGGTAAGATTGTTTGTAAATATCCAGGTGTTGCTTCTATTATTTTACGAGATGGGATAACAACAATAAGAGAAGGTGATTTGCCAGCTGCATATAAATGCGGAGAAATGCTTCAAGAGTGCATGAAGAAGTGGACTGAAGGGTTAGGCGACTTATCTTATGTTATTGGCCCGTATAAAAATGGTAAGTTAGCAGATTTAGGTGTAGATATTGATGGGAGGAGTATTTCAGTATCGTGGAATGCATACGCTTATAATGAAAAAATAATGTCTATTGAAGGTGAGCAATTGCTAGATTGGGGAGGGAATGTAAGATCACATGTACCAGTTGCACAATCAATCTGGCCATGGATAGATACATTTGATTATCTTAGCGATAACCTCGAAAAATTAATAAAACAGAAACCCTTAATGATGGGTGATGGAATTTTATTAGAAGAATATATATGGAGTATTAGTTGTAAGTTAACTAATAGAGGTAGTTTTTATGACGATCTTATAAATTTATCTGAAATTGAGAGTTTCAGAAAATACTCACACGAAACTCATCTACATATAAAAGGGATTGTAGTTGATATGAAGTTTTACATTAACGAAATAGATAGATTGATTGAGAGTGGAATTTCATTCATAAATGCACCTTGGCCTAAACAGGACGTTCTAAATAGAAGTAATGGAGGATGGGTATGGGCTAAATACTCAAATCAAAGAATCCTTGAAAAGACCACATTTATTTATGAGAGTGCCATGAAGGAGTACTTAAGATTAATTGATAAGTGGTTTCCATTAATTAAGGAAAATTTATCATTATATAATTTATTGCCAGCAAAACTGAATGGAGATATAAGTATTAGTAGACAAAATGGATTTCAAGGAGGGCCGATGTTGGATTGGTACTTTGAAATATTACCAAAAGGAAAGGATTCATATGTAAATTTTAAACTAGTGAATGTTAAAAGTGGACGAGATATGTCTAGGGATAACTATTCCCAAATTTTGAGAGAATTAAGATCGAAACGTCGTGAAAAAAGTGAATGGATTCACTTTTCAAGAGGCAGTAGGATTTTAGACATATTTGGGGACAAACTTGTTACTAATTTAGTATTTGAGTGGTTGGAATCTGATTTAAAAAATATTGGCTTGATCAAATAAATGTACCACAAACCTTGATAAAAGGTGTTATGTATAGTATAGACGCAGGTGCTGAAGTTGTTCAATTATTAGAATGAACAGAAAAACTGCAGCTATAAAGGTATGGTGAACCGTATCATCAGTAGCTTTTAGAGTATTCAAATGGATTAACTAAAAGAACTTCATCTAACACATAGTCCTCGCAACTGAAGCTGCGAGGACTATAAGAACGTTATCTGATATCCGATGGTTGATTAAATTTATCGGCAATATTGTATACAACGCGATATGATTTGACAATACGAAGTTATAAAAGAGCATTTTTAAGTAAAAACTCGCTGACACTCGTGAAAACACATTTGAGTTATCTCAAAAAAATGAGCGGACGATCAAAAAACAAATTTGCTACATCAGTATGATACTCACTTGCTGAAAACTAGAGCTAATTATAAAGGAGAATTAACTTTTTAACTAATCGGCTTCAGATAAATCATTGTTTTCGTAACCCAATAAGGATATACAATAAACGAGAGCTTTTTTAAATAGAGGAGAGAATTTGATGATACTTAGATTTAAATCACAAAGAATTATATTGACGTTATTGATTTGTACATTAGCAGCAACTATAATTGTTGGAATATTTTCTGTGAGATATATGCAAAAGAGGTTTAATCGATATGATGATAGTGTGTTTGAGAAAATTGTTGAGTCATCAAAAGATATAGAGCCATCTTTGTTTTTTGAGAATATAGAGGGTTATATTAATAACCGTGATATTATTTTTTCTGTGGACTCAGATGGCTCTGTAACTTGGAGTGAAGGACTGGTCATAGGTGAAAAATTTAAAGATATAGTACATAAACAACTTGTGATTGATGATGGATGGATCAGACTTAGTAGAAAAGATTTGAATCTGAATACTTATGTTTCTAATGTGAATGTTAAAGTCGACCAGGTATATACGTTTGTTTTAAGTGATGGATCTTTATGCTATTATATTCCATTTAGATTAGTTGGAGAGAATGATTACCTGTCTATTATCTTGATATCCGTTACAATAGCATGTTTTATTACATCCTTTGGTATTGGGATAATTAATAAGGATATTTCAGATATGATGAAAGAAGAAAAGATAAGTTTGAATTTAGCTAATGTCAGCAGTTAATGTCCTCGTAAACAGGCGATTATGTAGTTGTTATTTTTGAACTCATAGTCCTTGCGATGTGTCTATTTTTCGTAATATCAGTGAATGGAGGGAGCTTAAGTAAACTTCGTTAAGAATATTCAATATTCGAAAATGGTCAAGTTTTGTAATTAGAATAATGGATCCAGGTTCGGAAAGTTTTAAAACTGGAACTCTATCAAATGGTATTTTTACATTTTCTTATAACAATAATATTTATACTTGGGACAAGACTGTAAGACTTTATTATTCTTACTAAACTGAAATACATGGTTTCATGGAGGAAGAATGAAAAAAAGAATACTCTACTACTTATTTATAGGTATTACTATTGCTTTTATAGTGATTTTAATCAAAAGGAATAGTGAAGAACAGTATTGGCTTAAAGAAGAACTTATATCTATGGAAATTGAAAATAAAATTACAGGGGAAAAGAAGAATATAACAACTTTAAGCGAAATTGAGCAAGTTTTATCAGCATTGAAAAGTATTAATTATACATCTAATAAACCTGAAGAAACTTGGGGTTTGGGTTATTCGATAAAAATTAAGTATGATAAAATATGTGTTGAATATTATTTTGCAACATCAACACATTTGATTGTTTCAATAAATGATAAGAAATGGCGAGAATACTTGATTGAACCCAATATAAATTCAATTTATACACAACTACAAAATAGCTTTCGAAGCAATTAATTACAAACAAAATTAGTAAAGCCCTTCATATAACACATAGCCCTCGCCACTGAGGCGGCGAGGGCTATAAGGACGTTATCTGAAAAGCGAGAACCAAAAAAATCAAAATCATATAATAAATTGTTAGGGAAGGAGATTTAATTTGAAACGAAATATGATACTTCTAGCGATGCTGCTAGTCTTACTTATAAATGTCAACATTAGAATGTACAATTTTGATCATATAAAAATGTACAATTTTACTCAGACTTGAAATGATTTCTTGTCCGATAAGATGGCCCAATGACGTTAACAACTT
>Ga0209369_1001693_pt1 | contig 10058 bp, 7 predicted proteins | sample EBPBio142010_DNA_FD_185865 | JGI IMG/M metagenome (GOLD analysis project Ga0209369, IMG submission 185865) | Wastewater treatment Type I Accumulibacter community from EBPR Bioreactor in Madison, WI, USA - Reactor 1_10/4/2010_ DNA (SPAdes)... | ecosystem: Engineered > Bioreactor > EBPR >... | reverse complement strand
CGCGCGCCGCGCGGCGGAAAAGGGCCGCAAGCAATTTGTGCTGTGGCTTGATGCGCATACGGATTTCCACACGCTGGAAACGACTGGCAGCGGCAATCTGCACGGCACGCCTGTTGCCTATTACACGGGCCAGAAGGGCTTTGAGGGCTATTTCCCAGCCTTGGCAGCTCCGATTGATCCCGCCAATGTTTGCATGATGGGTATTCGCAGTGTTGATCCGGCAGAACGCGCTGCAATCAAGCAGACCGATGTTGCCGTCTATGACATGCGCCTTATCGACGAACATGGTGTTGCTGCCTTGCTGCGTCGCTTCCTTAAGCGCGTGAAGGACGAAAACGGCCTTCTGCACGTCAGCCTCGATGTCGACTTCCTTGAACCTTCGATTGCGCCGGCTGTCGGCACCACGGTTCCGGGCGGAGCGACCTTCCGTGAAGCGCATCTCATCATGGAAATGCTGCATGACAGCGATCTGGTGACGAGCCTCGATCTCGTCGAGCTGAACCCGTTTCTCGATGAACGCGGACGTACCGCAACGGTGATGGTCGACCTGATGGCGAGCCTTTTGGGCCGCAGCGTCATGGACCGTCCAACCATCAATTACTGAATTCAGGAGGCCGCATTCGTGAAGCGCCGGGTGGTTCCATCCGGCGGCAGAATGCTCAAGCTAATTGTATTACGCGCATCTTGTTCCGAAAACCGCTTCGCACTTTTCGGGATGCGCTCAAGGAGCAATAATGACCCAACCGAACCTCAATATCGTCCCCTTCGTCAGCGTCGATCATATGATGAAGCTGGTGCTGTCCGTCGGCGTGGAAACCTTCCTCAAGGAACTCGCCGACTATGTCGAAGAAGATTTCCGCCGCTGGGAAAACTTCGACAAGACGCCGCGTGTGGCGTCGCACTCGAAGGAAGGCGTGATTGAGCTGATGCCGACGAGCGACGGAACGCTCTATGGCTTCAAATATGTGAACGGCCATCCGAAGAACACGCGTGAAGGTCTCCAGACCGTTACGGCATTCGGCGTTCTTGCCGATGTGGGCAGCGGCTATCCGATGCTGCTGACCGAAATGACCATCCTGACTGCGCTGCGCACTGCCGCGACTTCGGCAGTAGCCGCCAAGCATCTGGCCCCGAAGAATTCCAGCACGATGGCCATCATCGGCAATGGCGCGCAAAGCGAATTCCAGGCTCTGGCTTTCAAGGCACTGCTTGGCGTCGACAAGCTGCGTCTCTACGATCTTGATCCGGAAGCGACTGCCAAGTGCATGCGCAACCTGCAGGGCGCCGGTTTCGACATCGTTGCCTGCAAGACGGTCGAAGAGGCTGTCGAGGGTGCGGACATCATCACCACCGTCACCGCCGACAAGGCCAATGCGACGATCCTGACCGACAACATGGTTGGCGCTGGCGTGCACATCAATGCTGTTGGCGGCGATTGCCCCGGCAAGACGGAACTGCACGGCGATATTCTGCGTCGTTCGGACATCTTCGTCGAGTACCCACCGCAGACCCGTATCGAAGGCGAAATCCAGCAGCTGCCGGAAGATTATCCGGTCAAGGAGCTTTGGGAAGTCATCACCGGGAAGATCGCCGGACGCAACGATGCCCGCCAGATTACGCTGTTCGATTCCGTCGGCTTTGCGACCGAGGATTTTTCGGCCCTGCGCTATGTGCGTGACAAGCTGAAGGACACCGGCTTCTACGAAAAGCTGGATCTTCTTGCCGATCCAGATGAGCCTCGCGATCTCTACGGCATGCTGCTGCGTCACGAAAAGCTGCTGAAAGGCGAAAAGACCAAGCCAGCGGCCTGATCCGGCCTTTTGAGCAGCTTCCACTTTTGGAAGACGGGCTCTACCTGTTGCAACCCTGCCGCGCTTGATGCACGGCAGGGGCACGTTTTCGCAGTCGCTGCGATAAATCCTTGGTGCCTTGCGCGATTTCCATTATTGCAGGATGTGATTTCTGTGATGGGGTGCATCAGGCATGGGCGACAGGGTGGAAAACGAAACATCCTACAGGCAACCGGCGAATGTTGTGCGGTCTGCCGCCAGTCCGGTCGTCTTCTGCGACACGCTGGGCCTTTATCAGGCCCCTGTTGGCCCATCTCTTGATACGGTTGTCTTGTTCGCAAGCCCCTGGGGGCTGGAAGAGCTCTGCACGACACGCAAATTCTGGCGCATTATCGCCGACGGACTTTCGGTGCAGGGGATAGGCTCCTTCCGCTTCGATTGGCCCGGTACGGGCGATGGACGCGACGACATCGAATTTTCCAAAGGGCTGGAGCTCTGGCGCAATACGCTTGCTGAAGCTGCCCGGAAGGCGCGTGACCTGTCCGGGGCAAGCCGCGTTATCATCATTGGACAGAGCCTTGGTGCAGCGATTGCTGCCGAAACTGCGGTCCGGATCGAAGGCATCGCAGCGTTGGCGCTTCTGTCGCCGGTCATTTCCGGGCGGTTCTACACGCGTGAACTGGCCGTCTGGTCGAGTATGGTCGATGCCGATCTGGGCCTGACGGACGAGCAAAGGATCAAGAACAGCGTTTCCATCGCATCGCTGACAATGCAGCCGGAAGTGGCCGCCGATGTAAAGAAGATCAATCTTCTGTCGCTGGAGACGAAGCCTGCGCCTCAATGCCTTTTGCTGGCGCGGATGGACCGTCCGAATGATGCCGAATTGGCAACGCATCTGGAAAAGCTTGGCGCGGATGTGACGGTTGAAGCTTTTACCGACTACGACAAGCTGATTTCGAACCCGGTCATCTCGCGCCTGCCGCTGGAAGTCGCGGACCGGCTTGTCGACTGGGCGGCAGGTCTGGCAGGTTCGCAGCCTGCGCAGAACAAGCCGGATGAAAGGGCACTCGGCGGCACTTTGACGGGTGACGGTTTTGTGGAAACGCCTATCTCGTTCGGTTCCGGCAATCGCCTTTCAGGCGTTCTCTGCGCACCCGTGGGTGAGCGGCGCGGCAGGACGGTCCTGTTTCTCTCCGCAGCCTATGATCGACGTGTCGGGTGGGGGCGTACGACCGTCGATATGGCGCGCAAGCTTGCGCGGGAAGGGATAGCATCACTGCGCTTCGATATTGCGAATGCAGGCGACAGCCCGCCCAATCCGGGGATGCCGGAACAGGTGCTTTATACCAATGGGGCAGAGGCCGATGTTGCCGAAGCACTCGACTATCTCGACACTATTGGTTGGGGCCGTCCCATTATCGCAGGACGATGCAGCGGTGCTTTTCTGGGATTCCACAGTGCCTTGAAAGACGAGCGCATTTCCGGTGCGGTCCTCGTCAATCCGGAGACGTTCTATTGGGCGCCGGGACGCTCGGTAGAAGATGCCGTTCGCGACGGCAAGCGCACGCTGGAGGATTATGGCAGCCGCGCGCTCCGCGCCGAAACATTCCAGCGCTTGTTTCGCGGTGAACTGGATATCCGTGCCATCCTGCGTAACATCTCGCGCGGGGTTGTCGGGCGTATTCGCGGGCTTGCACGCAAGCTTCTGCGCAGCCGCACAGTGGAAGGACGGGCAGTCTATTCGGCTTTTGACGAATTGAAGCAGCGTGAGGTGCCGCTGGCGCTGGTCTATGCCGAAAAGGATATCGGGCGCGAACATTTCAATTTCTATTTTGATCAGGCGGGCGCCAAGCTGCAGGGCTTCGACAATGCGTCAGTCGCCATCATTCCGGATGCCGATCACAATCTGACGCCGGAACATTCGCGCGAGATTTATATCGGCGCGATCCGCGCAATGGCCTTGCGAGGTTAGAACCAGACGATCCGTGACGAACCGGCGATGCGGATTTCTCCAGACGGTTTTTCGAGTGTTGCCTTACGTGGAATAAGGGCGATGCGTTTCGTCTCGTTGGGAGCAAGGTGAAACCAGTTCTCGGCAGCCCGCCAGTCACCTGCATCGATGCTGACAGATTGGGCCAGAACCGGCGTTTTCAGATCGAGGAACCAGTTTCCGTTTTCTTCGATGGGAGCTACTTCGATAGTGGCGTCGTGAAATGCCTTTGTTCGTCCGAGCGGAAAGTGGAATGCCTCGGCAATCGTAATGTCATTGCGCTTCAGTCGCGCGACGGTCACGTCATGGGCCGGAGGGCCGAAACGATAAGCGTAAGTGACATCGAAGAACGCGCCGAACAAGTCCGTTGCGGCAATGGTGATCGCTGAACGTCCGGCAATCGAAAGAACACGGCGGCCGGAAACCACCGGCTGCGAACCGGCACGCAAACAGGTCAATTCAAGCGAAAGATCAGCGGATTCTGCCTGCTCATTCAGAACATGAATCGCGAGGCCATTGACGCCTTCATCGGTCAAGGCGACCTGCTGTGGACGGAAGGCGCGTTTCAAACCATGCCATGACGCTTTGGGTTCGCCGGTCGCATCAATCATGCCCCAACCGGCACCGGGCAGCAGGTCTTGGAACATCCAGAGAAGTGCACCGAAACAGGTGCTTCCCGGTCGTCTCCACTCGGCGAAGGTCGCTTCCATCACTTCCGCCGTAACAGCGCGGGAAAGGTGGAGATACTGTTCCACATCCTCGCGCCGCAGCCGTGCCGGATCATAGCCGTACAGCATCTCCAGATAGGCGTCCCGCACATCCTCGAAATCCCAGGACACACCACGGTCGCGGGGCACGCGTGCTTTCCAGCGCGGATCGTGAACCGGGGGTACATCGAGATGGGTTTTCAGCGTGCGCGCTTCGGGCACGTTGGAGAAGGCCAGACATTCGGTCGCAAAGCGTACTTCCGCGCGCCGCGCATCGTCCAGCGGACGGCAATAAGCGCTGACTCCATAGTAATGGCTGACGCCTTCATTGCTGATGAAGGGAAGGGCGCCACCGCAGGGCGAGTTCGGCACATAGGGAATATTCGGGCAAAGTTTACCGGCGATACCGGGCAGGATTTCCTCGGTAAGCGGGCCTTTCCAAGTCGCTTCCGGCAGGCCCATCATTGCGCCCTGCTGATAGATTTCGCTACCGCCGCAGAGGATGCTCAGCGAAGGCGCATGCCTGACAGCGGTGAGAAGCTGTGAAGCTTCGGCCTGCACTTTTGCGACAAACGCTTCGTCCTTTACCGGATAGTCGAAATTGGCAAACATGAAGTCCTGCCACACCATGATGCCCAGCTCGTCACAAAGCGCATAGAAATCTGGTGTCTCATAGGCAGTGATGCCGCTCAGCCGCAGCATGTTCATGCCCGCTTCCTGCGCGAGCTTCAGCCATGGTTCGTAATCGTCGCGCGCGCCGGGAAGGCGGACGATATCGGCAGAACTCCATACTGCGCCGCGACAGAAAACCTTCTCGCCATTGATCCTGAGTGCAAAACCCTTGCGGTCCGGTCCGCGATCGACCTCGATGCGGCGGAACCCAGTGCGCCCCAGCAGGCGTAGTTCGCCGTCGAGCGAAAGTTCGACGTTGTGAAGCGTTGGATTGCCATGCGTGTGTGGCCACCATGGTTCAATATTAGGAAGCGTCAGCCTTGCCGTCCAATGATTGTCAGTCTGGCGCTCGCAGGCGATCTGCTGCCCCGCGCAATGGAGAGTGGGTGCCTCGGCCTTGCCGCTATAGGTAAAACTGACCTGAAGTTCGCCATCGCCGGTTTCTGTCAGTCTTGCCTGAATGGCGATGTCGGATATGGTCTCCGTATCAGAACGGCTGATGGAAATCGGACGCCATGGACCCACGGCATGCACTTCCGGGCACCAGCCTGGCATATAGCCAAGCGCGGTCGTGCGAATGAGGCGCAGACCTTGCGTGTTCATCAGTTGCGTGCGCCAGCGGGCACGCGGGCCTTTTTGGCTGAGGCGAGGCGCGAGCGCGCGGAAACAGAGGGCAAGCTCGTCCTTGCCGGTCAGTGTAACGGGCAGATCATGGCCGAGAAACATGCTGTCGGTTTGCAGCAGCAATTCGCCATTGAAAAAGATGTCGCAAATCGTGGCAAGCCCGCCAAAATGGAGTGTGGCGGGGCCGGGTGTCTCCTCGATATCAAGGAAATACCAGGCTTGCCTGCTATCGAGCGCTACGGGATTGTTTCGGTCGAAATGCCCCGATTTTTCCAGAGCTTCCGCCACTGTGCCGGGCACCGGCGCACCATTGATCGCCGTACTGGACTTGGCATCATGCGGCGTTTGCGCCGCATCCGGGCCGGTGACAGCAAGCCGCCAGCCGGTCGAGAGCGGTCGTTTGGTCGGGTTTAGTTCAAGCCGCATCGCGACCAAGTTCCGCTGCAAGCGCTGCCGTCAACCGATCCCAGGCATCTGCCGCCGGTTGTAGCGTTCCGGCCAATGCGTCGAATTTCTTGCGCATGACGGCGCGGGCGAGCTGGAACTGAACAGCCTTTGCCGTTTCCGCAATCTGCAAGGCATCTGCCGAGGCCGTTGCAAAGCGCCTGCCTTGCCCGAGCCAGTCGAAATGACTTGCCGCGAGTTCGAAATTCGCGCCGAGCTGGCGCAGCGTGTTGAATGCATACTTATGGAAGAAGCCGAACGGGCGTTCCGCGATTGCTTCAACCTGTCCCGGAAACACGCTGGCAAAGGCACGAATAGGGTTTTCCTTCGGCCTGCGGGCAAAGTGGCGGGGCAGAAGGATTTCGGCAACGCGTCGCTGATGCGCTTCATCCGGCACATGCTTCGGAAACTTGGCGAATTCCGTATAGGGCAGGAAGGGCAGGTCGGCTTCCGTCAGATGACGCTGGAAGACACCGTCGAAATCCTCACCTTCGAGATGATAGAAACCGCCATTGTGGAAATAGTCCAGCAAGCGGTTTTCGACGTCCATACGGTTGATGGCGATGGTCGTCTTGCCATGTTCCGTGCGATAGCTGACGCCATGCGTATCCGGCATGAAGTAGCTGTCCATTTCGATCATGCAGAGGCGTCCGCGCGCGATCTGCTCGGCGACATGGCTTTCCACGCGGTCGAAAATCGCAAGCTCCGTCGCCCGCACGCCATAAAGGGCTTCGAGGTCTTCCAGCGGCACCTTGAAGAAGGTGAACTGGTCGCCCTCGAAATCCTGTGTCAGCGTGAAACCGAGCATGGCTTCCGGAGCGACACCCAATGTTGCCAGCACTTCGATCCAAAGATCGACATAGCAGTTGGTTTCCGGCCAGATACGCGTCTGGGCATGCAAAGCGTGCGGCGTGTAACGGTCGGGCGCGATGTTCGGAAAAACTGCCTGCATGGTGGTGATCAGCCCCACAATTCCTTGCGTACGTTTTCCGGCCAGATTTCAACATCCAGACCGTGATGATGGAAGAGCGCCAGCGCGATGCGCTCCAGTCCGAACCCGACGCAGGCCGTGTGCGCCACCGCACCGTCATCGAGGGAGAGGCCCCATTTCACGCCGAACTGGTCCTGATGATAGTTAAAGCTCATGCAAGCGGTCGGCTTTTCGACGCTGGTGATCGGGATCAGCAGCTCGAATTTCAGGTTCTGGTCGCGCTGGTTGTTGACCAGCAACTTGCCTGCGCGTCCGAAGAACGGGTCGTTGGCGACGTCGATTTCGACCGGCAGTCCGACCTTCTTCATCATTTCAGTGCCACGGTCGATCCAGAGCTGGCGGAACGACATCACATCGGCTTCGGTGCCCATGCGCACATATTCCCGCATGCGGAAAAGCTGCTGGCGGGCAGGGTCGACCGACGGTTCATGACGGAAGCAATAGGATTGCAGGTCGTAAAGCCCGCCGCCCTGCGGCAGCGGTCCGCGTTTGGCCACAGTCGGATAGAGCGGATAACAGGCCGCAGGCGTCAGCACGATGTCTGTTGCTTTTTGCTCCAGCGTCCAGTCCGTGCCTTCATCCATGCATTTGATGAGATTGACGTGGTCAAGCTCGCAGCCACAGAAGCTGTGCACGGTGCCGGCCAGCTGCGGGAAGCTTTTCATGTAGCCGCTTTTTTCGAAAAAAGCGCGGTTCATGCCGGGTGGAAAGCGGATCGCTTCGGCGCCGTCATTGCCTCCGGTACGGTCGATCAGGCGTTCAAACGCCTGGATGACATCTTCGAACTGGCCGGAACGTCCGTATAGGCCTTCCACGCCGGTGTCGATCAGGAGACCGGAATCGAAAAGCCGGTCTAGAAATGATCTCTGAGCATCCATGGCAATTACCCCAAAAGGCTGGTGTTCTGTTTGTGAATGAGCAGCATGGTGGCTGTATTGCCGAGGATGCGCTCGTTGGAAATCATCAACTGCGCCGAATGCGCGTCACGCAGATGGCGGCCGAGGCTGAAAGGCGTACCGTTCTTGTAGCCCATGATGCCGCAGACCAGCATGGCATGATTGATGATCTGAAGGATCGTCTGCGATGCGGCAATCTTGAGATTGTTCATCGCAATCGCAAAGCCCATCGAGGCCAGCTTGTCCGGATCGTGCTTTGCTTCGCGATAGGTCTTAAGGCAAGCGACGATTTCGGATTTCAGCATCTGAAGCATGTTGGACGCTTCGGCTACGCGCAGAGCGCCCGGCTGCGGCGCACCCGGATTGCGCTTTGCTGCGGCGCGCACGAATGCCTGCGCGCGGTTGACCGCATCGACGGCGATGCCATACCAGAGCGAACTCCACAGCGTATGCGACTGCGCCAGCATGGATTGGGCTGCGATTTCGGCAAAGGGATGCGGCAGGATCTGCACCTTGTCCGCCTCGCCACGGAATACAAAACCTTCCGAGCAGGTGCCACGCATGCCGAGCGTGTCCCAGTCATGGGTCTTTTCGAGCGTGTACTGGTCCTTCAGGAACACGGTCATCACCTGATCCGACGATGCGGCATCCTTGTGGGAGCGCGATGTGATCAGAATGGCATCCGCATAGGTACCATAGGAAATGACGGTGGCGTTCTTTTCCAGACGGCAGATATCACCTTCGACCTCGATGGCGCAGATCGAGTTGCGCAGATCGCCGCCAATGCCGCCTTCGGTCGTAGCCGAAGCAAGCAGCAGCTGGTCCTTTGCGACCTTGCGCATGAAGTCCCGGTGCCATTCAACCGTCTGGCCGTGCTCCACCAGACTTGAAAGCTTGATGTGATGCATGGCGAAAATCATTGCGCTCGATGCGCAAGACTGACCAAGAACACAGCACAGTTCTGCAATCTGGTCGATCTCTGCACTCTCGCCGCCGAATTCGCTCGGCACCTGAATGCCCAGCAGACCTTCGGCCTTCATCGCATCGATTGCTTCACACGGGAAGCGGCCTTCCTTATCGACGCTATCGGAAAATTTACCCGCTATGGCCGCAACGCGGCCCACGCGCTCTGAAAGACTGTTTCCCGCCCCGGCATTCATTATGCGGCCTCTTTGTCCTTGAGAATTTGGGTGATCGTCTGTTCGATGGCCTTGATGCTCGCAAAAGATTTGCGATTGAGATACTGGTCTGGAAATTCGATGTCGAACTTGTCTTCCAGGCCAAGCATGAGCTGGACCGATGCAAAGGAGGACAGGCCCGCGCTGTAAAGGTCGGCATCGTCGGCGATGTCCGTCACCGGGCCCGGCAGGCCGCCGACCTTGGCCAAAAGTTCGCGAATGGATTCATTCATAGTTTAACTCCCTGCATATCCGCTCAAGTCGAAACTTCACGTCTGGGTTGACGCGATACACGATCTATCGAGCTTTCAAAAAAGCTGCGGTAACTGTTCGAAATTCTGCCCCTTTATGCAAGTGATATGTTGCGAATATTAGTTAATCCGCAAGCACACCATCGTGCGTCAGGCTTTATCTGCTCCCGCAAGCCTTTATTTTCTATTGACGCAACTGAATTGCGGCCCGGCTATTCTGCGGACGTGCTTATATAGTTAAATATTCGATGACAAGATGGGTGGCATTGCCCGTAAGGGTTGCGTCCTCTTTTGGTTAAAGAGGGCGGCGCGAATGCCGTGGTGCGGAAATCTGACCCGTATTGGTAGCAATCGCCATTTCAAAACTGTCGGCAATGCGCCGTGCCCGGTCTATGAAAATGATCGCGGCTTCCGGCGGGAAGATTTCGCGTGCGGTTGTCTCGAAAAGGTCGAGCCAACGGTCGAAATGTTCGTTCTTGAGTCCCAGTTTCAGATGTGGCGCCATGGGGCGGCCT
>Ga0209369_1001690_pt1 | contig 10078 bp, 9 predicted proteins | sample EBPBio142010_DNA_FD_185865 | JGI IMG/M metagenome (GOLD analysis project Ga0209369, IMG submission 185865) | Wastewater treatment Type I Accumulibacter community from EBPR Bioreactor in Madison, WI, USA - Reactor 1_10/4/2010_ DNA (SPAdes)... | ecosystem: Engineered > Bioreactor > EBPR >... | reverse complement strand
GAGCAGGCACAGGACCTGCCCCGGCCCCAGCGACAGGTCGATCCCTGACAGCACCGCCCTGCCACCGTGGCCCACGACAAGGCCCCGCGCTTGCAGAAGCGGGGTCACTCGGCCCATCCCCGGCTGCCGCGCGCCAGAAGCCAGACGAAGACCGGCGCGCCAAGGATCGCGGTCAGGATGCCCAGCGGCACCTCCATCTGCGCGATGCTGCGGGCGGCGGTGTCGACCAGCACCATGAATCCTGCACCGATCAGGATGGCGGCGGGCAGCAGCCGGTCAAAGCGCGGGCCCGTCATCAGCCGGGCCATGTGCGGCACCATCAGCCCGATCCAGCCGACCACTCCGGCCATCGCGACCGCCGCCGAGGTCATCAGCGTGGCGCAGGCAATGACCAGCAAGCGCAGGCGCGCGGCCTCGATGCCCAGCGTCCTCGCCTCGTCGTCGCCAAGCGCCAGAGGGCCGATCCGCCAGCGCAGCAGAATCAGCGGTGCGAGGCCGACAAGGATGGCGGGCAAGGCGGCTGCTACATCGGCGCGCTTGACCCCGGCCAGGCTGCCCATCAGCCAGAAGGTGATGGCGGGCAGCTGTTGCTCGGGATCAGCCATCAGCTTGACCAGCGAGATGCCCGCCCCGGCCAGCACGCCCACCGCGATGCCGCACAACACCATGACCAGCACCTGCCCTCCGCCGCGCAGCGAGAGCGACAGGGTGAGGACCAGTCCGACGGTGGCAAGGCCGGTGACGAAGCCGATCAGCTGGATCATCAGCACCGGCAGGCCCAGAAGGATGCCAAGCACTGCGCCGAGCCCCGCCCCCGCCGAGACGCCGAGGATGTCTGGCGAGACCAGCGGATTGCGGAAGGCGGTCTGATAGGCCGCCCCCGCCGCCGCCAGCGCTGCCCCCACCAGCGCCGCCGCCAAGACGCGCGGCAGGCGGATGTTCCACAGGACGGTGGTGGCCTGCGTGTCTCCGCCGCCGGTCAGCACAAGGCCAATCTGGCGCAGCGACAGCGGAAACGGCCCGATCACCACCCCTGCCAGCAGCGCGGCGGCAAGCCCCGAAAGCAGAAGGGGCGCAAGCCGCGGCTCAGTCACCCAGAAGCGCCGAGACTGCCGCCTCGTCCAGCTTCACGCCATAGAAGAGGTCATAGAAGGTGGCCACGTCCGCCTTCAGGTCACCTTTCGCATGGTCGGGATACAGCTTGGGCGCCAGCCATTTCAGCCCGATCAGCCGGTTGGCCGAGGGCGGGCGGTCGATGAAGCCGAAGGGCGCGGCCGGGGCCAGGTAGACCCGGCCCTGTGCCACCGCCGGGATGCCCTGCCACTCCGGCATCGTGCCGACATTGGCGGCGAAGTCTTTGTCGATGGTGATGATCACCTCCGGCGCCCAGGCCTGAACCTGCTCGGGGCTGACGGTGGCAAGGTTGCCGGTGCCTTCGTCCGCCACGTTGCGGCCGCCCGCGCGTTCGATGATTTCGGCGTTGATCGAGCCCTTGGTCGCGGTCTCCAGCCCCTCTGGCCCGCGCGCGAGATAGACCGAGGGACGCTGATCCTCGGGGATTTCCGCCAGCAGCGCATCGGTCTCGGCCAGCACGGTTTCCGCATAGGCGGCCAGGGTTTCGGCGCGCTCGGGCACTGCGAGCACGTTGCCCATCTGGCGGATGGATTGCGGCAGCACCGCGAAGCCGCCGTCGATCAGCACATAGGGCACGCCGGACTGGTCCTGCACCCGGGCGGCAAGGTCCTTGTAGGTGTCGTTCACCGTGCCGTAGTCGACGATCAGGTCGGGCGTCGCGGTCAACAGCACTTCCAGGTTCAGCGTGTCGCCCTTGCCGGTCAACTGGCCCAGTTCCGGCAGAGCCGCTGCCTCGGGGCGCAGGTAGGGCAGGTCGCCCTTCTTCGGGGCGCGGACCCAGCCGACCATCGCTTCGGGCTTCAGCACATACAGCAGCGTCGAGGCGGGCGGACCCGCGGCAAAAACCCTCGCCGGGTTCACCGGCACCAACACCTCGCGGCCCGTCGCATCGGTGACGGGGCGGCCATCGAAGGCCAGCGCAGGAAATGCCGTCAGCGCGGCAAGGATCGCGCCCTTCAGCGCCGTTGCGGGGAAGTATTGCACCAGAGGGCTCCGAATTCGGGTTTCAGGTCGATCAGCGGCGTGCCGTCCACACAGTCGAGGCCGCGGACGGTGAGGCCGTTGCCCTCCACCGCCAGAAGCCGCACCACGGACGAGGCGACGGGGTTGGGGCGCAGCGGCGAGCGGATGGCGAAGGTACCGATGGAATGGTCGGCGAAGGCCGGGTTCTGCCGCACGGCATCCCGGCGCGAGAGGTGCATCCAGTAGAGGACCTGAAGGTTCTCGTGCTTGCCGATCCCCTCCAGCGCGGCCGTCCAGCGTGGGTCGATCTCGATCCGGCAGGGCGGCCCGGTCTCGGCATCGCCGCGTTTGGGGCAGTCGCCGCGGCTGGTCCAGGGGGTGCGGATGCGGCCGATGAACCAGAGCCCCGCGTCGAAGCCTTCGGGCAGGGCGACGGCTTCCTCATGCGGGCGCAACGGGTCGGCAACGGTTTCAGTCATCGACCCCGACCATGACATCCGAGGCCTTGATGACGGCTGCGGCGGGCTTGCCCACGGCAAGGCCAAGCTCGCGCACCGCGTCATTGGTGATCGAGGCGGTGACGACCGCGCCGCCGATGTCGATGCGGACATGGCTGGTGACGGCTCCGGTCACGATCTCGACCACCGTGCCGCGCAGGACATTGCGGGCGCTGAGTTTCATGCGGTTTCCTCCTGTTATCGCGGTCAGGCTGCCCGGGCGCGGCAGGCCGTGCGCAGCCAGTCCATCACCCGATCGGCATCGGCAGGCAGCGGCTCGGCCGCCCCGCTGGCAAAAGCCAGGAACGCCTCGCGCCATTCGGGCGATACGCCGACCAGCACCGGCAAGCCCGCCGCACAGGCCTGCCCGATCAGGTCGACCAGTCCGCGTCCCGCGGCCTCCTGCTTGCCGAACTTGTTGACGATCAGCCCTTCGGCGCCCGCCATGCGGTCCTGCACTTCCAGCACTGCCTGTTCCAAGGCACCCGCGTCCAGCCGACAGCCCGTTGCGCCGGGACCGAGGTCCAGACTGATGTTGCGGATTGGGCCGTCGGGCAGGAGGCGCAGCACGATCTCGCATTTCTGTTGTGGCGCATCGCCCATCACCGGCTGCACCGTGCCCGCCAGGCGGATTCCCTCGGCCGCCGCCCGTTCGGCGACGGTGGACAGGACAAGGTTGGTCTGCTGGTCCTGGTCGGAACTGACATATCGGATGTCCATGCGGCTGCTGCGCTTTCCTGTGTCGGCCTGTCGGATCGTTATGTATGATGGAACATATCTGGCCCGGCTTTCAAGCGGGAAACCACGCCGCGCCACGCGGCAGGCGCGAATCCCGTCGCAAGGCAGGCCGCGGCAGGAATGCCACAGCGGCGTGGCCGCAGGATCGCACCGGCTTGCCCGGCAGATCGGATATGTTTCTTTAAACATAACGATTCGCCAGACCTTCCCCGAAGGCTGCGCGCCTGAGGAGGAGAAGGCCCGAATGACCCCGCAAAAATCCCTGCTGCTCCGGCTGATCCTGGCCGGAACGGCAATCCCCTGCATGTCCGCATCGCCTGCGATGGCCGAGACCAAATGGTCCGACACCTTCCTGCTGGGCACGATCTATATCGGGGGCGAGGCCGATGGTCAGGGCGGCACCACCAGCAAGGTCACCGGCGAGGCCGCGAAGAAGACGGGCCGCCCGACGTTGGACGAAGCAGTGGCCACGCTGCCCGGCGTCACCTCGATCAGCACCGGCGGCGGATCGCGCAACGAACGCTCGGTCTATGTGCGCGGCTTCGGGCGCTGGCATGTGCCGCTGTCGATCGACGGCATCCGCATCTATCTGCCCGCCGACAACCGGCTGGACTTCGGACGCTTCCTGACACCGGACCTTGCGGAAATCCAGGTGCAGAAAAGCTACGTCTCAGTGCTGAACGGGCCGGGCGGCATGGGTGGGGCGATCAACCTTGTTACCAAGACCCCCACCGAAGCCTTCGAGGGCGAGATCCGCCTGGGCGTCGAGGCCGGCAATGGTGGCGACATCTCGGAGCGTAACGGCTATCTGTCCCTCGGCACCCGGCAGGACAAATGGTATGCCCAGGCCAGCCTGATGAAGCGGGAAAGCGACGGCTTCTGGCTGTCGCGCGATTTCGTGCCGGTCCCGAACGAGAACGGCGGTCTGCGTGACAATGCCGATACTTCGGACTCGCGGGCAAACCTGAAGTTCGGCTCCACGCCCAATGACACCGATGAATATGTGTTCAGCTATACCGTCCAGACCGGATCGAAGAACGCGCCCTACAGCACGCTTCTGCCAATGGACACGGGCACCGGACCCCGGCCCGCGGGATCGCAGCGCGACTGGACCTGGCCGGAGTGGGACATCGCCAGCCTTGCCTTCTATTCCCATACCGAGCTGGACACCGGCTATGTGAAGACGAAGCTCTACTACAACACCTTCGACAATACGCTCTCCGCCTGGAACAACGCACTGCACGAATCCCAGACCGTCGGCCGCGCTTTCAACAGCGTCTACGACGACTATTCTCTGGGGGTCAGCGCCGAATACGGGCTGCCGCTGGGGGCTCATGAGTTGAAGATCGCCGCGCATTACCGCAGCGACGTCCACCGGGAGACCAACTATCCGACCCCCACCCTGGGAACTCCGGCGGACCCGACCGAGCATAGCAAGGAAGAAACCCTGTCCCTTGCCGTCGAGGACACCTGGCGGCTGAACGAAACCCTGCGCCTCGTCGGCGGGCTCAGCTACAATACCGCCAAGGTGCTGGAGGCCAAGCGCAGCTCGGCCAGCCCCGGACGCCCGACGGCGGAAACCGATGCGGTGGACTGGCAGCTCGCCGCGATCTGGGCGCCCGAGGCGGGCGGCGAGTTCCACGCCAGCTTCTCCTCGCGGACCAGCTTCCCGACCCTCTTCCACCGCTTCAGCACCCGCTTCGGCACGATGGAACCCAACCCGGACCTGAAAGCCGAACGTGCGGGCAACTTCGAGCTGGGTTACAGCGGCGACCTTGGCCCGATCGGTCTGGACGCCGCGATATTCTACAGCCGGGTCGATGACCTGATCCAGGCCGTGCCCTTCGGCGGCGCGCTCTGGCAGCAGCAGAACGTCGGCACCGGCGTCTACAAGGGCGTCGAGCTGGCGGCGGACTGGCAGGTCAACGAGCGGATCAAGATCTCGGGGAACTACACCTATCTCGACGCCAGCATTGTCGACCCCTCGATCACCGGGCTGCGCATCACCGACATTCCCAGGCACAAGGCCTGGCTGGCGCTCGACTGGCAGGCGACCGGCAACCTGACCGTGTCCCCCTCGCTGGAGATCTTCGGCCCGCGCTGGTCGGACCCCGCCGCAGGCCAGCCGCGGACGGCCAACCCGATCTATACCTATCTGGAGACGGGGGGCTTCGGCCTGGCCAACCTCAGCGCCAGCTGGGAGGTGACGCCGAAAGCGTCGGTCGACTTCGCGGTGCGCAACATCTTCGACCGTGACGTGCAGGTGATGGCGGGCTACCCCGAGGCGGGGCGGACCTTCTACCTGACCGCGCAGTCCAGGTTCTGACGTGTGGCATCCCTGTGCTGAGCCCCCCGATAGCTGCTCCATCTGCTGCTAGGCCGTGTTGACAAAAGGGATTCACATGGCGGTCTGATCGTGCTTCAAGCTGGTATCTGCGATGGAGACCAGCTTGGCACGAGACCTGATGTCGGACGAGGAATGGGCTTTTCACGAGCGCTTCATCCTAGCCGTCCGCGCCCCGAACGGGCGCAAACCCATGAGCCATCGCCTTGTTCTGGATGGGATTTTCTGGATAGCACGCACAGGTTCGCCGTGGCGTGACCTGCCGGACGAGTTCGGCAAGTGGTCGTCTGTCTACCGCCAGTTCCGGCGCTGGACCCTGGCCGGGCTCTGGGAGGGTATACTGGAGGCCCTCAACGCGAGCGGGTTGGCCCCGGACGCGCTCCAGATGATCGACAGCACCGTGGTCCGCGCCCATCATCAGGCAGCGGGCGCTAAAGGGGGACTCCGCGACAGGGTTTTGGCCGTTCGCGAGGTGGCTTCACGACCAAGATCCACCTCCGCGTCAATGGCGCAGGCTTGCCCATGAGGTCGGACATCACGCCGGGCCAGACTTCAGACTATCTGGGCTTCGATCTGGTGATGGATGACAACCTGCCAGAGCCTTGCGTCCTGCTGGCGGATCGCGGCTATGACTCTGACAAGGTTCGAGAAACCATGGAGGCGCGCAACGTCGTGCCGGTGATCCCGATGCGCAAGTCCCGCAAGCTGCGCGTGGCCGTGGACCGCACCCTTTACCGGCTGCGCAACCTCGTCGAGCGATGCTTCAACAAACTCAAGAACGCGCGTCGCGTCGCTACCCGCTACGACAAAACCGCAGAGAGCTTCCTGGGCTTCATCGACATCACCTCGATCCGCCTCTGGCTCCGCCATTTGTCAACATGACCTAGTGTGCGCCGCCATACTTGTTCGCCTTCCAAGAGATCAGATCGCCTATCGTGACTGTATTGCCCTCAAACATAGCGACTTCAATACGGGGAAGCTGTGCAATCTGTATTGGAGTCTGAGAAGCGGAGGTTCGCTCAACAGATAGTTCGATTGCTTCGGCTACAAGCGAAGCACTGTGAAAGAACTCTTGGTCAGCCACTGGAACCTGAATCGAAGGCAGGCTGTAGACTTGCGGAACGTTCGAGAACTGTTCGCACATGCGTATCAGCAGTGCCTTGGAGTTTTTATTGGGGTCAGTCAGCAGCGAGCGTATTTGTGTGGCCAAAGGGCCAAAGAATACGGGATCATCTTTTGCGTGACGTGCAAGAGATGCACACAAGCGGAGAGCATCCAAAAGCTCCACAAGTTGCTCAGGATCGCTTTTCTTGAGGGTGGGCTCCTTCGACATCATCGATCCAATAGCGGTGCGAGTTTCGCTTTTCTGCGGAGGCTTGTCCGAGTTCATATGCGCTCGATCATTTGAAAATTTGCCGCAAAGCAAGGTGAGAGTCCATACAGCTCTAAACACGGGTGCCATGCTGACAAAACAGATCAGATTTACGGTGGTTGGTGCGGTATAGTGCAAGCTATGATGGGCCTAGCCTTAAGCGCTCACGAGTCAGACTGAACCGCCTCTTGGCCCGGACTCAAGGCGCTTGCGCCGCCGGGCCGCGCCCTCCCTCCCCCCGGAAGGGCGCTTTGCAACGGAAGTCACCAGAACTGCGGTGGGAGGGGTGGCACCATAAAGCGCCTCCCTCGACCGTTGCAGCGCCCGCCCGAGGGAGGGCGCGGCCCTGTGGTGGATATGGACGGATGAGTCGGGGCACGCCCCGACCTACGGCGGTGGGGAGTCGGGGTGAACCCCGACCTACGAAGAATGGGGTCAAGCCCGACCCACTTGCCATCCCCGCGCAAGTGGGGATCCATGTTGGGGTGTCGGGGTGGGTCCCCGCTTGCGCGGGGATGACAGGTTGTGCGGCAGGTCGGGGCGTGCCCCGACGTGGTGAGGGAAGAGTCGGGGTGAACCCCGACCTACAGGATCTTCTGACCCGTCTTCGCCCAGTCCTTCGTGAACTGGTCCAGGCCCTTGTCGGTCAGGACGTGGCTTGCCAGCGCCTTGATCACGTTTGGCGGCGCGGTCACCACGTCGGCGCCGATCATCGCGCAGTCCTTCACATGGTTGGCCGACCGGATGGACGCCGCCAGGATCTGGGTCTGGAAGTCGTAGTTGTCAAAGATCGTGCGGATGTCGCCGATCAGGTCCAGCCCGTCGAGGTTGATGTCGTCCAGCCGCCCGATGAAAGGCGAGATGAAGGTCGCCCCGGCCTTGGCGGCGATCAGCGCCTGGTTGGCGCTGAAGCAGAGGGTGACGTTGACCATGAAACCCTCGGACGACAGCACCTTGCAGGCCTTGAGGCCGTCCCAGGTCAGCGGGACCTTCACCGCGATGTTGGGGGCGATGGCGGCAAGCTTGCGGCCCTCGGCCAGCATGTCGTCTGCCTTGAGCGAGACGACCTCGGCAGAGACCGGGCCTTTGACGAAGCTGCAGATTTCCTTGGTGACTTCCAGGATGTCGCGACCGGATTTCAGGATGAGGGATGGGTTGGTGGTGACGCCGTCGACCATGCCGAGGTCGTGCAGCTCGCGGATGGCGTCGACGTCGGCGGTGTCGATGAAGAATTTCATGGGGGACTCCTCGGGCGATAGGTCGGGCGGCGGTTGCGGATGCCGCCGCGCGGGGGTTGAATGCTCTCGGGCGCGGGTTTACCGCAAACGGCCGGGCAGGGAAAGGCAAAGGGTTGGCGGATCGGGTCTATCAGGCGGGGGATCTGGTCGGGGTTCTTACCACCGAGCCGTTGGGCCGGGTGCTGGACTATCGCGCGCCCGAGGGGGGCTGTGGCGACGGGGATTTCGTCGAGGTGCCGCTGGGGCCGCGGCGGGTGCTGGGCGTGGTCTGGGGGCCGGGTGCCGGGGGCTGGGACCCGGCGAAGGTGCGCGCCGTGGGGCGGGTGCTGGAGGCGCGGCCGATGCGGGCGGAGCTGCGCAGTTTCCTCGCCCGGGCGGCGGACTATACGCTGACGCCGCTGCCGGCGATGCTGCGGCTGGCGACGCGGACTCCCGGGCTGGGCGATCCGCCGTCGATGCGGCGGGTGTATCGGCTGGCGGGGCCGGTGCCGAACCAGCTGACCGAGGCGCGGCATCGGGTGGTGGAGGCGCTGCGCGAATTGCGCGGCCTGCCGGTGACCTTGAGGGAGCTGGTGGAGGCGGCAGCCTGCGGGGCGTCGGTGGTGAAGGGGCTGGTGAAGCTGGGGGTGGTGGCCGAGGAGGATGCGCCGCGGGATATTCCGTATCCGAGGTTGAAGGCCGATACGGGGATGCGGCTGGCGGGCGATCAGGTCGCGGTGGGGGATGCGCTGGTCGCCGATGTGGCGCGGGGAGGCTATGCGGCGACGCTGCTGAAGGGGGTGACGGGGTCGGGCAAGACCGAGGTCTATCTGGAGGCGGTGGCGGAATGTCTGCGGGCGGGGCGGCAGGCCTTGGTCTTGTTGCCCGAGATCGCGCTTACGGCGGAGTTCCTGACCCGGGTGGAGGCGCGGTTCGGGGCGAAGCCGGCCGAGTGGCATTCGGGCGTGACGATGACCGAGCGGCGGCGGCTGTGGAAGATGGCAGCCGAGGGGGAGGCGGGGCTGGTCGTGGGCGCACGCTCGGCGCTGTTCCTGCCGTTCCGCGACCTGGGGCTGGTGGTCGTGGATGAGGAGCACGACACCAGTTACAAGCAGGAGGATGGGGTCCTGTACAACGCCCGTGACATGGCGGTGCTGCGGGCGGCGATCTGCGGGTGTCCGGTGGTGCTGGCCTCGGCCACGCCGTCGCTGGAGACCTGGGCGAATGTCGAGGCGGGGAAGTATCGGCGGCTGGATCTGGGGTCGCGCTTCGGGGCGGCGGAACTGCCGGAGATGCGGGCCATCGACATGCGGGCCGAGAAGCTGCCGGGGGATCGGTGGATTTCGGAGACCCTGGCCGCGAAGGTCAGCGCGGTTGTCGCGCGGGGGGAGCAGGCGCTGCTGTTCCTGAACCGCCGGGGCTTCGCGCCGGTGACCTTGTGCCGGGCCTGCGGGCATCAGGTGGGCTGCGACCAGTGCGATGCGCGGATGGTGGAGCATCGGTTCCAGAAGCGGCTGGTCTGCCACCAGTGCGGCGCGACGAAGCCGGTGCCGGTGGCCTGTCCCGCCTGCGGGGTGGAGGGGCGGATGGCGGCGGTCGGTCCGGGGGTGGAGCGGCTGGCGGAGGAGGTCGCGGCGCGGTTCCCGGAAGCTCGGGCGGCGGTGCTGTCGTCGGACCTGTTCGGGTCGGCCCGCGCCCTGAAGGAGAAGATAGCGGAGATTGCCGGCGGGGGTGCCGACATCATCATCGGCACGCAGATCGTGGCCAAGGGGCACAACTTTCCCCTGCTGACGCTGGTGGGCGTGATCGACGC
>Ga0209369_1001689_pt1 | contig 10081 bp, 14 predicted proteins | sample EBPBio142010_DNA_FD_185865 | JGI IMG/M metagenome (GOLD analysis project Ga0209369, IMG submission 185865) | Wastewater treatment Type I Accumulibacter community from EBPR Bioreactor in Madison, WI, USA - Reactor 1_10/4/2010_ DNA (SPAdes)... | ecosystem: Engineered > Bioreactor > EBPR >... | reverse complement strand
GTGCGACAGACGTCATACTAGATATCAAGCGACTTCTCCTATCCCCTGGGAACACATCAATCTTACCGGAGAATATCGTTGGCCAAAGCCTTAGCGTAGGATTTCGCCCTCTCCCGCAAACGACCCCTCATTGGGATCTTGCAGGAGCATGAGGCAGGCGCGAAGTGCGCTGATCTCTGCCGCAAGCATGGGATGTCAGAAGGCACGTTCTATGTTTGGAAGGCGAAGTATTCCGGGATGACGGTGTCTGAGGCCAAGCGGCTGAAGGCGCTGGAGGACGAGAATACCAAGCTGAAGAAGTTGCTGGACATGGCAGCGATGAAGGAACTTCTGTCAAAAATGTATGGTCCGCCCCGCTATTGCAAGGTTTTCGTGGGTGACGCACCGGCTTGCGTAAATGTATCCGGCCTCTGATCAGGCGTAAGCGTATCTTGCCCCCCACCTTCCTGCTCTCATCCTGATCGGTTCTTTGGACCTTGGTGATTGTTGGAATGGATTTTCTGTAAGCGGTGTCCCGATCACGCGATGACAGCGTAATTCCACGGAAGAAGATCGTCGATCTGCCTCTGCCGGTGGCCTTGGACGATGGCGGTGAGGGTGGCGGACAGCCACGCATGAGGATCGACGCCGTTCAGTTTGCTGGTCTCTATCAGCGAGGCGATGACGGCCCAGTTTTCGGCTCCGGCGTCGTGGCCCGCGAAGAGAGCGTTCTTGCGATTGAGGGCGATGGGGCGGATCGTGCGTTCGACGGTGTTGTTGTCGATCTCGACGCGCCCATCCGTCAGGAAGCGGCCGAGGCCGTCGCGGTATTTGGCGATGTAGGCAAGCGCCTCGCCCAGGGGCGACTTTGCCGACGCGCGGGTGCGATGGTGGGCAAGCCAGTCGTCGATCCGGGCGAGGACCGGGGCGGAGCGGTCTTGCCGGACGGCCAGTCGGGTGGCGGGGTTGCTGCCGCGGAGCTCGGCTTCGATGGCGTAGAGGTCGCGGATGAGGGCCACGCCCTCCTCAGCAATTGGCGCGGGGCCGGTGCGGGTGATCTCGATCAGCTTGCGGCGCGCGTGGGCCCAGCAATAGGCAAGCTGGATACCCGGACCGATCCGGTCCGCTGCAATCAGTCGGTTGTATCCGGCATAGCCGTCGACCTGCAGGATGCCGCCAAAGCCCTGCAAGATCCGCTCGGCATGCTGCCCGCCGCGACCGGGGGCATAGGTGAAGACCACGCCCGGTGGTGACGTGCCGCCCCACGGTCGGTCATCGCGAGCCAAGGCCCAGAAGTATCCGGTCTTCGTCTTTCTCGCCCCCGGATCGAGAACGGGGGCGCGGGTCTCGTCCATGAAGAGCTTGGTGGATCGCTTCAAGTCGGCCATCAGCGCGTCGTAAACGGGCCGAAGTTCAAAGGCGGCGCGACCCACCCAATCGGCAAGGGTGGAGCGGTCGAGATCGACGCCTTGGCGGCTGTAGATCTGGGCCTGACGGTAAAGCGGCAGGTGGTCGGCATACTTGCTGACCAGCACATGGGCGACCGCGGCCTCGGTGGGCATGCCGCCCGGGATCAGCCGCGCAGGTGCGGGGGCTTGCGTGACGCCGTCGGTGCAAGAGCGGCAGGCATACTTCGGACGGCGGGTGACGATGACACGGAACTGGGCGGGCACGATGTCGAGCCGCTCCGAGACATCTTCCCCGATGCAATGAAGGCAGCCACCGCAGGCGCAGATCAGGCTCTCCGGTTCGATGACCTCCTCGATGCGCGGCAGGTGCTTGGGCAGCGCTCCGCGATTGGCGGCACGCGGTTTGGCGGGGCGCTTGGCGGCCCGATCCTCGGCATCTTCTTCAGCATGGAGCACGGCCATGGCCGTTTCGAGATCTTCCAGCGCCAGCTCGAACTGGTCCGGATCGCTCTTCTCGGATTTCCGACCGAAGACCGCCTGTTTGAAGGCCGCAACCAGCTTCTCCAGACGTGCAATGCGCTCATCCTTGCGCTTGTCGCGCGCATCCGCGGCGATCAGCATCGCCTTCAGTGCAGCAATTTCTTCAAGCAGATCAGCGGTCTTCGGCATGGCGCAGGTCTACCATAGCGGCCCTGCCGATGCCTGCCGAAAACACCGACCGAGTCATCCTGCCGCAGGGCAAATCCCGTCATTCCACCGCTTCGGGGGCCTTCGCCTCGATGGCCCGAACCCGCCGCCAGTCGAGCCCTGCAAACAGCGCCTCAAACTGCGCGTGGTTCATCAGCATCAGCCCATCCTTCACGGCGGGCCAGGTGAAGCTGTGCTCTTCCAGCCGCTTGTAAGCCATCACCAGACCGGTGCCGTCCCAGTAGAGCAGCTTCAGCCGATCCGCCTTCCTCGCCCGGAACACGAAGACCGTCCCGGTGAACGGGTCCTTGTGCAGCTCGTTCTTCACCATCGCGGCCAGACTGTCGTGCCCCTTGCGGAAGTCGATGGGCCTCGTGGCAACCATGATCCGCACCCGGTTCGACGGGAAGATCATGAGCAGGCCCGCAGCGCCACAGCCAGTTCCGCAACTCGGGCTGCTGGTGTGGCACCGTCCAGCCGCACCGTCACAAGCCCGATGATCAGATCAATCGACGCGGTCGGGCCCGACGCCTCGACCGCCGGTGCCAGAGCCACCGGCGCTGCAAACTCTGCCCCTGCAACCTCGGGCACAACAAGTTTGCCCTTCCGTGCCAGCGTCCGCCAGGACGACAGATGGTTCGCCTTCACCCCATGCCGACGCGCCACCTCGTTCACCGTGACGCCCGGCACCAGCGTCTCCGCAACCATCCGGCCCTTCGCCTCATCCGACCAGCGCCGCTTGACTGCCGGAACCGCCAGAAGCTCCACAAACCCAACGGCCTCCATACTGCGCTCCCGATGGACTCCCACCGACACCTCCCGTGCAAATCTCCATACGAGGGCGCATCGCAGCTTACCGATTCAGCAGGAAGGTGGGGGCGGAACAGCGCTTACGATTTTCTCCATGGAGACTACATTGGAGGTTCTCCCGGTTGGCGGTCGGGTCCGTCGGAACCGGAAGTGGCCCGATGAGGTGAAGGCCCGGATCGTGGCGGAGACGCTGACGCCCGGTATCACAGTGAATGCAGTCGCGCGGCGTCATGGTGCTCCGGCGAACCATGTTTCAGCCTGGCGAACTCTGGCACGTAAAGGGCAGCTGGTCGCGGCTGGATGAAGGACCAGTGGCAGGTCAATGATCCAAAAGTTATATAAATATCAACGACATAGGGAAATAACCCGCCTTGGCACATTGATGCTGTCGGGGGCGGCCACATCATCAGAGCCAAGACGTATCAATCTTGAGACGGCAGATTTCCATTGACAAGTCACTTTCCGACTAAATCATTGACTTCAATTGGGGCGACTGGGTGGCACATGTTCTGGGCGATTGTTGGTATTGTAGTCGTTTGCGCAATTTGCAGTATTGCGTCTAGCGCGGAAGACTCCGCGAACGCTGCGAAGGCAAACACACAAAAGATACTTGAGAGTGAGGCGTCTGCGCGGTATGCGCGAAAGATCGCCGCATTTCAAATACTTATAACAGAAGAGTTTCCCGATGACGCAGCAAGATTCACCTATGCCGCAGTTGATCAGTCTTACAAAGCGTACTTCGGAGCATACTCTGACCCAAGGAACCGACAAAGGTTCACGATGTTTGATGCTAGCAAGTTCAAGAGTCCTGAGGATCGGCGCGCAGTCGTGGAAGATGCGATCAACCGAGGTGCCGGAACAATCTCAGAAGATTTCAGAAGAAAGGTCATGGCAACAGTCGACGGTCGTATTCGCTTTGAGCGGGCGATTCTAGCAGCCGAGACCCGTGCAGGATGAAGCTGTTTCTTGATCGCCCTTTGTGCAACCGCAGGGCAGGAACCGGCCCAATAATATTAGGTTATCACGCGGTTCTTTGCTGGCGCTGTTTGTCAGCTTCGCTGGCAATACTCGCGGCGACGCCCTTGCTTGGAATGGCCCACGGAAGCGATATATTTGCTCCGTTGGGAGCATTGCTGGTATCTGTCGGGGCGTTTGATGGTTTCCGATCTTACTCTCGCCGTTGGGGCACAAGCAATAAAAACAGGGCACTGTTCGGCTCTTGCCTTGGGCTTGGTGTTGCCTTTTGCCTCGCTGCTATCCGCTGAGTATCACCCTATTGGTCTCGAGTTCTGTGCCCATTCTGTACGGCGGAAATGGTAAAGAAGAGGGCGATAGAACTGATGATATCAAACACACCTCCGGCCAAATCCCAGTTTAGCCCGCTCCGAGCGGTTACTATAGTAAGTTGTTGGCCAGATTCCAATATCGAAGTGGATATGCCGTAGCTGATAATGGACAGTAGCGTTGCGATCCACCATGACGTTCCTAACACCAATGCGCGGTCTACCTGATTCTTAACTGAACCTCTTATGATGTTCTTTATTGCCTCAATTGGTTTCCAAATGTTTAGAATTGGAACAAAGAACCAGTAGATCGCACCCGCGGGTGTTATGCTCTGTGGCCCAAGGCGAACGGTTAAGTTTTTCGTCTCGTTTCGCATCCACCAAAGCGTTGCAATAATCCAAACTAATGCCGCAACGCCAAAAAAAAATGTAAACGCTTCATTCTGGTTCAGAGCAATGAAACGATTATATCTTGATTGGATGTCTGATGATCCATTGAAGTGAACCATGACAGTTTTTCCAGATAAAATCGTTAAGACTGGAATTATCCATAGCAAAATTTTAGTTATGAATTCGTTTCTAACTAGTCCAACGGACTGGACCTGTGCAGGAGAACTAGAGGCAGGGAAGTCGGAAGAAACCGGCGCAGTTCCCCAATCAGTTAGTTCTGGTACAGATTGGTTCAGTGACGGCTGTCTCGTTGCAGCTAGGTAACCAGGTGATTTTGTCGGTATCGGCGGTGTATCCTGGGGTTTCGTCAACGATGACGGCAGCGGAGGCGGCGCAACTTCTGCTCCTGATACCAAATGCTTCAAGCCAGACTTGTACAACGGCACCCATTCGTCTGTGCTCGCTTCCTTAGACCAAATCAACGACCGTTCATTTAAAGATCCGGTGTTCAGAAGGGCCGAGATCTGCTCTTCAGAAAATGGCCCCTTCTTTTCTTCGGAAATGGCCGCAAACCAGAGTTTATTCTCCAAACCGCTCTCCATCACTGACAGCGGCATTAGGCGTCAAGCGCAGTGCATCTGTCAAGTCCACGCCATCGCTTACGAATCTGTAACTTTCATCACTGTATTTTGCGAGGCAACGTTAGTGCCGCCTAGGCCAAGTGTCTACGCTCCCCAGCGCGGCGCACGTATCATCTTCAATGTCCCATAGATTTAAAGATGTTAGTCGCATCCGCTCGCTCGATTCATTGAAAACACATGATGGACATGGAGCGCAGATCCGTCAACCGCAGTCTCAATGAGCAGTGTTGCCATAGCGTCCCTGCCTGTTGGATCTTTAATCAGGCCACAAGACTCCAGCCGGAATGGGCCGTTGGAAAACTGTTTGAGCTTAGTACCACTACTCGGCAGCTGCTTAAGATAGGTATAGAGAGCATCGAGTTCACTCTTCGAATCTTCGTCCGTTGGCATGAGCGGTACGTGAAAACTGCAGACGGCTTGGAAGCCACCCCCGCGTGAGAGGGAAAGAAAAATGCCTGTCCATTCTATGGGGACGCCATTCGCAGCTTCATCAGCGCGAGCTGAGAGTATCGTTGTGCCATCCATGAGCGTTTCGGACTGCGACCACGAAACTCGACCAGATAGAAGCGGGTTCGTCGCGAGACCCATGGTGTGGCACCAGTCTATTTGCTCAAGAAAGCTCCAGACCAACTGGGGTGTGTTAGCGGACCGCTGTGGTAGGGCAAAGGAAATCAGACCCTCCGCAGTCGAGGGGTGCCCATGGGAGACGAGGCCGATCCCGAAAGCGGCGCTTGCGAGCAGTGCGCGCGCAAGGAGGCGACCAGACCTCATGCTTCGAACACTCCGGCCTTCTGCTTTCAGATTGGCACTCCCCTCATTCATCGCGAGCAATCCCCAATGTGGTGGTCAAAAAACTGTAATCATTCCCTGTTCGCCGATATCTCGAAAGATCCACATGGCGGGGCCAGAGCTCCAGCCAGCAGGGCAGCGTGCAAGCTGTGATCTTGATGTCTCTCTGTAAAAATTTCCTTGGTCAGCAGCGCATACGAGTTCGTCGTTAAACTCAACATTAGAGAGCCCCGTGAACTGAACGTTATTGTGGGACAATACCTGATATTCCCAATAATTAAAAAGGTTAGGCCGAGAAGCAAGAATCAATGCCTGCACCACTCTTTCTGATTTGAAAAAGTTGCTGCAGCTGCGTGGTGGAATCAAATTTATGCCGCGGCTGGTCCAATTGTTTACTAGGACACCAATCCCAATGCGATAGGCATATCCTATAGCAAGTGGACTTCCGCCTGCATTGCAGATGCGGAGAACAGAGTTTTGAGAAAAGGCGACTCCCGACCCAAGAAACGAGAAGGTGCATAAAAGAATTGATAGGTGCAATTTTCTCGGATTTCTCATTTCGAGGGTACTCCAAATTCGGAACATAAACAAGAGAGACTTACCCAAAGCGATCAGTTCGCTCACTCATATCAGAGGATATTGTTGGTGGTTAATCTCGAAGTCAATTTACTTCTATGGCGTGGACGTGGGCGGGGTTCCGTCTGTGACGGATGAGGGGGGAGAGAGGCCTCCCGTGCCATCGTCGATCGCACAAGGACAGAGCTGGTCGGGCAACAAAGCACGCTTGGCTTGCCTGAGATTTGCCTTAATTGGCGGCTTGCGACCGCCAACAGGCTATCAGCCAAGGCGGGAACGTTCGCCTCATTATAGGGGCACTAGTCTCGCTCAGCAGTCCAAGCCAACTCTGCCGGTTGCTTCCATCGCCCTTGATACAGCCTTGCGACGTCGCCGTCCTGATCACGTTCTAATCAGATGGAAGCCTGCAATCAGGCTCGGCAGCCCTTTCTACTGTGCACTCTCCGGTGGTGTGGCCGGTTCCGTCGGCGGCGCGCGCAGAGACTTTGCAAGTTCGCCGATGGCAGCGGAAAGGCGATCTAGGCTACCGGCAACAGCCTGATTGTCCTCGTCCATCCGGTCGGAGAGCCGCTGCGTGTTCGCGCGCTGCGCGGCGACCATATCTTCCATGTGCGTGACGATCGCGTTTACCGTCTGGTTCGTTGCGATCTGGTTCTGATGTGCGCGCCACTCCGCATAGCCAATCTGCACTGCGGTCGAGACAACGGCGGCAATGATTGCCGCACATGCAATCCAGATCGCGCGGCGTGAGGCGCGATCGGCGCTATCCGACGCGGCTCCGAAAGCGACCAGGAACTCCGTCGCGGAGTTGCTGACACTGCCCACCATTTCTGCCGTCTGGAAGGCGAGCTCGTTCATCTCGTCAAGACGGTCGACGACCTCCCGCAGGCTTCTGTTCGTGTCATAGATCGGGTTTTCGGGAAGCTCGAGATCGGGAATGTGCGGCGGCTGGACGTGAATTGTGGGGTGCGCAGCACCGCCCTCAAGCGCTCCTTTAGCGCCAAGACCTGCAAGGTCCGGCAGGCTCGGGCGCATCTGCCTGATCATGTCCTGCAAACGCGCCTGGGCGGACTGGGTCTCCTTGAGCGACTCGACAAAGGATGGGGTGAACAGCTTCTTGTGTGCCGCGAGAGTGTTCTCGAACGGTTCCATCATCTTGCGCAATCGCTCGTTCTGCTGTTCGAGATCGAGTTTGAAAACACGCAGCAGATAATCCGGTGCTACCTCATCCTCTTGCCGGGGGTGCTCAATCTCACCGTCCTCGAAAGAGACGACGGTCTCGCCCTCTTCATTCTGGCGCCGTTTGGTGACCCGTTCGCGGAAGAGGTGCTGATTGTGTTGGAGAAACGCTTCGGCAAAGTCCTCCTTCTCGGCATCGGTCAGCCCCGCCGCCTCTTCCTTGGCGATCTCGCTGCCGTCTTCCTTGCGGCCGATTGCCGCTAGCAAGGATGCGACGAATTCCGCCCCGGACGCCCGCTCGATCCCGTCGAGTGTCTTGATACGGCCGATCGTGAGCGGCAAGATGTCAATCCGACCAAGACTTTCGGTCTCGATCGCGTATTCCGGCTCGTTGGTATTTAGCGCAAGTATAGCCAAGCTCGTACTGCTGTTTGCCAAGTGAATGTCGTTTGAGGGCATGTGGCATCTGCACCGTCCACTTGGCAACGGTTTTCGATCCGTCAGAAACGGTCGTTTCTGTCCCGGCCCCCTGCCCTACCCCGGATCAAGGGCTTAGGGTGGACAAAAACCAATGACAAAACCTTTGCGGTTTTGGGAGGTTTTCGGCACGATGCAGCATGATCATCGGATACGCCCGCGTCAGCACGGAAGACCAGAACCTGGACGGCCAGCTCGACGCCCTGAGGGCAGCGGGTGCCGAGAGGATCTTCGCCGACAAGATCACCGGCACAGCCCGTAGCAGGCCGGAGCTGAGCCGCTTGCTCGATCAGCTGCGCCAGGGCGACGTGATCACCGTCACCAAGTACGACCGTCTCGCCCGTTCCCTTCGCGACCTTCTCGACATCGTAGACACGATCCAGGCACTGGGCGCGGGCTTCCGGTCTCTGGCCGAGGACATCGACACCACCACGCCCGCAGGGCGATTGGTGTTCCACGTCTTCGCCTCCATCGCCCAGTTCGAGCGGGAGCGGATTTCGGAGAGGACCAAGGAAGGTCTGGAAGCGGCCCGAAAACGTGGCCGGGTGGGCGGCAGGCCCCCTGCCCTATCTGCCGCCCAGAAGGCCGAGGTGCGTCGGATGCGGGATGATGAGCTGAGGCCATTACCAGAGATCGCCAACCTGTTCCGGGTTAGCGTGAAGACTGTTCGACGTACATGAGAGCTGTCCTTTTGGGCGTCGCGCGCTCCCGGATCACTCGCTGTCGAGTTGAGGAGGCGGGATCTCTTCCGAAAGCGCCCAAAGCCCCCGCCTCCCTGCGGGCCTGATGCTCCCCTTCTCCTTCAAGCGCAGCAAGTAAGTGCGGAATGTTGTTGGCTTTATCTCAAAGTTTGCCCTCTTCGCAGCTGAGAAAAGCGCGTCACTGTTCAAGGGTTTCCGCGCCTCACGTAGGGCGTCTAGTATCCTCTGTTCGACCATGATGCGTGTACCACTGTTCTTGCGGCTGACGTCTTTGAGGGCGCTTGCTTCCCAGTGTGCTTTCGTAAGCTGTCGTTGAAGTGCAGCCTTCTCCTGGCTCAGATCGGAGATCCGAGCTTCGATCTCTTCGATCTCACGCATGAGCCGTCGAACGTAGGCGGATGCTTGGGCGGTATCTTGCATGTTTCATTTGGAATTTTGCAACAAACTATGCCGCAACAGGTCAGAAAAAACATTGAAAAGCAAGGGGTTTTTCCCTTGACTTACCATCAAGCACAAGTTAGCAACAACGAACTATGTTCGTTGTTGCTAACTTGTGCTTGATGTGTCAGCGGGGCTTGTTGCAAAATTAGTTGAATCTTAAGGCCAGGGGTGCCAAATCAGTCTCGACATGACTGGCCCCTCTGCACGAAAGTGTACGGGTCAGTTTTCATTTCTAGGGCTTGCCTGTTGGCTCCGTATCACAAGCCGTACCTCTCCACTGCCCAGCAAATTGCCCTGCTTCGATCTCGCGGTATGGAAATATCCGATGAGGACAAGGCCTCTGAGTGCCTGTCGCGGATTGGGTACTACCGCCTCAGCGCGTACTGGTATTCCAGTCGAACGTCCGAGATTTACAAGGATCCAGCAGACGGCAAACTAAGGACTCGTGTTCTCGACGCTTTCCGGCCTGGAACGAAGTTCTCGGATGCCTTGGATTTCTATGTCTTCGACAAGAATCTGAGGCTGCTTGTCCTTGATGCGCTTGAGCGCATCGAAGTGGGTATTCGAACTGACATCGCTGTTCTTCTTGGGGTGTTGATTTCCACTGAGAAGTGACCCGTGTAGGCGCATAATTTCCACTGAGATTTGACCCATGTGACCCTCCCCCAAGCGAAGAGCGAGGGGGTCAAAGGAGTGATCGACATGGGACTACTGAACGT
>Ga0209369_1001686_pt1 | contig 10088 bp, 9 predicted proteins | sample EBPBio142010_DNA_FD_185865 | JGI IMG/M metagenome (GOLD analysis project Ga0209369, IMG submission 185865) | Wastewater treatment Type I Accumulibacter community from EBPR Bioreactor in Madison, WI, USA - Reactor 1_10/4/2010_ DNA (SPAdes)... | ecosystem: Engineered > Bioreactor > EBPR >... | reverse complement strand
TCCCGGTCGACCACGGCCGTCACGCCGACGTGCAGCAGCTTGTCGCGCTCGAAACCCGCCTCGACCAGCCAGCCGTCTAGGTCGATCTCGTGCAGGGTGCTCCAGAAGGGCTCGTTGTTGTAGAAGCAGTCCCAGTCCCGCATCGCCTGTTCGAACAGGGGCATGTCCGGCGTGTACTGCGGCTGTTCGACGTGCAGGACGAAGCCGCCGGGCGCCAAGACGCGATGGCTTTCGGCGAAGATGGCCTTCATCGACGCGTAGGACAGCTCGTGCAGGAACATGGTGGTCTGCACCCAGTCGAAATGGCCGTCGGCCCAGCGCGACAGGTCCGATCCGTCGGCCTGGACGAAGGTGATGTTCTCCACGCCCAGCGACCTGGCCCGCGCCAGACCGTAGCGCAGCATGGGCGCGCCCACGTCGATGGCGATCACCTCGGCGTCGGGGTAGGCTTGGGCGATGGGCACGATGTTGTGACCCAAGGTGCAGCCGATATCCAGGATGCGGCGCGGCCGGAAATCCGGATGGGTCTTCTTCATCCAGGCGGCCACGGCCTGACCGCCGCCGTCCAGATAGCGGCCCAGCATCCCGCCCGTGGTGGCGAAGATGCCGTGGTCGTAACTGGCGGCCACCGTCACGTCGCCCTCGAACAGTTCGGAATGATAGCTGCCGGGCATGCAGTGGTGATCGACCGCCGAGACATAGCGCGGGATCGGCAGGGCCGGGTCCAGCTGAAGCCGGGGATCGTCCCGGGTCAGGTCGCGCACCTTGGCGGCCAGCGCCTCGGCCTGGCGGGCGGCGGTCCAGCGGCCGGCCTGCTGGCGCTGCTCCATGGTCAGGCGGCGCAGGGCGGACCAGGTCTGGAACATCGGGTCCTGGGCCAGAGCCTTGCGCACCTCGTGGCGCGACCTGGGTTGTCCGGACGTCTTGACCAGTTCCGGCTCGACCCGCCGTTCCCACGCCGTCTTCACGAACGGCATGACCCGCGTCGACAGGTGACGGTTCATGTGGGCGAGGAAATTCAGCCGCGCGACCTCGTCATGATCCGTTTCCGGAAAGACGGCGTGGCGGCCGACGGCCTGATAATCCGGCGGTCCGTCATAGGCCTGGGCGGGGCCGGCGTTGGCGATAGAGGGGGAGGCGGTCATGCAAACCTCGCTTCCGGGCTTTTCCAAGCAAATGGTCTATGTTTATATCTTTATTCTGACACGGCGGCGCGAGGCTGTCGAGCGATAGGGGAGGATGCAGATGGCCGGAACGCGGATCATCGCCTATTTCAATCTCAAGCCGGGCGTTTCGGTCGCCGACTATGAGGCCTGGGCCCGGTCGACGGACGTTCCCACGGTCAACGGCCTGCCGTCCATCGAGCGATTCGAGGTGTTTCGCTCCACCGCCGTTCTCGGTACGGACGCGCCGCCGCCCTATGCCTATTTCGAGATCATCGACGTGGCCGACATGAAGGCCTTCGGTGAGGATGTGGCGACGCCGTTGATGCAGAAGGTCGCCGGTGAGTTCCAGGGCATGGCCGATGTGGTCTTCGTCCTGACCGAGCGTCTCTGATGGGCCGTTTCACCGGCAAGGTCGCGGTCGTCACCGGCTCGGGCCGCCGCAGGGGCCTGGGCGAGGCCATCGCCGTCCGGCTGGCGTCGGAAGGCGCGGCGGTGGTCGTCTCGGACATCGGCGCCTCGCGCGATGCGGCGACGCCCGGCGCCATGATCGGGGCGACCGAGGAGATGGAGGCCATCGCCGCCGACCTGCGTGCGCCGGGCGTCGCGGCCTCGACCTTCGCCTGCGATGTGCGCGATCCGGTTCAGGTCCAGGCCCTGGCCGACCATGCGGTCGCGACCCACGGGGGGCTGGACATCTGGGTCAACAACGCCGGCATCGGCTACATCATGAAGCCCCTGCTGGAGGTGACGCCGGACGATTGGAACGCCGTGATCGGGGTCAACCTGACCGGCGCCTTTTTCGGCCTTCAGGCCGCCGCCCGCGTAATGGCGGCGCAAGGAAAAGGCGGGCGCATCGTCAACATCGCCAGCCAGGCCGCCAAGTCCGGCTTCCCCCACGCCCAGGCCTACACCGCGTCCAAGCACGGGCTGGTGGGTCTGGTCCGCTCGGCCGCGATCGAGCTGGGGCCGCTGGGGATCACCGTCAACAACGTCTGCCCGAACCATGTCACCACCGGACTGGGCGCCTGGCAGAACGAATATTTCGCCAAGGTCACCGGTGCGGATTCGGTCGAGGACTATCTGAAGAAGATGGCGGCCCGCATCCCCATGCAGCGCCCCGGCCTGACCCAGGACACCGCCAACGCCGTCGCCTTCCTCTGCTCGGAGGAGGCCGCCTACATCACCGCCGAGAGCCTCAACGTCTCGGGCGGAGAGGAACCGCACTGATGAACCGTCCGCCCGCCACGCCCGCCGTTCCGCCCGAGGGCTTCACCTGGCCGAACGGCGCCAAACTGGCCCTGTCCGTCGTCGTCAACGTCGAGGAAGGCGCCGAGCAGAACATCGTCGACGGCGACAAGGGGCCCGAGCCGGTCGATGAACTGTCGGCCTCGCCTAAGCGGGCGATGCGCGTCCACGGCAACGAGAGCAACTACCAGTACGGCATCCGCGCCGGGGCGCCGCGCGTGCTGCGCGAACTGGATCGGGCGGGGATCAAGGCGACGTGGACGGCGGCGGCCCTGGCGCTGGAGCGCGCGCCCTGGCTGGCCGAGGCCATCGTCGCGCGCGGCGACGAGGTCTGCTGCCACGGTTGGCGCTGGGCGCACCAGTTCTGGATGAAGGAAGAGGCCGAGCGCGACTATATCAGGAAGGGCCGCGACTCGCTGGAGCGCACCACGGGCAGGCGCCCGGCGGGATGGCTGTCCCGTTATCTCCATACCGACGTCACGCGGCGTCTGCTGGTGGAGGAGGGCTTCACCTATCACATGGACGACTATTCCGACGATTTTCCCTACTGGGATCTGGTCGAGATGTCGGACGGGTCGAAGACGCCGATGGTGGTGCTGCCCTACGCCATCGATTCCAACGACATGAAGTTCTGGCTGGCGCCGTCCCTGACGCCGCAGAACTGGACCGACTACGCCATCGACACTTTCGAGCAACTGCATGCCGAGGCGAACGAGATCGGCGCCCGCTACATGAGCCTGGGCCTGCACCTGCGGATTATCGGGCGGCCGGGTCGGATCGGCGCCTTCAAGGCCTTTCTCGATCATGTGAAGACCCGGCCCGACGTCTGGATCGCCTCGCGCGAGGAGATCGCCGCTGCCTTCGCCGCCGCCGTACCGCCGCCCTCGGCTTGAGGGGCGTGAAATCCATTTGACCGGACAAAGTCTGCCTTCTAGTTTGTCCGGACATTTAAGCGTGAGTCCGATGATCCACCGTTCCCTTCTGTTCGTCCCCGGCGCCAGGCCCGAGCGTTTCGAAAAGGCCTTGGCGGCCGGCGCCGACGTGACCTGCATCGACCTGGAGGACGGCACCCCGCCGCAGTCCAAGGACGAGGCGCGGGCCGCGACCGCCGCCTTCGTCGCCGAACGTCCGGCGGCGGTGCGCATCAATGGCGTCGGCACGCCCTGGTTCGAGGCCGACGTGGAGGCTCTGACCCTCATCATGCTGCCCAAGGCCGAGAGCGCCGAGCAGGTCGCCCTGTTGTCCGAGAAGCTGGGGGCGGGCCATGCCCCCCTCTGGGTCGTGATCGAATCGACAGAGGGGCTGAGAAACGCCTGGGACATCGCCGCCGCGCCAGGGCTGGAGGGGGTGCTGTTCGGCGGCGCCGACTATTCCGTCGACATCGGCTCGGACATGGAATGGGACGCCCTGGCCTATGCGCGGGGCCGGCTGGTCGCCGCCTGCGCGCGGGCGGGTGTCCAGCTTCTGGACGTGCCCTTCCTCGATGTGCGCGATCCGGACGGCCTGATCGCCGCCACGCGCCGGGTGCGGGCCATGGGCTTCACCGGCCGGGCCTGCATCCACCCCGATCAGGTCAGGGGCGTGCACGAGGCCCTGACCCCGACCCCCGTCCAGGTCGAGCACGCCAACAGGGTCGTCGAGACCTTCGAGGCGGCCCAGGGCGGCCCGGCCCTGCTGAACGGCAAGCTGATCGACCTTCCCATCCTGAGGGCCGCCGAGCGCGTCCTCGACACCGCAAAAAGAAGCTGAGAGACGAACCATGGTCCAGAACGTCAAGGAAGTCGGCCCGCAACGCTACCGCGAGACCTTCGGCCGCTATTTCGAGGACTTCGTCGTCGGCGACGTCTATGAGCACCGCCCCGGCAAGACGGTGACGGAATACGACAACCACCTGTTCACCCTGCTGACGCTGAACACCCATCCGATGCATTTCGACGCGGAGTTCGCGGCGGCCTCGGAGTTCAAGAAGAACCTGGTGGTCAGCCCCTACACCCTGGCCCTGTTGATCGGCATGAGCGTGACCGATACCAGCCAGAAGGCCATCGCCAACCTGGGCATGGACGAGGTCAAGTTCACCGCCCCCGTCTTCGCCGGCGACACCATCTATGGCGAGAGCGAGGTGCTTGAGAAGCGCGAGAGCAGGTCGCGCCCCGGTCAGGGCATCGTCACCATCAACACCATCGGCAAGAACCAGCGCGGCGAGGTGGTCTGCACCTTCAAGCGCAACCTGCTGATCCCCGCCCGCGGCAACGCCGTCGAGGACAAGGTGGGCCACTACTGATGAGCGAATCCCACATCACCGAGGCCGATGAACGCGCCATCTTGGACGCCATCGACAAGTGGCTGGAGCAGAAGGTCGCCCCGGTCGCCATGCAGCTGGAGCATGACGACGAATACCCGGCCGAACTGGTCCAGGACATGATCGACCTGGGCCTGTTCGGCGCCCTGGTCGATCCGGAATACGGGGGGCTGGGCCTGTCGGCGACGACCTATTCGCGCATCGTCGCGCGGATCAGCGAGGAGTGGATGAGCCTGACCGGCGTGTTCAACTCCCATCTGATGATGGCCATTGTCGTGCAGAAGTTCGGCACCCGGAAGCAGAAGGACTACTGGCTGCCCAGGTTTGCGGCCGGAGAACTGCGTGGCTGTCTGGGCCTGACCGAGCCGGATGCGGGCACCGATCTTCAAGGCATCCGCACCACAGCGAAGAAGGTCGGCGAAAAATACGTCGTCAACGGCGCGAAGACCTGGATCACCAACGTCGTCAACGGCCACTGCCTGGCCCTCTTGGTGAAGACCGATCCGGACGCCAATCCCCGCTACAAGGGGATGAGCATGCTGATCACGCCCAAGATCGACCCCGAGACCCGCGCGCCCCTGCCGGGCGTGCAGGCGGGCCGCAAGCTGCCCAAGCTGGGCTACAAGGGCGTCGACACCGGCGAGATCGCCTTCGATGGCTATGAGTGCGACGCCGAGATGTGCCTGATCGGCGGCGAGGAGGGGCAGGGCTTCTTCATGGCCACCGGGGGGCTGGAGATCGGCCGCATCAACGTCGCCGCGCGCGGCGTCGGCGTGGCTCGCCGCGCCCTGAAGGAGGCGGTGCGCTATTCCCAGGAGCGCAAGACGATGGGCAAGCCCATCTGCGAACACCAGGCCATCCAGACCAAGCTGGGCGAGATGGCGACCAAGGTTCGCGCGTCGGCGCTTTTGGTCGAAGACGCTGCCCGCCTCTACGACCGGGGCGAGCGCGTGGACATGGAGGCGGGCATGGCCAAGTTCTTCGCCTCCGAGACCGCGCTGGAAGTCGCCACCGAAGCCATGCGCATCCACGGCGCCTATGGCTATTCCAAGGAGTTCGTGGTCGAGCGCCTGTATCGCGACGCTCCCCTGATGTGCATCGGCGAAGGCTCCAACGAGATCCAGCGCATCATCATCGCCAAGCAGCTGATCGCCAGGAACAAGATCTGATGAACCGTCCCCTGGAAGGCGTGCGCGTCGTCGCCGTCGAACAATATGGCGCCGGTCCCTACGGCACCCAGCTGCTCAGCGAACTGGGCGCCGAGGTCATCAAGATCGAGGCGGTGTCGATGGGCGGCGATGTCAGCCGCGCCACCGGCCCCTTCTTCCTGGGTGAGAACGACAGCCACTTCTTCCAGACCTTCTCGCGCGGCAAGAAGTCGGTGACGATCGAACTGAAGACGCCCGAGGGCCGCGCCGCCTTTGACCGCCTGGTCGCCACGGCCGACGCCGTGGTCAACAATCTGCGCGGAGACCAGCCGGCCAAGCTGAAGATCGCCTATGACGACCTGAAGGCGATAAAGCCCTCCATCGTCTGTGGCCACCTGTCGGCCTATGGCCGGGACAATTCGCGCAAGACCTGGCCCGGCTACGACTATCTTATGCAGGCCGAAGCCGGCTTCATGAGCCTGACCGGAGAGCCGGACGGCCCGCCGATCCGCTTCGGCCTGTCCATGGTCGACTTCATGACCGGCTCGGTCTTCGCCCTGGGCGTCGTCTCGGCCATCCTGGGCGCGCGGCGGACGGGCGTGGGCTGCGACGTGGACGTCTCCCTCTTCGACGTGGCCCTGCACCAGACCTCCTATCCGGCGACCTGGGCCATGAACGAAGGCTATGAGATCGAGCGGATGCCGCGCGCGGCCCACCCCTCCATCGCTCCGTCGCAACTGGTCCGGACGGCCGACGGCTGGGCCATGCTGATGTGCCAGACGCCCAAGTTCTGGGACGCCTTCTGCGCCATAGCCGAACGCCCTGACCTGAAGACCGATCCGCGCTTCGCCGACATCCCGACGCGCCGTGCGAACATCGAGGCCCTGACCGAGGCGCTGGATGCGGTCATGCAGACGAAGACCACGGACGAATGGCTGGTCATGTTGGGCGGCCAGGTGCCCTTTGCCCCGGTGCGCGGCCTGAAGGAGGCGCTGGACAACCCTTATGTCGCCGAGGTCGGCATGCGCGATGTGGTCGACCATCCGGAACGCGCGGGCGGGCTGCACCTGCTGGCCTGCCCGATCAAGATCGACGGCAAGCGGGCGCCGGGCCTGCGCGCACCGCGCATGGGCGAGCATAACGCAGAACTGCTGGATGAAGGCGCGGCCTGATGAAGCTGGAAGGCGTCAAGGTTCTGGACCTGTCCCTGTTCCTGCCGGGACCGATGCTGACGCTGATGATGGCGGACCACGGCGCCGACGTGATCAAGATCGAACCGCCGGGCGAGGGCGAGCCGACGCGCCATGTCGGCTACGTCAAGAACGGCGCCTCGGTCTGGTTCCGCAACACCCATCGGGGCAAGCGCAGCGTCGGCCTGAACCTGAAGACGCCCGAAGGCCTGGCCGCCTTCCACGCCCTGGCGGCCGAGGCCGACGTGATCGTGGAGGCCTTCCGTCCCGGCGTGGCCGACCGGCTGGGCGTCGGTTACGACGCGGTGCGCGCCTATAATCCCGGCGTGGTCTATTGCGCCATCAGCGCCTTCGGTCAGGACGGCGCCTATCGTGACCTGCCGGCCCACGACGTGGCGGTGCAGGCGTTGGCCGGCGTGGTGTCGCTGAACGAAGGTCAGGACGGCAAGCCCGCCATGCCGCACATGCCGGTGGCGGACGCCTTCTCCTCCCTGGCGGCCCTGTCGGGCGTGCTGATGGCCCTGCTGCGGCGGACGACGACAGGGCAGGGGGACTATCTCGACGTCTCCATGTACGACAGCACCCTGGCCTGGACGCCCAATGTCACCGGCCGGATTTTCGCGACAGGACGGGCGCATGTGCCCAAGGACGAGCGGTCATGGGGCGGCGCGGCCTTCTACAACCTGTATGAATGCGCCGACGGCCAGCGGGTCGTGCTGGGCGGGTCGGAACTGAAGTTCGCCAAGAACCTGCTGACGGCGCTGGACCGACCCGACCTGATCGCGGTCGCGGCCCTGCCGCCGGGGCCGGATCAGGAACCCCTGCGCGCCTTCCTGCGCCAGACCTTTGCGACGCGGACGCGGGCGGAGTGGGAGGCCTGGTTCAAGGGGCGCGACGTCTGTTTCGCCCCGGTCCGCACTTTGAAGGAGGCCTTCGACGATCCGGCGACGGCCCAGCGCGGCATGATCGCACTGGACGCCGAGGGGAACGAGGTGGTCGGCACCCCGCTGCGCTTCCGCCAGGAGCCTGCGCGCATCGATCCGCGCCTGCCAGGCGAACCGGCGGCGCCCGACGCGGTCCGCTGGCGATGAGCCGCTATCTTTCAGGAATCGCGGCGATAGCTCATGGCGTAGACGAAGCGCGACGCCGGATGGGTCGTGTCCGAGGCCAGCATCAGCCGGTCGTCCCGGTCGTAATAGCGGCGCAGGGTCTGGAGCGCCGCGCCGCCGCGTTCGGCCTTCAGCAGGCGCGCGGGCTCGACGCCCAGGGACAGGGCCGCGATCTCCTGCTCGATGCGCTGGACCACCACGCCGAAGTCGCGAGCGATCAATTCCTGGATCGCGCCGTCCCAGGCGCGCAGCCGGGGCGCCAGGTCGGCGTAGGCCGGGGCGATGTAGATCTGAGACAGGGCCAGGGGCTTGCCGTCCTTGCGGCGCAGGCCCGCGACGACCAGCCAGGGTTCGTCCGAGACCAGGCCCAGCCGTTCCTGCTCGGACGGCTCCAGTCGACGCAGTCCCGCGCTGCGGATCTCCAGCTGGGCGTCGCGCGCGTACTGCATCAGCTCCGTCACGCCGCCAAGGGGCTGGACGAAGGCCGGGGCCGCGCCGGTGCGCAGGACGGTGGTGCCCACGCCGCGCCGCCGCTCGACCAGGCCCGCCTCGAACAACAGGCGCAGGGCGTCGCGCGCGGTGTGGCGCGACACGTCGTAGATTTCGCACAGCTCGAACTCGGGCGGCAGCTGGCCGCCGACCGGATAGCGGCCCGAGGCGATGTCGGCCCTCAGGGCGTCGGCGAGTTGGCGATAGCGGGGTTGGCTCATGTCTGACCTTCGTGACGCGCATCCGTCTTCTGCCATCAGGTCCGGACAAAGGGAAAGCCTTTCAATGGCCTTGGCCGAACGTTTGGCCCGTCCCGTCTCGGCGGCGGACCGCGCGCGGGCGCGACGGCATCTGCTGGACTGGCTGGCCTGCGCCGTCGCGGGCTCGGTCGAGCCGGGGGCGGTCGAGCCGCGCCGCCTGGCTGCGCTGGAAGGCGAGGGACCGTGCCGCGTCATCCGGGGCGGCCGCTGCGGACCCCAGGCGGCGGCCTTGGCTAACGGCCCGGCAGGCGCGCTTCTGGAAATGGACGATGTGGACAAGCGCGGCCTGCTGCATCCGGGGCCGGTGGTCTTTCCGGCGGTGCTGGCGGCCGCGGACGCAACCGGTGTTGAAGACGGGACGGCGGTGCTAAACGCCGTGGTGCGCGGTTACGAGGCCATGATCCGGGTCGGCCGCGCCGTGGGGTCGAGCCATGCCGCACACTTCCATGTCACGGCCAGTTTCGGCGCGGCGGCGGGGTCGGCTTCAGTGCTGGGCCTCGATCCGCTGCGGACGGCCTGGGCTATCGGCAATGCAGGGCAGCAGGCCTTCGGCCTGTGGCAGGTGCGGCATGAGCCGGTCTTCACCAAGGCCCTGCACAACGGCCGGGCGGCCGCCAACGGCCTGGCCTCGGCCCTCCTGGCGCGCGACGGCTACGCCGGGCCGCTGGCGATCTTCGAGGGGCCGCACGGCTTCTTCTACGGCCTGTGTCCGGACGGATCGCCCGAGGCGGTGCTTGACGGCGGTGAGGCCTGGGCGATCCATGACGTCAGCTTCAAGCCCCATGCCGCCTGCCGCCACGCCCATGCCGCCATCGACGCCGTTCTGGCCCTGCGCGAACAGGCGGCGGGCCGGGCCTTGCAGAGCCTACGCATCGGAACCTACGGCGACGCCCTGACCTTCTGCGACCGGCCCTCCCCCCGGACCTCGGGCGAGGCCAAGTTCTCGTTGCAGCATGCGGCGGCGGTCGCCTGGCTGCACGGCGATGCCGACCTGCCGCGCTTCACGGCGGACGCCATCGCCGACCCAGCGGTCGCCGCCCTGCGCGCGCGGGTCGAGCTTTTCCGCGACGCCGGGTGCGACGCCCGCTATCCGGCGCGGTTCGGCGCCGTGGCCGAAGCCGTGCTGGCCGACGGCACGACCCTGCGCGCCGAGGCGTCTGACGCCCTGGGCGATCCGGAGAA
>Ga0209369_1001679_pt1 | contig 10116 bp, 7 predicted proteins | sample EBPBio142010_DNA_FD_185865 | JGI IMG/M metagenome (GOLD analysis project Ga0209369, IMG submission 185865) | Wastewater treatment Type I Accumulibacter community from EBPR Bioreactor in Madison, WI, USA - Reactor 1_10/4/2010_ DNA (SPAdes)... | ecosystem: Engineered > Bioreactor > EBPR >... | reverse complement strand
GCGGCGGCGCGTCATCTGGACATGCAGCGATCCAAGCTCAGCCGCCGCGTCGGCGAGTTGGAGCAGCGGCTGGGGGTCCGGCTCCTGCAGCGCAACACCCGCCGGGTGTCGCTCACGCCCGCCGGCGAACGGATCTACCGCCACGCCCGCGGTGTGGTCGAGGAGGCCCGCGCGGCATTCGACGTGGCGTCCGAACTCAAGGGCGAGCCCAGCGGACTGCTGCGCATCACCTGCCCCGCGCCGTTCGCCATCAAGGCGCTGATGCCGATCGTCTCGGCATTCTCGCGGCAATACCCGCGCCTGCACCTGCTGATCGATGCGAGCGACCGCGTGAAGGACCTGGTGGGCGAGGGGTTCGACCTGGCCTTTCGCGCACAGACGGCGCCGCTTGCCGATTCGAGCCTCGTCGCGCGTGCGGTGAGCGGGGTGCCGATGACGTTCGTGGCGAGCCCGGCGCTGGTCGCCGCACACGGCCCGCTGCAGCATCCGCGGCAGCTGGCGGAGATCGGGCTGCTCGGGCTCGGATCGCACGAGGGCCGCCAATCGATTCCGCTCACGCATCCCAGGCTGGGCGATTACCTGCTCGACTGCCTGCCGCGGCTGGTCAGCGGCAACATGATGGTGCTGGAGGCCGCCGCCATGACCGGGCTCGGCGTGGCCTGCCTGCCGCGCTACGTCTGTCGCGACGGCCTGTCTTCGGGACGGCTGGTCGAGGTGTTCGCCGAAGCGCAGGACTGGCAGGTGCCGGAGAGCCGGCTCTACGCCGTCACCCCGACCCGCCACGGCAATACGCTGGCCCTGCGGCTGTTCCTGGAGTTCGGATTGCCGCAGATCGCGGAAACCCTGCGCGCGGGCCGCTGATCCACCACCGCGGCGTTCCCGCGCGGCGAGGGAGTGCTTGGGTTCCCGCGCGGAGTGGGAAGTTTCTAGGTTGAGTGCTCTGCACCCAGCGCCAGCGTCATGAAGCTGATGGACTTATGGCTTGGCCTGCATGCTATCGGTGAGTTTGTCGCTGTAGTACCAGTTTAGAAAAATTCCCTACATCAAGCAGCCACGCTTGCTGGTCTGGCGCATATGTCGTGTGAAGCCCTCTTGGGACGACAAGCTGGAGCCGTTTGGATCTCATCTCGGAAGTCTGGTTCTCACTGATTGCCGTTTCCAGTGTCAACAGATGTTTGTCATCTATTCGATCTGCTTCTGTCAGAACCTGCCGCCAGCGATCCTTGCATGTGCTCTTGACGGCCAGCATTGAAAGCAGGGTCGCAGGGAACATTGCATCGTGATACTCGCTGATTCCGGGAAAGAGAAAGTCCGGCTTGCTCTTGTTTTCGGTGATTGCAGTTCGTTTGTAACGGATTCCGAGCGCAGTAAAGATTTCTTCCATGTGGTTTTCAAGCGCTAAGCCAACTCGGCTCTTGCGTCTGTTCTGTACGGACAGCGAGAACCGGATGAAATCCTCAGTGCCATGTTCGCCAGAAAAGCCTGCTTGCAGGTGCTCGGCGATGAGATGTCGTTCCAGAGTACGGAACAGGATTTCTTCCCGCTCCATCCATGCAAGCAGGACGCCATCCGGATCGTCTCGGACATCCAGATTCTTGAGTGTGCTGCGTGCATATTTGGAAAATTCGAAAGTTCGTGGGAATTGTCCGTTAAACCGTACAAGCATTTCGTCAAGGTAGGTTTCTGCCCTCTCCTCAACTACAACGCCGATGCTTTCGAGGATGACAGACGCAGCGAAGCCAATGCGATCTTGTTCCGTTTCGAGTTCTGAGCGAACCGAGAACTTTGGGAAAAGATTTTCTCTGGAAAAACCGAACAGCCATGCAATCTGGTTTGCAACGCTTGATCCGTTTTCGGCAATCACCACGAGAAGCCCGGGGTCAGTTGCGTCGTTATCCATCTTCCGGCGCTTGGCGAGCAGTAACAGATCCCCTTCGCTCGACATCTGCGATACCTGCGTGTCGGGGAAATAGAAGCGGTATTCGCTGCGTTTGGGATGGGCTGCCCGCGCGTCGTAGAGTGTGAGCGTCGCATCCTCAACGATCACTTCGTCGCTGTCATCGTTGATATAGAGGAATCGTGCCGGGAATTTCCTCTTTTCTGTAGGCCGGCCAAGGAAGTTCAACATCCCGGCTGTAGTGTTGAATTCGTGCTGGTGAGAGCGCGAAGGGTCTATCTCAACCGCTGCCAGTCGCTTGATTGCAACCCCTTCAAAATATTCGGACAGATAGCCGCGTTTCATGTCATCCCCTGATTTCGCATTTAGCTCTGTCGGAGCCAATCCATTCCGCAAGCGCAGTGCCTATGTCCATACCCTGGCGCAACGCGCATTCCCATACGATTGCAACACGCCATCCTGCAGACTGCAATTCGGCTTGTTGTTTAGCGTCGTTGGCGCGATTGCGGTCGATCTTGGTTCGCCAGAACTCGGGTCGTGTTTTCGGCCAACGGAATAGCGGGCAATCGTGTCCGTGCCAGAAACAGCCGTGTACGAAAATCACAGATTGATGACGAGGTAGCACGATGTCGGGATGGCCGGGCAGATCCCGAGCATGCAGCCGATAACGGAAGCCGCGCGCATGGAGGGCACGGCGTACAGTCCATTCTGGCTTTGTGTTCCTTCCGCGTATTCCGGACATCATCCGGCTGCGTACATCGGACGGCACAATGTCCGCCATATGATCAGGCGGCGCTTGCCATCAGTAATTGCTGGACAGCGCCACCTTCCTCTCTTGCTGTGAGGTACGCAATGCGGGGTGCCATCATCTTTGCGACTGCCTCGATCATCGGGACACACACACTGTTTCCGAACTGGCGATAGGCCTGTGTATCGCTTACAACGATCCTGAAATCGTCTGGAAATCCCATCAACCGCGCGCATTCCCGTGGCGTCAGGCGGCGTGGACGCTTGCCCTTGCCGCGATGTATGAGGATCTCGCTCCCATCCTTGTAGTAGCGGGCTGAGAGCGTGCGAGTGTAGTGATCCACGCCGGGCCGCACTAAGCCAAATCCAAAGCCGTTGCCTGCAGCCTGATGCTTGGCGGCGTAATCCTGCAGGTATTGCCATAGTCGGGGGGTGAGGGTGTATTTAGGCGACACCTTCGCTTCAGGTCCGGTTGTATAGTGGCCTTCCGGCTGTTCGCTCCCATCTTCCGGGTGAAGAATGGAGGCGATGTCCGGTCCCCGTTCCGGTAGGCGGAGATCGTCCCACGTAAAGTCCGTATCCTCACGGAAACCAACGATAAGAATGCGTTCCCGATGTTGTGGCACGAAATTCTTTGCATCGATCACCATCGGGAAAACCTTGTACCCGAGTTTGTTTTCAAGTGTGTCCATGATCACGCGGAACGTGTTGCCCTTGTCGTGGCTTCTCAGGTTCTTAACGTTCTCAAGCAGGAATGCTTTGGGCCTCTTGGCGCGGATGATTCGCTCGATGTCGAAGAAAAGTGTTCCTTGGGTTGTGCACTCGAAACCATGGGCGCGCCCCAGTGCATTCTTCTTGCTTACACCCGCAATGGAAAAAGGCTGACACGGGAAGCCTGCAAGCAGGACGTCATGTCCGGGAATGCTTTCCGCGTCTACCTCGGTGATGTCCCCGTCAAACACGTGGCCTTGACCAAAATTTTCCTCATAGGTCTTCTTCGACCACTCGTTCCACTCACTGGTATACACGCATTTCCCACCCGCACGCTCGAAGCCGATGCGAATGCCGCCGATTCCCGCGAACAGGTCAATGAAGGTGAATTCGCCCGATTCAGTGCGGTTTTTGTCGTTCATGCGTAGTAGCTCCTGAAGTGCGGGCACGACCAGTGCGGGGCATCGGGTCGTACCGTTTTCCCAGCGCGAAATGGTCTTTGTCGAGGTGGACAAACGGTCGGCCAGTGCTTGCTGCGTCATCCGCTTTCGTACTTGGCGGAGCAAGGCTTGGGGACCGGTGATGGACATGCCAACCTCGCTGGGAACATTACCGGACATTCTGTCCGACGTTTCTCCCTGTCGCAAGCATTGCGACACCAGGCCGCCCGTGGAATGTCATGCGCCGCCATCTCATACCCTGCGACTGGCGAGAGCCATAGTGTGCGAACTGTTGTCGCGGTTAGACAGATGAACCGAAACGGCCACCCATTCACCGCAGAATCTGCGGCGAATAGGCCCATCAATCCACGCACGCCCTGCCGTCTCCCGCCACCGACCCAACAAAAAAGCCGACCCGTGAAGGTCGGCTTTTTCATGTTTGGTGGAGCCAGGGAGGATCGAACTCCCGACCTCGTCATTGCGAACGACGCGCTCTCCCAGCTGAGCTATGGCCCCGTGAACCTGATTGTCTGGATCGTCGCCGGGAGTGCCGGCGCTGCGGGGGAGTGCTTGGGCTCCCGCGCGGGGTGGCAAGTATAAGCGGGGCCGTCAGCCGTTGCCAATCGGGGCGGGCGGGGAACCGAGCAACGGGGCGAGGACGGGTTCGAGTTCGGTCCGGCGCCAGCCGGCGAGGGCGCCGGGCCAGTCCTCGCCGTCCTGCAGGGCCTCGATCCAGCGGCGCGAGGCCAGCACGCCGTCGGGCAGGCCCAGCTCGGCGCTGCGGGCGGCGACCGCCTGCTGCAGGCGCTTGTAGGCGTTGCGGTCGCGGTCGTCGCCGCGGGCGGGGGGCAGGGCGTCCTCGTCGGGCAGCGGCGCGGTCAGGGCGTCGAACACCTCGGCCGCCAGCTTCTTCGGCGCCTTGGGCTGGCCGTCGAACAGCCGTTGCAGCGCGCCGAGGTCGCGCGGCGGGGTGCGGGCGAGCGCCTGCGCCAGTTCGTTGTCGAGCAGCCAACTGCGCGGGCGGTCGGAGCTGCGGGCGCGGGCCTCGCGCCAGCGCAGGAGGCGCAGCAGGCGGATCTGGCCGTCGCGGTCGAGGAACTGCGCCGAGCGCATCCCCAGGTGCGGCCAGCGTTCCGGGGTGTCGTCGGCGGCGTTGGCGAGCATCCGCGCGCAGTCTTCCTCCAGCCACGGCAGGCGACCGGCGGCGTCGAGGCGGTCGCGCAGCAGGCGCCAGGCGGCCTCGAGGTGGCGCACGTCGTCGGCGGCGTAGTGCAGTTGCGACGGCGACAGCGGTCGGCGCAGCCAGTCGGAGCGGGTCTCGCCCTTGTCGACCTCCACGCCCAGCAGTTCGGCCATCAGGCGCTGGTAGCCCAGCCCGGCGCCGACGCCGCACAGCGCGGCGGCGATCTGGGTGTCGAACAGCGGCGCGGGCAGGGCGCCGCAGGCGTGGCGGAAGGCGATCAGGTCCTCGCCGGCGCTGTGCATCAGCTTGAGCGAGCGCGGATCGGCGAGCACCTGCGCCAGCGCCTCGGGCATGCCGGGGACCAGCGGATCGACCAGCAGGATGCCGTCGTCCGCAGCGCCGTCGTCGGCGTCGCCGGTCGCGATCTGCACCAGCGCCAGTTGCGGCCAGTAGGTGCGTTCGCGGACGAACTCGGTGTCCAGCGCGAGCCGCTCAGGCGGCGCGGCGATCAGGGGCGAGAGGGCGGCGGGGTCGTCGATCCAGCGGGGCAAAGGGCGGGTCCTGCGGCGGAAAGTCCCCATGCTACCGGAGTGCGGGATCGGTCATGCCCGATGGGGTAAGGTGCGGGCGTGAATCGGTGGGCGGCGACGATGACGGGCAGGGCGGCGACGGGCGCGATGGCGCTGGCGTTCGCGTGCCTGGCGCCGGCCGGCTGCGACCGCGCGCCGCCGCCGCCGGCGAAACCCGTGCCCGCGACCGTGGCCGGGGCGCCGGTCGAAGGGCTGGTGACGGTCAGCGGCGACGACAGCGTGGCCGCGCGGCTGACCTGGCAGCGGCCGGCGGTGACCCTGGATCCGGCCGACCTGCCCGCCGTGCGCCGCCGCGCCGCCGAGGCGCTGGCCGAGGACCGCCTGTACGAGAACGCCGACGCCGCGCTGCCGCTGCTGCTGGCGCTGCTCGCGCGCGATCCCGCGGACGCGCAGGCGCAGGCGCTGCTCGCGCGCGCGCTGGCGAAGCTGCGCGCGGACGGCGACGCCGCGCTGGCCGACGCCGGCGACGACCCGGAGGCGCTGCGTCGCGCCGAGGCCGTGGCCGCGGTGCTGCGCAGCGTCGGCGCCGACGAGGCGCCCGATGGCGTGGCCTATCTGCAGCGGGTGGACGTCGCCGAGCGCCTGTGGGAACTGAACGAGAGCGCCGAGGCCGCGCTGGCGGCCGGCAAGCTCGGCATGGAGGAGGACCAGGCGCTGGCGCTGTTCCGGCAGGCGCTGTCGCTGGCGCCGGGCCAGCCGCGGGCGGCGCAGGGCGTGGCCGCGGTCGAGAGCGCGATGCTGCGCCGGGCCGAGGACGCCGCCACCCGCATGGATTTCGACGAGGCCGAGCGCTGGCTGGCGCTGGCGAAGACGGTGCGCCCGGAGATGCGCACCGCGGAGGCGAGCCGGGCGATCGTCGAGGACATCCGCCGCATCCACATCGCCCGCCTGCGCGACGAGGGCCTGGCGCTGCTGGCCGAGCCCCACGTGCCGGGCCATCTGGAGGGCGCGCGCGAGCGGCTGGCGGAGCTGCTGCGCATCGCCCGCCCCGGCGACCCCGCCGCGGCGGAACTGCGCAATCGCATCGACCTGGCCGCGCACTACGGGCTGATGCGCCCCGGCCAGCGCTTCACCGACGCACTGCAGGGCGGCGGGCGCGGGCCGGAGATGGTGGTCGTGCCGCACGGCGGCTTCCGCATGGGCGCGCGCGCCAGCGAGCCCGACGCCACCGACGCCGAACGCCCGCAGCGCTACGTGCGCTTCGAGCGCGGCTTCGGCATCGCCCGCGCCGAGGTCACGGTCGGCCAGTTCCGGCGCTTCGTCGAGGCCAGCGGCTACCGGCCGCGGGCGGTCCGGCGCGGCCACTCGCTGGTCTACGACGACCGCGGCGGCAACTTCGTGCGCCGCAGCGGCGTGGACTGGCGGTTCGACTACCGCGGGCGGCCCGCCACCGACGACATGCCGGTGCTCCACGTCAGCGCGAAGGACGCCGAGGCCTACGCGCGCTGGTTGTCGGATCGCAGCGGGCAACGCTACCGGCTGCCGAGCGAGGCGGAGTTCGAGTACGCGCTGCGCGCCGGCCAGCCGGGGCGCTATCCGTGGGGCGACCGGCCGCCGACGCCGGGCACCGGCAACCTCACCGGCGGCGACGACCGCTCACCCGGGGGGCGCAGTTGGGGCAACGCCTTCGCCGGCTACGGCGACGGCTGGTGGGGCCCGGCGCCTGTGGCGCGGTTCCGGGCGAACGCCTTCGGCATCCACGATCTGGAGGGCAACGTCAGCGAATGGGTGGCGGACTGCTGGCACGAGGGCTATCGCCGCGCGCCGTCCCAGGGCGAGGCCTGGATCAACCCCGGCTGCCGCACCCGGGTGATCCGCGGCGGCGCCTGGGGCAACGCGCCGGCCCAGACCCGCGCGGCGTGGCGGCGGTCGGCGCAGTCGGACGCGACCAACGCCCTGACCGGCTTCCGGGTGGTGCGCGACCTGTAGCGGCGGGTCGGCGGGGCGCCTGCAGCCGGCCCGACCGGCGTGCGGAATGCCCGCGGAAAGAAAAAGCCGTCGCCCGGCTTCGGATGCGACGGCGATCTCACTTATAGTCGTCGCGCAGACCGGCCGGGCCGGGAGGAGACGACCATGCAGCAAGACCCCTTCGGCAACGCGCAGTACGGCAACGGCCGCCCGCGCGGTCGCGGCATCAACCCGCGCTTCATCATCCTGCTGCTGTTCGCCGGCTACGCGGCGTACTACTGGTTCTCCAACCGCAGCACCGACCCGCTGACCGGCGAGAAGGTCGTCATCGACAAGAGCATCTCGCCCGACGACGAAAAGGCGATGGGCCTGCAGGCGTATCAGGAAATCATGGCGCAGGAGCGCCCGGTCGATCCGAATTCGCAGGTCGCCCGGCAGATCCGCGGCATCGCCCAGCGGCTGATCGCGAAGATCCCGCAGGTGTCCGACGCGCTGGCCGCCGAGCACGGCCTGCAGGCGCAGCACATCGAGAACAGCTTCGACTGGGACGTCAACGTGCTGCAGTCCGACCAGGTCAACGCCTTCTGCCTGCCCGGCGGCAAGATGGCCGTCTACACCGGCCTGGTGCCGGTCGCGCAGAACGCCGACGCGATGGCGGTGGTGATGGGCCACGAGATCACCCACGCCCTGCTGCGCCACGGCGCGCAGCGCATGACCGAGCAGAAGCTCACCCAGATGGGCCAGATGGCCGGCGCGATGAGCGGCATGGACCAGCAGTCGATGCAGGCGGTGATGGCGGTGTACGGCTACGGCCGCTCGCTGCCGTACGCGCGCAAGCAGGAGAGCCAGGCCGACGAGATGGGCCTGCTGCTCGCCGCCGCGGCCTGCTTCAACCCGGAGGAGGCGATCCCGCTGTGGGAGCGCATGGACCAGGCCAGCGGCGGCCGCGCGCAGCCCGAGTTCGCCTCGACCCACCCCAATCCCGGCACCCGCATCGCCAACCTGCAGGCGCTGATGCCCAAGGCGATGGAGTACCGCAAGAAGTTCTGCGAGGAAAGCCGTTGAGCCAGCACGCGCCGCGTCATCGTTCCCTCTCGTCCGTTCGTGTCCTCGGGACCGCTGCGGCGCCGATCCTCCTGTCGATGCTGGTCGCGGCGCCGGCGTTCGCCGGTCGCCTGCTGGACAACGCCGACCGCCAGGCCGAAGCGGCGCGTCCGCTCGAGTTCCGGCCCGCCGACGCGTTCGATCCGCAGACGGCGCAGCGTGCGATGCAGGCCGGGACCGGCCGCATCCGCGGCGTGCTGTTCCACCAGTTGAACGACAGCTGCCGGCGCACGCGCGGCCTGCTGGCCATCCGCAAGCGCGCCAACGCCGGCATCGAACTGTCGCTGTTCCCGGCGACCCCGCACCTGGTCGGATACGTCGATCTGCTGGAGGCGCATCGCTACAAGGCGACGCCGGCGCTGCGGAATCCCTTCGCCCGTCAGCCGAGCGGGAAGCGCGAGGTGCTGTTCTACGACGCCCGCATGCTGGACTACGGCCTGTCGGCGAAGACCGACGAATTCGGCCGGTACGAATTCAACAACCTGCGCCCGGGTCGCTACTGGGTGAATGCGGACGCTTCGCTGCGCTGCTACTACAACGAGCGGGTGCAGGTCGGTTCGTCGGAGGTCGCGGACAACCCGTACGCGCCGACGCATGTCGACCATTACGTGACCGAGCAGCGTTACTGGGACCAGTCGCTCAACTACCGCCTGTTCGTCGACGTCCATGCCGACGGCGAAGTCGTCGAACTCGATTCCGAGCTGATGCCGGTGCCGGACAACGCCACGGTCGTGCTGCAGGCGGACGCCCGCTGAGGCCATGCGCAGGACGCCGCGCGCGCTGGCTGCGCTGCTGTCGGCCTGTGCGCTGGCGTTCATCGCGACGACGTCCGCGCCCGGCGCATCGGGCGACGCCGCGACGTCGCTGCGCTACGCCGACCCGCAGCCGGTCGTCATCGAAGGCTACGACGGCGACGCGATGGAGCCGTTCCTCGGTCGCGACGGCCGCCATCTGTTCTTCAACGACCTCAATGCGCCCTGGGTCGATACCGACCTGCACATCGCCCGGCGCATCGACGCCACCCACTTCCGCTACCTCGGCCCGCTCGCCGGCGCCAACAGCGCGAAGCTGGACGGCGTGGCGACGATGGATCGCGCGGGCCGCTTCTATTTCGTGTCGATGCGCGACTACGACCGCACCCGGATCAGCCTGTTCGGCGGCGTCTTCGCCGACGGCAAGGTGTCCGGCGTGCATCCGCTTGGCGGGCTGTCGCGGCTTCGCGCGCGCTACGTCGATTTCGATCTCGATATCGCGCCCGACGGCGAGCATCTCTACTACGTCGACGGCCGCTTCGGCCTGCTGTTCCCGGAATCGGCCGACATCGTGCTGGCCGTGCGCCGCGGCGACGGAGACGGATTCTCGCCCGCGGCGGACAGCGCGGCGCTGCTGCGCAACGTCAACACCGCCGCGCTGGAATACGCGCCCAGCATCTCCGCCGATGGACTGACCCTGCTGTTCACGCGGGCCTCGCCGAAACTCGGCGCGCGCCCCGCGCTGTACATCGCGCAGCGCGCGTCCGCCGGCGACCCGTTCGGT
>Ga0209369_1001677_pt1 | contig 10122 bp, 4 predicted proteins | sample EBPBio142010_DNA_FD_185865 | JGI IMG/M metagenome (GOLD analysis project Ga0209369, IMG submission 185865) | Wastewater treatment Type I Accumulibacter community from EBPR Bioreactor in Madison, WI, USA - Reactor 1_10/4/2010_ DNA (SPAdes)... | ecosystem: Engineered > Bioreactor > EBPR >... | reverse complement strand
GCGAGCCGGCCAGCCCCACCTTGCCGGCCCCGGCACCGGACTTCGCCTCGGCCTCGATGCCATGGCGCGGGTCGCTGCCGTCGCCCAGCCGGTCGTTCATCGTGGCCTGCAGCGTCAGCCCGCCGGCCTTGACCACCGCCTGCTCGCCCACCGAGGCCTCGTTCTGCGACTTCAGCAGGTTGACCGACACACCCGCGCCGATGCCCACCGCCGCGGTGCTGCCCACCGCGCTGCCGTCGCTGCGGGCGGCGCCGTCGCTCTGGTTCGATGCACTCAGCGTCAGCAGGCCGGCGGCCTCCACCTTGCCGCTGTCGGGCACACGCGCGCTGACGCTGGAACGCTGGCGGTTCACCGCCACCGCGGCGGCCACCGACAGCTTGCCTTCGCTGGTCGAGGCCGAGGCGCTGTCGTCCTGCGCCGCGGCTTCGGTGTCGTTCTGTTCGGCCGTGTCGCCGACGTTGTTGTTCTTCTTGACGCGGGTGCCGGCGCCCATCTGCTTGCCGACCTTCTGGTCGACGCTGGCGTCTTCCTTGGGCTGGCCGGTGGCCGGGTCGGTGGCGCCGGCGTCCTCTTCGCTGCTGCCGCCCACCGCGCTGGCCTTGGCCGCCACCGCGCTGGCCGACACACCGCTGGCCGTGAAGCTCACTTGCCCCTTGCCCGCGCCGGCACTGCCGTTGGCCACCAGCTCGCGCGCGGTGTCGGCCGAGACGCGGTCGTCCACCAAGGCCACCGCCACCGCCGCGCCCACCGCGGCCTTGGCGCCTTCGCTGCTGCCTTCGGCGTGCGTGTCCAGCGTCGACACCTGCTTCGCATCCAGCAGCAGGTCGCCGGACAGCGTCAGCACGCCACCCGCACCGATGCGCGCCGCGGTGGTGTTGTTGACCACTGCGATGGCGGCCGAGGGCGTGATCGAGATGCCGCCCTTCGAGCCGGCCTCGGCTTCCGTGACGATGTCCGACGCGCCGTCGGCGATCAGCTTCAGATCGCCGGCGCCGCCCAGTACCGTGCCGTCGGCCAGCTCGGCCCGCGTGCGGTTGGACACCACGTTCAATGCCACCGAGGCGCCGATGCCCAGCTTGTCGCCGCTGGCGCCGTCGGCCGAAGGCGTGGACGACGCGCTGCCGGCCACCGACTGCTGCGCCTGCAGCTGCACCGCGCCGTTGCCGGGCTGGATCTGCACGTTGGCGCCGCTGCGCAACGCGGCCGTGCTCTCGTGATCGAGCACGTTCACCGCCACCGAGCCGGCCACGCCCACGCTGCTGGCGCCCGCGCCGGACTTCGCGCTGGTGTCGTAGCGGTTGACGTCGCCCGTATCCACCTGCGTGGCCGCCAGGTCCAGGCTGCCGGCCTGCAGCGCCTGCGCCACCAGCGCCTGGTTGCTGGCGCGGCCCAGGTTCACGGCCACCGCCACGCCCACGCCGACGCTGCCCGAACTGGCGCTGCCGTCGGCCTCCACCGTGGCCGTCTGCGTGCTGCGGCTGTCCAGCAGCACCGCGCCGGCCACCTGGGCCTGCTGGCCCGAGGCCAGCGACACCCGCGTGGTGTTCTTCAGGTCGCTGACGGCCACCGCGCCGGCCACCTTGACGCCGCCGCCACCGTCGCCGGTCTGGGTGTTGTCGCCGTAGTCGGCCAGCACCTGCGCGGCCTGGCCGCTGCCGGCCGTGTCTTCGCCGGCGCCCTGCGACGCGGCCTTGGCCTGCACGATCACCGCATGGTCGGCGCGCGCGCTCATCGTCAGCGAGCCGGCCTGCACGATGCGCGCCTGCTCGTCGACGACGACGGTCGTGGTGGTCTCCACCAGGCTCAGCGCCACCGCGGCGCCGGCCGCGCTGCTGCCGGCCGCGGCGGCATCGGCGCGCTGCGTGGTGTTGACCGCATTGGCCGCGCTCATCGACAGCGCGCCGCCGATGTTCATCTGCGTGCTGCCGCCGACGTGCACGGTGGCCGCACTCGGCATCTTGGTCATCGCCACCATCGCATCGCCGGCCAGGTTGGCCAGCGGCGAGCTGGGCGTGGCCAGCGTGGTGACGGTGGAACTGGCCGTCAGGCCGGCACCGCCGCCTGTGGTGGTGAGGCTGGAAGTGCCCAGCACCTCGACCGCGGCGGTGGAGGCCCCGCGCAGGATGGCCACCGGCACCGGCCCGTTGGCGGTGACGTCCAGCGCCGCGGTGGCACCGATGTCGATGCGGCCGGCCAGCGCCTGCAACTGGCTGCCGTCGACGCGCACGCGCGCCTCGGCGTCGATGGTGTCGATGCCCAGCAGCGTCTGCGCATCGGCCAGCGGCGACAGGTCGGCCGTGCGCGTGGCGCTGGCGTTGAGCGCGATGCTCTTGCCCAGCAGTGTGGCACCCTGCAGCGTGATCTGCGCCGTGCCGCCGTCGCTGCGCTCGGCCTTCAGCTCCACCGCGCCGGCATTGGCGCCGCCCGGGCCTCCGGGTGCGGCCAGCGTGCCGCTGACGGTGAGCTCGCGGTCGGCCACGATCAGGATGCGGCCTTCGCTGGCCACCACGTTGCTGGCCGGGTCCAGCCCGTTTGCATTGACCACGTCGGCAAAGTCCGGCGCCGTGCCGGTGAAACGCGCACCGCTGTAGACCGTGCCGCCGACGCTGATCTGGCCGGCACGCAGCGTCACGCCCCCCACCGCATTGACCGTGCCGTCGATCTGGATGCTGCCGGTGGCATTGCGCGGCGCGGTGCCGGCCAGCAGCTGGGCCACCGAGGCCGGGTTGGGCACGCCCGGCGACAGGAAGAAGCCGTCGATGAAGCCCAGCGTGGGCGTCACCACCTGCAGGCTGCCGACGTTGATCACGCCGGCGCTGCCCACCAGGAAGCCGCCGGGCGTGGCGAACCAGACGTTGCCGCCGATGGCATTGCCCTGCACGGCGTTGAGCACGCCCTGGATGTCGGTGCGCTGGTCGCGCACCAGGTTGATCAGGTTGCTGGTGCCGGTGGGCAGCACCAGGTTGGCCGTCTGGCCGGCGGCCACGTTGAACCGGCTGAAGGCATTGAAGGCATTGGCGCCGCTGACCGTGGCGGTCTCCACCCGTGTGACGCTGCCGCTGGTCTGCACCGTGGTCTGGGTGCGGCCGTCGGGCACGATGCCCTGGGCCAGCGCGGGGCCCGCGGCCCAGCCCAGGCTCAGGCCTAGAAAGTAGCCGAGCGAGCCATCCCAGCGCCACCGGGCGCCGACCACCAGACGAGACATCGAACCCATCGCTCCCCCACCCTGCTGCGTCTCGAGGTGCGCTGGCACCCGGTTGCGGTGATCGTTGACCTGTGGCTGGCCCGTGTCTTGGTTGCCGGGCTCGTGGGCGAGGCTAAGCGGCGCTGCAAGTCCCTGGCAAGGCCGGGGGGTGGCAAACTTCGACCTGATTCCTTGCGCTGCGGCAAGGACACGACAGATTCAGCCGCCGGACCACAGCGCCCAGCCGGCGCGCAGCACGCCGAGCGCGGCGATCAGCATCAGCAGGTCCAGCACGTGGCGGCGGAAGACCTGCGGCGACACGCCGGCAAAGCGGCGTTGCCCCAGCCAGATGCCGGCCAGCATGGCCGGCGCCAGCCACAGCGCCTGGCGCAGCGCATCGGTGCCCAGCAGGGCCGCGCCGCCGGCCGCGGGCATCGCCCAGGCCCACAGCAGCGCATACAGGTCGGTGAACAGGAACAGCAGGATCATCGTGGCGCGCATCGCCGCCGGCGCCAGCGCGGTGGCGCTGAGCAGCACCGCCACCGCAATGCCGCCGATGGCCGCCACGCCGTTGACCAGCCCCGACACCAGGCCGGTGGCCAGCCGCGTACCGGCCGTGGGCTGCAGCGCCAGCGACCAGCCGCTGCGCAGCAGCAGTGCGGCCAGCAGCAGCAGCGCGCCGATCAGCAGCCGCAGCGGCGTCTCGGGCAGGAAGGCCAGCAGCGCCACGCCCAGCGGGATGCACAGCGCATTGCCCAGCACCAGCCAGCCCAGCCAGGGCAGATCGGCATCCTTCAACGCGCCGCGCAGCAGCGACAGGCTGGCCAGCACCTCCAGCACGAAGATCGGCGGCACCACCTGCGCCGGCGGGATGAACAGCGACAGCCCGGCCACGCACAGCGCCGAGAAGCCGAAGCCGGCAAAGCCGCGCACGATGCCGGCGCCGAAGACCACCAGCAGGCTGGCCCCCAGCGCAGGCCACGGCAGCGGCGGCAGCCCGTCCATGGCCGGCTCCTTCAGCGCCGCCGCAGCGGCGCCAGCATCTCGCGCAGCAGCGCCATGCCCGGCGCAGCCTGCAGGTCCAGCGCCTGGTGGCGCGCGTACAGCCCGCTCAGCGACACGCCCACGCCCAGCCCGGCGATCTGCAGCGCGCCGCTGCGCTCGTGCCGCTGCAGCACCTGGCGCAGGTGGGCCTCCAGGTAGCCGAGGCCATTGGCCATGGCAGTGGCGCCGTCCATCGGGCAGCCGTCGCTGAGCACCAGCAGGCACTGGCGCGGCGCGCCGCTGGCCTGCAGGCGCTGCACGGCCCAGTCCACCGCCTCGCCGTCCAGGCCCTCGCGGTAGGCCTCGGGCAGCAGCAGCGCGGCCACGCCGGGGCGGGCGCGTCGCCAGGCCTGGTCGCCGGCCTTGAAAACCAGGTGCAGCCGCTCGTTCAGCCGGCCGGGCCGCGGCGGCCGGCCGGCGCGCTGCCAGTCGCGCGCGGCGCGGCCGCCGTGCCAAGCGCCGGTGCCGAAGCCCAGCAGCTCGCCGCGCAGGCCGGCCAGTTCCAGCGCGCGCAGCAGCAGGTCGAGCAGCGGCGCCAGCGTGGCCACGCGCTCGCGCATCGAGCCCGAGACATCGACCAGCAGCGTCAGCGCCACCTCCGGCTGCGGCCGTGGCGGCCGGTCGCGGAACAGGTGGCGCTCGGCCGGCGAAGCCACCAGCCGGGCCAGCGCGCGGCCGTCGAGCCGGCCTTCTTCCAGCGCGCCCTGCCAGTCGCCTTCCTGCGGCAGCGCGAACAGCGCGCGCAGCTCGCGCGCCAGCCGGCCCGGGTGCAGGCCCAGCGCGGCGACGCCGCGGTCCAGCAACGTGCGCAGCTCGCGCAGCCGCTCGGGCCGGGCCAGCCGGGCGGCGTCGAGCTCGCGGTCGTAGGCACGGGTGTGGATGCAGTAGTCCACCGGCGCCACTTCGCTGCGGGCCGCGGCTACGGCCGCGCTGCCGGCCTCACCCTCGGCAGGCGCGGGTTCCTGTAACGGCAGGCCGAAAGCGGCGCGGGCCGCGGCTTCGGCGTCTTTGGAGGACTCCGCCGCATCGCCCTCAGTCCCGTCCGCGGACTGCAGCAGTGCCGCCACCTGGCGGGCCAGCGCCAGTGCATGCTGCGCATAGGCAGCCTGGTCGTGGCGCTGCCGGCGCAGGCCGGCGAGCGCTTCACCCAGCGTTGGCGCCAATGCGGCGCGGGTGGCCTCGATCAGGTCTTCGGCTTCCTCGGGCACCGGCTCGGCCAGCACCCGCGCGCGCGCCATCTGCAGCACCGTGAAGAGCAGCAGGCCGCGCGCGCCATCGGCCAGGCCGGCGCCCTGGAAGGCGCGCGACCAGTCGTGGAAGCGCCGGCGCAGGTTCAGCGGCACGCCGGGCCAGTGCGCGGGCACCTGCGATTCCACGCGCAGCTGTTCCAGCAGGTTGAACAGCAGCCGCGGCAGCGGCTCGGCCGGGCTCAACCGCTGGTGCAGCGCCGCGTCGCAGCCGCGCCAGCGCAGCGCCACGCCGTCGGCCGCGCCGCGGAAGGACGCATCGCCGTCGTGCGCCGGGTCCGGATGCAGGTGCGGCGCCCAGGCCGGCAGCGCCTGTGGGCCCAGGTGCCAGCGGCCGCCGCGCCACTGCAGCCGCGGCTCGCCGCTGAGCGCACGCAGCGTGGCGCCGCACAGCGCTCCCAGCCGCTGCTGGCGGCGCGCCCGGGCGGCGTCCTCGTTCATGCGGCGGGCGGCAGCTCGGCCGCGAAGGCGCGCTGGTACAGCTCCTCGACCACCGGGCGCTCGGCCTCGTCGCACTTGTTCAGGAAGCTCAAGCGGAAGGCCAGCACCAGGTCGCCGAAGAGCTGCAGGTTCTCGGCCCAGCTGATCAGCGTGCGCGGCGACATCAGCAGGCTCAGGTCGCCGGCGGCAAAGGCACGGCGCGTCAGTTCGGCCAGCGCGACCATCGCGCGCAGCAGCGCCGGCTGCGCCGCCATGGCCGGCACGCGCGCGGCAACGATGGCCATCTCTTCCTCGGCCGGCAGGTAGTCCAGCGTGGCGACGATGTTCCAGCGGTCGATCTGCGCCTGGTTCAGCCGCTGCGCGCCGTGGTACAGCCCGTTCAGGTTGCCCAGGCCTACGGTGTTGGCGGTGGCAAAGAGGCGAAAGCCCGGATGCGGCGTCAGCACGCGGTTCTGGTCCAGCAGTGTGAAGCGGCCATCGCGCTCGAGCAGCCGCTGGATGACGAACATCACCTCGGGCCGGCCGGCGTCGTATTCGTCGAAGACCAGCGCCACCGGCCGCTGCAGCGCCCACGGCAGCATGCCTTCCTGGAACTCGGTGACCTGGCGGCCCTCGCGCAGCGTGACCACGTCGCGGCCCACCAGGTCCAGCCGGCTCAGGTGGCCGTCGAGGTTGATGCGGATGCAGGGCCAGTTCAGCCGCGCCGCCACCTGCTCGACATGGCTGGACTTGCCGCTGCCGTGCAGCCCCTGCAGCAGGACGCGGCGGTTGTGCGCAAAGCCGGCCAGCAGCGCCAGCGTGGGCTCGGGCTGGAAGCGGTAGACCGGGTCGACCTCGGGCACGTGGGCGTCGCGCTCGACGAAGGCCGGCACGCGCAGCGGGCTGTCGATGCCGAAGGTCTCGCGCACGCCCACCAGGTGCAGGCGCGGCTCGGGGGTGGGTTCACTCATGGCTGCATCTTGCCCGATCTATAGTGGCCGCCATCCGCTGCCCAAGACCAAGGAGACCGCCCATGAACGCCCCCCAGCCCCTGCCCGCCCGCAGCGTCGTCAGCGGCATGCAGCGCATGACACCCTCCGAAGCCTTCGTCGAGACGCTGGTGGCGCAGGGCGTGACCACGATGTTCGGCATCATGGGCTCGGCCTTCATGGACGCGATGGACATCTTCGCGCCGGCCGGCATCGAGCTGGTGCCGGTGGTGCACGAGCAGGGTGCCGGCCACATGGCCGACGGCTATGCGCGCGCCAGCGGCCGCCACGGCGTGGTCATCGGCCAGAACGGGCCGGGCATCAGCAATGCGGTGACGGCCATCGCCGCGGCCTACTGGGCGCATTCACCGGTGGTGATCATCACGCCCGAGACCGGCACGATGACGCAGGGCCTGGGCGGCTTCCAGGAGACGCAGCAGCTGCCGATGTTCCAGGAGTTCACCAAGTACCAGGCGCACGTGGCCAACAACAAGCGCATGGCCGAGTTGACGGCGCGCGCCTTCGACCGCGCCCACCTGGAGCTGGGGCCGACGCAGCTGAACATTCCGCGCGACCTGTTCTACGGCGAGATCGAATGCGAGATCCCGAAGCCGATCCGCATCGAGCGCGGCGCCGGCGGGGCCGACGCGCTGCAAGCCGCGGCCGCGCTGATCGCCCAGGCCAAGGCGCCGGTGATGATCGCCGGTGGCGGCGTGATCATGGCGGAGGGCTTTGCCGAGGCCATCGCGCTCGCCGAGCGCATCGGCTGCCCGGTCGTCAACAGCTACCAGCACAACGACAGCTTCCCGGCCAGCCACCCGCAATGGTGCGGGCCGCTGGGCTACCAGGGCAGCAAGGCCGGCATGCGGCTGATCGCGCAGGCCGACGTGGTGATCGCGCTGGGCACGCGGCTCGGGCCCTTCGGCACGCTGCCGCAGTACGGCATGGACTACTGGCCCAAGGGCGCGAAGCTGGTGCAGATCGACGCCGACCCGAAGATGCTGGGCCTGGTGAAGAAGGTCGACGTGCCGATCTGCGGCGATGCCAAGGCCGCCGCGGTGGCGCTGCTGGCGCTGCTGAAGGAACGCACGCTGGCCTGCGACGCCACCCGCGCCGAGCGGCTGGCGGCGATGGCCGCCGAAAAGGCCGCCTGGGAGCAGGAGCTGGCCGAGTGGACGCACGAGCGCGATGCCTACAGCCTGGACATGATCGACGAAGCGCGCGGCGAGAAGCCCTTCTCCGGCGGCCAGTGGCTGCACCCGCGCCAGGTGTTGCGCGAACTGGAGAAGGCCATGCCCGCGCACGTGATGGTGTCCACCGACATCGGCAACATCAATTCCATCGCGCACAGCTACCTGCGCTTCGAGGAGCCGCGCAGCTTCTTCGCGCCGATGAGCTTCGGCAACTGCGGCTATGCGCTGCCGACGATCATCGGCGCCAAGAAGGCGCGGCCCGACCGGCCGGCCATCGCCTACAGCGGCGACGGCGCCTGGGCGATGAGCATGGGCGAGGTGCTGACCTGCGTGCGCCACGGCATCCCGGTCACCGGCGTGGTGTTCCACAACCGGCAATGGGGCGCCGAGAAGAAGAACCAGGTCGACTTCTACAACCGCCGCTTCGTGGCCGGTGAACTGGACAACCCCAGCTTCGCCGGCATCGCCCGCGCGATGGGCGCCGAAGGCATCGTCGTCGACCGGCTGGAGGACGTGGGCCCGGCACTGCAGCGCGCGGTGGCGATGCAGATGCAGGAAGGCAAGACCTGCGTGATCGAGATCATGTGCACCCGCGAGCTGGGGGACCCCTTCCGCCGCGACGCGCTGGCCAAGCCGGTGCGGCTGCTGCCGAAGTACAAGGACTACGTCTAGGCAGCGCAGATCGCAGGGCCCGGCGCCACCTTCAGCGTGACGCGGCCCTCGTGCCAGGCGCGGTCGAAGTCGGCCTCGATGTGGCGCAGCTCGGGCTCGGCCCCGGCCTGCGCGGCGACGATGCCCACCGCGCGGTTGCGGCCCTGGTTCTTGGCGGTGTACAGCGCCATGTCGGCCAGGTTGATGGCCTGCTCCCAGGCCACCGGCAGCACCTGCGGCGGCAGCGGAAAACGCGCATAGCCGATCGACACCGTCACCGGCACGGCCTGGCCGTGCACCACCACCGGCCGCTCGCCCACCTGGCGCAGCACGCGCTCGGCCAGTTGCTCGACAGCCGCCTCGGGCTGCTCGGCCGGCAGCTGGCGGGCCAGCACCAGGAATTCTTCGCCGCCCCAGCGCACCACCAGGTCGTCGCCGCGCACCGCGTCGCACAGCCGGTGTGCCACCTCGCACAGCACCTGGTCACCGGCGGCATGGCCGTAGCCGTCGTTGACATGCTTGAAGTGGTCGATGTCGATCAGCAGCAGCGCGCCGCTGAAGGCCGCGCGCCGCCCGTCCTGGCCGGCGGCCTGCATCAGCGACAGCAGGTGGCGGCGGTTGGCCAGGTGGGTCAGCGGGTCGCGCTCGCTCTGCACGCGCAATTCTTCCTGGCTGCTCTGCAGCTGGCGCTGGCGCCGCCGCAGCTGGCCATAGACCAGCAGCATCGCCGCCGCGGCCAGCACCAGCGCCAGCGCGGCCATGACGCCGGTGCGCTGCAGCGTCTCGCGGTTGGCCAGCAGCGCGGCCTGCAGCTGGTTGTCGCGCGCCAGCATCTCGATGTCGCGTTGCTGCTGGCCGGCATCGTGGCGGCGCTGCAGCTGCTTCAGCGCCGCCTCGCGGTGCCGGCGCATCAGCTCGGCGCTGATCGCGCGCTCGCGGTGGAACAGCGCCAGCGCGGCCGTCGGCTGGCCGGCCGCGGCCAGCGCCTCGTCGTATTCGCGCAGCATCTCGGCCTGCAGCGCCAGCAGGCCGGCGCCTTCGGCCAGGGCCTCCAGCCGGGCCAGCTCGCGCAGGCCGGCGTCGATGCGGCCCAGGCCGATCTGCGCCAGGCCGGCGTTGTGCCGCAGCGCCAGCTCCAGCAGCCGGTCGCGGTGGGCGCGGGCGATGGGCAGGCCACGCTCGGCCGCGCGCAGCGCTTCGGCCGGCTGGCCCCGCTTGGCATGGGCATCGCTCAGGAAGGTCAACACCGCGGCCTGCAGCCGCGGCGAGCCGGCTTGCCGGGCCAGCGGCAGCGCCTGCTCGGCCAGGCGGCGCACGCTGTCCAGGTCGCCGCGCTGGCCGGCCATCTGCGCCTCGGCCAGCAACAGGCGGGCGCTCAGCAGCGGGTCGTCCAG
>Ga0209369_1001675_pt1 | contig 10130 bp, 10 predicted proteins | sample EBPBio142010_DNA_FD_185865 | JGI IMG/M metagenome (GOLD analysis project Ga0209369, IMG submission 185865) | Wastewater treatment Type I Accumulibacter community from EBPR Bioreactor in Madison, WI, USA - Reactor 1_10/4/2010_ DNA (SPAdes)... | ecosystem: Engineered > Bioreactor > EBPR >... | reverse complement strand
GCAACGGATGTGGTCACTCTGCTGTTCGGCTCGAAGGACGAGGAGCGGAACAACGCGGCGGTGCTGGCCGAGGTCCTGCGGGAAGAGATCGTCCGGGGCCGTCGCGCGGGCTGAGCGGGCCGTCAGGCGGCGATGTCGCCAGGCCCGACGGTCAGCACCGTGAGGTTGCGATGTTCGCCCGCACGGGTTTCCCACTGGAACCGCGCGCCTGCCTTCAACCCGATCAGCGCCACCCCGATCGGGGTCAGCACCGAGGCGCGTCCGGCGTCGATGTCGGCCTCCTCCGGCCAGACCAGCGTGGCGGTCTGTTCGTGGCCCGTGCTTTCGTCGCGCCAGGTGACGCGGCTGCCGATCCCCACGACATCGGCGGGCATCCGGGCGGCGGGCAGGATGCGGGCGCGCGACAGCTCTTCCAGCAGACGCTCGGCCAGCGCGGGCATCCGCGCCGATGCGCCTTCGACCAGCGCTTCCAGATGGTCGACAGTTTCCTGTGCGATGGTGATCTGCGGGTGACGGGCCTTGGACATGCAGGACGCTCCTCATGGGGTGGCCGGGCGCCTGGCCGGACCGGAAATGACGGGAAGGGCAGAGAGTTCGGATGTCCCCGGACGCAGGGTCAGCAGAGCCGCGCCAGCGCCCGGGGCGGGACGCTGTCTTGCGGAAATCCGGTCATCGACCGGTCTCGGGTGCTGGTGACACTCCTGATCATGGGGTCAAGATAGGATGCCCGGGCGCCAAGGTCCATGCCATCATGCCCCGTCTTCCAGCAAAAGTCCCATGACCTGCGCCCCGAGGGCCAGATCGGAGACCTGCCCGAAGTGCCGCATGTTTTGCGGCCGGACTCAAGGGCAGGCTAGAAACCTGCGCAATTGCCGCGTAACAAGAGCTTGCCAACTCTCGTCGGAGCTGCCGGGGTGTCACATCACCGTCGTGTGGACAGGATACGGGGGGCCGGTCAACAAAAGGAGGATTGCCTGATGACGCTGAAGACTGCACTTGGACTTGCCACGGGACTTGTGGCCGCCTTGTCGACCACGACGCTGTCTGCCCAGACGGTCGAGGAAATCACGGCCGCCGCCAAGGCGGAAGGCATGCTGACGACGATCGCCCTGCCGCATGACTGGTGCGGCTATGGCGGCGTGATCGAAGGCTTCAAGGCGAAATATCCCGAGATCAAGCTGAACGAACTGAACCCCGACGCCGGGTCGGCCGACGAGATCGAGGCGATCAAGGCCAACAAGGACAACAAGGGCCCGCAGGCGCCCGACGTGATCGACGTGGGCCTGGCCTACGGACCGTCGGCCAAGGCTGAAGGGCTGACCCAGGCGCACAAGGTTGCCACCTGGGACGAGATCCCGGAAGGCATCAAGGATGCGGACGGGCACTGGTTCGGCGACTACTATGGCGTGATGTCGTTCCTGGTGAACAAGGACCTGGTGCAGAACGTGCCGCAGGACTGGGCTGATCTTCTGAAGCCGGAATATGCCGGGCAGGTGGCGCTGGCGGGTGACCCGCGGGCGTCGAACCAGGCGATCCTGGCGGTGCTGGCCGCGGGCATGGCCTCGGGCGCGGCCCCGGGCGAGGCTGCGGGCAAGGCTGGGCTGGACTTCTTCAAGCAGCTGAACGACGCGGGGAACTTTGTCCCGGTCATCGGCAAGGCCGGGACGCTGGCGCAGGGCACGACGCCCATCGTCATCATGTGGGACTACAACGCCCTTGCCGCGCGTGACACCCTGGCCGGCAACCCGCCGGTCGAGGTCGTGGTGCCGAAGTCGGGCGTCCTTGCGGGCGTCTATGTGCAGGCGATCAGCGCCTATGCGCCGCAGCCGAACGCGGCGAAGCTGTGGATGGAGTACCTCTACAGCGACGAGGGTCAGCTGGCCTGGCTGAAGGGCTACTGCCACCCGGCGCGCTTCAACGCGATGGCCGCTGCCGGCAAGATCCCGCAGGACCTGCTGGATGCGCTGCCGCCGGCCGCCGCCTATGAAGCCGCCTACTTCCCGACGCTGGAAGAGGTGGATGCGAACAAGGCCGCCGTCACCGGCGGCTGGGATGCGACCGTCGGCGCCAACGTCGCCGAGTGATCCGATCCGCCACCCCGTCCCGGTTTGTCCGGGGCGGGGTCCGCTTACCGGGGACGACAGACGCCCCGGGAGCCTGACCGACAGGGGAAGTTCCCGATGCGAGACACCGCTCCGCGCGCTGCGAGATGGCGCCTGCCCGTCGAATGGCTGGGCATCCTGCCCTTTGTGGCCTTTGCGCTGCTGTTCCTGATCCTGCCGACGATGAAGATCGTGGTCGGGGCCTTCCAGTCGCCCGACGGCAGCTTCACCCTGCAGAATCTGATCGACCTGAACACCGATTCGATCCGCAACGCCTACTGGACCTCGATCAAGCTGTCGCTGATCACCGCGCTACTGGGCTGCGCCGTGGGCTTTGCGATGGCCGCGGCGGTGGTTTTCGGCGGGTTGCCCAAGGGCATCCGCAGTCCGCTTCTGACCTTTTCGGGTGTGGCGTCGAATTTCGCGGGCGTGCCGCTGGCCTTCGCCTTCATCGCGACGCTGGGCCCGGCGGGGCTGGTGACGATCTGGCTGAAGACGCAGTTCGGCATCAACCTGCGCGCCTATGGGTTCAACCTGCTGTCATTCTGGGGGCTGGTGGTCACCTATCTGTTCTTCCAGATCCCGCTGATGATCCTGATCATCATCCCGGCACTGGACGGGCTGAAGCGCGAATGGCGCGAGGCGGCCGAGGTCCTGGGCGCGACTGCGGGGCAATACTGGCGCATGGTCGCTTTCCCGATCCTGTTCCCCTCGCTCTTGGGCACCTTTGCGCTGCTGTTCGCCAATGCCTTCGGCGCGGTCGCCACGGCCTTCGCCCTGACCGGCCCGCAGCTGAACATCGTGCCGATCAAGCTGTTCGCGCAGATCCGGGGCGATGTGCTGGGCAACCCCAACCTTGGCTATGCGCTGGCCTTCGGGATGATCGTTCTGACCGGCCTGGCCAATGTCATCTACATCGTGCTGCGAACCCGGTCCGAGAGGTGGTTGAAATGAAGCGCCTCGTCGCCTGGGCAGCCCTTGTCGCGGGTTGCCTGTATTTCCTGCTGCCGCTGGTCGGGATGACCGAGTTCAGCCTGAAGATGCGGCGGGGGGAATATTCCTTCGACGCCTATGCCAAGGTGTTCGAGGATCCCCGCTTCTGGGAGACCTTCGGCTATTCGCTGACGCTGGCCGCGGCGACCATCGTCTTCGGCGTGCTGCTGGTGGTCCCGACGGCCTACTGGGTGCGGCTGAAGCTGCCGCAGGCCCGCCCGGTGATCGAGTTCATCACCCTGCTGCCGCTGGTCATCCCGGCCATCGTCATCGTCTTCGGCTATATCCGGCTGTACAACACCTCGTCGGTGCTGCCGCTGACCGGCTCGGCCTTCGGAACCGACATCCTCTTGATGATGGGCTATGCCACGCTGGCGCTGCCCTACATGTACCGCGCCGTCGACACCGGGCTGCGCACCATCGACGTCGCCACCCTGACCGAGGCAGCGCAGTCGCTGGGGGCGGGCTGGTTCACCATTCTGGCGCGGATCATCCTGCCGAACGTGCTGGTCGCGGTGCTGTCGGGGGCCTTCCTGACCCTTGCCATCGTGATCGGCGAGTTCACGATGGCCGCGCTGCTGAACCGTCCCGCCTTCGGCCCCTTCATGCAGCTTCTGGGCGCCAACCGCGCCTATGAGCCGCCGGCCCTTGCCGTGATCGCCTTTGCCATCACCTGGGGCTGCATGGGGCTGATCCAGCTTGTCACCCGTTTCTCGAAACATGAAAGGGCGAAAGCCTGATGGCCTTCCTTGATCTGACGAACCTGGAAAAGACCTTCGGCAGCAACCGTGTCGTGAAGGATTTCAGCCTGGGGATCGAGAAGGGCGAGTTCGTCTCGCTGCTCGGCCCCTCGGGATGCGGCAAGACAACGGTGCTGCGGATGGTCGCGGGATTTGAGACGCCGACGGCGGGCGCGATCCGCATCGACGGGCAGGAGGTGACCGGCCAGCGGGCGAACCAGCGCAACATCGGGATGATGTTCCAGGCCTATGCGCTGTTCCCGAACATGACGGTGGCCGACAACGTGGCCTTCGGACTGAAGGTCAAGGGCGTGCCCCGGGCCGAGCGCGAGACCCGGGTGGAGGAAATGCTGCGCCTGATCGGCCTGCCCGAGATGGGCGCGCGCTTTCCGTTCCAGCTGTCGGGCGGCCAGCAGCAGCGGGTGGCGCTGGCGCGCGCGCTGGCCCCGCGCCCGCGGGTGCTGCTGCTGGACGAGCCGCTGTCGGCGCTGGACGCGAAGGTGCGGGTCAGCCTGCGCAACCAGATCCGCGAGATCCAGCGCGAGCTGGGGATCACCACGATCTTCGTGACCCATGACCAGGAAGAGGCGATGTCGATCTCGGACCGGATCGTGGTGATGAACGGCGGTATCGCCGAGCAGGTCGGCGCGCCGTTCGAGATCTACAACCATCCGAACACCCGTTTCGTCGCGAATTTCGTGGGCACGCTGAACACCTTTACCGCCACGGTGGTGGCCCCCGAGTCGGGGCAGGTCGAGGTGGCCGGGCAGGTGGTGACGCTGGCAGGGACGCCGATCCCGGCGGGCAAGGGCGACAGGGTCACGCTGGCGCTGCGGCCGGAGGCGGTGAGGTTCGGTCGCGAGGCGGGCCGCGAGATCGTGCTGCCCGCCACCATCGCCGAGGTGCATTTCCTGGGCTCGGTGATCCGGCTTACGGTGAATGTCGACGGCACGATGGTGGCGCTGGATACGTTCAACCGCCCGGACCAGCCGCCGCCGCCGATCGGGCTTGCCAGCGAGATCAGCTTTGCCGCCGCGGATGTGATCCTGCTGCCCGAGGCCTGACGGGACTCAGCCGGGGCGACGCTGACCGAAGCGCGACTGCCAGCTGGGCTGGAGGTCGCCGGGTTCTGTCCGCGCCAGGTAGACCGCCCGTGCGATGGCGCGGGCGAGGCAGGTCGCGGCGGCATGGCCGATCTGGAAGCTGTCGGTCAGGGGGTCTTGCAGCGGGCGTTGTCCGGTCGCGATGCTGAAGACAAGGTCGCCGTCCAGCGGCGTATGCGAGGGGACAAGGGCGCGGGCCATGCCGTCATGGGCGGCCACGGCCATGCGCTGCACCTGCGCCTTGGTCAGCGTCGCATCGGTGGCAACCACGGCGATGGTGGTGGCTTCGCCGAGCCGTTTGCGGGGGAGCGGGGCGTCCAGCGGGATCATCGGCGCGGGGCCGAGGCCGCCAAATTCCCGGCCTTCCTCCCACGGTGCCGCCCAGAACTGCGGAGTCTCGCCGACGGTCGCCTGGCCGAGCGCATTGACCACGACCAGCGCGCCGACGGTCAGGCCGGAGGGCAGAACGCAGGAGGCCGAGCCGAGGCCGCCCTTGAGAGTGCCGGTCATCGCGCCGTAGCCCGCCCCTGCGGTGCCGAGGCTGAAGTCCGGGGCGGCGGCGTCGAAGGCGCGGCGGCCGAGAGCGGGGTAGGGGCTGGCGGTCCAATCCTTGTCGCCGCCGTTCAACAGGTCGAAGACGATGGCGCCCGGCACGATGGGCACCTGCACCGGGCCGACGGCGAAGCCCCGGCCTGCCGCGCGCAGGCCCTGCATGACGCCCTGTCCCGCATCGAGGCCGAAGGCGGAGCCTCCCGACAGGAAGATCGCGTCGACCTGTTCGACCATGCGGTCGGGGGCCAGAAGGTCGGTCTCGCGCGTGCCGGGAGAGCCGCCCATGACATGAACCGACGCCACGAAGGGGCGGTCGGCGGTCAGCACGGTGACGCCCGAGCGCAAGTTGGCGTCCTCGGCATTGCCGACGCGCAGGCCGGGAATGTCGGTGATCAGGTTTTTCGGGCCGGGGCGCATCAGATGCGGACCTTGGTCACGGCGGTGGCCGGGTCTCCGGTGTTCGGGGTGCCTGCGGGTTCGATCAGAAGGAGATGGGTCTCGACCGTCGCGCGGGGGCGGTGCTGAAGCCCCTTCGGGACGACGAAGACCTCGCCCGGTTGCAGGGTGACGGCGCCGTCGGGGAGGTCGATGGTCAATTCCCCGCTGAGGACCATGAAGAAGTCGTCGGTTTCGGGATGGTCGTGCCAGACGAATTCGCCCAGCACCTTGACCACCATAAGGTCATGGCCGTTGAAGCTGCCGACGATCTTTGGCGACCAGTGGGTGGTGAAGGTCGAGAGCTTTTCGGCGAGGTTGATGGGGTGCATTGGCTTCTGGCTCCGGGTCGGGTCGGGGAGCATTGTCGCAGAAGCCGGTGGAATGAAAAGACGGCGCGGCTCCTCGTTCGACTTCGTCTTCTCGTCGCTGGGTCAGCGACGAGTGACGAAGTCTGCGAGGAGCGGGGTTTAGAAGTCGAACAGGTCGCTGAGGAAGCTTTCCTTGCGCTTGCGCTTGTAGCCCTTGCGGTAGTCGTCGTCATCGTCGTCGTCCCGATAGCGGCGGCGGTCGTCCTCGCGATAAGCGGCGCGGGGCTCGGGCTGGTAGACCGGGGCCGCCTGCTGCGGGGCGTGGCTCTGGATGGCCTGCTGTGGTGTGGGCGCGGGGGCTGCGGCGGGGCCGCCGAGGGAGCGTTCGATGATCTTGTCAAGCTCGCCCCGGTCCAGCCAGACGCCGCGGCATTTCGGGCAGTAGTCGATCTCGACCCCGCCGCGGTCAGCCATCACCAGGGTTTCATTGTCGACCGGACAGCGCATCGCATTTCTCCATTTCATGTGTCAGGTCGTTACATGGGGTCGCAAACCGGCCTCGCAAGGGTCGTTTCGCACCTTGCGCAAAATGCTGCGAGGGCGCATGGAAGAGGAGAGCCGTGGCGATGGCGTCGCCACAGGGGTTTTGCCCCGACGCTTGCGGGGAAACCCGTCTCTGTCCTGTACGCCGGGACCTTTCGGGGTCCAAAGGCCTTTGCCCGACCCCCGCACATGAGGTCTGGAAATGTCGTTGAACCGCCCCGAGATGTACCGCTTTCACAATGGCGGGCAGAAGCACGCCCTGCCCTTCGCCGATCAGGAATACCATGACCGGCTGGAGGGCCTGCGCGAGATCATGGAACTGCATGATCTGGACGCGGTGGTGCTGACCAGCATGCACAACGTCGCCTATTACTCGGGCTTCCTGTATTGCAGCTTCGGGCGGCCTTATGCCTGCGTGGTGACGAGGACGGAGTGCGTCACCATCAGCGCGGGGATCGACGCGGGCCAGCCGTGGCGCCGGTCGATTGCGGACAACATCACCTATACCGACTGGGCGCGGGACAACATGTGGCGGGCGGTGGCCAGTGTTACCGGGACGGGCAAGGCGGTGGGCTGCGAGGCTGACCACCTGACGATGGAACGGGCGGAGAAGTTCAACACCTTCCTTCGCCCGAAGCGGGGGATGGATATTGCCCCGGCCACGATGCACCAGCGGATGATGAAGTCCCCCGCCGAGATCGCGCTGATCAAGCACGGGTCGAACGTGGCCGATGTGGGTGGCTATGCCATCCGCGAGGCGATTGCGGTGGGGGCGACGGAGCTGGAGGTGTCCATCGCCGGGCGGGATGCGATGGAGCGCGAGATCGCGAAGCGTTTCCCGGATGCGGAATATCGCGACACCTGGGTCTGGTTCCAGTCGGGGATCAACACGGACGGGGCGCATAACCCGGTGACGAACCGGAAGCTGCGGCACGGGGATATTCTTTCCCTCAACTGCTTTCCGATGATCAGCGGGTATTACACGGCGCTGGAGCGGACGCTGTTCGTGGGCGAGGTGGACGATGCCAGCATGAAGGTCTGGCAGACGAACATCGACAGCCATGAATTCGGGATGAAGCTGTTGCGGCCGGGGGCGTCCTGTGCCGAGATCACCATGAAGATCAACGAGTTCCTGGCCGAGCGGCAGATGCTGCAATACCGGACCTTCGGCTATGGGCACAGCTTCGGCGTGTTGTCGCACTACTATGGCCGCGAGGCGGCGCTGGAGCTGCGCGAGGACATCGACACGGTGCTGGAGCCGGGGATGGTGATCAGCATGGAGCCGATGCTGACGATCCCCGAGGGGATGCCGGGGGCGGGGGGTTACCGCGAGCACGACATCTTTGTCGTCACGGAAGATGAGCCCGAGGATATCACGCACTACCCCTATGGGCCGGCGTTCAACGTGGTGGGCTGACGAGGCGGGGCCGGGGTCATCCCCCGGCCCCGGCGTTCACACGCGCTTTATGAGGCGGATGAGGAGCAGCAGGATCACCGCGCCGATGGTGGCGTGGATGATCGCGCCGACGATACCGCTGCCGATCACGATGCCGATCTGCGGCAGGAGAAAGCTGGCGAGGAAGGCACCGACGATGCCGACAACGATGTTGCCGATGATACCGAAGCCGTAGCCCTTGACGATCAGCCCAGCCAGCCACCCGGCGACGGCGCCGATGATGAGTGTGACGAGAAGTGCGGTGAGTTCCATTCTGTCCCTTTCCGCCCCCGGAACGGGGGTCCCACGCGGATTGCGCGTGCGACAACGCAAAAGGGCGGGTGCCGGTTCCCTGTCCGGGATTTCATCCAGATGATACCTGGGTGTCATTCGGGTGTGACCTTGCTGCCGCATCGCGGGCGGGCAACGCAAGAAGGATTCCCCGCATGCCCCTCCGTTCCCTTGGACTGACCTCGACCCTGGCGCTTGTCGCTGCCCTTCCGGCCCTGGCCGAGCCGGTGTTCAACCGCGTCGCGTCCTTTGCGACGCCAGGCAACATGGCGGCGGGCGAAGATCTGGCGCGGGCTACCAGTGCCGAGATCATTTCGGCCAGCGAGGACGGGATGGTGCTGGTCTATACCGACAGCCCGCTGGGCGTGGTGGGGCTGGTGGACATCGCCGACCCCAAGGCGCCGAAGCCCCTGGGCAACATCGCGGTGGGTGGTGAGCCGACGACGGCGGTGTTTGTCGGCAATCGGATATTCGCGGGCGTGAACACGAGCGAGAGCAAGGCCAACCCCTCGGGCAAGCTGGTGACGGTGGACCCGGCGACGAAGGCGGTGGTGTCGGAATGCGACATCGGCGGGCAGCCGGATTCGGTGGCCAGGACGAAGGACGGTTCCTTCCTGGCGATCGCGATCGAGAACGAGCGGGATGAAGAGCTGAACGACGGTGCGCTGCCGCAGATACCTGCGGGCTATGTGGTGAAGCTTCCGGTCAAGGACGGCGTGGCGGACTGCGGCGCGCTGCAGAAGATCGAGCTGACCGGGCTGGCCGAGATCGGCGGCGAGGACCCGGAGCCGGAATATGTGGATGTGAACGATGCGGGCGAGATCGTCGTCACGTTGCAGGAGAACAACCACATCGTCATCATCGGCGCGGATGGCGCGGTTGCGGGCCATTTCAGCGCGGGCACGGTGGACCTGACCGGGATCGACACCAGGAAGGACGGCAAGCTGGATTTCACCGGCGAAATGGCCGGTGTTGCGCGAGAGCCCGATGCGGTGAAATGGATCGACGCCGACCATGTCGTCGTGGCCAACGAGGGCGACTGGAAGGGCGGCTCGCGCGGCTTTACCATCTTCAAGCGCGACGGGACCGTTGTTTATGAAAGTGGCGCCAGCCTGGAACGGGCGATGGCGGCGATGGGCCACTACCCGGACCATCGCAACAAGAAGGGCGTGGAGCTGGAATCGGTCGAGGTGGCGATGTTCGACGGCAAGCCCACGCTGTTCGTCGCCTCCGAGCGCGCCTCGCTTGTCGCGGTCTATGACATCGGCGATCTGGCCAATCCGGTACTGAAGCAGATCCTGCCCTCGGGCGTTTCGCCAGAAGGCATGGTGGCGATCCCGGCGCGGAACCTTCTGGCGACCGCCAATGAGGTGGACCTGCGGGCGGACGGGCTGGCCCCGGCGCATGTGATGCTGTTCGAGCGCGCCGAAGGCGGGACGGACTATCCGACGATCACCAGCGAGGGCAGCGATCCGCTGATCGGCTGGGCGGCGCTGTCGGGGCTGGCGGCGGACCCGGTCGAGGCGGGCAAGCTGTATGCGGTCAGCGATTCCGTCCTGTCGGCGGCACCGACGATCTACACCATCGATGCCACGCAAACCCCGGCGAAGATCACCGCGGCGGTG
>Ga0209369_1001673_pt1 | contig 10133 bp, 8 predicted proteins | sample EBPBio142010_DNA_FD_185865 | JGI IMG/M metagenome (GOLD analysis project Ga0209369, IMG submission 185865) | Wastewater treatment Type I Accumulibacter community from EBPR Bioreactor in Madison, WI, USA - Reactor 1_10/4/2010_ DNA (SPAdes)... | ecosystem: Engineered > Bioreactor > EBPR >... | reverse complement strand
GGATTAGCTTTTGTTTTCACCAACTCCACAAGTCAGCAAACGCCAGGTTTGGTCGGCCATACTTTCGATTGAGCAGGATACAAAAGTTATGCAGGGTGAACTTGGCAGCCAAACGTGTCATAAAGCCTTCGAGTGTATGAGGCCTTTCATCACGCAGTCTAAACACATGCTGCAACTTACCAAAAGCCGTTTCAATAATCTGACGCAACGAAGCGATCCAGTGTCGCAGGCCACTTTGTCGCCACGGCACTTTCCAGGGACTTTTGCCTGGCCCGCCCACGCGCTGAGGCGGGGTTATGACCTCGGCTTTGTAGTCCACCAGCCAATGCTGATGAAGTTCTTTGCCTTGAAAGCCGCTGTCGGTGAGGTAAAAGCCGCCTTCGGGTAGGGCTTTTCCTACCTGGGGCAGGCGGGGAACGGGTGTGTGGCGGGCCTGGAAAAAAGTTTCGGCTAGAGGCTGATCCTTGCACGAAGCGGGAGCGACGCCCCAGCCGGTAAAGACCCCCGTCGGGTCACTCGAAGCCAGCACGTAAAAGCCTGTATACCACCCCAGCCGCGAGGCCAGGCCCTTGTCAGCTTGTCCTACCAGGTGCCCGCTCCCACGCCGCGAAACGTGACGGATGGCCACCGCCGTAGCATCCAGAGCTTCGTAGTAGCCTTGTGTGTCTTGGGGGTGGAGGCTATGTGTGAGATGCTGCCAGAACTCCACCAACTCAGCATAGCAGGCGCGCTGCAAACGGTTGAATTGCGAGAGATGGGGCAAGCTGGGAAAGTAGGGCCGCAGATGACGCAGTGCCCAACGGTAAAAGTCGCGCTCACAGGCAAAATGGCGCCATTGTCCAAAGACGCACAAGGTCAAAACCTCACTGCGCGAAAGTGAGGGATTGGCTCCAGGTGTAGGCGCTGGGGAGGGGAGGGTCTTGCAAAAATCATCGGCCATGACGTAAAGTTCTGTGAGAAAGGTGTTGGTATCCAGCATGACAAGCTCCTGTGAGAGGGATTTTGGCAGCAGGATACCTACACCTTTCGCCGTTAGACAACCCGTTAATGCACAACAAGCGTTTTAATCGCTGGAAACTAATGATGATGGGAAGAAACTGTAATTTACAGAGTATTTACTATCGCTTATGGGCTTTTTGGCTTCAAACAAGGAACAAAACCAGTGTGCTCTTAAATCTGTAAGATTCTTTATTGGCGGGCCATAAAACCGCTCAAGGTTGCCCGTGACCGCCTGAATGGCCTATAATTGAGCGCAGGATTTTATCATTTTTTGCGTTTGTTATTGCGCGTTTTTTAACTTATGGCAGCTCCCGCGATTTTAGATGCGTGCACCCTCTTTGGACCGTGGCCTCGTCATGCCACCGATCTGTCGGTAGATGACTTACTGCAAGGCATGACGCAGAATAATGTGACGCGCTCGCTCGTCACCGCAACATCGGGCATTTTCTACGATTATCGGCAAGGCAACAGCGAAACTTTGGCTGTCGCTAAAGCCAATGCGGCTCATTTCTTTCCGGTTGCCACACTCGACCCTCGCGCCTTTCCTGAATGTCTCGAAGAAGCCCAGACCCGCGCTGCCGAAGGTTTTCGTCTGTTTCGCTTTTTTCCGGAACGGCAGGGCTGGCCGATTCGGTATGCGCCGTTTCGTGAATTGCTGCAGAAATGCGATAGCCTGGGCGTGCCGGTGGCGGTGGAAATTTCCCGTCCGGGCGATTGCACCGAGTTGGCCGACGCTACCACTTTTACCCGTGCCCCTTTGCTTTTGGCAGGAGTGAAACCAGTGCACTTAGCTGAAGCCCTGGCCGTGATGCGGGCCGATACCAAGTTTTATCTCGAAACCACGCATTTATTGGCACCGGGCACCTTCGAGACGATTCGCGATACCATTCCTTCAGGAGCCGAGCGATTGGTTTTTGCCTCTTATGCTCCACTGCGTTATCTTTCGGTGGCGCTGGCTCCCATTCTCACTTCGACACTCTCCAACGAGCATAAGAGTGCGGTGCTGGGAGATAACCTGAAACGTTTGCTCACCAAATAGGTGGGCGGCAAGTCAATCCTGTATATCATTCGATTCCTGCAAACATGCCATTCATCGATCTTCAATGCCATTACGGCGTAACACCTGAAACGATCGCCGTGCGCCCGTCGCAGTTGGCTGAAGCCGCTGTCTACGCGGATAAATTCGGGGTCGAACAGCTCTGCTTCTCTTCGCGCGAGGCGGTGTCCGATTTAGTGGGCGGCAATAATCGCCTGGCCGAAAAACTTGCCCAAGACAAGCGGTTTCGCGGTTGGCTTACCCTTTCGCCCCACCAGCCGGAGCAATCGCAGGAATTGGCACGGAAATATTTGGTCAAACCCAACTGGGTGGGTGCCCGCTTCGAGCAAAACGGCGATGCCGATGCAATCGATGGGGCCGGTGGACACGAAGTGCTCAATGCCCTGCGACGCTACAGCCGCCCCGCTCTGGTCACGGCGAGCACGCCCGCGACGCTGGCCGCCGTGATTACTGTTGCGAAAGATTTTCATTCGCTTCGTTTCGTATTATCGCCGCAAAGTGACAGCCTCACTTCCAACGCGATTTCCGCCATCAAGGAAAATGTTAATATTTCCCTGTTGCTCAACGTCGCCTATACCCAGCGCGGGGTGTTGGAGCGCGCAATGGAAGTGTTGGGCGACCGGCGTGTCATGTGGGCTTCCGACTGGGGTTCGTATCATCCGGCGGCTGCTTTGGGCATGATTAAAGACAGTGCGATTACAACGGCACAGCGCGAGCGTTTGACTTACCGTAATGCCAAGGAGTTGCTAAGCCAGTGAGCCGCTGAAACGGTAAACTTGGAAGAGTAAAGATATGAATAGTTTCAAGAAGCTGTCTGCGTTTTCTGTGGCTGCCGGTTTAAGCTTTGTGTTGAGCGGTTGCGGTTTGTTGACGCCGCCCGAACCCGAAGAAGTGCCGCCGCCGCCCAAAATGCCCGCGCCGGATTTCTTTAATCCGAATGATTACAATACCAAGGGCGTCGATTTGAATATACCGGGCGATGCTAAGTACCCGGATTATTTTGAAGTGACCAGCTTCGATGCGCCCGACGTTTTAATGGTGCGCAGCGTGAAAGTTACCAAAACCGGCACCGCGCCTAATGAGCGGGAAACCAAGGCCTATGGCGCTCCGGTGCGTATGCGTCTGGCCGGTGTGTATTCACCACGTCCCAACAGCAGCAACGCGGCTGAGCGGCGCTATTCGCCGATGGCGATGCAAGCGGTGCGCAACTGGACATTAGGCCGTCAGATCTCGATTGAACAGGACCGGCGCTATCCGCAGGATTTGCAGGGCATTCCCCGTGTGCAGATGTTCTTCATGGGCGGTAAAAACCGCGACCAGAAGCTGAATTTGAACCGCATGTTGATTCGCAGCGGCTATGCCGTGGTCGATATTCATGCACCGACCATTTTCGATACCAAGGGCTGGCTCAACGATGAAGAGTATGCCCGCGAACATCGTTTAGGGTTGTGGCAATATATCGTGCTGCAAAGTCGCCAGCAGCCGCCGATCAAGACGACAACGACCACCACGACGACAACCCCTGCCGCCGCCCCGGCCCCGGCAGATCCAGCCGCTCCGCCTGTTCCCTAAGCAATGTCAGGCTGGAAAAAGTTCTGGGGACGTAATGCTGCCACACCTTCAAAGGCCGCTGAGCCTTTAAGCGCCAGGCAGCGCGGACAAGATGGTGAAGAGATAGCCGCGCGAGAATTGCTCTCGCGCGGCTATCGCATTATTGAGCGCAACTGGCGGCCAGGGCAAGGGCAGGGCGGCGAAATCGACTGCATCGCCTGGACTCGCGGCACGCGGGGTGAGAAGGTCTTGGCTTTTATCGAAGTGAAAACCCGCCGCAACGACAAGCAAGGCGCGCCCCAGGAAGCCGTAACACCGGCCAAGCAGCGGCAGATTGCACGTTTGGCCAATCTCTACGTATCCTTCCACAAGATAGACGATGTGGTTTGCCGCTTCGACGTTATGGAAGTGTGGCTCGACGATAACACCGATGCACGCTGCGCCTTGCACTGCAATGCGTTTGAGGCGGGAGACAGTAGACAGTAGACAGGAAACAAGGAGGCAACCAGACTTTGATGGCTATCTTAAGCAGCACACACCTGTCATCCTCGCGAACGCGGGGATCCAGTACACGGCTTTTTGTTTGAAGGTTGGGCTATAGAGTTTGTGTTTCCATACCTGGAGAACTGTCACTTCTGGATCCCCGCGTTCGCGAGGATGACGAGCTTGTCAGGCTTGCTGCTGTCATCAGCATCAGGTTACTTCTTACTGTCTGTCGTTCATCGTTAAAACTTGCGACGAAGTTAGCGTAGCCGAAGGCTTTGCGTGCTATGAACACCGGAGAGTGAGAGCGCTAAACCGGCGTGGCGGCTTGCAATGGAGAAGTGTCTGAGACATCCCAGGTCTGGTGTTCTTGGAGCAGTTGGGTGGCGTCGGCGGCAGAAAGCGGGTGTGAGAAGAGATAGCCCTGGGCGAAGTCGCAGCCGAGTTTTTGCAACAGTGCCATCTGGGTAGCGGTTTCCACACCTTCGGCGATCGCCGTCATTTTCATGCTGCGTGCCAGGGAAATGATAGCCTGGGCAATTTCGGTATTTTCGCCACTATGGGTGAGGTGTGAGACGAACGACTGATCGATTTTGAGAACATCGAGCGGCAAGCGATGCAGATAGGCCAGTGAAGAGTAGCCGGTGCCGAAATCATCGATCGCCAATTGCACGCCCAGCAGTTTGAGTTCTTTGAGCAGCATCGTGGTGTAGTCGATATTCTCCAGCAATACGCTTTCGGTGATTTCAAGATTCAGCGCTCTGGGCGGCAATTTGAACTCGTCCAGAATCGATTTGATCTTGTCTACCAGGCAGGGGTCGGAGAAGTGGCGATTGGAGAGATTGACATCGACGATGAACGGCTGCTCCTCGGTTTGCCCGGTCACTGTGCGCTTTTCGATCAGCTCTTGCCATTCTTGAAGCTGGCGGCAAGATTCTCGCAGCACCCATTCGTCCAGGGCAACGATGAGGCCGGTTTCTTCGGCTAACGAAACAAACTCTTCGGGAGCGATGAGGCCGCGTTCGGGATGCTGCCAGCGTGCCAGCGCTTCAAAGCCGATAATATCTCCACTGCGTAAATCGACAAGAGGCTGATAATAGGCGCGAAACTCTTCATGCTCCAGTGCGTGCCGCAGTTCCGCTTCCATTTGGAGACGTGAAATGGCGCGGGTACGCATCGCTTCATCGAACACTTCATGACAGGCGCGGCCCGAGGCCTTGGCGCGGTAGAGGGCAGTATCGGCATCGCGCAAGATGTCTTCGGGCTGTTGATAGTGAATCGGGTGTTCCCGTTCGTTGCAGATGGCAATGCCGATGCTGGCGGTTGAAAAAACCCGTTGTTGCTGCACTTCGAACGGCTTGTGGAAAAGTTCCTGGATGCGGCGGGCAATGCGCATAGCATTGTCGATATGGCTAATGTCGTCGAGCAGGAGGGTGAACTCGTCGCCTCCCAACCGCGCGGCCGTATCGCCCGGACGCAGGCAGCTTTCCAGGCGCTGCGCGACCGATAGCAGGAGTTGGTCGCCAACGGCATGGCCCAGGCTGTCGTTAATGACTTTGAAGCGGTCGAGATCGAGGAACAGCACGGCAAAGACGTATTCCTGTTCGCGTGAGGCGCGCGCGATGGCGCGGCCCAGGCGTTCGATGAAGAGGGCACGGTTGGGCAGCCCGGTCAGGTTATCGTAGAAGGCGTTGTGGAGAAGCTCGTCTTCGGCCTGCTTGCGGGCGGTGATATCCGAGAGCGAACCGGCAATGCGGGTTGGCTTACCGTCTTGCAAAACCCGCAGGCCGCGTGCCAGCACCCAGCGGTAGCTGCTGTCAGCGTGGCGGATGCGATGCTCGTCTTCGAAGTGGGGGGTATCGCCGTTGAGGTGGCGCTGCAGGTTGGCGTTGAGTTTGGAGAGGTCGTCGGGGTGGACACGGCTCATCCATTCATTGAGTTGAGAATGTATGACTCCATCCTGCAAACCCAATAACATCTGCCAGCGGGTGGAATAATACACTTCACCGGTTTTCAGGTTCCAGTCCCAAATGCCGTCGTTGGCACCCTGGAGTGCCAATTCATACCGCTCGTCGGCGATTTTCAGTTCCTGGGCGTCGTTCCACTGGCGGTAGCCCAGCGTCACGGCACAGGCCAGCAGCGAGGCTGCAATAGCTGAGGAGACCGGCATATACCAGAGGGTTTTGGCCATGAGCAACAAGCCCATCGCCCACAGCACCATGTTGAACACCAAAATCCACAGTGCTCCCTGACGGGCACCATGCAGCGAAGTGAGCGCACCGGCAACCAGTGAGAGCACCAGCAATAATACGACGGGTAGCCAGGCGGGCGCTTCGTTTAAGGTGCGGTTTTCGAGAATGTTATCGATGGCATTCGCATGGATTTCCACCGCAGGTTGGCTGGAAGAAAACGGCGTTGCGTATCGCTCGTAAGAGCCGGCACCGGGATGGGTGATGCCCACCACTACGACGGCGTTCTCGAATGTATCGTCGGGCAGTTTTTCAAAACTGTTCTTGGTCAGCACCTGCTGAAAGGTATAAGAAGGAAAAGTCGTGGTGGGGCCGCACCAGTTGATGAGGGTTTCACCGTTGGTATCGAGTGCGATGCTCTGCAAGCCCAGAGACAGTTTATTGGGGGTTACCTGGATATCGTTGACATGTACGCCCTTGAAATGGGCCGCCGCCGCCAATGCCAGCGAAGGGTAGAGCATACCCTTATAGCGTATATAGTGGGGAATACGGCGCAAGGCCCCGTCCCACTCGGGATTGACTGTAATGTGTCCGAAACCGGCGGCATTGTTGAGCAGCGGGGGGATGGCAATGGAACCGGAAACGGCGTTCAGGCCAACGCCGGAGGCTGCATTCACATTGCCTGTAAGCCGATAGCGTTTCAGATCGCGATTGAGGGAACGGGAGATGGAACTGATGCCGGTATAGCTGGGCATTCCGGGAAGTGCGAAAACCCCGGCTTGAATTACGTTGCCTGCTTCCTGGCTGGCCCTGGCAAAAGCCTGGTCGTCTTGAGGATTGTTGGAGGGGGTTGAAAACTGGATATCGAAGACGATGGTTTTGGCACCCATGCGATGAAGCTCGCGAGTCAGGTCGGCATAGATGCTGCGGGGAAATGGCCAGGGACCGTAACGTGCCAGTGTGCTTTCGTCGGCTTCGACGATGATGACGTGCTGGGAAGGCGGAATGCGGCCTCGTATCCAGAACATGGCGTCGAGCGTGGCGCGTTCGATACCCTTGAACCATCCGGCAGCGGTGAACAAGAGCACCAGGCAACCGCAGATGGCGCCGAGGATGAGACCGCGGACAATTCTCGCTTGAGTTCGATGGCTCTGCGTTTGTGACACAGGGGAATTATAATCTAAGTTGGGTGTGCCCTGAATATCATTTTTGATTGTCTTATTCCTGAAACCGAAAATTTTATGAAGAATGGCCTTTGGCATAAGGAGGATTTTTTTCATGCAAGCAACCAAGACAATCGTTAACGGCGGAATGTTTCTCGTTTTTGTCCTATTCTGTGCGAATGTCTTGCCGACATTGGCATTGAATAATCGCGCGGCATCTCTGGATGATTGGGCCAGGCAGGCAGTTTCTCCACAGCCCAATGAAGCCGGGCCGGCTACTGCTGTCTTGCGTGAAGCCGGGACGGCAGGCCTCAAAGCTCTTGAAGCCATGAGTCCTGCCGGTGAAAATGATCAGTTTGAACAACGATGGAATTGGGCAGTGGAACGAGTCGGCGCGCAACGCGACAACTGGGCTTCACGGCTCTATTGGTACACCGATTTGGAAAAAGCCAAGGCCGCAGCTCGCGAGCAGAAAAAACCGATTCTCTCCTTGCGTTTGCTGGGCAATTTGGATGAAGAACTTTCTTGTGCCAACTCTCGTTTTTTCCGCACTGCACTCTATCCCCATGCCCAGGTGAACAAAGCGTTGCGCGAGGGCTATATCCTTCACTGGCAAAGTGTGCGGCCCGTGCCTAAAGTTTCCATCGACTTTGGCGACGGCCGCAAAATGGAAACCACCATTACCGGCAACAGCATCCATTACGCTCTGGATAGTCAGGGCCGGATTCTTGATGCCTTGCCGGGCCTCTACGGCCCCGGAGCGTTTGCGCGTTGGTTGGAAAGCACCAAGCAACTTGAGCGCGACACACGCAGTCTGGACGCGGCGGCCCGTCAGCGCTATTTGAAGCAAGCCCATCAACGAGGCCTGGCGTCCATCACCCGCGAGTGGCAAGAAGATATTGCACGGACCAAGGCTCCGCTGGCCACTCCATCGGCTTTGCAACAAACCACCGCAGCGTCTCGGCTCCAAACCACTGCGCTTACAGCCGGTCCCGATGAAATTCTCATCGCTGCTCCCACCGCCCGTACTGCCGCGCCATTGGCAATGACCAAGATGGTAGTAGAAGCGCCTCTGCTGCGCCGCTTCACAGTTGCCGTGCCTCGCGACCGCGCCGCGCTCGAACGCAAAACCGATGATGCCCTGTGGGATAAAATTGCCGCTCTGCACCTCAGTGATGCCAGGCTCGATGAAACGGGATTGAAAGTGCTGCAAAGCAAAACGCCACGCGCCCAGATCATCGCCGCCAACTTTGAAAAATCGATTGCCCTGGATACGGTGCGCAACGAATATCAGCGCCACGGAATTTTGCATCGATGGCTGGCGCAAAACCCCGATACCGCGCTCGATGAGTTCAATGCGAAAGTGTACGCCGAGCTGTTCCAGACCCCCGACTCCGATCCCTGGCTGGGGCTTTTGCCCACCGAGGTTTATACCGGTATCATTAACGACGGCATCACGACTGCCCGCCCATGATTGAATATTCCCACCCCACCACGTACGACGTTCCGGCGATTGTTGAACTGTGGAACGCCGCCTTCGGTCCCAATTGGCCGCTGACGGAGCGCTTGTTGCGCCAAACCGTAGACGGCGACCCTTATTACGATGCGCAGGGCTGCTTTATTGCCCGCGATGGCGAGCACATCGTGGGCTGGGTGCTTTCCAAAGCCATGCAGAACGCCGGGCCGGAAGTGGGGCGTTTTGAGAAGCGCGGCGGCATCGGGGCGCTCTGCGTGCATCCCGACTATCAGCGTCGCGGCATCGGTACTGCGCTTTTACAACGCGCCGAAGAATATTTAAAGCAGAACGGCTCGCCACTCACCTTATTGTATTACCCGCACCATCTTCTGCCCGGTATCCCTTCTGAAAACGAAGGCGCGCGGCTTTTCTTCGAGAAACACGGTTACGGCAACTGGAAAGAATGTGTCGATTTCCACCGCGATCTGCGTGATTATGGCGTGCCCTCGAAGGTGCTGTGCGCTTTGGAATCGAATCCCGGCGTGGAAATTCGCCCGGCACGCGAGGATGAAAGCCAGGCGATCATCGATTTTGTAGCCCGCGAGTTTCCCGGCGGGTGGAATTACTCCACCCGTGGCCATTTCGCGCGGGGCGGTAAGGCGAGTGATATCATCGTGGCCGTGGAGCAGCGAAACGGCAGGAGCGAAGTCATCGGCTTTTGCCACACAGCCGATTTTAACTCTAACTGGCTGCTGGCCAGTACCTATTGGTTTCCGTTGCTGGGTGAAAAGTTCGGTGGCCTTGGTCCTGTGGGATTGGGTAAGGAAGACCGCAAACGCGGCCTGGGCCTGGCGCTGACTGCTCTTGCGGTGGCTGACCTCAAGCAGCGCGGCGTGGAGCAGATGGCGATTGACTGGACGAATTTGTTTGAGTTTTATGCAAAGTTGGGATTTGTAGTTTGGAAGAGGTATTTGCAAGGAGAGAAGTTTTAGGGAAGCTGGACCGTTTCTTTCCTCCCTCAGGGCTTACAATTACCCACAAGTTCCTGCCAATGAATTCGTGCCCTCCAGCCGCGATTTTAACGCTTGTTGTGGATTAGCTTTCGTTTTTTTGTTTTCACCAACTCCACAAGTCAGCAAACGCCAGGTTTGGTCGGCCATACTTTCGATTGAGCAGGATACAAAAGTTATGCAGGGTGAACTTGGCAGCCAAACGTGTCATAAAGCCCTCGAGTG
>Ga0209369_1001665_pt1 | contig 10170 bp, 10 predicted proteins | sample EBPBio142010_DNA_FD_185865 | JGI IMG/M metagenome (GOLD analysis project Ga0209369, IMG submission 185865) | Wastewater treatment Type I Accumulibacter community from EBPR Bioreactor in Madison, WI, USA - Reactor 1_10/4/2010_ DNA (SPAdes)... | ecosystem: Engineered > Bioreactor > EBPR >... | reverse complement strand
GCCCGAAGGCCTGTTCCTGTTCAGCCCCAGCGACGAAGACGGCTCGGTGCGGCGCGTGTTCGTGCCGCGCTCGGCCTATTCGCGCTGCGAGTTCGGCGCCTCGGCCGAGGAACTGGCAGCCCGCCACTGGATCGCCAGCCCGGCGCGGCTGCTGGAAGCATTGCACCCGAAGCAGAAGTTGCCGGTGATCCCGCTGGGTCAGGCGCTGCAGGCGCTGGGCCTGCTGACCGCCGCGCAGCTGGAGCGCGTGCTCAAGCGCCTGGACGGCAAGCTGCCGCTGGGCGAGGCGCTGGTCAATGAAGGCCTGGTCTCGAAGGCCGACCTGCAGACCGCGCTGGCCCACAAGATGGGCTACCCGCTGGTGGACCTGGAACGCTTTCCGGTGGACGGCGCGGCACTGGCCCTGCTGCCGCGGCGCGTGGCCATCGGCCACCGCATGCTGCCGCTGATGATGGACGGCACCCGCCTGGTGGTGGCCGTCGACCGCCCGGGCCGCGTGCTGAAGCTGCGCGAAGACCCGGCCTATGCGCAGTTGGAGATGCTGCCGGTGCTGGCGCTGAAGTCGCAGATCCTGGTGGCGCTGAACCGCCAGTCCGGCGAGGGCTGGAACCTGAACCCGTCGGAGCGGGTGAACTTCTTCGCCACCACGCTGTAGCCGCCGCGGCAGCGGCCAGAACCTAGAATCCGCGCTCCGGCGCCGGCCCCTGGCGGGCCCAGGCGCCGGGCCGCCATGTCTGCCGCTGCCTCCCGCCCCACCGACCCGCCGCGCCGGCTGATGCCGGCCCTGTACACCGGCGTGTTCATGTCCGCGCTGGACACCGCCGTGGTGGCACCGGCCATCCCGGCGCTGCGCGAAAGCTTCGCCATCGACCACCGCCAGGCCGGCCTGCTGATGGTGGTGTTCGTGCTGTGCTCGCTGTGCAGCACGGCGGTGCTGGCCAACCTGTGCGACCGCCACGGCCGGCGGCCGGTGTTCCTGGGCAGCGTGGCCTGCTTCGCGCTGGGCTCGCTGCTGATCGCGCTGTCGCCGCAGTTCTGGATGGTCCTGCTGGGCCGCGCGGTGCAGGGCATCGGCGCCGGCGGCATCGTGCCCACGGCCAGCGCGCTGATCGGTGACGCCGTGCCGCCGCAGCAGCGCGGCCGCGCGCTGGGCATGATCGGCGCGCTGTACGGCATGGCCTTCGTGGTCGGCCCGCCGCTGGCCACGCTGCTGATGCTGGGCTTCAGCTGGCACTGGATCTTCCTGATCAACCTGCCGGTGGCCGCCTTCGTGCTGTGGCTGGGCGTGCGCAGCCTGCCGCACCACGTGGCCGCCGGCCGCCTGCCGCCGCTGGATTGGCCGGGCATCGTCACCGCCACGCTGGCGCTGGCCGCGCTGGTGCTGGGCATCACCCGCGTCGCCGACGACCTGGCCGGAGCGCCGCTGTGGCCGGGCTTCCTGCTGCTGGCGCTGCTGGCCGGCGGCCTGCTGCTGCGGCTGGAGCGCCGCCACCCGGCGCCGGTGGTGCCGATCGGTCTGCTGCGCAAGCGCCAGCTGGCGCTGACCTACACACTGACCGTCGGCGGCGGCTTCGGCATGGGCAGCGTGGTCTTCCTGACATCGATCGCACAGCTGGCCCACGGCGTGGCGCCTCGGCACGGCGGCTTCGTGCTGCTGCCGATGGTGCTGTGCTCGATGCTCGGCTCGATGGGTGCCGGCCGCGCGCTGAACCGGCTGGGCGCGCGCACGCTGCTGCTGGCCGGCTTCAGCGCGCTGGCGCTGGGCTATGCAGCTTCGGCCTGGACGGCCGGCGGGCTGTGGTTCTTCCTGCTGGCGTCGATGCCCGTCGGCCTGGGCGTGGGCATCGTCGTCGGCGGCGCGCTGCGCTCCATCGCCATCGACGAGGCGCCGCCCGCGCAACGCGGCGCCGCGCAGGGCATGATCAACCTCAGCACCAGTGTCGGCACGCTGCTGTCGGCCGCGGTGGTGGGCGCGGTGGCCGATTTCAGCGGCGGTGGCGCCCGCGGCTTCGCCATCGCCTACCTGGGCGTGGCCGCGCTGATGCTGGCCATGCTGCCGGCCGTGCTGGCGCTGCGCCAGGGCAGCGGCCGGCCGCTTGCCGCCGAAGCCGCCGGCTGATGATCCTGCTCGATCCGCAGGCCCGGCCGGTGATCGGCCACCGCGGCAACCGCGCCTATGCGCCCGAGAACACGCTGCCCGCGCTGCTGGAAGCAGTGGCGCTGGGCGCCGATGCGCTGGAATTCGACCTGCGCGTGTCGCGCGACGGCCAGCTGATGGTCATCCACGACCCGACGCTGGAGCGCACCACCGACGGCCGCGGCGCGATGGCCGCGCACAGCGCGGCCGAGCTGCAGCGGCTGGACGCCGGCGCGCGCTTCACACCCGATGGCGGCAAGAGCTTTCCGTGGCGCGGCCGCGGCGTTGGCGTGCCCACCTTCGACCAGGTGATCGAGGCCCTGCCGCGCGATCTGCCGCTGATCATCGAGCTGAAGACCGCCGCCGCCACCGAGCCGCTGCGCCGCGCGGTACAGCGCCACGGCCTGGCACCGCGCATCATCGTCGCCGGCTTCGACCCACAGGCCACGCGGCCGCTGCGCGGCGCCGGCTTCGCGCTGGGCGCCAGCCGGCCCGATGTGCTGGCGCTGCTGCCAGCGGCGCTGCTGCACCTGCGCCGCAAGCCACGGCATGTGCAGGCGCTGTGCATCCCGCCGCAGTGGAACGGCCTGCCGGTGCCGACCGCCGCGCTGGCGCGCACGCTGCGCGGCAGCGGCGCGGTGATCCACGTCTGGACCATCAACGATGCCGCCGAGGCCCACGCGCTGTGGCATGCCGGCGTGCAGGGCATCATCAGCGACGACCCCGCCGCCATGCTGGCGGCCCGACGCCAAGGAGGAGACCGATGACCACGACCCCCCGCCCCGGCCGCCTGAGCGGCCGCACCGCGCTGATCACCGGCGCCAGCCGCGGCATCGGCCGCGCCATCGCGCTGCGTTATGCCGAAGAAGGCGCGACGCTGTGCCTCACCGCCACCAATGCCGCGCTGCTGGAGGAAACCCGCGCGCAGGCCGCCGCCCTGGGTGCCACGGTGACCGTGCAGGTCGCCGACGTGAGCCGGCGCGACGCGGTGCAGGGGCTGGTGGATGCGGCCGTGCAGGCGCTGGGCGGCATCGACATCCTGGTCAACAACGCCGGCGTGTACAAGGCCTCGCGGCTGGTGGACTACACGCCCGAGGACTTCGACCGCATCATGCAGGTCAATGTCTACGGCGTGTTCCATGCGATGCAGCTGGTGCTGCGCCACATGCAGCCGCGGGGCCGTGGCAAGGTGGTCAACATCGCCTCCACCGCCGGCAAGTGGGGCTCGATGAACCAGAGCGCCTACAACGCTTCGAAGCACGCGGTGGTGGGGCTGACACGCTGCGCGGCCATGGAGATGGGCGCGCACGGCATCAACGTCAACGCCATCTGCCCGGGCTTCGTGCAGACCGACATGCTGCAGGAGTTCCGCGCCCATGGCGAGATCCTCGGCGTGCCCTTCGAGAAGGTGCTGGAAGCCGGGCTGGCGCGCGTGCCGCTGAAGCGCTTCCTGCAGCCGCAGGAGATCGCCTCGCTGGCCGTCTACCTGGGCTCGGCCGAAAGCGACGGCATGACCGGCCAGACGCTGCTGCTGGACGGCGGCATGCTGATGGTCTGAGCCAGACCGAATGACACTGGCCCGTTGGCAGGTGGTGGCGCTGCTGGGCAGCGCACAGACGCTGGCCTGGGCCTCGTCGTACTACCTGCCGGCGATGCTGGCCGCGCCGATGGCCCGCGAGCTGGGCCTGGCGACGCCCACGGTCTTTGCCGCCTTCTCGATGGCGCTGGTGATCTCGGCCTTCGTCGGCCCGGCCTCCGGCCGCGCCATCGACCGCCACGGCGGCCGGCCGGTGCTGATGGGCACCAACCTGGTCTTCGCCGCCGGGCTGACGGCGCTAGGCCTGGCGCAGGGCCCGGTGTCGCTGTTCGCCGCCTGGGCGCTGGTGGGCGTGGCCATGGGCAGCGGGCTCTACGAGGCCGGCTTTGCCACGCTGGTGCGGCTGTACGGCACGCAGGCCCGCAACCCGATCACCGGCATCACGCTGCTGGCCGGCTTTGCCAGCACGGTGGGCTGGCCACTGTCGGCATTGATGGAGACGCAGTTCGGCTGGCGTGGCGCCTGCTTCGGCTGGGCCGCGCTGCACCTGCTGCTGGGCCTGCCGCTGAATGCGCTGCTGCCGCGCCCGCCGTCGGCCCACGCGCCCGTCGGTGACGCGTCCGGCGCGCCGGCTGCGGCCGACGCCCCGCCACCACTGCCGCCACGGCCGAAGCTGACCGCCGCGCTGCTGGGATATGTGTTCGCCGCCACCTGGTTCGTCAGCACCGCGATGGCCACGCACCTGCCGCAGCTGCTGCAGGCCAGCGGCGCCAGCCTGGCCGCGGCGGTGGCCGCAGGCGCGCTGATCGGCCCGGCGCAGGTGGCCGGCCGGCTGCTGGAGATCGCCTTCCTGCGCCGCGTGCATCCGCTGCTGTCGGCGCGGCTGGCGGCGCTGGGCCATCCGCTGGGCGCGGCCGCGCTGCTGCTGGCCGGCGCACCGGCGGCCATGCTGTTTGCGCTGCTGCACGGCCTGGGCAACGGCATCATGACCATCGCCAAGGGCACGCTGCCGCTGGTGCTGTTCGGCGCGCAGGGCTACGGTGCGCGGCAGGGCTGGATTGCGATGCCGGCACGGGTGGCGCAGGCCGCCGCGCCCTTCGTCTTCGGGCTGGCGCTGCAGCGCTGGGGCACGGGCACGTTGTGGCTGTCGGCGGCGCTGGTGCTGTCGGCCTTCGGTGCGCTGTGGCTGCTGCCGCGCACGCCAGAGCGCTAACGCGCGGCCAGCGCCTTCTCGATGGCCGCCGCCAGCGCCGGATCACCGGGCTTGACGTTGCTGGCGAAGCTGCCGATCGGCTGGCCCTGGCGGTCGACCAGGTACTTGTGGAAGTTCCAGGCCGGCGCCTTGCCGGTGGCCTGGGCCAGCGCCACGTACACCGGGTTGGCCTTCGCGCCCTTGACCTGCGTGGGCGTGAACATCGGGAACTTCACGCCATAGGTGTTGAAGCACAGCTCGGCGATCTGCGCGTTGCTGCCGCTCTCCTGCGCGAAGTCGTTCGACGGGAAGCCCAGCACCACCAGGCCGCGCGCGGCGTACTTGGCGTACAGCGCCTCCAGGCCTTCGTACTGCGGCGTGAAGCCACAGTAGCTGGCGGTGTTGACGACCAGCAGCACCTTGCCGGCGTACTGGCACAGCGACTGCGGCTTCTCGTCCTGCAGGCGGTTGAAGCTGTGCTGCAGCAGCGGCGGGCAGGCGGGTGCCGTCTGCGCAAAAGCCGGGGCCGCCAGCCACAGCAGGCAGGCCAGGGAGAGGATTCGGATCAAGCGCGCCTCCATCAACAAGGCGCCGATGATCGCCCAAAGCGCATGGGCCGCCTCAGCCTGCGGGCTTCAGCAGCTGACTCGGCAGCTTGCGGACGAAGCTGCGCGCATGGTCCTTCAGCTGCTCGCTCAGGTCGGGGCGCAGCGCCTCGAGCAGCGGGGTGTTCACCGACACCTTGCCCGAGCAATGGCGCAGCGTGGCCTGGCTGGCCAGCGACTTGAAGAACAGCACCTGGGTCAGCGTCGTCTTGGCCTCCAGGCCGAAGGCCATCAGCGCCACCGTCAGGCCGCCGTCGGCCGTCTGCTCGGCCAGGCTGATCTGGAAGCGCGCCGCGCTGGCCTGCTGGCTTTCCTGGCTGAACAGCGTGATGAAGGGGCTGTTCTCGTCCATCGACGACAGCGCATCCAGCGTGTTCTTCACCAGCGCCAGCGAGCCGGCCGAAGGCATCAGCAGGCCTTCGGCCACCTTGAGGATGGCCTCGTGCGCCGAGAAGTTCTGGCTGGTCTCCACGTACACCGCGAAGCCCTGGTCCTGCACCATCCAGCCCAGTTGCTGCAGCGCGCCGAAGTAGCTGGCGTACCAGTCGAAGATGCGTGTCGGGTCGGGCACCTCGGCCTTGGCCCACAGCTGCGCGAACAACGAGCAGTTGATCAGGTCCTGCCGCCACTGCGGCGCCACGCTGGTGGCGAAGGACACCAGGTCCGAGCCCACCACCGCGGCCTGCGCCTTGCCGGCCTCCAGCGCCTGCTCCACCGTGCTGCCGGCGCTGCGGGTGCGCGGCGGGGCCGGCGGCAGCACCGCCGAACGGACGAACTGGCGGGCATGGGCAAGGTCGGGGGTGGGCTTCATGGCAGTGGCGGGTGGCGACAAGGGCCGCATCGGAGCACATCTGCACGGCCTTCCCCATCCCTAGCTGGTGAGCCGGCCGCTAAACTGTGTGCCCCCATGACCGAGCTCGTCGTCCGCCGCCTGCTGATCGACCTGGAAGCGCCCTTCGACGCGCGCTGGAACGGCGGCGATGCCTTCCGCAGCGCCTTCTTCAACGCGCTGTCGCTCAGCTTCCCGGCCGGCGAGCAGTACTTCATCGACAGCGTGCGGCAGACGCTGAAGACGCTGCCCGAGGCGCAGCGCGCGGGCTTCGCCGAAGAGGTGCAGGCTTTCGTCGGCCAGGAGGCCACGCACCGCCGCATCCATGCGCTGTTCAACGGCCACCTGCTGCAGCAAGGGCTGCACAACGACATCGAGGCGCGCGCACTGCGGCGCATGCAGGCCAACGCCCACCGCGACCACCGTGTGCACCTGGCCGTCACCGCCGCCACCGAACACTTCACCGCCATCTTCGCGGCCTGGCTGCTGCGCCACCCCTGGGCGCTGGACGGTGCCGAGCCGCGGCTGCGCACGCTGTGGCTGTGGCATGCGGCCGAGGAAAGCGAGCACCGCAGCACCGCCTTCGACCTGTACCAGGCGGCCAGCGGCCACCATGGCTGGCGCATCCGGCTGTTCCGCTACGTGACGGTGGTGTTCCTGTGGGACCTGCTGCGCCAGACGCTGCTGAACCTGTGGCACGACGGCAGCCTGTTCCGCCTGAGCACCTGGCGCAGCGGCTGGCGCTTGCTGCTGGCGCGCGAAGGCATGTTCCGCGCGACCTTCGGTGCCTGGCGCGACTACTTCCGGCCGGACTTCCACCCGCACCAGCACGACGGCCAGGCGGCGCAGGCCTGGCTGCAAGCCCACGGGGCGCAGTTCGCGATGGTCGGCCGCCACGGGGCCGGCTGAGCACCACGCCCTTCTCGGGCGGACAACCGCCCCTGTCCATGGCCTTCACCGTGCCCTTCTCGCTGGACCTGCAAGCCGACTTTGCGGCGCCGGCGGCCCGCGTGTTCGCACTGCTGGCCGACGTGCCGGCCTCGGCGGCGCACTTCCCGCAGGTCGAGCGGCTGCAGCCCCTGGGCGACAGCACCTACCGCTGGCAGCTGCACAAGCTGGGCGGCGGCCGGGTGTCGCTGCAGACGGTGTACGCCGCCCGCTACCGCGCCGACCGCAAGGCGCTGCAGGTGCAGTGGCAGCCGGTGGCCGGCATCGGCAACGCGCGCATCGGCGGCAGCTGGACGCTGCAGGCCCAGGGCCGCCGCACGCGTGCACGGCTGCAGTTGCAGGGCGAGATCGATGTCGCCTTGCCCGGGCTGATGAAGCCGGTGGTGGTGCCGGTGGTGCTGCGCGAGAACGAGCGCCTGGTGCAGCAGTACCTGCACAACCTGGCGGCGCATTTCGCCGCCGGGACTTGAGGCGATGCGGCTGCGCACCGTGCTGCTGTCGCTGCTGGGCCTGGCGGTGGCGCTGGCCGCCGTGCTGTGGCACAAGGCCGAACACATCGTGCTCGGCGCCGAGGGCTACCTGTTCGGCTACCCGCTGGTCATCATGGACCTGACGCGCACGGCCTCGGCGCAGAGCATCGCCCCGCCGAACACGCTGAAGCGCGTGCGCGCCTTCCCCGACGCCGGCTTCCGGGAGGTGGTGCGGCCCAACGTCGACACGCTGTACACCAGCGCCTTCATCGACATGGCCGACGGCCCCTTCGTGCTGGAGCTGCCGGCGCAGGCGCAGCGCTACGAGCTGATGCCGCTGATGGACGGCTGGACCAACGTCTTCGCCGCGCCGGGCACGCGCACGCTGGGCGGCCAAGGCGGCCGTTTTCTGCTGACCGGCCCGGGCTGGCAGGGCGCGGTACCCGAAGGCCTGACGCTGCTGCGCGCGCCGACGCGCATGGTCTGGCTGATCGGCCGCACGCAGACCAACGGCGTGGCCGACTACGCCACCGTGCACGCGCTGCAGGACGGCATCCGCCTGCGCCCGCTGGCCGACTGGCAGGCCGGCATCGAGCCCCCCGCGCCCGCCTGGCAGCCCGCTGCCGAGCGCCCGCTGCCGCCGGTGCAGCAGCTGCAGGCCATGGGGGTGTCCGAGTTCTACCAGCGCCTGGCGCAACTGATGGTCGACAACCCGCCGGCCGCGGCCGACGCGCCGATGCTGCGCAAGCTGGCGCGCATCGGCGTCGCGCCGGGCCAGCCGCCCGACTGGGGCCCGCTGGAGCGCGGCGCGGTCGCGCTGGGCCGCTGGATCGCCGACCGCCGCGTGGCCCGCGAGCTGAAGCAGCCGCGCGAGGCCGTCAACGGCTGGAGCACGCCGCCGGCCATGCTGGGCGACTACGGCACGCACTACAACCTGCGCGCGGTGGTGGCGATGGTGGGCCTGGGCGCCAACTTGCCGGCCGATGCCACCTACCCGAACACCCGCGTCGACGGCGAAGGCCGGCCGCTGCACGGCAGCCACCGCTACCGGCTGCACTTTGCCAAGGGCGCGCTGCCGCCGGTGAAGGCCTTCTGGTCGGTGACGGCCTATGGCGCCGACGACTTCCTGATCGCCAACCCGCTGGGCCGCCACGCGCTGGGCGACCGCGACCCGCTGGTCTTCAATGCCGACGGCTCGCTGGACCTGTGGGTGCAGGCCGAGCCGCCGCCCGCCGCGCAGCAGGTCAACTGGCTGCCGGTGAAGGCCGGCGAGCCCTTCCTGCTCAATGCGCGGCTGTACTGGCCCGAGGCGGCGGCGCTGGAAGGCCGCTGGCACATGCCGGCGCTGCAGTGCCTGGATTGCTGAGCGGCACCTGCCCTCAAGCCGACAGGCGCACGACAATCACGCTGCCGTCCAGCCGCACGCGGCCGCGCTCCCAGCTCGGCCCCAGGCTGCCGGCCGTGCCCGACGAACCCCAGGGCTCGGTGGGCAGGCCCAGCAGGCTGGTGGCCAGGCGGCCATCGCTGTCCAGGTCCTGAAACAGCACCAACGCCACTTCGGCACGGCCCGCCAGCCCGCACAGCTGCACGCGCATCGTCCCGTCGGCCGCTGGCAGGCGCAGCTGGGTCAGCGGCGTCTTGCGGAACTGCTCGGCGCTGCCATAGGCGGCCAGCATCAGGTGGCCTTGGCGCGGCCGCAGGTTCTGCACCTCGACCACGGCACAGCCGTCCTGTGCCGAAACCGGGGGCGTGGCGACCAGCCACAGGGCGCTGGCCAGCAGGCAGGCAGTCTTCATCGAGGCGCTCCGTCGAAGGGACAACGATGCCGATGCTGCGCGACGGCCACGCGCCCAGCAGCCACCTTGCGACCGGCCGCCGGCCGGCGTCGCGAAACGCCCGCCGCGCGGCGCGAGGCGCGGCCGCCGCCCTACCGGGTGAGGCTTCGGCGTTTGGCCCAGAATCCACCGGTTTGCCCTTTTTCCCCCGTCAACGCTGAAGGAGACCCCGCACATGAAGACCCGCATCACCGAGCTGTTCGGCATCGAGCACCCGATCATCCAGGGCGGCATGCACTTTGTAGGCTTTGCCGAGCTGGCCGCGGCGGTGTCCAACGCCGGGGGCCTGGGCATCATCACCGGGCTGACGCAGAAGACGCCCGAGCTGCTGGCCAAGGAAATCGCGCGCTGCCGCGAGATGACCGACAAGCCCTTCGGCGTGAACCTGACCTTCCTGCCCACCGTGACTTCGCCCGACTACCCGGGCTACATCAAGGCCATCATCGAAGGCGGCGTCAAGGCGGTGGAGACCGCCGGCAACAACCCGCAGAAGTGGCTGCCGGTGCTGAAGGAGCACGGCATCAAGGTCATCCACAAGTGCACCTCGGTGCGCCACAGCCTGAAGGCCGAGGCCATCGGCTGCGACGCGGTCAGCGTCGACGGCTTCGAATGCGGCG
>Ga0209369_1001662_pt1 | contig 10187 bp, 6 predicted proteins | sample EBPBio142010_DNA_FD_185865 | JGI IMG/M metagenome (GOLD analysis project Ga0209369, IMG submission 185865) | Wastewater treatment Type I Accumulibacter community from EBPR Bioreactor in Madison, WI, USA - Reactor 1_10/4/2010_ DNA (SPAdes)... | ecosystem: Engineered > Bioreactor > EBPR >... | reverse complement strand
GGCCGCGGTCGGCCAGCGTGAGCAGGATGTTGGGTAGATTGCGGATGCCCACGCCTTCGGCCAGCAGGCGGCGAAGCACATCGCTCAGCACCAGCGGCGATACCGGATCGGGCACCGACTGGCTCAGCAGTTTCGGGAAGACCGGCTCCAGCATTGACAGCAGCGCCTCGGCCTCGGCCACGCCCATGAAGTCGGCCGCTTTGTCACGCAGCAACGCACTCAGGGTGAGCGTCAGGAACTGCCTTTGATCCCAGATGACCCGGTCCCGTCGGCTCACCTGCGCGCGCTGCGCCGCGGACACCCAGGCCGCAGGCGCGCCATTGGCCGGGTTGCGCGCCGGCTGCGCAGCAATCCCCTCCCGCGCCAGAACCTCGACGCTCTCGCTCACCAGCACCGCCTCGGCCCGGGCCTGCAGTTCGACTTCCGGCACTTCGTTGATCGACACACGCAGCCCCCACGGCGGCAAACGCGGGTCGGTGCGCTGCACCAGCGGCGGCATGTGCACGCCGAGCTCGTAAAACAGGCCGTCCACCATCATGGCGAAGTCTTCGTCGGGCAGCGCCGGCTGCGGCCAGGCCGAGCCCAGTTCCAGCAGCAGCGGCCACTCCACCGCGGCCAGCGGCGACGGCGCCGCAGCGGCGTCCGTGTCGGCCGGCCAGTCGGCTACAGCGCCGCGGGCAGCGCGCATCGTCCGCAGCAGGCGCTGCAGTTCGGCCGCTGCATCCTTGCCGCGCAGGTCGGCAAAGCTCATCGCCCTCAGGAAGGAAGGCACGGCGTCCAGCGGGCCGTCGCCCAGCACCGGCAGCACGGGCTTGCCACCCTGCACTGCCGTGTCGAACACGGCGGTGCGCCAGGCTGCGTCGACCCAGGTCGGCGCGGCATCCGACGGTGTCAGCAGCGGCACGACGAAGTCGACATCGCTGACGTCCAGCACCACCCTTTGCACACCAGGCACGCCGCCACCCCCGTCCCAGGGATCGAGGCGCACGTCGATGCCGTTCTCGCGCAACACAGTGCCCCAGCGGCGGGCTAGCTCGGCATAGGCGCCGGCGAAGGACAGCAGCACGCAGGGCGAGCTCATGGTGCCGGCGCCTCGATGCCGAACTCGCCCCGCTCCTCGAGCACCAGGCCAGGCGGCAGCTCCTGTCGCGACAGCACGGGCAGCCACGGAAACTCGAGCATGACCAGCCGGCGCAAGAAGGGCCGGATGCGGCTGTCGGCCACCAGCAGCAGCAAGTTCCCTGCGTCATCGCCCCACGCGCGCAGCGCCTCGCGCACCGCAGCCAGCACGCGCTGCAGGGCGGGCGGATCCAGCACCAGCCGGTTGCCGTCGGACGTGCGCTGCACTGCGTTCCCCAAGCGTGCTTCCAGTGCCGGGCTGGCAGCCAGCACCGGTAGCGCAGAGCGCCCTGCCAAGAAGCGTTCGCCGATCTGCGCGGCCACGGCCTGCCGGGCGATTTCGACACACTCGTCGAGGCCTTCGTGCTGCAGGTCGCGGAGCGACAAGGCTTCGAGGATGGCCTGGAGGTTGCCGATACCGACGTCCTCCTCGAGCAAGGCCCGAAGGATGCGTGTCAGGTCCACCCAGGTCACCCGCTCCGGCACCGTGCGCTCGACCAGATCAGGCGGCAGCTCGTCAAGCAGCCGCCGCACTTCGTCCATGTGCAGGAACGCGTGCGGCATGCTGCGCAGCGTCTCGAACAGCACATGCGCCAGGTACTCCGGGGCGTCCATGGCCTCCAGGCCCAGGCCTTGCAGCGCCTCGCGTTGTTCTATCGACACGCGGGCGATGCGCCCGCAGGCCCTGTCGTTCAGTTCCTCTGCCGGCACGCCCTGCGCGGCCAGCTCTTCGGGCGTGGCATCAACCACCAGTTGCTGCGGGCCGATCTCGAACCGGTGTTCGATCAGTTCATCGATCAGCACCAGCGCAGTGCCTGCTTCAAGCGACTGCGTGTCGCCGCGCACGCGGACGCCGGGAAAGCGGTAGCCGTACTGCCACTGCAACGCATCGCGCACTTGCGGCAGCAGTTCATCGAGCAAGCGGCTGGCGCGGGCGGCGTCGGGTTCCACCAACGGGATCAGGTCATGCGACACCTCCAAGCCGATGGGCGCCACCACCGGGAACATCACCTGCAGCTCGTCCTGTGCTTCTTCGAGCCCCAGGTTCAGGCGCTCAACCTCCAGCAGATGTGCCCGGCGTCGCTGCGCCTCGGCGCGTGCGGCCTCGTCGGCCAGCGCGACGCCACGGTCGTCGCCGTAGTACCGCAGCAGGTGCAGCAGCTGGCGGAACCCGGGCACATAGCTGCCGCCCGAGATGTCTGCGTGGCTACGCTGCGCCAGGAAGTCGGGCAGCGCACAGGCCTCGGCCCGCACCGGCAGCACGGCAATGCGGCGGCTGCTCTGCTCGCGCTCGACCATCTCGCGCCACTCGCGGTTCACCCAATCGGAGGCGACGGCCTGCCGCGTCAGCAGCACGACGACGAAGTCGGTGTCGGCCAGGCCCTGGGCAATGCGCTGCTCGAAGGATTCGCCCACCCCGATCTGCCATTGGTCCAGCCAGACCTCCACCTGCGCCGCCTGCAGATCCCGCGCCAGGCGCCGCGCGAGCGCCTTGTCCGGACTGCTGTGCGACAGAAAGACCCTCAGACGACGCGGCGCCTCGACGTCGGCGGGCTGCGCCCTGCCCGGCGCCGGCGCCGGCGCGGCGACCCCGCTGCCGACCACCGCGCGATAGAAACCACCGCGCATCTGCTCATCCATCTCCGGCGTGATCGTGGTGCGCGTGGGCTGCTTCATCGCCTGAAGCGTAGGCGCCCTGCCAGGCAATGCCATCCCCAGCTTGCAGCGCCTCAGCTGCCGTGCAGCCGTCGCACCGTGCTCGGCGTACTGCCATGCCAGCGGCGGAAGCTGCGGCTGAAATTGCGCGTGTCCTGGTAGCCCAGCCGCGCGGCGATCTCCTCCACCGGGTGCGGCGTGTGCAGCAGGTACCACCAGGCGCGCTGCTTGCGCGATTCGTCCAGCAGCGCCTGGTAGCGCGTGCCTTCGCGCTGCAGCCGGCGGATCAGCGTGCGTTGGGTGATGTCGAAGTGCTGCGCCGCTTCTTCCAGCGTGGGGTAGCGGCCTTCCTGTGCCGCGCTGCCGCGCAGCAGCGCGCGCACCTGCGCGGCGCAGCTGCTGTCCAGCACCGCGCGCAGCGCCGCCGCCTGTTGCTCGCAGGACTGCAACGCCTGGGCATGGGCCTGCGCATCGGCGGTCAGGCCCGGCGCGTCCAGCAGCGCCGCGTTCAGGTGGAACACCAGCCGCGGCGTGCCGTAGCGCACCGCGCCGCCGAAATGCCGCTCGATGCGCGGCCGCCACTCGGCTTCGGGCAGCGGCAGGTCCAGCTGCAGCTGCTGCACCGCCGGGCCCACCACGGCTTCGATCATCTGCAGCAGCACCAGGCACATCACCGACAGGTAGAAGCTGCGCGTGGGGCCCAGGTCGATGCGTTCCACCAGTTCCAGGTCGGCGCCACGGGGCGTGCCGCGCACGCGGTAGCTCAAGCTGGCGTTGCGCAGCGTGCCGTAGCGCTCGACCGCGCGCAACGCCTGGCGCAGGTGCGGGCTGGAGGCCACCGCCAGGCCCAGCGGCCCGTGCGTGGACACCCGCAGCGCCTGGCCCACCTGCAGGCCCAGCTCGGGCCCGGCGCCGGCATGGGCGGCGGCGGCCACCAGCGCGTCCACTTCGCGCAATGAACAGGGCTGCACGCGCGCGGCCAGCGCGGCCTCGTCGCCCACGCCGGCGGCGGCCAGCAGCGCATCCACCGCAAAGCCCCGGCCGCGCAGCACGCTGGCCACCAGCCGCAGGTAGCCGGGGTTGACGGCCGGGCTGTCGGGCGTGGGGCGCGGGGTGTTCATCGGCGGGCGAAGGCGGCCGTGTCAGTTTATGACGATCGATCGGCAGCTACGACGGTGTTGCCCCGGGGGCTGCCTGGGCACAGTGCAGCCTGTTCCAAGACCAAGGAGACAAGCGTGAACGAAGCCCCTGCCGCGGCCCTGCCCGCCGCCCCCTACCGCGACCGCAAGCGCCCTGCGTGGCTGCTGTCGATCCTGGCCCCCACCTTCGTCGGCAGCGGCCCGCTGCTGGTGCACCTGACCGGCCAACCCGGCTGGGCCTGGGCGCCGGTGCTCTTCCTGTACGCGCTGGTGCCGCTGCTCGACCTGCTGCTGGGCGAAGACCGCAGCAACCCGCCCGAATCGGCGGTGCCGGCGCTGGAGGCCGACCGCTACTACCGTTGGGTGACCTATGCCACCGTGCCGGTGCTGTGGATCGCGTTCATCGCTTCCATCTGGTACCTGGTGACGCAGCCGCTGCCGCTGCACGCGCAGATTGCCATGGTGCTGGCGGCCGGCCTGATCGGCGGCTTCGGCATCAACCTGGGCCATGAGCTGGGCCACAAGACCACCAAGCTGGAGCGCTGGCTGGCGAAGATCGTGCTGGCGCCCACAGGCTACGGCCACTTCTTCATCGAGCACAACCACGGCCACCACCGCGACGTGGCCACGCCGGCCGACCCGGCCAGCTCGCGCATGGGCGAGACGATCTACACCTTCATCCTGCGCGAGATGCCGGGGGCGCTGAAGCGCGCCTGGGCCATCGAGTTCGAACGCCTGCAAAAGCGCGGCCTGCCGGTCTGGTCGCTGCACAACGAGATCCTGCAGCCGGCGCTGATCACGCTGGCGCTGTGGGCCGTGCTGGTGGCCTGGCTGGGCTGGGCCGCCCTGCCCTTCATCCTGGCGGTGTCCTTCTGGGCGAACTTCCAGCTGACCAGCGCCAACTACATCGAGCACTACGGCCTGCTGCGCGGCAAGCTGCCCAGCGGCCGCTACGAGCCCTGCCGCCCGCACCATTCGTGGAACAGCAACCACCTGTGCTCGAACTGGATGCTGTTCCACTTGCAGCGCCATTCCGACCACCACGCGCACCCGCTGCGCCGCTACCAGTCGCTGCGCCACTTCGACAACCTGCCCACGCTGCCCAATGGCTACATGGGCACCTACCTGGTGGCCTACCTGCCGCCGCTGTGGTTCCGGCTGATGGACAAGCGTCTGATCCAGGCGGTGGGCGGCGATGCCTCGCGCATCCACTTCCAGCCTGGCAAGCGCGAGGCGCTCGTGCAGCGCCACGGCCTCAAGCTGCAGGAGCAAGGCGCATGACCGACTTCGACTTCCTGATTGCCGGCGGCGGCTCGGCCGGCTGCGTGCTGGCTGCGCGCCTGAGCGAAGACCCGAAGGTGTCCGTCGGCCTGGTGGAAGCCGGCGGCAGCGGCGATTCCGTCTTCATCCGCGCGCCGCTGGGCTTTGCCGCCACGGCGCCGATGGGCCTGCACAACTGGGGCTACGAGACGGTGCCGCAGGCCGGCTTCGACGGCCGCCGCGGCTGGCAGCCGCGCGGCAAGGTGCTGGGCGGCTCGTCGGCCATCAACGCCATGGTCTACACCCGCGGCAACCCGCGCGACTACGACCAGTGGGCCGCACTGGGCAACCCCGGCTGGGGCTGGGCCGACGTGCTGCCGTACTTCAGCGCCGCCGAGCACAGCGAATGTTTCGGCGCCACCGATCTGCACGGCAGCGGCGGCCCGCTCAACGTGGCCTGGCTGCGCAGCCCCAGCCCCTTGGGCGAGGCCTTCATGCAGGCCTGCGAGCAAAGCGGCCTGCCGCGCATCGCCGACTACAACGGCCCGCGCCAGCACGGCGTGGCGCCGGCGCAGGTGACGCAGAAGGACGGCGAGCGCTGCGGCGCCTTCAAGGCCTATCTGCAGCCGGCGCTGGGCCGGCCCAACCTGCGCGTGATCACCGGCGCGACCATCGCGCGCGTGCGGTTCGACGGCCGCCGCGCCACCGGCCTGGAGATCCTGACCAAGCAAGGCTTGCAGACCCTGCAGGCCCGGCAGGAGGTGCTGCTGTGCGGCGGCGCCTACGGCTCGCCGGCGATGCTGATGCGCTCGGGCCTGGGCCCGGCCGCGCAGCTACAGCAGCACGGCATCGCGGTGCTGCAGCACCTGCCCGGCGTGGGCAGCAACCTGCAGGACCATGCCACCACGGTGCTGATCCAGCGCACGCCGCGCAGCGACGCGACGCTGGGCTTCTCGTTGCGCGGCGGCGCGGCGCTGCTGTCGGCCATCGGTGAATGGCGGAAGAGCCGCACCGGCTGGATCACCAGCAACGTGGCCGAAGTGCAGGGCTTCCTGGCCACCGACGGCCAGGACGACTGGCCCGACATCCAGATCGCGCTGTGCACCGGCATCGTCGACGACCACACGCGCAAGTCGCACTGGGGTCACGGCTACACGCTGCATGTCACGCTGATGCGGCCGACGAGCCGCGGCGTGGTGCTGCTCGCCGGCGCCGACCCACAGGCCGCGCCGGTCATCGACCCGGCCTTCCTGAGCCAGCGCGACGACCTGCAGCGCCTGGTGCGCGGCGCGCGCATCGGCCACCGCATCCTGCAGGCGCCGGCGCTGGCGCCGCACCGCGGGCCGATGCTCTACCCCTTCCCGCAGGACGACGACGCGGCGGCCGAGGCCTTCGTGCGCCGCCACACCGACACCGAATACCACCCGGTAGGCACCTGCGCGATGGGCCCGGCCGGCGACCCGCTGGCGGTGGTGGATGCCGAACTGCGCGTGCGCGGCGTGCAAGGGCTGCGCGTGGTCGACGGGTCGGTGATGCCGCGGCTGGTGACCGGCAACACCAATGCGCCGACGATCATGATTGCGGAGAAGGCAGCGGCCATGCTGCGCGGCCGCGCCCGTTGGGCGGTGGAATCGACGCCGGCCGCTGTGCCGCGCCCCGCGGAGATGGATGTGCTGACCGGCTGATCGGGCAGCGCCAGGCGGCCAGGCCGCGCACCCGTCTGGCGCGCATGCACCAATCCGATACGAAGCCCGGTCGCTTCGTATGCAATGTGCACCGCAGATGGTGCGCACGGGGCGCGGCCGGGCGGGCACGCGGGTTGCTGATGGCAGCCCACGATGAGCACCGCGCTGACCGACGCCGACATCCACGACCGCCTGGCCGAGGCCATGCTCGACCAGCGGCTCGCGCCCGGCCAGCGCCTGCGCGAGGACGAGCTGGGCCAGGCCTTCGGTGTCTCGCGCACGCGCATCCGCCAGGTGCTGATCCGCCTGGCCAGCGAAGACCTGGTCACGCTGGTGCCGAACGCCGGCGCACGCGTGGCCGAGCCCACGCCGGACGAGGCGCGCGAGGTCTTCGGCGCGCGCCGCCTGATCGAGCCCGAATTGCTGGCCCGCTTCACCGCCCGCGCCACCGCGGCCGACCTGCGCGCGCTGCAGGGCTGGATCCGCGACGAGGAGGCGGCCCGCAAGGAAGGGCGCCGCCACGACGCCATCCGCCATGCCGGCGCCTTCCACCTGCACATTGCCGAGCAGGCCGGCCACCGCACGCTGGCGCGGCTGCTGCGCCCGCTGGTGATGCGTACGTCGCTGGTGCTGCTGCGCTACGGCCCGCAGGAGATCCGCGATGAACGCGAGGCCGGCTGCAACTGCCAGGAACACCGCACGATCCTGGCTGCGCTGAAGCTGCGCGATGCCGCTGCCGCCAGCCGCGCGATGCTGGCGCACCTGGCGCGGCTGGAAGCGCAGCTGCAGTTCCCCGCCGAGCCCAAGCCCGCCCCCGGCCTGGCCATGTTGCTGGGGCTGGACGAAGGCGCCGCGCCGTGAAGACGCTGCTGCTGCTGAACCCCAACACCAGCGCCGAGGTCAGCGCGCTGCTGCAGCGCCATGCCGCGCCGGTGGCGCAGGCCGCGGGGCTGTCACTGGCCGTGGCCACCGCGCGCTTCGGGCCGCGCTACATCACCGGCGAGGCCGGCGCCGCCGTGGCCGGCCATGCCGCGCTCGATGCCTATGCCGCACATGTGCAGGCGCAGGGCCGGCCGGCTGCGGTGCTGCTGGCCTGCTTTGGCGACCCGGGGCTGTTCGCGCTGCAGGCGGCGGCCGGCGTGCCGGTGCGCGGCCTGGCCGAAGCGGCGATGTTGGCCGCGGCGCAACGTGGGCCCTTCGTCGTCGTCACCGGCGGCGCGGCCTGGGTGCCGATGCTGCAGCGCCTGGCCGCTGTGCTGCCGCTGCCCGCACCGCTGCTGGGCGTGCAGGCGGTGGACCGCAGCGGCGGCGAGATGGCCGCCGACCCGCAGGCTGCGATCGAACTGCTGCACGCCGCGGCGCTGCAGGCGCTGGAACGCTGGCCCGCAGCACGCTGCGTGCTGCTGGGTGGCGCAGGGCTCGCAGGCCTGGCCGCGCCGCTGGCACCGCGCCTGCCCTGCCCGGTGCTGGACAACCTGGCCGAGGCGCTGCAGGCCACCGTGCCGCTGGCGCTGGGCCCTGGCGCGCCAGCCACCGCCCGCAGCAACGAGCCCGGCCCCTGGAAAGACCTGTCGCCCGCGCTGACGCAGTGGCTGGACAGCTCATGACCCTGGCACGCCCCTTGCAAATTCGTCGAATTCGTCATTCACACCCCGTTCCACCCCATACCCCTACAGACACCCAGGAGATCCGATGAAGCCAAACCACCGTCCCTTCGTACCGGCCGCCGTGCTGGCCGCCGCCCTGCTGGCCTGCGGCCCCGCGCTCGCCCAGGAAAAGGTGCTGCGCATCGCGATGACGGCCGCCGACATCCCGCGCACGCTGGGCCAGCCCGACCAGGGCTTCGAGGGCAACCGCTTCACCGGCATCCCGATGTACGACTCGCTGACGCAGTGGGACCTGTCCAAGGCCGACGCGCCCAGCGTGCTGATCCCGGCGCTGGCCACCAGCTGGGCGGTCGATGCCAAGGACAAGACCAAGTGGGTCTTCAAGCTGCGCAACGACGTCAAGTTCCACGACGGCAGCGCCTTCAATGCCGACGCCGTGGTCTGGAACGTGCGCAAGGTGCTGGACAAGGATGCGGTGCAGTTCGACGCCAGCCAGGTGGGCGTGACCGCCTCGCGCATGCCCACGCTGAAGAGCGCGCGCAAGATCGACGACTTCACCGTCGAACTGACCACCAGCGAACCCGACGCCTTCCTGCCGCTGAACCTGACCAACCTGTTCATGGCCAGCCCGGCCCACTGGCAGAAGAAGTTCGACGCCGCGCCCGGCGCCACGCCGGCCGACAAGTCGAAGGCGGCGTGGATCGCCTTCGCCGCCGATGCCTCCGGCTCGGGCCCGTTCAAGATGGCGCGCTTCGTGCCGCGCGAGCGCCTGGAGATGGTCGCCAACAAGAGCTACTGGGACGCCAAGCGCGTGCCGAAGATCGACCGCGTGGTGCTGCTGCCGATGCCCGAGGCCAATGCCCGCACCGCGGCACTGCTGTCCGGCCAGGTGGACTGGATCGAAGCGCCCTCGCCCGATGCGATGGGCTCGATCCAGGCGCGCGGCAACAAGATCTACTTCAACCAGCAGCCGCATGTCTGGCCCTGGCAGCTGAGCTTCGCCGAAGGCTCGCCCTGGCTGGACAAGCGCGTGCGCCACGCCGCCAACCTGTGCGTCGACCGGCTCGGCCTGATGAAGCTGCTGGGCGGCATGATGGCCGTGCCCAAGGGCACGGTGCCGCCGGGCCACCCGTGGTGGGGCAACCCCAAGTTCGACATCCGCTACGACGTGCCCGAGGCGCAGAAGCTGATGACCGAAGCGGGTTGGAGCGCCGCCAAGCCATTGAAGGTGAAGGTGCAGATCTCGGCCTCCGGGTCCGGCCAGATGCAGCCGCTGCCGATGAACGAGTTCGTGCAGCAGAGCCTGAAGCAGTGCTACTTCGACGTGCAGTTCGACGTCATCGAGTGGAACACGCTGTTCACCAACTGGCGCAAGGGCGCGAAGGATCCGTCGGCCAACGGCGCCAACGCCACCAACGTCAGCTTCGCGGCGATGGACCCCTTCTTCGCGATGGTGCGCTTCACCAGCACCAAGACCTTCCCGCCGGTCAGCAACAACTGGGGCTACTTTGGCAATGCCGAGTTCGACAAGCTGATCGCCGACGCGCGCACCAGCTTCGAAGGCCCGGCGCGCGACGCGGCGCTGGCCAAGCTGCATGCGCGCATCGTCGAGGAGGCACCCTTCGTGTGGATTGCACACGACGTGGGCCCGCGTGCGATGAGCCCCAAGGTCAAGGGCGTGGTGCAGCCGCGCAGCTGGTTCATCGACATCGCGCCGATGT
>Ga0209369_1001661_pt1 | contig 10188 bp, 9 predicted proteins | sample EBPBio142010_DNA_FD_185865 | JGI IMG/M metagenome (GOLD analysis project Ga0209369, IMG submission 185865) | Wastewater treatment Type I Accumulibacter community from EBPR Bioreactor in Madison, WI, USA - Reactor 1_10/4/2010_ DNA (SPAdes)... | ecosystem: Engineered > Bioreactor > EBPR >... | reverse complement strand
GCGCCTGCTGGCCGAGCGCAGCGGCGTCAGCAAGGCCGGCGGCTGGATCGACTACAGCGCGCTGGACATCGCGCTGCGCGAAGACCTGGACGCCAAGGCGCCGCGCGCGATGGCCGTGCTCGACCCCTTGAAGCTGGTGCTGAGCAACTGGGACCAGGTCATCGGCCGCGGCGAGACCCTGCCCTGCACCGCCCCGCGCCACCCCGGCCAGCCGGAGCGCGGCCAGCGCGAATTCACGCTCGGCCCGGAGGTCTGGATCGAGCGCGAAGACTTCATGGAAGAGCCGCCCAAGGGCTACCACCGCATGAGCCCGCCGCGCACCGATGCCCACGGCAAGCCGGTGGACGGCAGCGTGGTGCGGCTGAAGTACGGCTACGTGGTGCGCTGCACCGGCTTCAGCCGCGGGCCCGACGGCCGCGTGGCCGAGGTGCGGGCCGAGCTGATTCCCGACACGCGCAGCGGCACGCCGGGCGCCGATGCCGTCAAGACCAAGGGCGTGCTCACCTGGGTGGCGGCGCACGACGCGCTGCGGGCCGAGGTGCGGCTCTACGACCGGCTGTTCACCGAGGCCCAGCCCGATGCCGCCGGCCGTGACTTCAAGGACTGCCTGAACCCGGCCAGCCGCCAGGTGGTCAGCGCCTGGCTGGAGCCTTCACTGGCCGGCACGAATGCCGACGAGAAGTTCCAGTTCGAGCGCCACGGCTACTTCGTCGCCGACCGCAAGGACCATGCGGCCGGCGCGCCGGTGTTCAACCGCATCACGCCGCTGAAGGACGGCTGGGCCAAGTAGGCCCTGCCGTCCGCAGCGCGGTCAGTTCGACGCGAAGCAGTACAGGCGGCCCGAGCCGCCGGTGCGCACCAGCGCTTCCTGGCTGCAGCCGGCGCTCTGGTGCGAGAAGTTCCAGCTCTTGGCCCAGTTCTCGGGCAGCGGGCCGATGCGGTCGTGGTGGCCGACGATGGCCGAGCCGTCGGTGCTGCTCGTCCAGCCCTTGCAGGTGGTGTCGGTCTGCGGCGCGAAGGCGGTGCCGTCGGCGCGCGAGCCGGTCAGGATGTCGTGCTCGTTCGGCTGGTCGCCGCGGCCCTTGACCACGTTGCCCTTCTCGTCCAGCGCAGTCATCTTGTTGATGTGGTTGCCGTTGTGCAGGTGGGCCACGTCGCGCGCGATCAGTTCGCCCTTGGCGTTGTACCAGGGGCCGGTGCCGATGCGGTCGCGTGCGTTGACCGACGCCACGCCCTGCGGGTTGGCCTGCGAAGGGAAGGCGCCGGGCGCGCTGAGGTAGGCGCGCCAGGTCTTGTTGCCGGCGCCGGCCGCGGTGGCCAGGCGCTGGCACAGCGCATCGGCGCCCTGCAGACCGCCCAGGTCGGCGCCCTTGCCGCTGCCGGTGCTGCTGACGAAGAAGCTCATCGGCTCCTTGCCGCCCATCGAGGCACAGGCTGCCAATGTCAGGCTGGCAACAGCCGCCAGGCTCAGGACCAGGGTGGAACGCATCGGCAGTCTCCTCGGGGTGGTGGGTAGGTCTGCCGCATACGCGCGAGCCCCCGCTTTCATGCCTCGGGGTTTTCCAAGGGGGTGGCGGCACGCTGCAGCGCGGCAATGCGCTCCAGCAGCATCTCGCTGGAGCCGTCGACGAAAGAGGCCACCCGCGCGCCGGCCTGGTGCCGGCCGAAGGGATGCGCCTCGCGCAGGCCCTCGGCGCCCATCGCCTGGGCCAGCGCGGGCAGCTGGCGCTCGGCCATGCGCGTGGCGAAGAGCTTGGCCTGCGCCGACAACAGCTGCGCATCGGCGCCGGCCTGCACCTGCTCGGCGGCCTGCGCCACCAGCAGCCGCGCGGCCTGCAGTTCGGTGGCCGCCTCGGCCAGCCGCCAGCGCCAGCCCTGATGCCCGGCCAGCGGCTGGCCGAAGGCCTGGCGGCGCGTGCCATAGGCCTGGGCGATGCGCAGCGCCTCGCCGACCATGCCGTTGCACATGGCCGCGATGTACACGCGCGCGCCGTTGATCGAGCGCAGCGCCGCCTTGAAGGCCTGGCCCGGCGGATGCAGCAGTTCGTCGTCGGTGGCCAGGTAGCCATCGAGCCGGAGGCCGCCGGCGCCGATGGCATGCTGGCCGCTCAAGCCATAGGCCGGCTCGCGCACGAAGCCCGGCCGCGTGCCGTCCACCAGGAAGCAGGCGATGCCGCGGCCACCGCTGCCTGCTTCCGTCTGCGCATAGAGCACGATCACGTCGGCCAGCGCCGCGTTGGTGATCCAGGCCTTGGCACCGTCGAGCCGCCAGCCCTGCGGCGTGCGCACGGCCTGGGTGCGGATGGCGCCGAAGTCGGAGCCGGCGCCGGGCTCGGTCAACGCGGTGCAGCCCAGCCGCCGGCCGGCCAGCAACTCGGGCACGTAGCGGCCCGCCAGCGCCGGTGCGTCGCGGGCCAGCTTGGCAGCCACGTTGTGCGTGTTCAGCAGCGACATCGTGAAGCCGAAGTCGGCCGCGGCCAGCCGCTCGGCCACGCGCGCCTTGCTGGCATAACCCAGGCCCAGGCCGCCCCATTCCACCGGCACCTCGATGCCGGTCAGCCCCAGGTAGGCGGCGGCCTGCAGGGCCTCCAGCCCGATGCGGCGTTCGGCCTCCCAGCGCGCGGCGGCGGGTGCCACCACCTCGCGGGCGAAGGCTTCGGTGCGTTGCAGCAGGTCCTCGTCGGCGGTCATCGGCGGTGCTCCAGCGTGATCGATGTCACAGCCTAGCGCAGGCCGGCCGGCGGCCGGGCTTAGCATCGCCGCATGAAGATCACCACCCTTGCAGGCGCCACGCTGCTCGCGCTGGCCGCTGCCGCACCGGCGCTGGCCCAGAGCTCGAAACTGTCGCTGGCGGCCTATGGTGGCTGGCGCGGCGGCGGCAGCTTCCAGCAGGACGTCAGCCCCTACGACTCGATCGACCTGAAAAGCAGTGCCAGCGGCGCGCTGGCGCTGAACTACGCGATCGACGCCAACCGGCAGGTGCAGCTGTTCGGCTCGTACCAGTCCACCGACCTGGAAGCCAGCAGCAGCACGCCCACCGTGCCGATGAAACTGAGCTACCTGCACTTCGGCGGCACCAACTATTTCGAAGGCGGCATCGGCCGTGGCGCCTACGTGGCCGGCGGCGTCGGCGCCACCTGGCTGTCGCCGGGGCTGAACGGCCTGTCGTCCGAGGTGAAGCCTTCGCTGAACCTGGCGCTGGGCTATGAATGGCCGATCACCGCCGCGCTGTCGCTGAAGACCGAATTGCGCGGCTACTTCACGCTGATCAGCAGCAACAGCGCCCTGTTCTGCTCGGGAGGCTGCGTGGTGGCCATCCGCGGCGATGCGCTGACGCAGGTGGAGGCACTGGTGGGTCTTTCGCTGGCCTTCTGAAGCGCCGGCCGCGCGACAATCGCGGCCTTCGACACTTTCACGGAACCCGACGATGCGATCTACCCTGCTGGCCTGCGCGCTGCTCTTCACCGGCCTGGCCGCCCAGGCCCAGACCGATGCGGCCCAGGCCGCCGCCGCCAAGGAACCCGGCGCGGCGGTCACCTCCAGCGGGCTGGTCTACCGCTCGCTGCAGGACGGCACCGGCCCCAGCCCCGGCCCGACCGACACGGTCAAGGTCAACTACCGCGGCACCTTCCCCGACGGGCGCGAGTTCGACAGCTCCTACAAGCGTGGCGTGCCGATCGAGTTCCCGCTCAACGGCGTGATCAAGTGCTGGACCGAAGGCTTGCAGATGATGAAGGTGGGCGGCAAGTCCAAGCTCACCTGCCCGTCCAGCATCGCCTATGGCGAACGCGGCGCCGCCGGCGTCATCCCACCCGGCGCCACGCTGGTGTTCGAGGTGGAGCTGCTGGGCGTCAAGGGCAAGTAGCCCGGCGCTCGATCAACCCCAGCGGGTGTTGCTGTCCACCCGCAGCCGCGCCCCTGGCGCGGGCTTGGACGCGGCGGCCGCCTTCGGCGCGGCCGTCGGTGCCGGCCGCAGCGGCTGCGTCAGCGCCGCTTCCATCATCGCGCCCCAGGCGCCGTCGTTGCCCGCGGCCAGTTGCAGCTCGCGCTGGGCCATGCGCCGGTCGAAGCTGTCGGGCGAGCGGTCGGGCAGCCGGTCCAGCGCGCGCTTCGGGTCCTGGCCGAAATGCAGCGCCGTGCGCTGCACCACCGCGCGGAACATCTGCGACACGCGCGACGGCGTCACCTTCAGCTCGGCCGCCAGCTGCGCCGGCGTCAGGCCCACGCCCAGGTAGGCGTCGATGACCTGGCGCTCGCGTTCGGGCAGCCCGGCGAAGAAGCGTTCCAGCCGGCGCATGACGATGCCGGTATCCACCCGTGCCTCCACCTCGTCGTGCGGCGTAGCGGCGCGGTACTCGGCCGGTTCGTCTTCCACCTCGGCGTCGCCGGCGCTGGTCTTGGCGCGGCCTTCCAGGTCGGCCTGTTCCAGGCGCGAGATCTCGTCGATGCTCAGGCCGCACAGCTCGGCCAGCTGGGCCAGGCTGGGCTCGCCGCCCTGTTCGCTGCGCCAGCGCTCGCGCGCGATCTGCACCGCCTTCAGCTTGCGCCGCTGGCCGCGGCCCAGGTGGTCCATCTGGCGCAGCTCGTCGAGCATGGCGCCCTTCACGCGGGCCCGCGCATAACGCAGGAAGGCCTCGGTCGCCTCGGGCGTGTCGCGGTCGCCTTCCCACTGGAAGCCGATGGCGGCCTGCGCCACGGCGATCAGCCCCACCTGGATCAGGTCGGCCTTCTCGACATTGGACGGCAGGTGGCGGGCCAGCGCCTGGGCCTGCCTGCGCACCCAGGATTCGTTCTTCGCGATCAGCGAGGACGGCACGCCTTGCATCGAGATCATGCGCCGATCCTATGCCGGGGGCGCCGCGCGCAGGGCGCGAAAACTACCGCATTCGCGGCGTTACTGGGCGCTTCGCGGCGCGCCGCGCCACTTGCTTACCGTGCTTACCGCCAGCAACACCAGCGCGCCGGCAAACACCCCCACCAACGCGTCCAGAATTCCCGGCATCAGCACCGCCAGCAAGGCGCCGACGGGCCAGGCGGACACGGTCTGCACCACCGCCTCGATGCCATGGTGCAGCCACGGCAGGCCATGCGTCAGGATGCCGCCGCCCACCAGGAACATGGCGGCGGTGCCGGCCACCGACAGCGCCTTCATCAGCCACGGCGCGGCGCGCAGGATGCCGCTGCCCAGCGCGCGCTTGAAGCCGGCCCAGGCATGCGCGCCGGCGCTGCGCGACAGGTGCAGCCCGGCATCGTCGAGCTTGACGATGCCGGCGACGAAGCCGTAGACGCCCACCGTCATCAGCAGCGCGATGCCCACCAGCACCGCCACGCGCGTGCCGAAGGCGGCCTCGGCCACCGTGCCCAGCGTGATGGCGATGATCTCGGCGGAAAGCACGAAGTCGGTGCGGATGGCGCCCTTGACCTTGGCCTTCTCGAAGGCCACCGGGTCCACCGCCGGGTCGGCCATGGCCTGCGCCAACTGCGCCTTGGCGGCCTGGTCTTCGTCGCGGCTGTGCAGGAAGCGGTGCGCCAGCTTCTCGAAGCCTTCGTAGCAGAGGAAGGCGCCGCCCACCATCAGCAGCGGCGTCACCAGCCAGGGCGCGAAGGCGCTGATGGCCAGCGCCAGCGGCACCAGGATGGCCTTGTTGAGCAGCGAGCCCTTGGCCACCGCCCAGACCACCGGCAGCTCGCGGTCGGGGCTGACGCCGGTGACCTGCTGCGCGTTAAGTGCCAGGTCGTCGCCCAGCACGCCGGCGGTCTTCTTGGTGGCGGCCTTGGTGAGCAGGGCCACATCGTCCAGCACGCTGGCGATGTCGTCGATCAGCGCGAGCAGGCTGGCGCCGGCCATGTCAGCGTCGCCGTGCGGCGATGTAGGCCTGCTGCACCGCCAGCGTCTCCGGGTCCTGGTAGGCGGCCAGCAGCGCGTCGGCATCGGCCTGGCTGCCGGCCGCCGGGCACAGCGTCTCGGCGGCGGTGGCAAAGCGCTGTTTGGTGGTGCGCAGCGCGCCCAGCGGCCGCGAAGCCAGGCGCTCGGCCCAGGCCTGCCCCTGCGCGGCCAGCTGCTCCACCGGCACCACGCGGTTGACAAAGCGCCAGGCCAGCGCCTGCGCGGCATCGAAGGGCCGGCAGTCCAGCACCAGCTCCATCGCCACCGTGGGCCCCACCAGGCGGATCAGCCGCGGCACGCCACCCCATCCCAGCGGGATGCCGATTTCCATCTCGGGGATCGAGAAGCGCACGTCCTCGGCCACCATGCGCAGGTCGCAGGCGCCCGCCAGCAGCACGCCGCCGCCGACGCAGTGGCCCTGCACCAGCGCCAGCGTGATCGCCGGGATCGACTCCACCGCCTCGACCATGCGCCGGCCCAGGTCGGTGGCCTCGCGGTCCATCGGCCGCGAGGCATCGCGCATCGCGCCCAGGTCGAAGCCGGCGCAGAAGGCGCGGCCCTCGCCGGCCACCAGCAGCACGCGCAGTTCAGGCAGCCCGGCCAGCCAGCGGCTGGCATCGATCAGCTCGCGCAGCGTCAGCGGCGACAGCGCGTTCAGCTTCTGCGGCCGGGTCAGCAGCAAGCGTCCAAGGCCGCCCTGCAGCTCGACGCGCAGGGTCTCGAAACGGGGGGGCGTGGTCTCTGCGATCATCGGAAGATGATATGCGGCAGCCCCCGATGAACCGAGACGAGACCTGTGATGTGCTGATCGTCGGCGGCGCCGCGATGGGCAGCGCCGCGGCCTACTTCCTGGCCAGCGCGCCGGGCTTCAGCGGCCGCGTGCGCGTGCTGGAGCAGGACATGAGCTACCAGCGCTGTGCGACCACGCTGTCGGTGGCGTCGATCCGGCACCAGTTTTCCACGCCGGAGAACATCCGCATGTCGATGTTCGGCAGCGCCTTCATGGCCGAACTCGGCACGCGGCTGGCGGTGGACGATCAGCCGCCCGACGTCGGCTGGCACGAGGCCGGCTACCTGTTCCTGGCCACCGCCGCCGGGCTGCCGGTGTTGCAGGCCAACCATGCCACGCAGCGGGCCGAAGGCGCCCAGGTGCAGCTGCTGGACCCGGCCGCACTGCAGGCGCGCTTTCCGTGGCTGCGCGTGGACGACCTGGCCGGCGGCTCGTGGGGCCAGCGCGGCGAAGGCTGGCTCGATGCCTACAGCCTGATGAGCGCCTTTCGGCGCAAGGCGCAGTCGCTGGGCGTGGTCTGGCAGCCGGCCCGCGCGGTGGCGCTGCAGCGCGAGGGCCCGCGCATCACCGGCGTGCGGCTGGACGACGGCACGCTGATCCGCTGCGGCACGGTGATCAACACCGCCGGCTGCGGTGCCGCCGCACTTGCGCAGACGGCCGGCATCGCGCTGCCGGTGCAGTCGCGCAAGCGCTGCGTGTTCCATGTGCGCAGCCCTGCGCGCACACCGGGCTGCGGCCTGGTCATCGACCCCAGCGGCGTGTACTTCCGGCCCGAAGGCGACGGCTGGCTGTGCGGCGTGGCCCCGCCCGAGGACCAGGACCCGCCGGCCGAGGACTTCGAGGTCACGCACGCGCTGTTCGACGACCTGCTGTGGCCGGTGCTGGCCGCGCGCGTGCCGGGCTTCGAGGCGCTGCGCGTGGTGCGCGCCTGGGCCGGCCACTACGACGTGAACCTGCTGGACCACAACATGATCCTGGGCGCGCACCCGGACATCGACAACCTGCTGTTCGCCAACGGCTTCAGCGGCCACGGGCTGCAGCATTCGCCGGCCGTAGGCCGCGCGCTGAGCGAGCTGGTGCTGCACGGCCGGTACCGCAGCCTGGACTTGTCGCGGCTGGGTTGGGCGCGCGTGTTGCAGCAGCAGCCGCTGCACGAGCTGAACGTCGTCTGAGAAAGGAGCCCCGATGCTGCAAGGCACCGTCGCCTGGCCCGAAGACTTTGCCGCGCGCTACCGCGCCGCCGGCCACTGGGACGGCCGTACGCTGTTCTCGGTGCTGGACACTGCGGCCGCACGCTGGCCGGACAAGGCCGCGCTGGTGGCCGGCGAGCAGCGCCTGAGCTATCGCGAGTTGCAGCAGCAGGCTACGCGCCTGGCCGCGCGGCTGTGGGCGCTGGGCCTGCGGCCGCGCGATCGGGTGCTCATGCAGCTGCCCAACTGCATCGAGTTCGCGATCGTCTACTTCGCGCTGGCGCGCATTGGCGCCATTCCGGTGATGGCGCTGCGCTCGCACCGGCATGCCGAAGTGCGGCACTTCCTGAAGGCCTCGGCGGCCACGGCCTATGTGATCGCAGACCGCGTTGGCGGCTTCGACTTCCGCGAGATGGCCGAACAGCTGCGCCCCGAGACACCGGCGCTGCGCCATGTCATCGTGCTGGGCGAGGCGCTGCCCGGCCAGCAGCCGCTGGATGCGCTGCGGGCCGACGGCCCCGTCGAGGCACCCGAGGTGCAGGTGGACCCGGTCGAGGTCGGCACGATGCTGCTGTCCGGCGGCACCACCTCGATGTCGAAGCTGATCCCGCGCACCCACCAGGACTACGTGCTGAACGCGCGGCTGTGTGGCCGCGCCGCCGGCTTCGGCGAGGACACGGTGTTCATGGCCATCCTGCCGCTGGGGCACAACTACAACCTGGCCTCGCCGGGGCTGCTGGCCACGCTGCTGTACGGCGGCACGGTGGTGCTGGCCGCGTCTCCGCAACCCGAGGACGTGTTCGCCGCCGTGCAGCGCGAAGGCGTCACGCACATCGCCGCGGTGGTGCCGCTGATCGCCGGCTGGCTGGCCGGCGACTACGAGCGCCGCTACGACCTGCGCACGCTGCGCGTGGTACAGAACGGCGGCGCGCGGCTGGCGCCCGAGCTGCGCCAGCGGCTGCGCGAGCGTTTCGGCTGCACGCCGCAGGAGATCTACGGCACGGCCGAGGGCCTGATCAACATGACGCGGCTGGACGACCCGGACGAGCTGCTGCTGCACAGCAGCGGCGCGCCGGTGTGCGAGGACGACGAGATCCTGGTGCTGGACGACGACGGCCACGTGCTGCCCGATGGCGAGGCCGGCGAGTTGGTGACGCGCGGGCCGTACACGATCCGCGGCTACTACGACGCGGCCGACAAGAACACCGAGGCCTTCACGCCCGAGGGCTACTACCGCATGGGCGACATCGTGCGCAAGCAGGGCCGCTACGTCTTCGCCGAAGGCCGCCGCAAGGACTTCATCAACCGCGGCGGCGAGAAGATCAGCTGCGAGGAGATCGAAAACCTGATGTTCGCCCACCCGAAGGTGAAGACCGCGACGCTGGTGGCCATGCCCGACCCGGTGTTCGGCGAGAAGGCCTGCGCCTTCGTGGTGCCGCACCCGGGCGCCAGTTTGAGCTTCGACGAGCTGATCGCCTTCCTGCGCGCGCAGCAGATCGCCAGCTTCAAGCTGCCCGAGCGGCTGGAGGTGGTGAGCGAGCTGCCGGTCAGCCCGGTGGGCAAGATCCTGAAGCGCCAGCTGCGCGAGATGATCGCCGCCAAGATCGAACAGGAGCGACAAGGCACATGAACGTCCTGATCGCCGGCGCCGGGCCGGCCGGCCTGTACCTGGCCTACCTGTTGAAGCGGCAGGACGCCGGCCACCGCATCCGCATCGTCGAGCAGAACCCGGCCGATGCCACCTTCGGCTTCGGCGTGGTGTTCTCCGACCGCGCACTGGACTTCCTGCGCGAGGACGACGAGGAGACGCACGCGCTGATCGTGCCGGCCATGCACCGCTGGACCGACCTGACGCTGGTACACCGCCGCCAGCGCATCACCATCGACGGCGTGGGCTTCGCCGCCATCGGCCGGCTGGCGCTGCTTCAGCTGCTGCAGCAGCGGCTGGCCACAGTGGGCGTGGTGCCCGAGTACCGCACCGTGCTGGACGAGCCCGGCGCGCTGGACGGCTGGGACCTGGTGGTGGCGGCCGACGGCGCCAACTCCTTCGTGCGCCGCCAGCACAAGGCGGCCTTCGGCACGGTGGTGGAGCCGTTGGACAACCGCTTCGTCTGGTACGGCACGACGCAGCCTTTCGACACGCTGACGCAGACCTTCATCGACACGCGCTGGGGTCCGATGAACGCGCACCACTATCCGTACGCGCCGGGCATGAGCACCTTCATCATCGAGTGCGCGCCGCAGACCTGGCAGAACGCCGGCTTTGCGCAGCGGGGCGAGGACGAGACGCGCGCGCTGCTGCAGGAAGTCTTCGCCGATGC
>Ga0209369_1001658_pt1 | contig 10193 bp, 7 predicted proteins | sample EBPBio142010_DNA_FD_185865 | JGI IMG/M metagenome (GOLD analysis project Ga0209369, IMG submission 185865) | Wastewater treatment Type I Accumulibacter community from EBPR Bioreactor in Madison, WI, USA - Reactor 1_10/4/2010_ DNA (SPAdes)... | ecosystem: Engineered > Bioreactor > EBPR >... | reverse complement strand
CAGCTGGTCAACGCCAGCGGCGTGCTGGTAGTCTTCGAGGCGCTGCACGAGCGCTTGCCGATCACCGCGCAGGCGGTGCGCCATGGCCTGGCCACGGTGGAGCTGCAGGGCCGCTTCCAGATCCTGCCCGGCCAGCCGGTGCTGGTGCTGGACGTGGCCCACAACCCGCATGCGGTGGCCACGTTGGCGCTGAACCTCGACCAGATGGGTTTCTTCCCGCGCACCCACGCAGTGTTCGGTGCGATGCGCGACAAGGACATCGGCGGCATCGTGCAGAAGCTGGCGCCGCTGGTCGATGCCTGGTACCTGTGCGATCTGCCGCTGCCGCGCGCGGCGCGGGCCGACGAGCTGGCCGTGCAGGTGCCGGCCGCGGCCACGGCAGGGTGCTTCGCGACGCCCTCGCTGGCGCTGCGCGCCGCCCTCGATGCGGCGGACCCGGCTGATAGAATCATTGTCTTCGGTTCGTTCCTCTGCGTCGGTGGCGTGCTGAAGGATGGCGTGCCGCGCACGCGCAGCGCCCACGGCAGCTGACGCACGGCCGGCTGCGTGCCGCAGGGCAGGCGAGCGGCGTCCCTCCGGCAGGCCGTTGCAGAGGGCCGGGCCAACGATAGGCCCCACTCCCTGCCCACGCGACGCCCGTGCTCTCCCTCCCCAAGCGCAAAGACAGTCCGGCCGCGGCCACCGACGAAGCCGACACCGTTCAGGCGGCCCGCACCCGGGCCCGCCGCCGGCTCATCGGCGCGGCCGTGCTGGTGGGCGTGGGCATCATCGGCTTCCCGCTGTTGTTCGAGACCCAGCCGCGGCCGATTGCGGTGGACATCCCGATCGAGATCCCCAACCGCGACGCCGTGCCGCCGCTGAAGCCGCCGCCGGCGCGGCCCGCCGCTTCGGGGCCGGTGCGTCCCCCGGTGCCGGTGATCACCGAGACCGAACCGCCCGCGCCGGCCGAAGTACCGGCCGTGGCCTCGGCGCCGGCGCCGGCCGCGCCGGTGGTGGCCGCCTCGGCACCGGCCAAGCCGGCCAGCGTGGCCGCACCGGCTGCACCGGCCGAGGCGCCGCGCGACAGCCCGCGCGATGCGCAGCGGGCGCAGGCCCTGCTGGAAGGCCGCAGCGGCGCGTCGGCCGCCGAGCCTGCCGCTTCGGCTGCCAAGCCGGCGCGCTTCGTCGTGCAGGCCGGTGCCTACACCGATGCCGCGACGCTCCGCGAGGCCCGGCAGAAGGTGGAGAAGCTGGGCCTGAAGACCTATACGCAGGTGATCGAGACCGACGGCGGCTCGCGCACCCGGGTGCGTGTGGGGCCCTTCGACAACCGCGACGAGGCCGAGAAGGCCGCGGCGCGCATCAGGGCGGCTGGTCTGGCCGCCAACATCCTGAGCCTGTGATGGACACGCTGGGCTGGGTCGACCTGGCGCTGCTGGCGGTGCTGCTGCTGTCACTGGGCCTGGGCCTGTGGCGCGGCTTCGTGCTGGAGGCGCTGGCCCTGGTCGGCTGGGTGGTGGCCTATTTCGCCGCGCAGCAGCTGGGCCCGGTGTGGGCGCCGCACCTGCCGCTGGGCGAGCCGGGCTCGAACCTGAACCATGCGGCCGGCGTGGCGGCGGCCTTCCTGGCCGTGCTGATCGGCTGGGGGCTGGCCTCGCGCGTGCTGCGGCTGCTGGTCAGCGCCACGCCGCTGCGCGGCGCCGACCGCGTGCTGGGCGCGGCCTTCGGCCTGCTGCGCGGCGTGCTGTTGCTGCTGCTGGTGGCGGCCGTGGTGGCGCACACGCCGGCGGCCGATTTGCCGCAATGGCATCAATCGCAGGGCGTCCAGTGGCTTACGGTGGCATTGCAGGGGCTGAAGCCGCTGCTGCCGCCGGACCTGGCGCAGTTTCTTTCCACTTGACCGGCAAGGGGGCGCAAGCCATGTGTGGAATCGTCGGCGCGATCTCGGCCACGCCCGTCAACCAGCTTCTGTACGACGCGCTGCTGCTGCTGCAGCACCGCGGGCAGGACGCCGCCGGCATCGTGACCATGCAGGGCACCAAGTGCTTCATGCACAAGCAGCGCGGCATGGTGCGCGACGTCTTCCGCACCCGCAACATGCGCGCGCTGCCGGGCAACATCGGCCTCGGCCAGGTGCGCTACCCGACGGCCGGCAATGCCTACAGCGAGGAAGAGGCCCAGCCCTTCTACGTGAACGCGCCCTTCGGCATCGTGCTGGTGCACAACGGCAACCTGACCAACGCGCATGCGCTGAAGGCCGAGCTGTTCGACATCGACCGCCGCCACATCAACACCGAGAGCGACACCGAGGTGCTGATCAACATCCTGGCGCACGAGATCGAGCAGGCCGCACGCGACCTGCCGCTGACGCCGGAGGCCATCTTCCAGGCGGTGGCCGCGGTGCACCGCCGCGTCAAGGGCTCTTACGCGGTGATCGCGCTGATCGCCGGCTACGGGCTGCTGGCCTTCCGCGACCCCTACGGCATCCGGCCGCTGTGCTATGGCGAGCTGCGCACCGACGAATGCACCGAGTACATGGTGGCCAGCGAGTCGGTGGCCATCGAGGGCACCGGCCGCCACGTGCTGCGCGACGTGGCGCCGGGCGAGGCGCTGTTCATCGACACCGAGAGCCGCGTGTACACCCGGCAGTGCGCCGAGAAGCCCACGCACCACCCCTGCATGTTCGAGTACGTGTACCTGGCGCGGCCCGATTCGGTGCTGGACGGCATCTCGGTCTACCAGGCGCGGCTGAACCTGGGCGAGACGCTGGCGCAGCGTGTGATCTCGACCATGCCGCCCAACGAGATCGACGTGGTGATCCCGATCCCCGAATCCAGCCGGCCCAGCGCGATGCAGCTGGCGCAGAAGCTGGGCCGGCCCTACCGCGAGGGCTTCGTCAAGAACCGCTACGTGGGCCGCACCTTCATCATGCCCGGGCAGTCGGTGCGCAAGCGCAGCGTACGGCAGAAGCTCAACGCCATTGGCGTGGAGTTCAAGGGCCGCAACGTGCTGCTGGTGGACGACAGCATCGTGCGCGGCACCACCAGCAAGGAGATCGTGCAGATGGCCCGCGAGGCCGGTGCCCGAAAGGTGTTCATGGCCTCGGCCGCGCCGCCGGTGCGCTATCCCAACGTCTACGGCATCGACATGCCCACGCGCGAGGAACTGATCGCCGCCGACCGCAGCATCGAGGAGATCCGCGAATACATCGGCGCCGACGCGCTGATCTACCAGGACGTGGACGCGATGAAGCGCGTGGTGCGCGCGCTGAACCCGAAGCTCGACGGCTTCGAGGCCTCGTGCTTCGACGGTCAGTACATCACCGGCGACGTCAGCGCGGCCGACTTCGCCGCCATCGAGGCGCAGCGCACCGGCGCGCGCAACGACGACGAGGACAGCGCCGCCGACCGCAGCCGGCTGGCGCTGCACAACGCCGACACGGCCTGAGAAGATGACCTCACGCGACGACGAGGCCGCCCGCCTGGCCCGCGCCCAGCTGCCCGAGGGCCTGCGCCCCGAGACCCTGGCCGTGCGCACCGCGCTGGCGCCCAGCCAGCATGGTGAGAACAGCGAAGGCCTGTTCCTGACCAGCGCCTTCATCCAGCCCGATGCGCAGACCGCGGCGCGGCGCTTCGCCGAGATGGAGGACTTCACCTACGCGCGCACCAGCAACCCCACGGTGCGCAGCCTGGAAGCCCGGCTGGCGGCGATGGAAGGCGCCGAGGCCGCCATCGCCACCAGCACCGGCATGAGCGCGATTCTGCTGCTGGTGATGGGCCTGCTGAAGGCCGGCGACCATGTGGTGTGCTCGCGCTCGGTGTTCGGCTCCACGGTGAGCCTGTTCGCCAAGGAATTCGCCAAGTTCGGCGTCGAGACCAGCTTCGTGTCGCAGACCGATCTGGCCGAGTGGCGGGCCGCCGTGCGGCCGGCCACGAAGCTGCTGTTCGCCGAGACACCGACGAATCCGCTGACCGATGTCTGCGACATCGCGGCGCTGGCAGCGATCGCGCACGATGCCGGCGCGCTGCTGACGGTGGACAACACCTTCTGCTCGCCGGCGTTGCAGCGGCCGCTGGCGCTGGGCGCCGATCTGGTGATGCACGCCGGCACCAAGTACCTGGACGGGCAGGGGCGGGTGATGGCCGGCTCGCTGTGCGGCCCGGCGCGGCTGATCCACGACGTATTCGGCGCCACGCTGCGCACCACCGGCATGACGCTGGCGCCCTTCAACGCCTGGGTGGTGCTGAAGGGTCTGGAGACGCTGGCGCTGCGCATGAAGGCGCAGAGCGAAGCGGCGCTGGCCGTGGCCCGCTGGCTGGAGGCACACCCTGCCGTGGCCCGCGTCTACTACCCGGGGCTGCCCTCGCATCCGCAGCACGAACTGGCGATGCGCCAGCAGTCGGGGCTGGGCGGTGCGGTGCTGTCCTTCGACGTGCGCGCGGCCGATGCCGAGGCGGCACGCGCCGCGGCCTTCCACGTCATCGACCACACCCGCGTCCTCAGCATCGCCACCAACCTGGGCGACACCAAGTCGCTGATCACGCACCCGGCCACCACCTCGCACGGCCGGCTCACCGAAGCGCAGCGCCAGGCCGCCGGCATCGGCCAGGGCATGGTGCGGCTGGCGGTGGGCCTGGAGCACGTGGACGACATCACCGACGACCTGCAGCGCGGGCTGGGCAGCCTGTGAACACCCCATGAGCTCGACCATCCGAACCCGCATCGCCCCTTCGCCCACCGGCTTCCTGCACCTGGGCACGGCCCGCACCGCGCTGTTCTGCTGGGCCTATGCGCGGCACTTCGGCGGGCAGTTCATCCTGCGCATCGAAGACACCGACGTCGCCCGCTCCACACAGGAGGCCGTCGACCAGATCGTCGCCGCGATGCGCTGGCTGGAACTGGACTATGACGAAGGCCCGTTCTTCCAGATGCAGCGCATCGAGCGCTACCGCGAGGTGATCGCGCAGATGCTGGCGGCCGGCACGGCCTACCACTGCTACTGCAGCACCGAGGAACTGGACGCGATGCGCGAGGCGCAGCGCGCGCGCGGCGAGAAGCCGCGCTACGACGGCCGTTGGCGGCCTGAAGCAGGCAAGACGCTGCCGCCGGTGCCGGCCGGCGTGGCGCCGGTGGTGCGCTTCCGCAACCCGACCGACGGCGTGGTCAGCTGGAACGACCTGGTCAAGGGCCCGATCAGCATCAGCAACCGCGAGCTCGACGACCTGGTCATCGCCCGCGGGGATGCCACGACGCCGGACGGCGTGGGCACGCCCACCTACAACTTCTGCGTCGTCGTCGACGACTGGGACATGCGCATCAGCCACGTGATCCGCGGCGACGACCATGTGAACAACACGCCGCGGCAGATCAACATCCTGCGTGCGCTGCTGGGGCCCGAGGGCGCGCCGCCGGTGTACGGCCATGTGCCGATGATCCTGGGCCCCGATGGCGACAAGCTGTCGAAGCGCCATGGCGCGGTCAGCGTCACGCAGTACCAGGACGAGGGCTACCTGCCCGAGGCGATGATCAACTACCTGGCGCGCCTGGGCTGGAGTCACGGCGATGCCGAGCTCTTCAGCCGCGAGCAGCTGGTGTCGTGGTTCGACGGCCAGCACCTGGCGAAGAGCCCCGCGCAGTGGGACCCGGCCAAGCTCGGCTGGGTCAACGCGCACTACCTGAAGCAGCGCAGCGATGCGTCGCTGGCCACGCTGGTGGTCGGCCAATTGGCGCGGCGCGGCATCGGCGTCGAGGCCGACGAGCGTCTGGCGCGGCTGTGCGCGCTGTACAAGGACCGCTGCGCCACAACGGTGGAACTGGCCGACTGGATTGGCATGTATTTCGTCGACGTGCAGCCCAGCGACGACGACCTGCGTACGCACGTCACCGACGCAGTGCGCCCGGCCGTGGTGGCCTTGCGCGACAGGCTGGCCGAGGTGGCCTGGGACAAGGCCTCGATTGCCGCGGCCATCAAGGCCACCCTTACCGAGCACGGCCTGAAGATGCCGCAACTGGCGCACGCGGTGCGCGTGCTGGTGTGCGGCCGTGCACAGACGCCATCGCTGGACGCGGTGCTGGAACTGTTCACACGCGAGCAGGTGCTGTGGCGTTTGAGGAGTGCCTAGAACTGCGGATATAATGCGAGGCTGCTTGAACGGCGCAGGTGAACAACCTGGGGGTATAGCTCAGCTGGGAGAGCGCTTGCATGGCATGCAAGAGGTCAGCGGTTCGATCCCGCTTACCTCCACCAAAGCTGTTTGCAATGCGTGGTTCAAGTGGATTTGCAGTACCGACGGAGTCCCCTTCGTCTAGAGGCCTAGGACACCACCCTTTCACGGTGATTACAGGGGTTCGAATCCCCTAGGGGACGCCAAGCCTGGCAAGGCTTGCGGACAGGCAAGGCGCCTGGTCCGAAGACGATGCCACCACGCGGAGTGGTAGTTCAGTTGGTTAGAATACCGGCCTGTCACGCCGGGGGTCGCGGGTTCGAGTCCCGTCCACTCCGCCAATAAAATCAACGGGTTAGCTCTCATCAGGGCAAGCCCGTTTTTCTTTGGTCAGCCCCAGGGGTAAACCGAGGGGTAAACCGAAGTTTGATAGCTCGTGAGACGGCCTGAGACTCTGTGCGCATGCGCAACCGGCGGTGTCGTACGATCGTTGGCCGACGGTGTGATCGCCGGACGATGTAGCTGATCGTTGGTCGGCACGACGAAATGTCGCCTGGGTACGGACGCCCATTGAGATGCGAATCGATATGTCGCTAGCTTTCTTGGGGTAGGCGTGAGCGTGCTGGCTGAGCCTGTTTTCTCCTTGTTCTCTCCGCCCCACGGGGCTAGAAATCAGGCGTCAGCGATGGGACGCCGAAGGGACGAACGAGACGCCATCGGTGGCCCGATGCTTAGCACCACAGTGCTGCCCGGCGATGCCGGGTGACGCACAAGCACGGATGCTGTTCTGCCCGCGTCAGCTTGCCCAGGTCTTCATCGAACCGATCGCAGCATCCACCTTCTTCATCAGCGCGCGCACAGGCGGGCTGTCCGGATAGTGCTGGGTGAGGATCTGCTTGACTCGCTCCAGGCTATCGACGTGAAGAGCACGTTCGTCCGATGAAAGGGTGCGCGCGACCGACGACCCGGACTCGTGATAGTAGAGTTCGAAGAATTGCTCGTTGGGAAGCTCGTCATAGTTGTACTCACGCTGAGTCCACTCATCGAGTTCGCTGCGAATGCCGTTGACGCGGTTGTAGACGCCCTTGCGGTTGTACGAGGTCGCCAGCACCGACTTGAGCAACTTGCCCACCTGTGCGTGCACCTCAATCGGCATCCTGCCTTTGGGGCGGCGCTGCGGGCCGACAAAGGTCTGCACATAGCCGACCGTGCTGCGCGGACCCCTCGTGACCTTGCGGGTCTCCGTCGCTGGCAGCATGGCGGCGGCCTCATTGCGGGCGATGGTTCCAGGGCTGAAGAAAATCGGCGTGGACGGCGCCGATTCGCCATTCCAAGCCGCTTCGACGATCGGCGCCGGCAGACGGTCTAGTGCCGCGACGATGGGAGCCAGCGGGACGCCCTTCGTCGAGTCGGCGATGAGATAAAGACGCGAGCCGCCGTCGGGGTTGTACATGCCGGGCCACGACGGCTTGACGATTTCGAACCCGTGGCGCTCAGACCAGGCTGCACGCTCGGCAGCCTTGCCCTCGGCGGCCGGTTCATAGGGTTCGTCAGCGAACAGGTAGCGCTTGGATTCGCGGTCGTACCAGATGCTGTAGTGGTCCCGGCCAGGCACTGCGTTGCTGGACCGGCCGGCGGGAAATGCGCGGCTGTGGCTCTTCGAAGGCCGCAGCTTGGTCGTGTCCATGAACTGGAGCGTGCGCGCGGCGGCGCAGATCGCCCGGCGCGCCTGGGACTGCGACTGCACCATGTCGCGGCGCGCCAGGTGGTCTGGGCCTTCCGGCTGGAAATGGGTCAGCGCGCGGTGATGGTCCAGCTGCGGCGGCGTGATCAAGTCGCTCCACAAGGTACCGAGCCAGATGCCCAGCGTTTCGCGGCCGCGGGTGTCCGACTCCTTGTCGCGCCAGTACACGGTGAGGTAGACACGGTGGCTCGGACGGGCGCTTGGACGATTGCCCCCATTTTTCAGCACGTTTTGCGCGTGCTTGAGGTTCTGGAAGCCGGCCAATTGGGCGGCGACTTCCAGAGCGGGTATGTGTTTGATGCCTCGCTCGACCTTGATCGAATTTGCGAGGCGCTTGATGCCGTCCATGGTGGACGGACGAATGGCTTCACTCGACATGACAGTGCTCCTGAGTTCATGACGAAACGTCACCCGTCTGCCGCTTCTCGAACCCGAACATGACATGCGGGAAGAGAGGAAGTGTCGGCAGTGCTGTCAACAGCTTTGCTATGACGGGTGGCAGGCTCCTGCCCGAAGCCCTGGACGGATTATCGTCCAGGGACAGCAACGTGTAAAATTGAGTTGGTTGCCGTCGCCTGCCGCACGCGCCCTTCGGGGTACGACGAAGACGGAGTAGTTTCTGAGCCCACCCATCCATGTTTGATCCCTTGGGCGGCCCGCAAAGCGTGCACCGGAATTTCGCCCGACGGAGATCGATATGGACACCCAAATGCTCAAGGTGTTCGCGGAGCGCCTGCGTGCGCACCTCGAACAACACCAACTTCACCTCAAGCACGGTCAGGCGCTGGACCTGATCGCCGCGCTTCCGGGGCTTCGCAACTGGCCCGAGGTCAACGCCTTTCCTGTTCGTGTGGCGGCGGCACAAGTCAACGGCGAGTCGGCCGAACGTCTCGCCAGGCGTCTGGCCAGCACCCACAACGTCACGCTCACGGCTGCAGCGCTGGTGCAGGTTCTGGAGCCCGCCGCACCGGCCCTCGGCCTCAAGATCTGGCCGGATGGCCCGGTGCCGGGCGTGTACGTGACGACATCGCGGGATGCCGTCGACGCCGCCATCGCCAGCTACGAGGCTGCTGCAGAAGGCGCGCTCCTCTACGCCGAGGATGCTGGCCGGTCATCCGACAGCGGCATCGATCTCGGGGAGCAGGGCTTGTTCTCAAAGGGCATGGACCGTCTGCCGAGCGGTACGCTGGTGGTGGTCGGTCCTCTTCCGCTGACGCAAGAGTCCTGGAGCGACAACAGGGACCGTTTGAACACTGCGGCTGGTCTGGCCTACACCTCATCCTTGCGCATCGTCGTGTTGGTGGACACGCCCCTGCCGGAGAATCTGCACAGCGATATCGATCTGCTCCTCCGCCCCGAAGACGAAGGGCTGGACAGCGAACCCGTGGATGTGCTCGGGGTCGTCACGGACACCGGTGAATTGAGGGTCGTTCAACCATTTGTCGAACGGCGCATGGCTCCCCCCAAGACACAAATCTTCACCACGACGCAGAGGCTGCCGCAGGTGTTGGAGGACGCGCTCAGGCAGGCGGTGTCGCAGCGGCCTTATGGTGTCATCGTGCTCGGCGTCTCTCCCTCCGACAAGCCGCGCCGGGCACTGCTCGAAGCCGTGCTTCCGTTGACTGAGCATGCCGGTCCGGCCGTTCGCATCCAGCCGACCTTCCGCAGCGGGTACGGGAAAGACGATACGCCGCTGTCGCCGCACTTCGCGGGCCTAGCGGTCTTTCCGTCCGTCGAGAGCGCCTACGCGCATGGTTTCAGGCGCATGGTCATCGAGTCGTCGTACCACGGCGCATCGGAAGCCATGGCGGCGCGGGCTGGGGACGTGTGTTTCATGCTCACGTCGTACTCGACGGATGTTGCCGGTGCCTGGATGGATGCCATGCCTCGTCAGCAGGACTGGCCGGACGGCCTGGAGTCCATCATCGCGCTGCTCTGCGTGGCCGACATCGAAAACAAGAAGGAGTCACTCGTCGTGTGCGACGCCTTCGTCGCCGGTGCGCCGTCCGCCCCGGAGGGCGCCCGCGTTGGCGCACTGATGGAGCACCTCGAGGCGCATCGCGTCATTCGGTGGCAAGACCAGTTGGAACCGTTGCTGGCAGAACGTCGGGTAACGACGGCGCAAGCCAAGAAGGCGCTGCATCGCCATGACGTGGAGAGCTATCTTGCGTCGCGAAAGGCAGCAGCCCTATGACCGCGAACCACATGGCCGGGTCTGGCCTCAAGGGTGAGAGGGTGCTGGCCTACGAAGAAGTGGACGATTCGGGCGCTCCCACAGGTCGCCGGGCGGCCTTCGCGGGTGTCGA
>Ga0209369_1001657_pt1 | contig 10199 bp, 9 predicted proteins | sample EBPBio142010_DNA_FD_185865 | JGI IMG/M metagenome (GOLD analysis project Ga0209369, IMG submission 185865) | Wastewater treatment Type I Accumulibacter community from EBPR Bioreactor in Madison, WI, USA - Reactor 1_10/4/2010_ DNA (SPAdes)... | ecosystem: Engineered > Bioreactor > EBPR >... | reverse complement strand
GCCCTGGGCGTATCCGCTTGGAAGTCTCATGCATATCTCCCCCTCATGGCCCGTGGATCTGTGAAATCTCAAACCGGCTGCGGAGTGGCATGCCACGTGACTTGATCAAGCACGCAATTCACGCCACCGCCCCTCTTGCACACCTGCATTGGGCAGGCAACCGCACCCTGCCGGCAACTACCAGAACTGATAGTTCTTGCGTTACTCAGGCAACTGCACAATCTCCACGGGCCAGCGTGCACGGGAAGCGCACATCAGGCAGAGGAGGTGCGCAGACATGCGTAGAAATTGCACAGCCCAGCATTCGAATGGCGACGCTTGAACCATGGGGTTGGCCTTGGATGAAGTCACAGTCACAGGCCGGCCGTCGCCCGCTAGGGGGGATGTGCAGAATTTTGTGTAAACGGCCAATCCACCGCAGGCGAGAGCCTGCTTGTCCATAAGCACAATGACACCCAAGAAGCACGAAGTACCCCAAGAACTGCTGGCCAGCCTGCTGGCCGACTACAAGAAGCCTGAAGACCTGATTGGCGAGAACGGCCTGCTCAAGCAGCTGACCAAGCTGTTGGTCGAGAAGGCGCTGGACGCAGAACTGACCGAGCACCTCGGCCACGGCCGGCATGCAGCGGTGGCCAACGAGACTGGCAATACCCGCAACGGCAAGAGTAAGAAGACCCTCAAGGGTGAGTTCGGCGAGTTGCCTATTGAGGTTCCGCGCGACCGCCACGGCAGCTTCGAGCCCCAGCTCATCGCCAAGCACCAGACCCGCTGGGCCGGCTTCGACGACAAAATCATCTCGCTGTACGCACGTGGCATGACGGTGCGCGAGATTCAGAGTCACCTCCAAGAGATGTACGGCACCGAGGTCTCGCCCAGCCTGATTTCTTGCGTGACCGATGCCGTGTCCGACGAAGTCAAGGCCTGGCAGGCTCGGCCGCTCGATGCCATCTACCCCATCGTCTACATGGACTGCATCCACGTGAAGGTGCGCGAGGGCGCGGTGCGGGTCAAGGCGGTCTACCTGGCCATCGGCATCACCATGGGCGGCGAGAAGGAGGTGTTGGGCCTGTGGCTGGCCCAGACCGAAGGCGCCAAGTTCTGGTTGCAGGTCGTCACCGAGCTGCGCAACCGGGGCGTGCAGGACATCTTCATCGCCTGTGTCGATGGGCTCAAGGGCTTCCCCGATGCCATCGAAACCGTGTTCCCCAAGGCCGTGGTGCAACTGTGCATCGTGCACATGGTGCGCCACAGCCTGAACTACGTGTCGTGGAAACGCAGGAAAGAGGTAGCGGCCGACTTGAGGCGCATCTACCAATCGGCCACCGCTGAGGAAGCCGAATTGCGCCTGGGCGAGTTCGAGACCAGGTGGGACGCCGAGTACCTGCCCATTGGTCAGTCCTGGCGCAGGAACTGGAGCCGGCTGACACCGTTCTTTGACTATCCACCGGAAATCAGGAAGGTCATCTACACGACCAACGCCATCGAATCGGTGAACATGGGCCTGAGGAAGCTGACCAAGAACCGGGGCTCGTTCCCCAACGACGAGGCGCTGACCAAGCTGTTCTATCTGGCCTTGCGCAACATCAGCCAGAAGTGGACCATGCCCATCCGCGATTGGAAGGCCGCACTGACCCGCTTTACCATTCAGTTCGGAGACCGTATCTCCGTCAACTGAAGTCCGAACCGTTTACACAAAAATTCGGACACGCCCCCGAGGTACCTCATTGCCGTTGCTTGGGGCAGAGGCCGAATCGACGACCCTGAATGACACCATTGCTTCTCCCTCTACTTTTCCGAGAACATTCCCTGGTTCGGCTCCTTCGCCCGCATCCTCAAATGCTAGCTCTCCTCGGCTTCGGGCCGCTCGCCCTCGAATACGGCACGAACCGCAGCAATGATCTGCGCGTGCCTTGTGTAAAAGGCGCCATCCTCCGCGAAGATCTGTGGCAGGGTCTTGCGCAACTTGTTGCTCACCTGCCAGCCCCCTTCCTTGAGCGACCGGATGATGCGGTCGGCGTCCGGATCTGGCATCTCGACGAGATCCTTGATCGCCCCCCGCGCCTCGTCGTACTGGCGCAGCGCCAGCGCCTCCTGCGCCATCTCCTGCTCGACCGTCTGGCGCAGCACACCGCTCAGGTAGCGAGCCTGCTCGGATAGATCGAGGTAGCGCCAAGCATACTGCGCGTCCTCCGTTCGAAGGAATTCGAAGTTGGTCTCGATGCCATCGGGGCAACGCCGCTTCGGTCCGAAGCGGTAGGCATCGGCGTAGACCTGCATAAAGGGCCGAGAGAAGGCCTCCAGGGCCTGGTCATAGTCGGTGCGCCCCTTGGCCGAGCCGGCGATCGTCGCCGAGACCGGAATGATGATGTTGACCGGCACTACCTTGTCCACCGCGAGCAGATGATTGACCAGGAAGCGATGGATGCGCCCATTGCCGTCCGCGAGCGGATGCAGGTAGACGAAGGCGAACGACACCGCCGCCGCGCGCGCAACCGGGTTCGCGCCCCGCGTGCGGGCCTCGAGACCGCGCAGCGCGTCGAGCATGCCGTCCACAAGTTCCTCGGATGGCGCGATGTAGTGGACGATCTCGCTCACGAAGCTGCGCTCCCCGACGAACACCGGAGACTGGCGGATACCGACCCGCAGCGCCGCTTCGCCAAGCACAGCCTGCTGCAGCGTGAGCAATTGCTCCGGTGCCATCGGATCACCCATGCGGCCGCTGTACGTGCCGATGGCCGCCGCGAAGCGCTTCACCCGATCCTGCTCGTCCGCCTCATGCTCGATGGCGAAACTGGCCCGCGACTCCTTGAACGTCAGCCAGGCCGCGCTGCGCAGCAACAGCTCCGGCCCGTAGGTGTCGTCGAGCGACTGCACTCCAGCCGCCACGTCATAGAGCCAGCCACGCTGCTCCTGCGCCCCAAGGAAGACCATCGGGCAGAAGTCGCGCAAACCCGGCAGGTTGTCGTTGACGCGCCAGCGCCTGACACGATCCGGACGCTGGGCGGCCAAGTACTGTCCGGCATCGATCGCGTCGACGTAGCCTACGTTTGGCGCCGTGTCCGCTACGGCGAGTTGCCGGCCGGTGAACCATTCATAGAGGAACGCGGCGCGCCGGGCATAGCTCCCGGTGGGCTCGTCCCTCACCCATGCCGCCACATCCTCCGGATCGACCCGATGGAACAGCCTCGAGAAGAACTCGAAGTTCAGCCGCTCGTACTTCAAGCCGAACTCGAAGTGCCCGCGGAAGTTGTCGGCGGGCTGGTACTGCGCAGTCCAAGTGCGCACCTCCCGGCCATCCTCCGCTTCGCGCTGGCGCACCGACCCCAAACGGCTGCGGGTGAAGAGTGGCTGCACCAACTGGATGCCGTAGAGCTCCGCGAGCCGGTGGAAGCCCAATAAGGTGTCGGACATGGAGTGCAATTTCGCTATGGGATCGACTATTTTGCTAGAAAATTGACGGATCTGGTCTAAAACGATATTTTTGCTGCATTCTGCTCAAGGGTACGAGCCTTCGAGCTCAACAACGGCACGTTCGAGGGCGGCCTGCCGCTACGACGCCGAGCCCTACCAGACGGGGCCCGGGCTGGTGTCTGCGTTGCTGGCGGCACTGGCTTCGGTCGGCGAGCAGCAGGCCAAGGCGGGCGAACAGCTCCCGCTTGTGCCGACGTAAGCCAGTCGCAGCGAGCCCTCCTCTTTTTTGTTTCACGATGACTCCAGTACCGCAATTCGCTGGACTACGCCAAGGCTCGATACAGCAGGTTTATCAATCACTTAGGCGAGTTCAACATATGCCGGTACTTTCCGAAACTTGACCCAGCTTCCCCTCGCATGACTCCCATGCTGCTCTTGGAAACCGGGCTTTCCGAGGAGTCATCATGGCGAAGATCAAGCTCACCAAGTCCGCAGTCGATGCGGCACAACCTCAAGCCAAGGCCATCGAACTACGGGACACTGTGGTGCCCGGCTTCCTGTGCAAGATCACCCCGGCGGGCCGCAAGGTGTTCATGCTCCAGTACCACACGAACGCCAGTGAGCGCCGCAAGCCCGCCCTGGGGCAGTACGGGGAGCTGACGGTCGATCAGGCACGCACGATGGCGCAGGAGTGGCTGGCCGAGGTGCGCAAGGGTGGCGACCCCAGCGCGGCCAAGAACGCCGCCCGCAAAGCACCGACCATGAAGGAGTTCTGCGACACCTTCATTGAGGACTACTCCAAGCAGCGCAACAAGCCCAGCACGCAGCGCGGCTATCAGGGCTTCATCGACCGTTGCATCATCCCGATCATGGGCCGGATGAAGGTGCAAGACGTGAAGCGCCCGGACGTGGCTGCGCTGATGAAGAAGCTGGCCTACAAGCCGACTGGGCGAACAAGAGCTTTGGCGTACTGCGCAAGATGTTCAACCTGGCCGAAGTGTGGGGACTGCGCCCTGACGGCACGAATCCGTGCCGCCACGTCCCGATGTACCCGCCCGGCAAGGAAACTCGGCTCATCGTGGACGATGAATTGGTGCGGATCTTCCGTCACCTGGAGCACCTGGAGGCGGAAGGACTGGAAAACTACGTCATCCCGCTGGCGATCCGCCTGCAATTCGAGTTTGCCGCCCGCCGCTCCGAAATCTGCCCGCTCGAATGGGCTTGGGTTGATCTGGAGAAGCGCCGGGTGGTCTGGCCTGACAGTAAGACTGGCGGCATATCCAATCCGCGGTTGCAGCACCTCTACAAGAGCAGCACGACTGTATCTCTTAGGCATGTAACGACTTCCCCCGACAGTGAAATCTGTCCGCCGCATGGTGCTCGGCGTACTCGGGATCGGACGTGGTCTCGTAGCCGTGCTGGTTTTCCTGAAGCCCGAACGGTTACGCGCGCCGGCTTGTCCGAGAGCGCATTCGCAAGCAAGGGATCTGAAGACCATGTCTGTTACCTCAGTGGTGGTGGGCATCGACGTGGCCAAGGCACACGTGGATGTCTCGGTGCTGGGCTGCCCAAGCTCGATTGCTCAGCGTTTTGACAACGAGGTCGAGGCTCACTCGGCGCTGGTGGCGGTATTGAAGCCGCTGAACGTGGCGCTGGTGGTGATGGAGGCCACCGGCGGCTACGAGGCGGCGCTGGCCTGCGCGCTGCAGGCTGCGGGCCTGCCCGTGGCGGTGGTCAACCCGCGCCAGGCACGCGACTTCGCCAAGTCCATGGGGCGGTTGGCCAAGACCGACCGCATCGACGCCCGTATGTTGGCCGAGTTTGCCGGCGTGCTCGTGCGTCGCGACGACCTGGCCAGCTTAATCCGTCCTCTGGCCGATGCGCAGCAGCAGGCGCTGGCCGCGATGGTCACGCGCAGGCGCCAGCTCGTAACGATGATGCTGTCCGAGCGTCAGCGGTTGCAACTGGCCATCGCGGTGGTGCGTCCGAGCATCGAGGCCATGATCGAGGCGATCCGCCAGCAGCTCGACGACGTGGAGGCCCAGATGGTGGGTCACGTCCAAGCGCACTACGCCGATTTGAACAAGTTGCTGCGCTCGGCCGCCGGCATTGGCCCGGTGGCCAGTGCCACCTTGATCGCCGAGTTGCCCGAACTCGGCAGGCTCAACCGCCGCGAGATCGCAGCCCTGGTGGGCGTGGCCCCCATGGCCAACGACTCCGGCAACTCCAAGGGACGACGACGCGTGCAGGGTGGGCGCTTCGAGATACGCCGCGTGCTCTACATGGCCACGCTCACCGCCGCACGCCACAAACCCGCCATCAAGACTTTCTACGACCGGCTGCTGGCCGCAGGCAAATTCCCCAAAGTCGCACTGGTCGCCTGCATGCGCAAGCTCCTGACCTCGCTCAACGCCATGGTCAAAACCAACAAACCCTGGGATAAATCGCTTCACGGCGCTTAACTTCAAAGACGGTTGTATCGCTGCGCCAGTCGATCCGAGCCACGAGCCTAACCCGGAATTCCTCCTGGTCTTCCACGCGCCCCTCGTAGGCCTCCCAATGGACATGGCCGAGGAAGGCTTCGTGAGTGTCGGTGTGGTGGTCGATCGTGATCAGGTTTGGTGCGGCGTTCAGCGACCGGCGGACGAGAGCCCAGGCGGCCAGTGCCTTATGGTGGTCGTCGACGACATAGATGTCCTTGCCTTTGACGGCATGACGCTTAAAGAACACGTTCAGTGGCATGGCCAATCCTTTGGTTCGCATAGGTCAGAACGGAATGTCGTCCGACTCGCCGGAAGCAGAAGGGGCTGGCGCTGCCTGCGTCTGAGCCGGTGCGCCCGCGGACATCAAGCGATGAAGTTCTTTGAGCTTCTCCAACAGTTCATCGAATGTGACCACCGACACGTCCTTCGACGAGTGGCGAAAGAGATCCAGCGAGCGGATTTGCGCGGCATCTGTCGGCAGCGTCCCCATCACCACGATGCAGTTGACCGAAGACACATGGGCGTCGGCCAGCGCCGTGTCCTGCGACTTCTTGATGGCGAAGTGATGCAACAGCTGTGCCCGTTGGTCCAACACTTGCGCCATCGACGCGGTCAGATCCCGGTGCGGCGCATGCAGGTCGCCTCGATAGGCCCTGGGTTCCACCAGCGCGGTCGAGGGGCGCTTTATCTCGATGAGCGCCAGGTTCCCCGTAAAACGCTGCGCCATCAGGAAATCAACGATGCTCTCGCCGTTGCCGCGGATCGTGGTTCCTCCGACGCTGGCTTGGTCTTGGAACAAGATGACCGGATAGGGAAAGGCCAAGCCGAGGATGAAAGGGTTTGCTTTGAAGAAGGCTTGCCACTTCGGCTCGGCCAAGTTCTTTTGCAGCATGGATTCGAACTCGCCGATGAGCTGTGCCAAAGTGACCTGCTCAATGACGGCTTTGAGCTCGAACAATTTCGCCGACTCCTCGCTGGCGATCTTTTGCGCGTCCTCTCGAACCACCTGGGCAGCGGCTAGACCATCCTTCGTGCTGCGATTCGACGCTCGACCGCGCAGTCGAACCAGTTCATAGATTTCGCCAGCCTTGACCTCTGGATAGCGATGTTCGAATTCGTCAGGACGCGCGGCATGGAGCGTCTCGTTGTAAGCGGCTAGGCGGCGAGCCTTCAGTGAGCGCGACGTTGCCCTGTTCGAGATCGCGTCGATGGTTTTCCGGATCCTGGTGAAGCGGTCGATGCCGAGCCTGAATACCGGGAGTTCGGCACTGGCGCCGCCGCCCGGCTCGATGACCAGTTCGGACACACCGACCATTTCGAGGATGGCCTCTGGAATGAGCCGATATTCCCACTTGAATCCGAGTCCATATATGGCGTGCCGCGCGAAGCCTGTCGGCAGTTCGTCGAGCAGGTCGTCGAAATCTTGAACCGACTCGGGAAGCATCCATGGCTTGTGCTCTTCTGCAACGACGGTGATGGAGGTCAACTCGTCGTACTTTGGCTCCAAGAACCATGCTCGATGCGGATCGGCCTCCAAGGGAAACATCGTGAGCTCTCGCGCCGATACCCGTGCGAGCAGAACCGCTCGCTTGACCATCTTCCCGATCTCGGATGAAAAAGTCTCTCCATGCGCGTAGAGTTCTACGCAATCCTCGCCGTTGATGGTGGACGCTTTCAAGGTCACGTGCAACGCATTGGGGTCTCGGCTTTCCCCCAACCCTTCTTCCGTGTCGACCTCGACCTCAAGGGTCTTCGATCCGCTCGGTTCGGCGTCACCATCGAGGCTCCAGTCGACATCGCCTTGACCATCGTTCTGATCGTTGGTGTTCTTGATCATTTCCCTTGTCCCCCCAGCTTGTGGTTCATCGGCATCCTCCGGCGTGGCCGATGAAGCGTCAGGCCGAAATCCTCGCGGAGCGGCCAACGCCTTCGCCATTTTCGGAGATTGCGCACCGCGACGGCGAGCTTGGTCAGTCGGATTGGAACGCGTCACCACAAGATCAGTGTTGCCCTTTATCCACGGGCCAAGATGGAATCGCCGGGCGCTCGCGATCAAGCGGCTGTTAGCGACCGCAAACCGAAAAAAGGGCGAGCGAGACGGCACATCGGCCGGCAAGCCATTCGTGGTACCAAGGGATGCCAAGCCCTTCGTGAGGGAGATGGCCCGCTTGCCTCCTGGGAGGCAAGCGCCGCACGCGTGAAGGCGAGAGGGATTGGAGCTGTATGGCCGTGACGGCAAAGTCGGCGCGGGGCACAGCCGACAAAGCCCGGCGGGAGATCAGTGATTGCGATGCGCGGGTCGAGTCCAAGAAGAAACCCCATCGAACTTACTGTCGATGGGGTTGGTATTGGTGGAGGCCGTCAACTCCTGACAACTGTCACCCCGCTCTCAGCTATCCCTTGCACTTTCGGCCCGGCACTTTAACCCCCATGTAGTGACGCGCACTCGGACTTCACAGCTTCGAAAACGGTGAACAGGTTAGTTTCCATAATGAACTCCAGGTTGATGGTGAAAGAGAACTTAACCAGAACGAGGAGAGAAAACGCCAGGCCGCTTACAAGGTCTTGGACTGAGGTAACGGAAGACAGCATTGCTGCCAAGTCTTGCTGGCAATATGGTATCGCATCAAATTGCATTTGCCCAAGGGCGACTGCAACTGGCCGAGCATTCCGGTTGCTGATGCAGCGCTGCATCGGCAGCACTGCTGCCCCGCCACAGTAGGCGGGGCGCGGCGGCCGTCAGGCCGCTTGGGGCTTGCTGCGCGACCAGATCAGGTCGTGCGAGCCGTCCTCGCCTTCGATCAGGCGGGCGTAGACCGTCGCTGGGAACGAAGGATCGTCGATGGCGCAGGACACGTAAGCCCGCCCGGCCTCGCTGGTCTTCTTCCAGCCCGCGCCCACGTCATGGCCGGATGCCTGGATGCGGAAGTCGGGAGCGTTCTCCTTGTCGCCCTTGTCGTTGAGGATGAACTTGGCCTTGACGTTGAGCGTCTACGGAACTGGCCGGCGAAGCCGTCTTTGTCTGCGGTGAAGGTGCCGATGTTGGCCATGATGATTTCCTTTCGGTTGAACAAGGTTCGCGCCCATCGCGTCCTTGTTGTGATCCGTCCGGCGGGGGACGGGCTGGCTGCACCGCTTGCGGTCGAAACGCAGTGGAGAGCCGGGAGGCGAAAAGAATTTGTCCCACGAGGAATGCGCGCAGCGCAGGGGAAATTATTTTCGCCGGACGGTTGCAACCATGAAACCCGAGGCGCAGCCGCACCCCCGCCAGGATTCACAACAACACAAGGACGCCTTGGGCCGAACCGCTCCGAAAGGAGCCGTGGCCGACTCTGCATCCCTGCTCGACAGCTTCACCTGCCCGCCCACTGAAGCAGATCAGGCCAACACCCCGACGATGGGCGAGAACGCCCCAACCGCACCCTGCGGCCTCATAGCTTGAGGCGCGACATAGAGATTCCAGCGAGACCAGGCATCGTGCCTGCAAACCATCTTCGTGACGCGATGGACGAGAACTGCCAGCGTCGCGGACGGCGTGCATTGGCACAACCTGCCGCAGCCAGCCATGGCGTATCCACCGAGCCTTGCTCATTGTGGCGGGCGCAGGCCTGGCCGATCCGGCGCAGGCCGGTTCGACGGATTCACAGGGGCGCCAAGCCATGCGCGGCGGGGATGGGCCTTGCGCCGATCCCCCGGAGGTATGCGAAGCGCGCAGCGCCGCAGGCGCGAGGGATCAACACCGAATGGCTGTGACGGCAAGGCCGGCACGGGGCGCAGCCTGAGAGCCCGGCGGCGCGACGCGCTCCTGCGTTCTTCGGCAAGTGCGGAATCAGGGACATCGATCAAGAAAATTTACTACAGGGCACCTCTAAAAACCCACGATTTCCGCGCCGATGATGCGCGCAACCGAGCTCGCGTTTAGCAATGCCTATTTTTTAGGCAAATGCGGCGTGTTTTGGGCGTTTTTCACCCATTTTTCCCCCATTCCTCACGCCTTCGCCGTTTTCAGGCGTGTCTCGCTCTTTGATGGGCTGGTGACCGTCTTGTAGAACGCATCCACCCCGTCCTTGAGGAACCTGGCCAGGCGCTTGATGTTGTAGCAAGTGGCCATCATGGTCATGGCCACCGTCGCCCTGGCCTGTCCAATGGTGCGGATGAGCTTGCCGCCCATGTGCTGGATCTGCGCAAAGGGGTGTTCCACCCGCGCACGGGTGCGGGCAATGCGGGTGTTGCGTTTCTTTTGGCACTCGCTCAACGGCTTGCCACGTGGGGCCTTGCGCTGGATATGTTCGCGGTAACCCAGGG
>Ga0209369_1001656_pt1 | contig 10205 bp, 4 predicted proteins | sample EBPBio142010_DNA_FD_185865 | JGI IMG/M metagenome (GOLD analysis project Ga0209369, IMG submission 185865) | Wastewater treatment Type I Accumulibacter community from EBPR Bioreactor in Madison, WI, USA - Reactor 1_10/4/2010_ DNA (SPAdes)... | ecosystem: Engineered > Bioreactor > EBPR >... | reverse complement strand
GGATCCGGAGCTGCAGAGCGCCCAGCCGATGCTACAGGCGCAGGCGCGGCTGTCGGCGCTGCCCACGCCGAAGACGCTGCTGGTGGAGCAGTGGCGCTCGCGCGAGGGCCATCACCTGTTCCTGTACCCCTTTGCCGGCCGGCTGGTGCACCTGGGGCTGGCGTCGCTGCTGGCCTGGCGGCTGGCGCGAGACAGGCCCAACACCTTCAGCTTGAGCGTCAACGACTACGGCTTCGAGCTGCTGAGCGCCGAGCCGGTGGACGACGGTCCGCTGCGCACGCAGGCGGTGTTCGACGAGGCCGGGCTGCTGGACGACGTGCTGGCCAGCCTGAACCGCAGCGAGCTGGCGCAGCGCCGCTTCCGCGAGATCGCGCGCGTGTCCGGCCTGGTGTTCAGCGGCTACCCCGGCGCGCCGAAGAGCACGCGGCAGCTGCAGGCCTCCAGCAGCCTGTTCTTCGAGGTTTTCCGCAAGTACGACCCCGACAACCGCCTGCTCGGCCAGGCCGAGGCCGAGGTGCTGTCGCAGGAGCTGGAGCTGACGCGGCTGCGCACCGCGCTGCAGCGCATGCGCCGGCTGCGGCTGGAATGGGTGGCGCTGCGCGCGCCCAGCCCCTTCAGCCTGCCGCTGATGGTGGAGCGCTTCCGCGAGCAGCTGACGACCGAGAAGCTGGCCGACCGGCTGGCCCGCGTGCTGGCCGATGCCGAGGCCGCGCTGGACGCGCCGCCGCCGCCGCGCGCCCGGCGCCGCCGTGCGGCATCGGTCACGGCCACGGCCGCGGGGGGCGACGCAGAATCCCGGGGATGAAGTTGTGGATCGTGATCGCCGCGCTGCTGGGCGCGGCGCTGGCGCAGGCCGCCGCGCCGCGGCTGGAGGGCAAGGTCAGCCGCGTCACCGACGGCGACAGCCTGTGGATCGAGCCGGCCGCGGCCGGCGCGCCGGTGGAGCTGCGGCTGGAAGGCATCGACGCCCCCGAGATCTGCCAGGCCTGGGGCCCCGAGGCGAAGCAGGCGCTGGCCGAGCTGGTGCTGGGCCAGCAGGTCAGCGTCAAGACCTCGGGCCGCGACACCCACGGCCGCACGCTGGGCACGCTGTACCTGGGCACGCAGAACATCAACAAGACGCTGGTGCAGGAAGGCCATGCCTGGAGCCACCGCTACAAGTACGACCGCGGCCCCTACGTGGCCGACGAACGCATGGCCAAGGCGCTGAGCCGCGGCCTCAACCGCGACGGCGGCGCGATCATGCCGCGCGACTTCCGCCAGCAGCACGGCCCCTGCCAGGCCGGCGAATTGCCGGCCAACGCGCTGGGCGCGCGGGCGGCACCGGCGCCAGCCACCGTCGCTGTGGCTAGCGCGGGTCGGCGCTGCGACGGCCGCACCCGCTGCTCGCAGATGACGTCCTGCGCCGAAGCCACCTGGTTCCTGAAGAACTGCCCGGGCGTGGAGATGGACGGCAACCACGACGGCGTGCCCTGCGAACGCCAGTGGTGCAAGCCCTGAAGAGCAAGCCCTGAACGCGCAGCGCTGAGCGCTTCGCGGCAAGATCGGGGCTTGCTGCCGAGGGCCCTGCCGTGAACCGCCAACCCGAATTCACCCCGCCGCTGTCGCAAGGCCCGCTGCGCGAGGCCATCACCGCGCTGACGCGCCGGCCCGAGCCCGAGCTGCTGCCCGGCCTGCTGCAGCAAGCCCGACTGGCCCCGGACGAGGCGCAGGCCGCGCAGGCCCTGGCGCTGAAGCTGGCCGGCACGCTGCGCGAGCGCAAGCTGGCTTTCAGCCGCGCCGGGCTGGTGCAGGGGCTGCTGCAGGAGTTCGCGCTCAGCTCACAGGAGGGCGTGGCACTGATGTGCCTGGCCGAGGCGCTGCTGCGCATCCCCGACGCCGCCACGCGCGACGCGCTGATCCGCGACAAGGTGGCGCGCGGCGACTGGCGCGCGCACCTGGGATCGAGCCCGTCGATGTTCGTCAACGCCGCCGCCTGGGGGCTGCTGCTCACCGGCAAGCTGGTGGCCACGCACAGCGACGAAGGCCTGGGCGCGGCGCTGCGCCGCGTGGTCGGCCGCGGCGGCGAGCCGCTGGTGCGCAAGGGCGTCGACCTGACGATGCGGCTGATGGGCGAGCAGTTCGTCATCGGCGAAACCATCGCGCAGGCGCTGGACCATGCCCGCACGCGCGAGGCGCAGGGCTTCCGCCACAGCTACGACATGCTGGGCGAAGCCGCGCCCACCGAAGCCGACGCCGCGCGCTACCTGGCGGCCTACGAGCAGGCCATCGACGCCATCGGCGCCGCGGCCGCCGGGCGGGGCATCCACGCCGGCCCGGGCATCTCGATCAAGCTGTCGGCGCTGCACCCGCGTTATGCGCGCGCGCAGACGCAGCGCGTGCATGACGAACTGTATCCGCGGCTGCGCAGCCTGGCGCTGCGCGCTCGCGCGCACGACATCGGCCTGAACATCGATGCCGAGGAATCCGAGCGGCTGGAGCTGTCGCTGGACCTGCTGCAGCGGCTGTGCTTTGAGCCGGTGCTGGCCGGCTGGCAGGGCATCGGCTTCGTCATCCAGGCCTACGGCAAGCGCTGTCCGGCGGTCATCGACTGGCTGATCGATCTGGCCCGGCGCAGCGGCCACCGGCTGATGGTGCGGCTGGTGAAGGGCGCGTACTGGGACAGCGAGATCAAGCGCGCGCAGGCCGATGGCCAGGCCGGCTATCCGGTCTACACGCGCAAGGCCTACACCGACGTGGCCTACCTGGCCTGCGCGCGCCGGCTGCTGGCCGCACCCGATGCGGTGTACCCGCAGTTCGCCACGCACAACGCGCACACGCTGGCCGCCGTCTGGCAGCTGGCCGGCGGCGCCGCGGCCGGGCCCGAGCGCTTCGAATTCCAGTGCCTGCACGGCATGGGCGAGGCGCTGTACGAACAGGTGGTGGCGCCCGTGTCACAGGGCGGCCTGGGCCGCGCCTGCCGCATCTATGCGCCGGTGGGCACGCACGAAACACTGCTCGCCTACCTGGTGCGGCGGCTGCTGGAAAACGGCGCCAACACCTCCTTCGTGCACCGCATCGCCGATGCCACGCTGCCGTTGGAAGAACTGGTCGAAGACCCTGTGTATACCGTGCAGCAGATGGCCGCGCGTGAAGGCACGCTGGGCCTGCCACAGCCGGCTATCCCGCTGCCGGCCGCGCTGTACGGCTCGGCGCGCGCCAATTCCGCCGGGCTGGACCTGGCCCATGAGCCGACCCTGGCGGCGCTGGCCGCGGCCATCGCTGAAAGCCAGGCAGAAAGCTTCGTGGCCGCACCGCTGATCGACGGCCCCGCGCAGCCGCTGCCGCCGCAGCCGGTGCGCAACCCGGCCGACCGGCGCGACGAGGTGGGCCAGGTGCTGGAGGCCTCGGCCGCCGACGTGCAGGCCGCGCTGGCCGCCGCCGCGGCAGCAGCACCGGCCTGGGCCGCCACGCCAGCCGCCAAACGCGCGGCGCTGCTCGAACGTGCGGCCGAGGGCTTGCAGGCCCGTCAGCTGACGCTGATCGCGCTACTGGTGCGCGAGGCCGGCAAGACGGTGGCCAACGCCGTCGCCGAGGTGCGCGAGGCCATCGACTTCCTGCGCTATGACGCCCAGCAGCTGCGCCAGAGCTGGGACGATGCCGCCTGCCGGCCGCTGGGGCCGGTGGTCTGCATCAGCCCCTGGAACTTCCCGCTGGCCATCTTCACCGGCCAGGTGGCGGCGGCGCTGGCCGCCGGCAACCCGGTGCTGGCCAAGCCGGCCGAGCAGACACCGCTGGTCGCCGCGCTGGCGGTGCAGCTGCTGCACGAGGCCGGCGTGCCGCGCGGCGCGCTGCAGCTGCTGCCCGGCCGCGGCGAGACGGTGGGCGCGCCGCTGGTGGCCGATGCGCGGGTGCAGGGCGTGGTCTTCACCGGCTCCACCGAAGTCGCGCGGCTGCTGCAACGGCAGCTGGCGCAGCGCCTGGGCAGCGACGGCCGGCCGGTGCCGCTGATCGCCGAAACCGGCGGGCAGAACGCGATGGTGGTCGATTCGTCGGCGCTGCCCGAGCAGGTGGTGGCCGATGCCGTCAGCTCCGCCTTCGATTCGGCCGGCCAGCGCTGCTCGGCACTGCGCGTGCTGTGCGTGCAGCGCGACGTGGCCGATCGCATGCTGCAGATGCTGGAAGGCGCGGTGCGCGAGCTGCGCGTCGGCGACCCGCGGCGCCTGGCCACCGACGTCGGCCCGGTGATCGACGACGAGGCCCGCGCCGGCATCGAGCGCCACCTGCAGCAGATGGCCGCACGTGGCCACCGCATCCGCTGCCCGGCGCCGCCGGGCGACACCGCGCACGGCAGCTTCGTCACGCCCACGATCGTCGAGATCGATGCCATCGACGCGCTGCAGCGCGAGGTCTTCGGCCCGGTGCTGCACGTGCTGCGCTACGAGCGCGAGAGCCTGGACGCGCTGCTGGCGCAGATCAACGCCACCGGCTACGCGCTGACGATGGGCGTGCACACGCGCATCGACGAAACCGTGGCGCGCGTGGTCGGCGCCGCGCGCGCCGGCAACCTGTACGTCAACCGCAACATCGTCGGAGCGGTGGTGGGCGTGCAGCCCTTCGGCGGCGAAGGCCTGTCCGGCACCGGCCCCAAGGCCGGTGGCCCGCTGTACCTGCTGCGGCTGCTGCGCCAGGCGCCGGCCGATGCCGCGCGCCGCGCGCTGCAGGCCGCGGGCACGGCGCCGGCCGAGCCGCCGCTGCGCGGGCTGAGCCTGGGCGCCGCGCCCGACGAGGGCCTGGCGCTGCTGCAGGCCTGGGCGCAGCTGCAGGGCCGCGCCGCGCTGGCCCAGACCTGCGTAGCCTTTGCGGCGCACACGCCGCTGATCGGCCCGCGCCTGCTGCCCGGCCCCACCGGCGAGAGCAACCTCTATGCGCTGCAGCCGCGCGACGCGGTGCTGTGCCTGGCGGCCAGCGACGACGACCGCCTGCTGCAGCTGGCCGCGGTGCTGGCAGTGGGCGGCCGCGTGCTGTGGCCGGCCGCCGATGCGGCGCCGTGGCCGGCGCTGCCCGAGCCGTTGCGCGCGCGCGTGCTGCGTGTGCAGGACTGGACGCGCGCCGAAGCGCACTTCGACGCGGTGCTGCTGCATGGCGATGCCGCGCAGCGCCTGCAGGTGGCCGCGCAGCTGGCGCAGCGCCCGGGGCCGATCGTGCCGCTGCAGGCCTTCGACCCGGGCGATGCCGCCATGCCGCTGGAGCGGCTGGTGGTCGAGCGCTCGGTGTCGGTCAACACCGCCGCGGCCGGTGGCAACGCCAGCCTGATGGCCATTGGCTGAAGCGCGCCGGCCTCAGCGGCGGGCGGTGGCCGACGCCAGCGCCTGCTGCAGTTCCGCCGCGCTCTGCAGCCAGCGCGCACCCAGGGCCTGCTCGTGCAGCCGTCGCAGCGCGTCCACGGCTGCGTCGTCACGGCCGCCCCGCGCGGCGTGCACCAACGCGCGCGCCGCGGCCACGTGGTGGGTGGACCACAGCGTCGGCTCCGCGCGCGCATAGTCTTCGAGCCGATCGGCCAGGCGCAGAGCCTCGTCGTGCCGCCCTTGCGCCAGGCGCAGGCGGATCGCCTCGGGCAGGCCGACCAGGTGGTTGTGGGCCACGGCGCCGTCCAGCAGCCGCTCGGCCTGCTGCAAGGCGGCTTCGGCTTCGTCGGCATCGGGGGTGCAGGCCGCCCGCTCGATCCACACCAGCGGCCCGGCGAAGGCCTGGCCGCCGACCTCCTCGCACAGCTGCCAGGCCTGGCGCAGCATGGCCAGCGCCTCGTCGTGCGCGCCGCGGCGGCGCAGGGCGCCGGCCAGGCCCACCCGGCTGAGCATCTCGAAGCGCTTCATGCCCACGTCGTGCGACAGGCGCACCGCGCGCTGCAACGCCGCCAGGGCCCCGGGGTCGTCCATCCAGGCCAGCATCAGGCCCAGCGATTCGGCCACCATCGCCTCGGCATTGCGGTGCGCCAGCGCGGCCGCCGCGTCGCCGGCAGTCTGCAGCGCGCGACGGGAGTCGTCGGCACGGCCATGCCAGTAGCAGCACCAGGCCACCATCGCGCGGTTCATCACCGCGAAGCGCAAGGCCTCGGCGCGTTCGCAGGCGGCGACGCAGCGCTCGAAAGCCGCCAGCGCCGAGTGCATGCGTCCGGCCGCATAGTGTGCATCGCCCAGGCCCGACAGCGCCTGGGCCTCGTACAGCGCATCGCCGCAGGCCAGCGCCAGGTCCAGCGCCTGCTGGTGCTCGCGCGTGCAGCCGTCGCCGTCGCCGCGTGCGAAGCACAGGTTGCCGCGCAGGTAGTGGATGCCGGACTGCCAGCGTGTCGCGCCCAGTTGCCGCGCCACCGGCTCGGCCGCATCGAGCGCACTCCAGGCGGCATCGACCTGCGCCAGCAGGCGGTGCACGGTGGCTTTCTCGTACTGCGCCTGCGCTGCCTCCACGTCGGTGGCGGCATCGTCCAGCGCCTGGGTGAAAGCGGCCAGTGCCTCGGCGTTGCGGCCCTGCTCGCGCAAGGTCTCGCCCCACAGCATGGCCAGCGCATGGCGCTCGGCCGCGCTGCCCGCACAGGCCAGGCCGCGCTCGGCCAGCGCCTGGGCCTCGGCATAGCGGTAGCGCAGCACCTCATCGCGCGCCGCATCGCCAAAGGCGGCTGCCGCCTCGGGGCTGTCGGCCAGCGCCAGGTGCTCGGCACGCAACGCCGCGTCGCGGCCGGCGTACCAGGCGGCGGCACGCCGATGCAGATCGCGCCGCCGCGTCTTCAGCAGCGACGCATAGGCGCCGTCGCGCAGCAGCGCGTGCACGAACTGCGCCGCCTTGCCGTCGGGGCGCAGCAGGCCTGCTTCGACCAGCGGCTCCAGATGCGGCGCGTCGACCAGCGCGCCCCAGGCGTCGAGCGCGAAGCGCTGGCCCAGCACCGACGCGGCCTGCACGGCGGCCTTGTCGACCGGCGCCAGCCGGTCCAGCCGCGCCAGCACCAGCGACTGGATCGAACCCGGCAGCGCATCGCGCAGCGCTTCGCCGGCCGAGCGCAGCAACTGCTCCAGGAACAGCGGGTTGCCGCCAGCGCGCACGACGCAGCGCTGCGCCAGATCGGCATCGCCACCGGCCAGGTGCGTGGCCAGCGCCTGCGCGTCGCCCGGGCCCAGCGGGCTCAGGTCCAGTGTCAGCGAGGGCAGCGACGCCGCATGGGTGCGCCGCGCGGCGTCGAAGGCCTCGGACTGCGGACGCGTGCTCAGCACCCACAGCAGCGGCCCGTCGCTGCAGGCGGCGGCCACGCGTGCCAGCAGCGCCAGGGCCGGGGCGTCGGCCCAGTGCAGGTCTTCCAAGGCCAGCATCAGCGCGCCGCTGCCGCCGCGCTGGCGCAGCAGTGCGGTCAGTGCATCGACGGTGCCGCGCTCGCGCGCGCCGCTGTCCAGTGCCGCGTAGGCCGCACGCAGGGTGTCCGGCAGCGCGCGCCCCCACAGCGCCAGCACATGGGCCTGCTGCAGGTCGCCCAGGCCGGCTGCCGCCAGCCGCTGGCCGAGCGCCGCCGCGTCGGCGCCGGATGGCAACTGCAGCAGGGCCTGCAGCAGCCCGCGCAGCGCCACCTCGCCGCGCGCCGGGCCGAAGTCCGGCACGGCGGCGCCCACGCAGGCCGCGCCGGCGTCGCGGGCCAGCGTGCCGATCGCCTGCAGTAGCCGCGATTTGCCGATGCCGGGCTCGCCACGCACCACGATCCAGCGCGCCGTGCCGCTGCCGAAGCAGGCCTGCAGCGCCGAGCGGGCCTGGCGCAGTTCCTCGTCACGGCCGATCAGCGGTGCGGCCGGGGCGGTCTCGACCTCGCGCAGCAGCCGCCAGGGCTGCAGCGCGATGGCCTTGCCGCGCACCGGTGTCGGCGGCAGCCGCTCGGCCTCGAAATGCGACGACACCATGCGCCAGGTGTCATCGCCGACGACGATGTCGCCGGCCCCGGCCAGCTTCAACAGACGCGCCGCGGTGTTGACCGCATCGCCGGTCAGCCCATGCCGGCCCTGGTGCGGCGCGCAGGGGCGCACCACCACCAGGCCGCTGTTGATGCCGCTGTGCAGATCGATGCGCACGCCGATCCTCGCCGCGTGGCGCTCGGCCAGGCCATGCACCGCACGGTGCAGTTCCAGCGCGGCGCGCAGCGCGCGCAACGCATCGTCGCGGCCGGCCTGCGGGATGCCGAACAGCGACATGATCTCGTCGCCGACGAACTGGTTCACGATGCCGCCTTGCGATTCGACGATCTGCGTGGCCAGCGCGCGCAGCTCGGCCATCAGCAGGCCGACGTCCTCCGGGTCGACGCGTTCGTTCAGCGCGGTGTAGCCGGACAGGTCGCTGAAGACGATGGTGGCATGGCGCCGCTCGCCGTCGGCATCGGCGAGCGGTGGCGCCGCGGGCGCTGCGGCCGCCGGGCTATCTGCCGGCCGACCGCACTGGGTGCAGAAGCGCTGCGACACGCCCAGGGCCGCGCCGCAGCCGGCGCAGCTCCGTGCCAGGGGCTGGCCGCATTGCCCGCAGAAGCGGGCCGCATCGACGTTGGCCTGGCCGCAGGCCGCGCAGTGCCGCATGCAGCGATCGTGCGCCGCTTTGGCGGCGCCGGCAAGGCGTCGACGTGCTCAGCCGCGCGCGAAGTCCAGCAGCTGCTGCACCAGCGCGTCCGGCTGCTGCAGCATCGGGAAGTGGCCGCAGGCCATCTCCACCACCTGCCAGCCCGGCTGCTGGCGCACGCGGCGGCGCATCGCGTCGATGGTCGGGTAGGCCGGCTGCGTGCAGTCGATGAACAGCCGCGGCAGCGTGTCCACCAGCGCGCCGTCGAATTGCAGCGGCACGCGGTACATGCCGAAGGGGTGCGGCACGTGGCGGCGCAGCAGCCAGTCGCGGTCGGCGCCGTCGAGGCCGAAATCGCGCGGGTCGGGCGGCGGCAGCGCGTTGTCGTGCAGCGCGGCGGCGGCGCGGCGCGCGGCCACCACCTCGGGCGGATGGGCGTCGCCCCAGCCTTCGCCGGGCATCGGCACCATCGCATCCACGTAGACCAGGCCGCGCACGCGGGCCGGCTCGCGCGCCCGCAACGCGGCGGCCGCACCGGTGATGACCATGCCGCCGTAGCTGTGGCCCACCAGCACCACGTCCTGCAGTTCCTCGGCCTGCACCAGGCCCAGCACGTCGTCGATGTGCGTCTGCAGGCCGATGCCGGGCGTGCGCAGGTGGGCACGCTCGCCGTCGCCGGTCAGCGTGACGGCATGCACCTCGTGGCCGGCGGCACGCAACGGCGCCAGCACGCGGCGCCACACCCAGGCACCGCCCCAGGCGCCGTGTACCAGCACCAGAGGCGGCTTGTTCGCGGCGGGGCTTGGCGTCACAGGGGCCATGGGGTTCTCCTTGGGGGTGTCTTCAACTTCAGGCGCCGATTGTCGCCAGACGCCGCCGACGCACATCGCCTTCGCAGCCCCGCGCCCCTTGACGACGCGGCGACGACGGCGTCCACTGGCGCCGTCGCCAACCGGCCTGCGCGGGCGGCCGGCGCGACCGTCATGCCAGCCCGCGACGGAGGGACAAGGCGATGGACGAATCCAAGCTGCATGCCTTCATGGGCAAGCTGGTCACCGACATGGGTGGCGCGGCGATCATGGCCAACGTGCTGCTCGGCGACGAGCTGGGCCTGTACCGGGCGATGGCCGACGGGCAGGCCCTGACCCCGGAGGAACTGGCCCGCCGCACCGGCTGCCACCCGCGGCTTGTGCGCGAATGGCTCAGCGGCCAGGCCGCCAGCGGTTATGTCGAACATGCGGCGGGCCGCTTCCGCATGCCGGAGGAACAGGCGCTGGCGCTGGCCCAGGAGGATTCGCCGGTGTACGTGGCCGGCGGCACCGCGGTGCTGGCCAGCATGTTCATCGACAAGGACAAGATCGCCGCGGCCATGCGCGGCGACGGCGGCCTGTCCTGGGCCGACCACCACCCCTGCCTGTTCAACGGCACCGAACGCTTCTTCAGGCCCGGCTACCGCGCCAACCTGGTGAGCAGCTGGCTGCCGGCGCTGCAGGACGTGGTGCCGCGGCTGGAAGCCGGCGCCAAGGTGGCCGACATCGGCTGCGGCCACGGCGCGTCCACGCTGGTGATGGCGCAGGCTTTCCCGAAGTCGAGCTTCCACGGCTTCGATTTCCACGCCCCGTCGATCGAACAGGCACGTCGCCGCG